>ERZ761607.3405-NODE-3405-length-15481-cov-7.710878_pt1 | contig 15481 bp, 15 predicted proteins | sample MGYA00511164_ERZ761607 | MGnify/ENA primary metagenome ERZ761607 (study PRJEB28899, sample SAMN02445080) | bioreactor sludge metagenome | biome: EBPR sludge | place: Australia: Brisbane, Thorneside Wastewater Treatment Plant | collected 2011-06-22 ...
TCGCCGCCGGGCTGACCGGCACGCTGCTCTCGGCCGCGCTGCAGAACGCCTGGGTGCTCGGCGCCTTTGCGCTGATCTTCATCGTGCTGTCGCTTTCGATGTTCGGCTTCTACGAACTGCAGTTGCCGACCGCGCTGCAGAGCAAGCTCTCGGAAGAATCCGGCCACCTGCACGGCGGCCGCGGCCCGGCGGTGTTCCTGATGGGCGCCCTGTCGGCGCTCATCGTCGGCCCCTGCGTCGCCGCGCCGCTGGCCGGGGCGCTGCTCTACATCGGCCAGACCGGCGACGCCGTGCTCGGCGGCACCGCGCTGTTCGTCATGGCGCTCGGCATGGGAGCGCCGCTGATCGCCGTCGGCACCGCCGGCGGCTCGCTGCTGCCGAAGACCGGGCCGTGGATGGAGGGCGTCAAGAAGGGCTTCGGCGTGCTGCTGCTGGCCACCGCGATCTGGCTGGTGTCGCCGGTGATCCCGCCGGTCGCCGCGATGCTGGCGTGGGCGGCGCTGCTGATCATCCCCGCCATCTTCCTCCATGCGCTTGATCCGCTGCCGCAACACGCCTCCGGCTGGCAGCGCTTCTGGAAAGGCATCGGCATCGTCATGCTGCTCACCGGCGCCGCGCTGCTGGTCGGCGCCCTGGCCGGCAGCCGCGACCCGCTGCAACCACTCGCAACCCTGCGCACTCAGGCAGTCGCCAGCGAAGTCAGGAAGCTGGCATTCGAGCCAGTGCGCTCGCTCGCCGAGCTCGACGCCCGGCTGGCTGCGGTCGACCGCCCGGTGATGCTCGATTTCTACGCCGATTGGTGCGTTTCCTGCAAGGAGATGGAGCGCTACACCTTTGCCGACCGGGCCGTGCAGGACAGGCTGGCCGGATTCACCCTGCTCAAGGCCGATGTCACCGCGAACACGGCGGATGACAAGGCGCTGCTCGCCCGCTTCGGGCTGTTCGGTCCGCCGGGGATCGTCTTCTTCACCCCGGGCGGCCAGGAAATACCGGGTCTCCGGGTCGTCGGCTTTCAGGAAGCCGCAAGCTTTCTCCGCACGCTGGACAAGGCGGGCTGACGGATCGCCCTGCGCCCGTCAGCCGGCATCCTCGAAACATGGCCGGAAGCTACTGGTAAGTGAGCTTGTTCACGGTCGCCGACTCGCCGTCGATCTTGCGCACCTTGTCCCGCGTCCACTGGACGTAGAACGACTCGAAATCCGACCACCAGTAGCGCCAGCTCGGTGCCTCGAGGCCTTTCTTGTCATCCACGTGCGGATAGCCGATGGCCATGATGACCTGCTCCCTTGTCATGCCTTTCATCACGCGACCCGACTGGATCGCCGCGCGCACTGCGGCCGGGAAATCCTCCAGCCGCCGTCGCGGATCCTGCGCCACGACCGCCTTGTCGAGCCACCGCGCCAGGCTGTCGCGAGTCTGGGCGGGATCGGGCCGGAGCAGCATCTGCTGGCCATTGATCTCGACAATCGCCTGCGCATTGTCGATCGCCCTGATCAGCACCGGCGTCCCGACCGCAATGAAGGGCAGCCTGGCGTAATTGGAACTGCTGAGCTGGTCGCCGCTGTAGCGCAGATTGCAACAGGCAAACCCGCTGCGCAGAGTGGCTGTCGACCGGGCTCGCGGGGCAGCGGTCTGCTCCGAAACACCGCTGCCACCCGGCGTTCCGGCGCAGGAACCCAGGAGAACAGCCACGACAGCCGTCAGCGCAATCCGCAGGTACGGAAGCACTCGACTCGGGAACATTCGGATACCTCTTTGCCCATATGCGGATTATAGCCCTTCGCCACGCCGCCCCCGGAACGCCCGGCGCGGGTCAGAGCGTCACGACGGTATCCCAGGCGAAGCGGACGATGAGCACTCCGACCACCAGCAGGAATACCCGCCGGATCAATCCGCTGCCATGCCGGAGCGCCAACCAGGTGCCGGCCATCGATCCGCCGAGGTTCGCCGCCGCCATCGCCGCCGCCAGCACCGGCAGCCAGTAGCCGTTGGGGACGAAGTAGGCGAGGGCGGCCAGGTTGGTCGCCACGTTCACCACTTTGGCGCCGGCCGAGGCGTGCAGGAAGTCGAAACCGAAGAAGCGCACGAACAGGAAGATCAGGAAGCTGCCGGTCCCGGGGCCGAAGAAGCCGTCGTAGAAGCCGATGACACCGCCGAGCAGGATCGCGTAGATCAGCTCGCGGTGGCCGGCGTGGGCCGGCGCGTGCGCCTGCCCGAAATCCTTGCGTTGCAGGGTGTAGACCGCGGCGAACACCAGCAGCGCGAGGATCAGCGGGCGCACCGCGTCCTTCGGCAGCCAGGCCACCGCCGCCGCCCCGGCGTAGGAAAAAGCGAAGGCTGCTGCCGCCGCCGGCAGGATGGTGCGCCACGGCATCTCCACCCGCCGCGCATAGCGCCAGGTCGCGTTGGCGGTTCCGACGATGCTCGCGCACTTGTTGGTCCCGAACAGCGTCGCCGCCGGTTCTCCGGGATGCAAGGCAAACAGCGCCGGAATCTGGATCAATCCGCCGCCGCCGACCACGGCATCGACACCGCCGGCGAGAAAGGCCGCCAGGACCAGTGCCAGCAAGCCCGGGGGCAGGGCGTCCATCGCTGCCGAAGCTAGCAGACCGGCGTGAAGCCGTGCCGCTGCCTGCTTGCCGAGAAGTTATTCGTGATCATGGGAAGGCGGGTTCCATTGTGCAATGCGACGGCGCCATGACGCGAGTGTAGCCGTATCCCGCGGATCACGCGGGGTGTCGTGAAGCCGAAACGGCTTCGTGGTCGGTAATCGAATCGGTGTCCGGCAAGCGCGGCAGGCTGGCATGGCCGGGCAGTGAACGTCGCCAGTGTCTCCCTTTGCTGCCGGGAGCGAAATCGTCCAGCCGCGGCGGCACTGGCTTGCCGTCGCCAACGGCGCCGACACCGCCGAACCCCGCGAACGTGCCAAGCTGGCAGCGGGGAAGGTCAGGCCGCGTAAGGGGTGAACTCACACTTCCGACCCGAAGTGGTAATTGGCAACTCGAAGAAGCGGAAATTCAACGTCAAAGTTCAGCGGACGGACACAAGCAGCGTGCAGCGGTGCTTGTGTCCGGTCCGCTGGAACGCCTCGTTGGGCTCGACACATGGGGCAGGTGCCGCCCGACGGAAATCATGATGTCGATTCGTCTCCATAATCATCATGCGCAGGCGCACTGGAGAAGCGGCCATCCTCGCGGATGGAATATTGTTCTCCGCGATTATCCGATGCGAAATTCGCGGGCTTTAGCGGATTGGTCTGTTTGAGTGATCCTCCCGATTTCACTCGGTCAACAGGTGCAGGATTTTTCAAGATTTCTTTTTCGTAAAAGCCAGTTCCGAAGCACTTGTAGCAATGTTCATTCTCGCCGCGGCATGTGCAGGGTGCACGGAAGGTAACGGTCCGCGTCTGTACTGAGGGGCTTCTCGATTTCAGCGAGGGGGCAACGCCGCCTTTGGCTCTTGGTTTGGCCACAGGAATCCCAAGAATGCTCGCTAGACTCGGCCATTTCTTGCGCTTTCCCACGATGATCCCCTTTCGCCTAGAGCCCAACGTTGAAGTTAGGCATCGTGATCCTCCAACGGCTCAGATAGATCCTGAAGCAGACGTATCACTCCTGGGCGTATGCGTTCGACATTCCGAGCTAGTACGTTGAGTAGATCAATATCGAGCAATGCAACCGCCTTGGGAGACTTCAGTTCTGCGAGAGACGGGCCACCGGAATCATGAAAACGACAGATGTCCGCAAGCATCTCTGGCACGAGCCACGCCAGCACTCTGTCGTGAAAAGGCCAGCGCTTCGAACTCTGCCGAAGATGCGGCAACAAAATTGCCTTGAGAACCGAAGCAAGCTCCATCGTTTGCGGCAGGGAAGCACTTGCGAACCTGCGTTTCTGGTCGCTTAACAAAGCCTGCGTCGGGATAGGCGCCATAGGTTAAATATGCCTAACGTTAAGTGGACAGTAATATTGCAGGGTTTCTCGGATTCGCGACGTACAATCGGCCGGCGTTCATTGGGGCAACCCATTGTTTTCAATTACATCTGCGGACGCTGCCAGACTGCATGCAGCACCAAACACTCCACCAAACCCTGCAAGCACTCAAAAAGTGCCAATGGGATTGTACGACTGTTGTAGGGTAGCTTGACCACCGGCCGCTTCTGGCCGCCTGCAGAAGTACGGCACGCTGACGCAGAACAGGTCTTCACCAACCGTGAGCCGGTGCGCCAGGAAACCGAAACGGGGGCGCGGAGCGCATCCCGACGATCCGGTTTCCATTTTTTCCCATTTCTGGAGGTCGACCGCGACAGGCCTCCTTCCGGGCGGGATACCCGCGGCGCCTCGCCGCATTGCCGCTTTGACGGCAACGACGGCGCTGGAGGCGGCTTTCAGAACCCAGCGATGCGGCTGGGCGGAAAGCGCGCGGCAAAGCGGCTGCCAACACCCGGCGTGCTGGTGATGTGGAGCTGCGCCTGGTGGCGGTTCAGCGATTGCTTGACGATCGCGAGCCCGAGGCCGGTGCCGCCGGTCGCGCTCAGGCAACAGGGGCAGGAGTTGTCGCGGCTGGTGTCGTCGGTGTTGTCGGCCATGGGTTTAACGCAAGGCGATCACGCTGACCAGATCAGAATAGGCGGGCAGGGCGGCATCCGACGTCAGCAGGCGGGCAGGCAGCGATTGCGCTTGGGCGACGAGCAGGCGGTCGAACGGGTCGCGATGGTGCCAGGGCAGGCGCGCAACGGCGTGGCAGTGCGCGGCGAGGACCGGCAATTCGGCGAAGCCGGTATCCAGCGCCAGGCGATGGATGTCCTCGGGCAGGAAAGCGAAGCTGTCGCGGTTCAGCGAGCGCTTGACAGCGATTTCCCAAATGCTCGCCGCGCTGAACAGCACGTCGTTGGCCGGGTCGCGCAGCAGGTCGGCGGTTTCCGCCGGCAAGCGCTCGGGCGCGATGGTCGCAGCCAGCAGGATGTTGGTGTCGAGCAGCCAGGACGACATCAGCGCCCGGCCTCGAACATCTCCTGGATTTCGCCGGCGTTCAGGCCGTCGAACCCTTCCGGCAACTGGAAGCGACCCTTGCCGAGGCCGAGCGTGCGCGGCGCGGCAATGACGGGCGCCAACGGCGCGAGCCGTGCCACCGGCTTGCCGGCACGCGCGATGATGATTTCCTCGCCCGCCGCCGCCTGGTCGACAAAGCGGGAAAGGTGGGTCTTGGCTTCGTGGATGTTGATGATCTGCATGTTCAGGCTCCGCTATCGTGAAGTTGACCCAGTCTAGTCCAGTCGGATCGATTCGTCCACGGCAAGGTGTCAGATGCCGACCGCTACTTGCCCACACAGAACCGGCTGAAGATGACCCCGAGCAGGTCGTCGGCGGTGAATTCGCCGGTAATCTCGCCGAGCGCGTGCTGGGCGAGGCGCAGTTCCTCGGCGAACAGTTCGAGCGCGGGCAGTGGGCCGGAGACGATGGCGCAGGCGACGGCGATGTGTTCCCGTGCAGCGGCCAGCGCGCGCAGGTGGCGTTCGCGGGCAATGAAGACGTCCTCGGCCGGGTGCCAGCCCGCGACGCGCAGCAGCTCGCCGCGCAAGAGGTCGATGCCTTCGCCGCTCCGCGCCGAGAGCGACACTGCGACCGCGTCGCCGTGCGCGTCCTGCTCTTCGTGGCGCTCGGGAGCACGGCCGGCAAGATCGATCTTGTTGTAGACGGTGATGCGCGGCAGGTTGGCCGGCAGCCGGTCGAGGATGGCGCGGTCAGCGTCGCTGATGCCGGTGCGCGCGTCGGCGAGCAGCACGACGACGTCGGCGCGGCCGATCTCCCGCCAGGTGCGCTCGATGCCGATCCGCTCGACCTCGTCGTCGGTCTCGCGCAGGCCGGCGGTATCGATGAGGTGCAGCGGAATTCCCTCGATCTGGATGGTCGACCGCAACGCGTCGCGCGTGGTCCCCGGGACCGCCGTCACGATGGCCAGTTCGTCGCCGGCCAGGCGATTGAGCAGCGAGGACTTGCCGACATTCGGCTGCCCGGCGAGGACGACGTGCAGGCCCGACTGCAGCAGCTTGCCCTGATGCGCGCGATCGAAGACCTCCGTGAGCCTGGATTGCAGCCGCGATAGCCGCCCAAAGGCGTCGGCCTTCGTCAGGAAGTCGATGTCCTCCTCCGGAAAATCCAAGGTCGCTTCGACCAGCATGCGCAGGTCGGTCAGTTCTTCGGTCAGGCCATGGACGGCCCTGGAAAACTCGCCCTGCAGCGAGCGCACGGCGGAGCGGGCAGCGCTTGCCGTCGCGGCGTCGATCAGGTCGGCGACCGCTTCGGCCTGGGCAAGATCGAGCTTGCCATTGAGGAAGGCACGGCGGCTGAACTCACCGGGCTCGGCGAGACGCGCGCCGAGGTCGAGGCAACGTGCAAGGAGCATTTGCAGCACCACCGGGCCACCGTGACCGTGGACTTCGAGAACGTCCTCGCCGGTAAACGAATGCGGATCGGGAAAGAAGAGCAGCAAGCCACTGTCGATCGCGCTGCCATCGGCCGCCAGGAAGTCAGCCATTGTCGCATGCCGGGGCCGCGGGGTCGTTGCGCTCAGCGCAAAAGCAAAGGGCAGCAAATTGCTGCCCGAGATGCGGATCATGCCGACCCCGCCGCGGCCAGGGGCCGTGGCGATGGCGGCAATGGTGTCGGATTTCACACGCTATGCCTTGGCATCGTTGGCCGCCTTGCCGCCTCCCTCGATCATGCGCGTGATCTGCCATTGCTGGGCGATCGAGAGGATGTTGTTGACCACCCAGTAAAGCACCAGGCCCGCCGGGAACCAGAGGAACATCACGCCGAAAACGAAGGGCATGGCCATCATCATCTTGGCCTGTATCGGATCGGGCGGCGTCGGGTTCAGCTTGGTCTGGATGATCATCGAAACGATCATGATCACCGGCAGGATGTAGTAGGGATCGGGTGCCGCCAGATCGTGAATCCAGAGGATCCACGGCGCGCCGCGCATCTCGACGGCACCAAGGAGTACCCAGTAGAGCGCGATGAACACCGGGATCTGTACCAGGATCGGCAGGCAACCGCCGAGCGGATTGACCTTTTCGCTCTGGTAGAGCTTCATCATTTCCTGGTTCAGGCGTTGCTTGTCGTCGGCGTAGCGCTCCTTGAGTTGCATCAGGCGCGGCGTCAGCACCCGCATCTTGGCCATCGACTTGTAGGAGGCGGCGGACAGCGGATAGAAGATAGCCTTGATGATGATGGTCAGGATGACGATCGCCCAGCCCCAGTTGCCGACGAACTTGTGGATCGCCTGCAGCGCCCAGAAGATCGGTGCCGCGACGACGGTCAGCCAGCCGTAGTCGACCACCAGGTCGAGACCCGGCGCGAGCTTTTTCAGGATGTCCTGCTCCTGCGGGCCAGCGTAGAGGTTGGCCGAGGTGCCACCCTTGGAGCCCGGCGCGATTTCCGCGATCGGCACGATGACGCCGGCCTGATAGAGGTTCTGCCCTTCGACCTTGCGCATGTAGTACTCGCGGGGGGTGTTCTCCTTGGGCAGAAAGGCCGACACGAAATAGTGCTGGACCATGGCCAGCCAGCCATTGTCCGCCGTCTTGGCGAACTTCGCCTTGCCGGATGCAATGTCCTCGAAAGCGACCTTCTGATACTTGTCGGCATCGGTGTATACCGCAGGACCGGTGAAGGTTGACACCATCATGGTTTCGCCTTCGGGTGCCGCATCGTCGCGCTGCAACTGATAGTACGCGTGAGTGGTCAGAGGCTTGTCGCCGGGATTGGTGATCTCCCAGGCCACGTCGATCAGGTAGGAGTCACGCCTGAACGTCAGTATCTTGGCAATATCGGCGCCATTGGCGGCCTTCGCCTCGAGGCGCACCTTGAGCTCATCGGCGCCGTCGGCAAGCTTCAACGGACCATCGACCAGGCGGAACTGCGTACGGTGATTGGGAAGACCCTCGCCGATCAGGCCACTCTGCGCCTGATACTTGTGCTTGCGATCGAAGAGATCGAGAGTCTTGTCCTTGTCTTCATGAGCCTTGTACTTGAGCAGTTCGACCTTGACGATATCCCCGCCCTGCGCGGAGATGGTCGCGTTAACCAGATCGGTGGCCACAGTGAATGTGTCGCCGGGATTCACCACCGGGGACGGCACTGCGCCGGGCGTGCCGGTCGGGCCAGCACCTGCCTGCAGGGCAGCGGTGGGGTGTGGCACACTGGTTTCGGCTGGCGCGGCCTTCGCCGGCGGCTTGGGCTGGTTGTACTTCTGCCAGCTTTCCCACAGCATGAAGCTGGAGAAGGTGAAGATCAGAACCAGGATCAGGCGACGAGTGTCCATGAACAGCCTACGTAATCAAGCATTCGCAAATCAGGGTACCGGATCGTACCCGCCAGGGTGCCAGGGGTGACAACGCCCGATGCGCTTGACGCCGAGCCAGCCACCCTTGATGGCACCGTATTTTTCCACCGCTTCCACTGCATATTCCGAACACGTCGGATAATAACGGCAACTGCGCCCAAGAAACGGGCTGAGCGCGTACTGATAGGCGCGGATCAGACCTGTCAGCAGACGCTTAATCATTGCTCCACCCCCGGCCGTGACTGTTGCAACCTGTTCAGCAGGACGATCACCTCGGCAGCCAGCAACTTCGGGTCGATCGCGGCTGACTTGACCGTCAGCCTGACCACCAGATCGAGTGGCTGGAGACCGGCCCGCAGGCAGCGGAACTGCTCGCGGATGATCCGCTTGACATGGTTGCGGTCAACAGCGCGTTTGAGGTACTTCTTGGCGACTACCAGGCCAAGTCGGGCTCCATTCCCGCCATCGGGGCGTGGCTGGTAATGCACTGTCAGCAGCTTGCCGCGAATCGCCCGCCGGAAACCAAAAACGGATGAAAACTCATCCGTTCTTGTCAGGCGATGACATCTGGCGAAGGTCTGGTCCACCCCGCCGAACGTCCGGCTTAGACGCCCAGACGCTTGCGACCCTTGGCGCGGCGGGCAGCAATGACTGCACGGCCACCCTTGGTGCGCATGCGGACCAGGAAGCCATGGGTGCGCTTGCGGCGCACGACCGACGGTTGATACGTGCGTTTCATTTGAAATTCCCTTGATGTGCTAAGAAAAACATTGAATTACACCCCGCTTGGCGACACGTTGTCAAGATCATTTATTTCGGCAAGCTGTGGATAACTTTCGCCGGCACGGGTAGAATCCTTCCTTCCCAGGTTGGCGGCGTCGCACCGGGGATTCATGCAATTCATTACACAAATCCAATTCTTGGGGTTACCGCCAGGGTCTGCTGACAGGCTGGCGGGGAGGGGTATCGTTGGCGATGGGCGGTTTTTGGGAATCCTGTCTGCAGCGTTTCGAGCAGGAATTGCCGGTGCAGCAATTCAACACCTGGATCAAGCCGCTGCGACTGGAAGGCGAGGACAGTCCCGTGGAAGGACTGCGGCTGGTCGCGCCCAACGGTTTCATCATGAAATGGGTGCGTGATCGCTACCTGACACGGATCGAGGACTACAGCCGCGCTTTCTTCTCGCATCCGGTCGCCATCGCGCTGGTCATTGACGGCACGAAGCCGACCACCTCTCGGGGAAGCACGCCACAACCCGCTTCGGAAACAGCAAGCATCCCCGCACCCGCAGCCGAAAGGGGCGGCAAGCGCGACAGCGCATACGAGAAGTCGCGGCTCTTCGACGCGTTCACTTTCGACAATCTGGTCGTCGGCAAGGCAAACGATCTGGCGCGCGCCGCCGCGGTGCAGGTCGCCAACAATCCTGGGGGCGCCTACAATCCGCTGTTCATCTATGGCGGCGCCGGGCTCGGCAAGACGCACATGATCCACGCCATCGGCAACAGGATTCTTGCCGAGACTCCGGAAAAGATCGTGCGTTACGTGCATGCCGAGGACTACTACTCGGACGTCGTGCGGGCCTACCAGCAGAAATCATTCGACAGTTTCAAGCGGACTTATCGCTCGCTCGATGTCCTGCTCCTTGACGACGTCCAGTTCTTCAACGGCAAGAATCGTTCCCAGGAAGAATTCTTTTTTCTTTTCAATGCGTTGATCGAATCTCGCAAGCAAATCATCATAACCTGCGATACTTATCCAAAGGACATCAACGGCCTCGACGACCGCCTGGTGACGCGGTTCGACTGGGGTCTGACCGTCCAGATCGAGCCACCTGAACTGGAAATGCGGGTCGCGATCCTGAAACGCAAGGCGGAAGCGGAAGGCCTGCAACTTGACGACGAGGTGGCATTCTTCGTTGCCAAGCATCTAAGGTCGAACGTGCGGGAACTTGAAGGTGCCTTGAAGAAGGTGATGGCCTACGCGTCGTTTCACGCGCGGCCAATCGCGATGGACCTGGCGAAGGAAGCGCTCAAGGACCTGATCGGGTCGGTTCGCAATATCGGCATTGACAACATCCAGAGGACGGTCGGCGATTACTACAAGATCAAGGTCGCCGAACTCTTCTCCAAGAAGCGGACCCGCACCATTGCGCGTCCGCGGCAGGTGGCAATGTGGCTGTGCCGCGAAGTGACTTCGCACAGTTACCCGGAAATCGGCGACGCCTTCGGCGGACGTGACCATACAACCGTTATCCATGCCGTTAGAACCATTGAATCACTCCGCTCGAAGGAGAGCGAACTCAATCATGACCTGCACGTTTTGCTCCAGGTCCTGAAAGGATGAGCATTGTGGATAAGACTGTTGGAAACCTGTGTGCAGATTGTGAGTCAGCCTGCGGTCTCCACTTTGTGGGAGAATTGTCCGGAATCCGTCCACAGGCAACGCAGGGCGTTCCGCAGAGCCAGTTCCGCTTGACAATGTATTGAAAGAAAACTGTTTTTTTGTCTTTTCCACAGAATTGTTCCGGATATAGTCTTTAAAGGAATTCTATTTATGGTTCTTATCAAAACCCAAAGAGACACGCTTCTGGCACCCTTGCAGTCGGTGTCGGGAATCGTTGAGCGTCGGCACACGCTGCCCATACTCTCGAATGTCCTGCTGGAAAAGACCGGGGACCGCCTGACCTTCCTGGCGACCGACATCGAGATACAGGTAACGACAGCGGCGGAAGGCAGTGGTGGCGACGGTGACGGCGCGGTTACAACCGGTGCGAGGAAGTTGCAGGATATTCTCCGCTCGTTGCCGGAGGGAGCGGAGGTCAGCCTGATTCTCGAGGACAAACGGCTGCAGGTGCGTTCGGGGCGCAGTCGCTTCACCCTGCAAACGCTGCCGGCCAACGATTTTCCGCGGATGACAATGAGCGAAGGCGAAACCAAACAGTTCCAGATTTCGCAGAAGACGTTCCGCCAGTTGCTCGGCAAGACGCAGTACAGCATGGCTACCCAGGATGTCCGCTACTATTTGAACGGGCTCCTGTTGCTGGTCGAAGGCAGCGAGTTGCGGGCGGTGGCGACCGACGGTCATCGACTGGCCTACGCGAGCGTTGAAATTGAAGGCGATTTCCCGCGGCATGAGATGATCCTTCCGCGCAAGACGGTGCTTGAACTGAACCGCCTTCTTGCCGACAGCGACGAGCCGCTGACGGTGACACTGGCGGCGAACCAGGTGCGTTTTTCTTTCGGGCTAGTCGTTCTTGTCTCCAAGGTCATCGACGGCAAGTTCCCGGACTACGAGCGAGTGGTTCCGGCGACGTTGAGGCATCACCTGACGGTGGGTCGGCAGACGCTGGTGCAGGCGATGAACCGGGCCGCGATTCTGACCAACGAGAAATTCCGGGGCGTCCGGGTCGTCCTGGGTGACAACAGCCTGAAACTGGTCGCTGCCAACGCCGAGCAGGAGGAGGCAGAGGAAGAGCTCGAGGTCCAGTACGGCGGGGAGGCTATCGACGTCGGTTTCAACGTCGGCTACCTGCTTGACGTGCTGAACAATGTTCACAGCAGCGAGATTCAGTGGAGCTTCAACGACGCCAATTCGAGTTCCCTGATCACCATTCCGGGAGATGACCGCTTCAAATACGTGGTCATGCCGATGCGTATCTGAAGTCCGATCGAGCCGGAGCATCACGTGGAACCATCAATGAGCAATGAAAAAAGCCCGCAGGGCGAAACACCCGGCTATGGCGAGTCGAGCATTCAGATCCTCGAAGGCCTCGAAGCCGTACGCAAGCGTCCGGGCATGTACATCGGCGATACCTCGGACGGCACGGGCCTGCACCATCTGGTATTCGAAGTGGTCGACAACTCGATCGACGAAGCGCTGGCCGGGCATTGTGACGATATCGTCGTCACGATTCACACCGACAACTCGATCAGCGTGACGGACAACGGCCGTGGCATCCCGACCGGCATCAAGATGGACGACAAGCACAAGCCGAAGCGCACCGCTGCCGAGATCGCGTTGACCGAACTGCACGCCGGCGGCAAGTTCAACCAGAATTCGTACAAGGTTTCCGGCGGCCTGCACGGCGTCGGGGTTTCGTGCGTCAATGCGCTGTCGAAATGGCTGCGCCTGACCATCCGTCGCGACGGCAAGAAGAACTTCATGGAATTCTGTCGCGGCCATGCCGTCGACCGCATCACCGAAGTTCGCGACGGTGTTGCCGTCTCGCCGCTCAAGGTTCTCGGGGATACGGAAAAGCGCGGCACCGAGGTGCATTTTCTTGCCGACGACGAAATCTTCGAACACATTGAATTCCACTACGAGATCCTCGCCAAGCGCCTGCGCGAATTGTCGTTTCTGAACAATGGGGTCCGCATTCGGCTGATCGACCAGCGCACCGGGAAGGAAGAGGATTTTGCGTTTGCCGGTGGCGTCAGGAGTTTCGTCGAGTACATAAACCGGACCAAGACGGTTCTGCATCCACATGTCTTCTATTCTGCCGGCGAAGCGAAGGTTGGCGATACCGGCGTGACCATCGGTGTCGAAGTGGCGATGCAGTGGAACGACTCGTATCAGGAGCAGGTTCTCTGTTTCACCAACAACATCCCGCAGTCCGATGGCGGCACGCACCTGACCGGCTTGCGCATGGCGATGACGCGCGTCATCAACAAGTACATCGACGAAAACGAGATCGCCAAGAAGGCCAAGGTCGAGATTGCCGGCGATGACATGCGCGAGGGCCTGGCCTGCGTGCTGTCGGTGAAGATGCCCGATCCGAAGTTCGCTTCACAGACGAAGATGAAGCTGGTTTCGTCGGAAGCACGGCCGGCGGTCGAGGAGGTCGTTGCGCAGAAGCTGGCGGATTTCCTCCTCGAACGGCCGGCGGACGCCAAGGTGATCACGGGCAAGATCGTCGAGGCGTCGCGAGCCCGGGAGGCAGCGCGTCGCGCCCGCGAGATGACACGGCGCAAGGGCGTCCTCGATGGAGTGGGCTTGCCGGGCAAGCTGGCGGATTGTCAGGAGAAGGATCCGGCGCTGTGCGAAATGTACATCGTCGAGGGCGATTCCGCCGGCGGTTCGGCCAAGCAGGGTCGCGACCGCAAGTTCCAGGCGATCCTGCCGTTGCGCGGCAAGGTGCTGAATGTCGAAAAGGCGCGTTTCGACAAGCTGATCGCCAGCGACCAGATCGTTACGCTGATCACCGCGCTCGGTACCGGCATCGGCAAGGACGAGTTCAAGATCGAAAAGCTGCGCTACCACCGCATCATCATCATGACCGATGCGGACGTCGATGGCGCCCATATCCGGACACTGCTGCTGACCTTGCTCTACCGGCAGATGCCGGAGCTGATCGAGCGCGGCTATGTCTATATCGCGCAGCCGCCGCTGTACAAGGTGAAGCATGGCAAGGCCGAGCGTTATCTCAAGGACGACCAGGAATACCACCAGTTCCTGCTGCGCATGGCGATGGACGAGGCAAGCCTGACCGCGAGTGCGGGGAGCGAGCCGGTCACCGGTGCCGCGCTCGAGGAATTGGCGCGTTCATGGCTGTTGACCGAAGCAGTCATTGAACGCATCGCGCATCTTGTCGACCCGGAGGTGCTCAAGGCGCTTGTCCAGCACAACCTGAAGCTGGATCTGGATTCCGAAGAAGGCGCCAAGGCCAGTGCGGAGCTGGTTGCCAGGCATGTTTCGGGTACGATCCGTGTCGTGCCGCGTTTTGACGACATTCAGGAAGTGTGGACGTTGCGCGTCGAGAAAATCCACCATGGCAACCTCAAGGTGGGTCTCATCGACGACGACCTGCTGCTGTCCGGCGATTATCTGCAGCTGAGGCGCACGGCGGAAACGCTCGCCGGCCTCTTCGGTCCAGGGGCGTTCATGGCGCGCGGCGAAAGGAAGCAGGCAGTCGGGAATTTCGGCGACGCCATGAAGTGGCTGCTCGCCGATGTCGAACGCGGCATCAGCAAGCAGCGCTACAAGGGCCTTGGTGAAATGAACCCGGAACAGTTGTGGGAGACGACCATGGATCCGAAGGTCCGCCGGTTGCTGCGCGTCCAGATTGACGATGCCATCGCGGCCGACGAGATATTCACCACGCTGATGGGCGAACTGGTTGAGCCGCGGCGTGCCTTCATCGAATCCAATGCCCTGAACGCGCGTATCGATATATGATCGCTCCTTCCATTGGCTCTCACGATCCGGAGATGAAAATGACGACAATCGCAGAAGGCCTGCGCAGAGCAGGGCATGCAGCGTCCCGTGTTGCGATCGCGTTGGCGCTGACCGGCGGTATTGCCGTTGCGGCGGACATACCGCTGGTCGACGGGACGCACTGGGTGAAGTCCACCGCAGAGGTCAAGAAGGCCTATCTGGTGGGAGTATCCAACGTCATCCAGCTTGAGGTGGCGTACCAGGCGGACAATCCGCTTCCCGAGGGGCGGAGCCTGGCGCCGCGGGCGGCCAGGGGAATGACCGGGCAGACCTTGAGCGGCGTGCTTGAGGCCCTTGACAGATGGTACGGCGCGCATCCCGAGCAGTTGCAGCGTCCGGTCCTCGAGACCATCTGGTTCGAGATGGTGGTGCCCGGGCTCAAGACAAACAAGTGACGGAGGCTGAAGATGCTTAAGATCAAATTGACTTTGACCACACTTGCCGCGCTGGCGATGCTCGGCTGCACGAACATGACGGCACAGCAGCAAGGAACGGTCAGCGGCGCCGCCATCGGCGCTGCGGCAGGCGCCGGGATCGCGGCAATCTCGGGCGGCAGCGGGTGGACCGGTGCGGCCGTCGGTGCCGTTGTTGGCGGAACGGTAGGCAACATCAAGGGCAAACAACAACAGCAGTGAGCCGGCTCATTGCAGATTGCGGCAACAGGAAACAATGAAGGCCCCGGAACGGGGCCTTCTCTGTTTCGGCAACGTCAGTTGCCGGCGCGGATGGTGGCGACTCAGTTCAGGTCGGGATCGACGATGTAGACCGCTCCACCGTAGTTCGCCTGGAGGGCATACCCCTTTTCGCTGAGTTGATAGACGCTGATGTACGGATTGGCCGAGATCTGCACAGCCGTCGTTCCGACTGTCGTCGATGCCATCAGGTCGCCACCGCCCTTGTCGCCGACCTTGAACTGATCGAGCG
>ERZ761607.3406-NODE-3406-length-15479-cov-4.465314_pt1 | contig 15479 bp, 10 predicted proteins | sample MGYA00511164_ERZ761607 | MGnify/ENA primary metagenome ERZ761607 (study PRJEB28899, sample SAMN02445080) | bioreactor sludge metagenome | biome: EBPR sludge | place: Australia: Brisbane, Thorneside Wastewater Treatment Plant | collected 2011-06-22 ...
CCGCTGCTGCGCCGCACCTTCGAGCGCGCCGGCGACGCCGCGCGCGAACAGCTCGGCAGCTTCGCCGACGGCGTGCTGCCCGCGGAACTGGCCGCACGCTGGCAGCAGCAGCTGGATCTCGCGGCGCGCCAGCTCGACGGCAGCGCCGACGCGCTGGCGGCGCGCGACGCCGCGCTGGTCGGCGCCTTCCGCGAGCTGGCGGCGATCAACGCCGAGGTCGGCGAAGAGGTGCGCGCCGTCATCGGCCGGCGCAGCGCGGCGCTGCAGGAGGCGCTGGAGCGCCAGCGCGCGGCGCTCGCGCGCCAGGTGCTGCTGGCCGTCGTCTTCGCGCTCGCGCTCGCGCTGGCCTTCGCGTGGTGGCTGGCGCGGCCGCTGGCGCGTGTCGAGGCGGCCATCGTGCGCCTGGGCGAGAACCGGCTCGACGAACGCGTGGCGATCCGCGGCCCGGCCGACGTGCGCCGCCTGGGTCGCCGGCTGGACTGGCTGCGCCAGCGCCTGGCCGAGGGCGATGCCGACAAGGCGCGCTTCCTGCGCCATGTCTCGCACGACCTGAAGACGCCGCTGGCCGCGCTGCGCGAGGGCGTCGCGCTGCTCGAGGACGGCGTCGCCGGGCCGCTGACCCCCGACCAGCGCGAGGTCGCGCGCATCCTGCGCGACAACACGGCGACGCTGCAGCGGCGCATCGAGGACCTGCTGAACTGGAATGCAGCCGCCTTCGCCGCGCAGCGCCTGGTGCGCCGGCCGGTGGAGCTGGGCGCGCTGGTGCGGCGCCTCATCGACGAGCAGCAGCTGCAGTGGCGTGCACGCGGGCTCACGGTCGCCGTCGAGGGCGCGCCGCTCACCGCCGAGGTCGACGCCGAACTGCTGGGCAGCGCACTGGCCAACCTGCTGATCAATGCGATCCGCTTCAGCCCGCCGGGCGGCACGGTGACGGTGGCGCTGGCGCGCGAAGGCGCGCTGGTGCGTATCGAGGTCGCCGACCAGGGCCCCGGCGTGCCGGAAGCCGATGCCGCGCGCATCTTCGAGCCCTTCTACCGCGGTAGCGTGCAGCCCGACGCCGGCCTGCCCGGCAGCGGCATCGGCCTGTCCATCGTCGCCGAGACCGTGGCCGCGCACGGCGGCCGTGTTCAACTGCGGCCTGCGGACCCGGAACGGCCGGGTGCGCGCTTCCGCATCGAACTGCCCCATGCCCTGGCCGACTGATCCCGCCCGCGCCGTGCTGCGCCGCGACCTGCCCCGAGCTGCCGCGCCATGCGCCGCGGTGGCCGCCGTGCTGGCCGCCGCGCTGCTGGCCGCCGGCTGCACGACGCCCCCGCCGCAGCAGCCCACGCCGCCTGCGCCACGAGCGCCTGCGCGCCATGGGCACACCCGAACTGGCGCGCGAATACCTGCGCCTGGGCGATGCCGGCGCTCCGCCGCAGACGCTGGAGCTGGCGCTGCTGCTGGCGCAGCGGCGCGCCAACGGCGACCTCGCGCGCGCGCTGGCGCTGCTGGAGCCGCTGCTGCGCGAAGACGCCGCCGCCAGTCCGTATGCGGCACCGGCGCGCCTGCTGCATGCCCGCCTGGCCGAGCAGCGCCGGCTGGAAGAGCAGCTCGAGCGCCAGGGCCAGCAGCTGCGCGAGCAGCAGCGGCGCATCGAGCAACTGACCAGCCAGCTCGAGGCGCTGCGTGCGATCGAGCGCAGCCTGACCACGCGGCCGCTGGCGCCGGCGCCGGCCGTGCCGCCCCCGCCGCGCAGCACGCCATGAGCAGCCCCGCCCCGGTCGGCGCCGACCCACGGCCGCGCGTGCTGATCGTCGACGACGACGCCGACCTGCTGCGCCTGCTGGGCATGCGGCTGGCCGCCGCCGGCTACCGCGTGGCCAGCGCCGAGTCGGCCGAGGACGCGCTGCGCCTGCTGGGCACCGAGCGCCCGCAGCTGGTGATCAGCGACGTGCAGCTGCCGGGCGCCGACGGCCTGGCGCTGTTCGAGCGCATCCGCGAGCGCCACCCGGCGCTGCCGGTCATCCTGCTCACCGCGCACGGCACCATCCCCGACGCGGTGGAGGCCACCGCGCGCGGTGTCTTCACCTACCTGACCAAGCCCTTCGACGGCAGGCTGCTGCTGCAGAAGGTCGGCGAGGCGCTCGCGCTGTCCACGCCGCCGGCCGCCGACGGCGCGCCCGACGGTGCCGAGGCCTGGCGGGCCGGCATCGTCAGCCGCAGCGCGCGCATGGCCGAGCTGCTGGCCGAGGCGCGGCTGGTCGCCGCCAGCGACGCCAGCGTGCTGATCCGCGGCGACAGCGGCACCGGCAAGGAACTGCTGGCCCAGGCCATCCACCGCGCCAGCCCGCGCGCCGGCCGTCCCTTCGTCGCCATCAACTGCAGCGCGATCCCGGAGACGCTGCTGGAGAGCGAGCTGTTCGGGCACGTCAAGGGCGCCTTCACCGGCGCCGCGCGCGACCACCGCGGCCTGTTCCAGGCCGCCGACGGCGGCACGCTGTTCCTCGACGAGATCGGCGACATGCCGCCGGCGCTGCAGGTCAAGCTGCTGCGCGTGCTGCAGGAACGCAGCGTGCGGCCGGTCGGCTCGACGACGCCGGTGGCGATCGACGTGCGCGTGGTCTCCGCCACCCACCGCGACCTGGAGGCCCTGCTTGCCGACGGCAGTTTCCGCGAGGACCTGTTCTACCGCCTCGCCGTCGTCACGCTGACGCTGCCCACGCTGGCCGAGCGCCGCGAGGACATCCCGCTGCTGGCCCAGCACTTCCTGGCCGCGCTGTCGGCGCGCCATGGCCGGCGCGTCAACGGCTTCGCGCCCGAGGCGCTGCGCCTGCTGGCCACTGCCGCCTGGCCGGGCAACGTGCGCCAGCTGCACAACGTGGTCGAGCAGGTCGTGGCGCTGGCGACCACGCCGCTGGTGCCGGCCGCGCTGGTGCAGCGCGCGCTGCGCGTGCCCGGCATGCAGGTGCTGAGTTATGCCGAGGCGCGCCGCCGCTTCGAGCACGACTACCTGGTCGACCTGCTGAAGCTGACCGACGGCAACGTGGCCGACGCGGCCCGCCTGGCCGAGCGCAACCGCACCGAGTTCTACCGCCTGCTGCAGAAGCATGGCCTGACGCCGGGCCGCTTCCGCGGCGATGTCGCCGACGACGAGGACCCTGTCGCCGATCGGCGACAGTGAGATTTCCCCGGCGCAACAGGCACTTGCCGCGCCACGCGGCAGCGCCCTGTCGCCGATCGGCGACGCGCGGGGCCCCCGGCGACCTCGCCGCAGGTTGGCCAGATTGCGCCAAGTCCTTGTCATCACTTGATTTTTCACCCGAGGCCCAGGACTTGCCCTGAACCGGTCCGAGGGCGCCGCCGGTGCGCCCGCTGGATCACCCGCAGGGCATGCCCCGAGACACCCGCCGCTTCGTCGTCCGCCTCGTTCTCAACATCGCCGCGCTGCTGACGGTGCTGGCGGCCTGCGCCACGACGCAGGCCCGGCAGACGGCGCCGGACTTCGGCTTCGACGCGGTCGCCGAGCGGGCGCGCGCGCTCGCCGCCGCGCCCTACCGCCCGGCCAGCGCGCCCTTGCCGCCGGCCCTGGCCGCGCTGGACTACGACGGCCGCCGCGAACTGCGCCACCGCCCCGACCGCGCGCACTGGCGCGACCAGGGCCTGCCCTTCGACCTGATGTTCTTTCACCGCGCCGGCGCGCAGGCCGACGCGGTGCGCCTGCACACCGTCGAGGGCGGCCGCGTGCAGCCGCTGGGCTACGACGCGGCGGACTGGGACTTCGGCCGCCTGGGCCTGGACGGCAGCGGCTTCGGCGACCTCGGCCATGCCGGCTTTCGCATCCACCACGAGCTCAACCGGCCGGGCGTGCGCGACGAGCTGGTCGTCTTTCTCGGCGCCAGCTATTTCCGCGCGCTCGGCCGCGGCCAGGTCTATGGCCTCTCGGCACGCGGGCTGGCCATCGACACCGTCGGCGCGCCGCCCGGGCGTGGCGAGGAGTTTCCGCGCTTCACCGACTTCTGGATCGAGCAGCCGGCGCCTGGCGCGCGGCAGGTCGTCGTGTACGCGCTGCTGGACAGCCCGCGCGCGACGGGCGCCTACCGCTTCGAGATCGCGCCCGGCGACGCGACCGTGATGACGGTGCGCGCGCGCATCTACCTGCGCGCACCGGTCGCGATGCTGGGCATCGCCCCGCTGACCAGCATGTACCAGCATGGCGAGAACCAGCCCTGGCACCCGGCGCAGCGGCGCGGCGCCGCAGGCCCGGCGGAACCGGACTTCCGCCCCGAGGTGCACGACAGCGACGGCCTGCTGGTCGCCGCCACGGGCGAAGGCAGCGACACCGTCGAGTGGCTGTGGCGCCCGCTGGTCAACCCGCCGCGGCCGCTGGCCAGCAGCTTCCAGGCGCGGCGGCTGCACGGCTTCGGGCTGCTGCAGCGCGACCGCCGCTTTGCCGCCTACGAGGACACCGAGGCGCGCTACGAGAAGCGCCCCGGCGCCTGGGTCGAGCCGCTCGGTGACTGGGGCCCCGGCCGCGTGCAGCTGCTGCAGCTGCCCACGCCCGACGAGACCGAGGACAACATCGTCGCCGCCTGGGTGCCGGCGCGCCTGCCGGCGCCCGGCGAGGCGCTGGAGGTCGCCTACCGCCTGCACTGGCAGGGCGACGCGCAGCAGGCGCCGCCGCTGGCGCACACGGTGCAGAGCCGGCGCGGCCGCGGCTGGGCCGAGCCGCAGCCCGGCGAGCTGAAGTTTCTCGTCGACTTCGCCGGCGGCCCCCTGCCCGGCCTGGCCGCGCAGCCCGAAGGCGCACGTGTCGAGCCGGTGGTCACGCCGCTGGCCAATGCCCGCGTGCTGCATGCCGACGCGTGGCCGCACCCCGAAGCCGGCCCCGGCGGCTGGCGCATGGCGCTGCGCGTGCAGCGCCTGGACCCGGCGCAGCCGCTGGAGCTGCGCGCCTTCCTGCGCCGCGGCGACACCGCGCTGACCGAGACCTGGACCGCGCTGGTCCCCCAGGAGTGAGCACGACGCCATGACCCCGCACGACCACGCCACTGCCGACCACGCCTTCGTGCCGCGCTCGCGGCTGGCCACCGCGGCGCTGCGCCGCTACACGCATGGCGCGGCGCCGCCGCTCGTGCGCGGCAGCATGACGCCGACGCCGTGGCTGGGCCTTGCGGCCGCGCTGCGCCACGCCTGGTCGGCCCGCGGCGCCCCCGTCGCGTCCGGCGAGGCCGCGCAGGTGCGCGGCTGGGAACGTGCCGCGGCACGGCGGCGGCGGGCGCTGGTGCTGCTGGTGCTGGGTGCGGCGGCGCTGGCGGCGATGGTGATGCTGCAGCTGCTGCCGCTGCAGCCGCCGGGGGTCGGCCGCGTCGCGCAGGTGGCGCTGTTCGCGCTGCTCTTCGCCTGGGTCGCCGCCGGCTTCGTGACCGCGCTGATGGGCTACCTGGCGCTGCGCCGCGGCGACCGCCATGCGCTGTCGTGGCAGCGCGTCGCGAACGACCCGATCCGGCCCGACGCGCGCACCGCGCTCGTGATGCCGATCTGCAACGAGCATGTGCCCACCGTCTTCGCCGGCCTGGCGGCCACGGCCGAGAGCCTGGTCGCCGCCGGCGGCGCACGCATCGTCGAGATCTTCGTGCTCTCCGATACCGGCGACGCGGCCACGCGCGCCGTCGAGCACCAGGCCTGGCAGGCGCTGCGCGAGCGCCTGGCGGCCAGCGGCCTGCGCGTGCACTACCGCTGGCGTGCGCGGCGCACGCACCGCAAGGCCGGCAACGTGGCCGACTTCTGCCGCCGCTGGGGCCGCGCCTTCCGCTACATGGTGGTGCTGGACGCCGACAGCGTGATGAGCGGCGAGGCCGTGCTCGGCCTGGTGCGACTGATGGAGGCGCACCCGCGCGCCGGCATCGTGCAGTCCGCCCCCGTCGCCTGCGGGCTGGACACGCCGCATGCACGCGCGCAGCAGTTCGCGACCCGCGTCACCGGGCGCCTGTTCTCCGCCGGCCTGCAGTTCTGGCAGCTCGGCGAGAGCCACTACTGGGGCCACAACGCCATCATCCGCATCGCGCCCTTCATGCAGCACTGTGCGCTGGCGCCGCTGCCCGGTCGCGGCGCGCTGGCCGGCTCGATCCTGTCGCACGACTTCGTCGAGGCCGCGCTGATGCGGCGCGCCGGCTGGCAGGTCTGGCTGGCCGCCGACCTGCCCGGCAGCTACGAGCAGCAGCCGCCGCACCTGCTGGCCGAGCTGCAGCGCGACCGCCGCTGGTGCCAGGGCAATCTGATGAATGCACGGCTGATCGCCGAGCCCGGGCTGCACCGCGTGCACCGCGCGATGCTGGGCACCGGCGCGATAGCCTACCTGTCGGCGCCGCTGTGGCTGGCCTTCGTCGTGCTCGGCGTGGGCCTGTGGCTGGCCGGCGGCCACGCGCTGCCCGACCCGCTGACGATGCTGCTGGGCCCGCGCCTGCTGGGCGCGCTGCTGGTGCTGCAGCAGCGCCAGGGCCACCTGTACGGCGGCGCGCTGCGCCTGGCCGGCAGCGCGCTGCTCGAAGCCCTGCTGTCGGCGCTGCAGGCGCCGGTGCGCATGGCCGCGCACACGATCTTCGTCGCCGGCGCGCTGCTGGGCCTGCCGCTGCAGTGGAAGAGCCCGCCGCGCGAGGCCGAGCAGCTGGCCTGGCGCGACGCCGCACGGCCGCTGGCGCCGCTGTCGCTGCTGGCCGCGCTGGCGCTGGCCGGCGCGCTGTGGCTGGACGCCGGCATCGCGCTGTGGCTGGCGCCGGTGGCGCTGCCGCTGGTGCTGGCGGTGCCGCTGGCGGGGTGGGGCAGCCGCCCGGCCGCCGGCCGCGCGCTGAAGCGCGCCGGGCTGCTGCTGACGCCCGAGGAGACCGCCACCCCCGGCGTGCTGCGGCGTGCCGAGGCCCTGGCGCTGCCGTTGCGGCCCGGCCACGCGCTGCCCGACAAGGTCGTCGCGCTGCGCGCTCCGCGGCGGCCGGAGTTCGCGGTGCTGGCCAGCGGTGCGCTGACGCTGGACCCGCGGGAACGCCGGCTGGCACCGCCGCGCTGACGCGTCGCGCGCCACCCGCCGCACCACCAGCCGCCGCACCAGCCGCCGCACCACCCGCCGCAGCGCCGACGCAGCGCCGCCGCCGGCTGGCACGCGCACGCCCTGCGCTACGCTGGCGGCCGGCCGGCGCGCCGAGCAGGCGCGACGCGCCGGGCCGCATGGGGAGGGAACGACGGATGGACATGCCCTGCCGCATCCACGCGCTCGACGCCGACGGCGCCGCCGCGCGTGCCGGCGAACTGGCCGAGGTGCTGATCGACTGCGTCGACGGCGGGGCCTCGGTCAGCTTCATGGCGCCGCTGGCCGCGGACAAGGCGCTGGCCTTCTGGCGCGGCGTCGCCGACGGCGTGGCGCGCGGCGACCGCGTGCTGCTGGTGGCGGAGGACGACGCCGGCCGCCTGGTCGGCACCGTGCAGGTCGTCTTCGCGGCGCCGGAGAACCAGCCGCACCGCGCCGACATCGCAAAGATGCTGGTGCACCGGCGCGCGCGCCGGCGCGGCCTGGCGGCCCGGTTGCTCGCCGCCGCCGAGGCTGCCGCGCGCGACGCCGGCCGTCGCGTGCTGGTGCTGGACACCGTGACCGGCAGCGATGCCGAACGGTTGTACGCCCGCTGCGGATGGCAGCGCGTCGGCGTGATCCCCGACTATGCGTTGATGCCCGACGGCACGCTCTGCGCGACGACCGTCTTCTTCAAGTCCCTGCGCTGAGTCGCGCCGTTCGTCGAGCCCCCCTCACTTGCGGGGGTAGGCGCAGGGTGTCGGGTCATCGCGCTTGTGGCGCGGCGGGGCCGGTGGCAGATTGCCCGCGGGCCGTCAGAGCCCTGCGAAGAACCGGTCGTCAACCCGAAGACACAGGAGAGAGTCGAATGGCATCCAGCTTCAAGCGGGCCGCGCTCGCCTTGGCGGCGGCAGCGGCGCTGCCCGGCGCCGCGCTCGCGGACGTGACCTACAGCTTCACCGGCGCCACGTACAACGGGGGCTGGGCCAGCTTCGCGGCGGCGACCCACCTCGGCCCCGTGGTCGGCACGCTGACGGCGATCACCGCCAACTGGGTGCTGGACGCGCAGGCCGGGACGACCTTCGCCAGCGACCTGGCCGTGCTCGTCGGCGACGACGTGGCCTCCGGCGCCGTCGGCGGCGCGGTGCTGCAGGTGGGCGGCTGGTCCACCTACCCGGGTCTGGCGGCCGGCGTGGACCGCTTCACCTGGGGCGTGGGCAACAGCACGGCACCGGGCACCGCGGTCAGTGCGACGGTGGCGCTGGTCACCCCGCTGGTCTTCAGCGGCGGCGCCGGCGACCCGGCCGTGCTGCTGGGCAATGCGTGGAACAGCGCCTCGGCCTGGGGCACCTGGACCGGCTCGGTGACGCTGGTGGGCGTGTCCGCGGTGCCCGAGCCCGGCACCTGGGCGCTGCTGCTGGCCGGCGGCGCCGGCCTGGCCGGCTGGGCGCGCCGCCGCCGCGCGGCCTGAAGCGGCGCGCTCCCGCAGCCCCGTTCCCCGTTCGGCAGACCCGCTGCGTGCGCGCAGCGGGTGCCGGCGCGCCCGTGCGCCCGCGGCCGCGCGGTCAGCCGGCCGCCTGCAGCATCTGCGCGACCACCGCGACGGCGATCACCTCGGGTTCCTTGCCGGTGATGCCCGGCACGCCGATCGGGCACACCAAGCGCGCGATGTGCTCGTCGGCGATGCCGCGTTCGCGCAGCCGGTGCTCGAAGCGCGCGCGCTTGGTCTGCGAGCCGATGAGCCCGAACCAGCCGAAGTCGCCGCGGGCCAGGATCTCGCGCGTGATCGCCAGGTCCAGCTCGTGGCTGTGCGTCAGCACCAGGAAGAAGGCGCCCGGCGGGGCGGCGGCGACCTCGGCCTCGACCGGCTCGACCGCCAGCCGTTCGATGTGCGAGGGCAGCGGCTCGCGCGGAAATTCGGCCTCGCGCTCGTCGATCCAGCTCACGCGGCAGGGGATGCCGGCCAGCAGCCGCACGACGGCGCGGCCGACATGGCCGGCGCCGTAGAGCTGCAGCGTGAAGCGCGGCGGCGGCGCGGCCCAGGCCTGCGGGTCGTCGGCTGCCAGCAGCGTGAAGCCGAGGTCCAGCGCCCCGCCGCAGCACTGGCCCAGCGACGGGCCGAGCGCGACATGGCGGGAAAACGGCGCGACCGCCTCGCCGGCCCCGCCGGCGGCCAGGCGCGCGAGCAGCGCCCGCGCATCGGCGATGGCCTGCAGTTCCAGGTGGCCGCCGCCTATCGTGCCGGCGACCGCGTCGAGCGCGACCAGCATGCGCGTGCCGGCCTCGCGCGGCACCGAGCCGCGGTGCGCCAGCACCTGCACCACCACCGCGGCGCGGCCGGCAGCGCGCCAGGCGCGGGCGGTGGTGCGCAGCGCCTCGTTCACGCGACGCCGCTCACGCGCCAGCCGCCGCCTGCCGCACCGCGGTCACCGCGCGCAACACCGCCTCCGGCGTGGCCGGTGCGGTGAGCGGTGGATCGACGCGGTGCCCGCCGACGGCGCTCACCGCATCGCGGATCGCGAAGAAGGCCGAGAACGGCAGCAGCAGCGGCGGCTCGCCGACCGCCTTGCTGCGGTGGATGCTGTCGGCGCGGTTGGCGCCGTCCCACAGCCGCGTATTCAGCCGCGGCGGGCAGTCGGTCGCGGTCGGGATCTTGTAGGTGCTGGGTGCATGCGTCCACAGCGCGCCGGTCTTCGGATGCCAGACCAGTTCCTCGCTCGTCAGCCAGCCCAGTCCCTGCACGTAGGCGCCCTCGATCTGGCCGATGTCGATCGCCGGGTTCAGCGAGCGCCCGACATCGTGCAGCAGGTCGGCGGCCAGCACGCGGGTCTCGCCGGTCAGCGTGTCGACGATCACCTCGGACAGCGCGGCGCCGTAGGCGAAATAGAAGAAGGGCCGGCCCTGCAGCGTCGCCTTGTCCCAGTGCAGGCCGGGCGTGGCGTAGAAGCCTTCGCTCCACAGCTGCACGCGCGCGAGGTAGGCCTCGGCGACGAGGTGCTCGAACGGGTGCCAGCCGCCGTTCGTGCCGACGAGGCCGCCCTCGAAGCGCACCGCGGCGGCGTCGCCGCCGAAGCGGTCGGTCGCGAAGGCGGCCAGCCGCTCGCGGATGCGCCGCGCCGCGTCCTGCGCCGCCTTGCCGTTGAGGTCGCTGCCGGTGCTGGCCGCGGTGGCCGAGGTATTGGCGACCTTGGCGGTGTCGGTGGCGCTGCAGCGCACGCGCTCCAGCGCGATGCCCAGCTCCTGCGCCACCACCTGCGCGACCTTGGTATTGAGGCCCTGGCCCATCTCGGTGCCGCCATGGTTCACGAGCACGCTGCCGTCGGTATAGACATGCACCAGCGCGCCGGCCTGGTTGAGGTGGGTGACGTTGAAGCTGATGCCGAACTTGACCGGCGTCAGCGCCAGTCCCCTCTTGAGCACCGGGCTCGCGGCATTGAAGGCGGCGACCTCGGCGCGGCGCTCGTCGTAGCGTGCGCTGCGCGCCAGCTCGTCGACCAGTTCGTGGATCACGTTGTCCTCGACCACCTGGCCGTAGGGCGTGACATTGCGCTCGGCGCTGCCGTAGAAATTGGCGCGCCGCACCGCCAGCGGGTCCTTGCCCAGCCGGCGCGCCACCGAGTCCATCACGAACTCGATCGCGAGCGCGCCCTGCGGCCCGCCGAAGCCGCGGAAGGCGGTGTTGCTCTGCGTATTCGTCTTCGCCGAGTAGCCGTGCATCGCCACGTGCGGCAGCCAGTAGGCATTGTCGAAGTGGCACAGCGCGCGCGTCATCACCGGGCCGGAGAGGTCCGCCGAGTGGCCGGCGTTGGAGATCATCGTGACCTCGGCGCCGAGGATGCGGCCTTCGTCGTCGAAGCCCACGTCCAGGTCGTATTCGAAGCCATGGCGCCGGCCGGTGACCAGGAAGTCGTCGTCGCGGTCCAGGCGCAGCTTGACCGGCCGCTGCAGCCGCGCCGCGGCGACCGCGGCGACGCAGGCGACCAGCGCCGACTGCGACTCCTTGCCGCCGAAGCCGCCGCCCATGCGCCGGCATTCGACGCGCACGGCGTGCGAGGCCACGCCCAGCGCGCGCGCCACCAGGTGCTGCATCTCGCTGGGGTGCTGCGTCGAGCACCACACCAGCATGCCGCCATCCTCCTGCGGGAGCGCGACCGAGACCTGGCCTTCCAGGTAGAAATGCTCCTGGCCGCCCACCGACCAGGTGGTCTGCAGCCGGTGCGGCGCGGCCGCAAGCGCGGCAGCCGCATCGCCGCGCCGCAGGTGCATGGGCGGCACGACGTACTGCTGCAGCGCATGCGCCTCGCGCGCGTCGATCACGGCCGGCAGCGGCCGCGCACGCACGAGATCCCTCGCGCGCGCGGCGGCGCGCCGCGCCGAGTCGCGCGTGGTCGCGATCACCGCGAAGACCGGCTGGCCGGCGTGGCGCAGCATGTCGCCGGCCTCGCCGGCGAGGATGGGGTCGTCGTGCACCAGCGAGCCGCAGTCGTTGACGCCCGGGATGTCGCGCGCAGAGATCACGGCCACGACGCCGGGCAGCTCGCGCAGCGGCGACAGGTCCAGCGCCTCGATCACGCCATGCGCCAGCGGCGACAGGCCCAGCGCGGCATGCAGCGTGCCGGCGGCTTCTGGCAGGTCGTCGGTGTAGGGGGCACGGCCGGCGACATGCAGGTGCGCGCTCTCGTGCGGGCGCGGGCGGCCGACCACCGCCGGCGCCGCGTCGGCGGCCAGCAGCGCCTCGTCAAGGGGCTTGTTCATGCCGGCTCCCCGACGCGCAGGCCGCCGTCGTCGCGCGCCCACACGCTGAGCATCGCCTCGGGCAGCGGATCGCGCGGCCGCGTCTGCAGCCAGAAGCGGCGCAGCAGCTGCTGCGCGACGGTGCGCCGGTAATCGGCGCTGGCGCGCAGGTCCGACAGCGGCGCGAAATCCTGCGCCAGCGCGGCCTGCGCGGCGGCCAGCGCCGCCTCGTCCCAGGCGCGGCCGCGCAGCGCCGCCTCGGCACCCGCCGCGCGGCGCACGGTGGCGGCCATGCCGCCGAAGGCCAGGCGCACGTCGGCGATGCGCTCGCCGTCCAGCGTCACCGCGAGCCCGGCGCACAGCGCGGAGATGTCGCTGTCGAAACGCTTGCTGACCTTGTAGGCCTGCACGCGCTGGTTACGCGGGGCCACGGTCGCGCGCCGCGGCACCTCGACCGCCTGCACGAATTCGCCGGGCTCGAGCGCATTCTTCATGTAGTCGAGATAGAAGGCGTCCAGCGCCAGCCGGCGTTGCCGCTCGCCGCGACGCAGCAGCAGCACCGCCCCCAGCGCCATCAGCACCGGAGCCGCGTCGCCGATCGGCGAACCGTTGGCCACGTTGCCGACGAAGCTGCCGGCATGGCGCACCGGCGGCGACGCGAAGCGCAGCCAGACATCGCGCAGCGCCGGCCACTCGGCGACGAGCGCGCGCCAGGCCTCCTCCAGCGACACCGCGGCGGCGATGGTGATCGTGTCGTCGGTGACCGCCAGCCGCTTCAGCTCGGCGACCTCGCCCACGTAGAGCAGCGGCCCGAGTTCGCGAAACTGCTTGTTGACCCACAGGCCGATGTCGGTGGCGCCGGACAGGATGCGCGCCTGCGGCTGCGCCTCGCGCAGCGCGGCGAACTCGGCCAGCGTGCGCGGCGCGTGGAAGTCACCTGCGGCATGCGCCACGCGCAGCGGCGGGTCGGCCCGCAGCGCCTTCAGCGCCGCGATCACCGGCGCGCGGTCCAGCGGCTGCGGCGGCAGCTCGAACAGGCGCTCGCCGGCATCCAGGATGGGCCGGTAGCCGGTGCAGCGGCACAGGTTGCCGGCCAACAGGTCGGCCAGGGCGCGGCGGTCCGGCCGTGGGGCGCCCGCCGCGCAGGCCTCGCTGGCGCCCCACAGCGACATCACGATCCCCGGCGTGCAGAAGCCGCATTGCGAGCCGTGGCAGTCGACCATCGCCTGCTGCACCGGGTGCAGCGGCCCGCCCGGCGGCGACAGGTCCTCGACCGTGAACAGCGCGCGCCCGTCCAGCGTGGGCAGGAAGCGGATGCAGGCATTGACGGCACGCAGCTGCAGGCCGTCGTCGCCGTCGAGTTCGCCGACGACCACGGTGCAGGCGCCGCAGTCGCCCTCGGCGCAGCCTTCCTTGGTGCCGGTGCAGCGCGCGTCCTCGCGCAGCCATTCGAGCACAGTGCGCGTGGGCGCGGCGCGGTCGGTCTCGACCAGGGCACCACGGTGCCAGAAGCGGATCGGTCTTGTCGTCGTGGTCATCGGTGCAGGGGCAAGCAAGCGACACGCCGGAGCCGCGGGCTGCCGCGACTGCCGACACATCGGCGCCCGTCAGGATACGCCGTGGCAGGCGGCCGGTATACGATGCCCGCCATGCCCCGACCCAGCGACAAGGACACCGCCGCCCGACCGCGAGCCGCCTGCCGCAGGGTGTGCGGCCTCGCGCCGGCGGCAGGCGTGGCATGAAGGCGCTGCGCGGCGACCTGCTGGACTTCACCGCCGCGCCGGCCTGGGGCGACACCGCCAGCGCCGCCGTGCGCTGGCGGCCCGACCACTGGCTGCTGGTCGGCGACGACGGCCGCATCGCCGCCGTACAGCCCGAGGAGCCGCCCCCGGGCATCCCGCGCGAGGACCACCGCGGCCGCCTGCTGCTGCCCGGTTTCATCGACACCCACGTGCACAGCCCGCAGCTCGACGTCGTCGCCAGCTACGGCACCGAGCTGCTGGACTGGCTGCAGCGCTATACCTTCCCTTCCGAGACCGCCTGGGCCGACCCCGAGGTCGCGCACGCCGGCAGCGAACGCTTCGTCGACGCGCTGCTCTCGCACGGCACCACGGCCGCCGCCGTCTTCCCGAGTGTGCACAAGGTGTCGGCCGAGGCGCTGTTCCAGGCGGCGTCGGCACGCGGCATGCGCATGATCGGCGGCAAGGTGCTGATGGACCGCCACGCGCCGCCCGGCCTGACCGACGACGTGCCCGGCGCGCGGCGCGACTGCGAGGATCTCATCCACCGCTGGCACGGCCGTGGCCGCAATGCCTATGCGGTGACGGTGCGCTTCGCGCCCACCAGCACGCCGGCGCAGCTGGCGATGGCCGGCGAGCTGGCGCGCGCCGACCCCACGCTGTACATGCAGACCCATGTCGCCGAGAACCGCGACGAGCTGCGCTGGGTCGCCGAGCTGTTTCCGCAGGCGCGCAGCTACCTGGCCGTCTATGCCGACGCCGGGCTGCTGCACCGGCGCTCGCTGCTGGCGCATGGCATCTGGCTGGACGACGCCGACCGCACCGCGCTGGGCGCCGTCGGCGCCACGCTGGTGCACTGCCCGGACTCCAACCTGTTCCTCGGCAGCGGGCTCTTCGGCTGGCGCGCGGCCGAGGCCGCGGGCGCCCATGTCACGCTGGCCAGCGACGTCGGCGGCGGCACGCGGCTGTGCCTGCTGCGCACGCTGGCCGACGCCTACCGCGTGCAGGCGCTGGCCGGCGAACGGCTGACCGCCTGGTGCGCGCTGCATGCGGTGACGCGCGGGGCCGCGGTCGCGCTGCAGCTGGAGCAGGAGATCGGCGCGCTGGAGCCCGGCCGCATGGCGGACGTCTGCGCCTGGGACTGGAGCGCCGGCCTCGTCGACGCGCACCGCGTGCCGCTGGCACGCGACCTGCACGAGAAGGTCTTCGCCTGGCTGCCACTGGCCGACGAGCGCCACCTCGCCGCGACCTGGGTGGCCGGTGTGCCGCGCTACCGCCGGAGCCCGAGTTGACCGCCTCCACCCCGACCGCCGAGACCACCGCCGCGGGCCCGGCCGCCCGTCCCGGCGGCGCCACGCTACGCCTGCAGCTGACCGGCATCAGCAAGCAGTACCCCGCGGTGCGCGCCAACGACCGCGTCGACCTCTCGGTGCGTGCCGGCGAGATCCACGCCGTGCTCGGCGAGAACGGCGCCGGCAAGAGCACGCTGATGAAGATCATCTACGGCGCCGTGCAGCCCGACGAAGGCGAGATCCGCTTCAACGGCCGCCCGGTGCGCATCGCCAGCCCGGCGCAGGCGCGGCGGCTGGGCATCGCGATGGTCTACCAGCATTTCTCGCTGTTCGACACGCTGACCGCGGCCGAGAACGTCTGGCTGGGCCTGGACAAGTCGCTGGCGCTGCCCGACGTGACGCGCCGCATCACCGAGGTCGCCGCGACCTACGGGCTGGACGTCGACCCGGCGCGCCCGGTGCACACGCTGTCGGTCGGCGAGCGCCAGCGCGTGGAGATCGTGCGCGCGCTGCTGACCGACCCGCAGTTGCTGATCCTGGACGAGCCGACGTCGGTGCTGACACCGCAGGCGGTGGACAAGCTCTTCGTCACGCTGCGCCGGCTGGCCGACGGCGGCACGAGCATCCTCTACATCAGCCACAAGCTCGACGAGATCCGCGCGCTGTGCCACCACT
>ERZ761607.3408-NODE-3408-length-15475-cov-6.168418_pt1 | contig 15475 bp, 14 predicted proteins | sample MGYA00511164_ERZ761607 | MGnify/ENA primary metagenome ERZ761607 (study PRJEB28899, sample SAMN02445080) | bioreactor sludge metagenome | biome: EBPR sludge | place: Australia: Brisbane, Thorneside Wastewater Treatment Plant | collected 2011-06-22 ...
TCAATACTAAAATACAATCCCAGAAGTTATCTTGACTTATCTGCTGGTAGTGTGAATGCTGAAATTGCAAAATCTATACGCCAAATTAAAACTAATGAGTTTGCACTTTTCAATAACGGTATTACAATGCTTTCTGATAACACAAAGCACAGCGACAAGGTTGGGAAAAAGAACAAAGCCGAAGTAATGGTCACTAATCCTCAAATAATTAATGGAGGACAAACTGCCTACACTCTAAGTAGACTTTACGATGATTGTAAGGAACAGAATACAACATTAGATATTTTCAACGACAAAGAAGTCCTTTTAAAAATTATCACTTTTAGCGAAGAGAACGGACAGGCAACAACAAAATCAATTGCAGACCGACTTACTTTGATTGAGGATATTTCCAAAGCTACCAACCAGCAATCGCCAGTAAACGAAGCAGACCGTAGAGCAAATGATAAAGTTCAAATTGAATTGCAGAAACTAATTTTTGAAGATTTTGGTCTATACTACGAAAGAAAAAGAGGAGAATTTGGCGATGGACTTCATCATCATTACATAACCCGAGATGAAGTTATTGACAGAGAACTTTTCTTACGGGTATGTTTAGCGGCACAAAATAAACCACATGAAGCTATACAAGGACAGCTAAAACTGTTTGCATTACCAAAATTCACTACTATTCTTCCCGACACCAACTCGTATAGAAAGAATATGTTCGCATACTATACCTATTTACGAATTCCACAGCTTAAAAATTCCAATATTGGACATGCCGCTTCTCTTGGCAGATACTCAGTAACTTCACTTGTAGCAAAGAAGTATTCACCACAACTTAAGACCGAAGACTTCGGAAATACTATTGACAAGGAAATTAAATTAGTGTTTGACAAATGGTTGCAGTTTCAATCATTTGCAAGAGACGAGCAGCACAACAAAAGGTATTTCTACGAAGTGTTTGACAGAGGAACAGGTAAAAAAATAATTGAAGCAAATTGGACTGCATACTTTAAGGGCGGGACTTTGGTAAATGACTTAACTAAATTCTTTAAATGATTGGACAGCATAACAGCCTTAGAAAAGACAGAAGGGCAGCCGGTAACAAGGGGTTTGCGATAGCGGGGGTTCTGTGCTTCGCAGACGCATTTGTGCAATGTGGAAGTTCAGTTCTCCGAATGAAGTTTAGTGCTAAAACACCCCGCCATCGCAAACCCCCGAAACGTTACCTGCAAGGCTGTGACGACACTAACAAGAAAATAGAACATTAAGAATATGCAATTTCAATCTTACGACTTAGGACAATTAAAAGGTGGTGAAATAGTTGAAGTAACATTAGGATATGCTGCTAATGTAAAACTTATGGACAGCTCTAACTTTTCAAGTTATAAATCTGGCAGACGACATACTTATTATGGTGGCCACGTTACACGTTCACCATTCAAAATTCCAGTCCCAAGTTCTGGCAGATGGTATGTCACTATTGACTTAGGTGGTTACTCAGGAAAAGTAAGTTCATCGGTTAGAGTTTTACCAGGACGTTTACCTTCTGCAAGACAACCAAGCCTTTCAAGTGTTCCATCATTAGTGCAGGATAGAGAAATTCCTACTGGTTTCGGTGAAGAACCAATCATAAGGAAATATGATGTCTTTATTTCCCACGCTTCTGAAGACAAAAACGATGTTGTTAGACCGTTGGCTCTTGCATTGCAAAACAAACAATTAAGAGTTTGGTATGACGAATTTGAACTTAAAATAGGCGACAGTTTACGACAGAAAATTGACAAAGGACTTGCGAATAGTAGATTTGGAATAGTTGTGCTTTCTAAAAATTTTATAAGAAAAGGTTGGACAAACTATGAGTTAGACGGCATAATAACTAAATCTATAAGTGGTCAACAAGTTGTTCTACCTATTTGGCACGACATCACAAAACAGGAAGTTATAGATTACAGTCCATCACTTGCGGACAAAGTAGCAAGGAACACAGCAGTCTACACGATTGAGGAAATTGCAGAAGAAATTGCTGAAGTTATTAATGACAATTAGAAAAAATGGACAACACTGAAATAACATTCAACATTATTAACTCTATAGGTGCATTGGCAACCTTTGGTGCTTTTCTTATGCTATTCTTAAAGGATAAAGACAAACAAAAACAAATTGATAAACTTGCTTCAATTGCTACAATCCTAGACGCTCAAAATGATAGTTTAAAAAAACAGAATGAACTTATTGCCCAGCAAGTAGACATCCTTAGAAATACATCAATTCTTAAACAGCAAGATGGAGCATCAATGGCTAAACTTCAAGAACTAGAAGAGAAGAAGTTAAAATTAAGTGTGGCTCCTGTTTTATGGCTAAATGGTGCAGGGACAAGGCATACAGGAGAGTTACAAATTGACTTAAACAACAAAGGAGAAAGAGCAATTTTGGACGACTTTATTTTGATATCAGGAGAAATTACACTTCATAGCAAGTCTGTACCTTATGACCTTGAAAAAGGAGAAAGGAGATACATATTCGCAAGAGCAATCGGAAATAAACCAATTAATGAATGTGAGTACGAAATTGAAGTAAAGTATCACGACAGCCTGAATAATAAATTTAGTATGATATTGACAGGGAAAGGGGCACGTGTAAAAATAAAATCGAACAATGAAATTGAATAGTACAGAACAAAGCCCAGCAGGTAACAGCACCTACCCAAAAGTGGCGGTTCACTGGTTAAATCAAGCCTTGTACTTCTTACAAAGTTTGTGCTTGGTTGACAGTGAAGTGCTCCGAAATTCGCCACTGCACCAAGCGCTAAAATGTTGTAAGCAATTCTATGACAACACAACCGAGCGACGGTAGGCTGACAAAAAATGAACGGACAAACAATAAAAAGCGTAAATTTGAGCAATAAAAAATCATGGCATACGAATCGGTAGATAAACTGCAAAAAGTTTTAGCGGAAGAGGTTTTTAACCACACCAAAGACCCTAAAAAGGCTTCAGGCAGAGCATTGGGTACTCTTGTGGAAATCATTACCTATTATCTTTTAAAGACCTGGGGACTGAATAATCAAATCTCAATTGAGCGTGGACTTGCTGAATATGGCAATCCTGACATAACCCACAATGTTGAATATTCATTGCATCCTATTGTTCGGAGTTCTTTCGTAACAGTTGATAAATCCGAAAAATCAATAACGTCAAATATAATTTTAAAAGCCCTCAGCGCAAGCGGTTTTGACTTGACAGGATTTGAGCGAAAAAACAATCAATTATTAAGCAACAATATACTTCGCAACGCTTGCACCATTGCAAGGTCCGACAATTCATTTCTTCTTTGCAGCATCAAATCAGACCTTGGAGAAAAACTTGAATTACATATTTACGAGCAAAACAAGAAGCCTTACGCAATGTTTGAGTGTAAGCGGGTTGGCGTTGAAGAAGGAATGACAAAAGGTCCTCAGACGATTGAAAAAGCTAAACAAGGTGCTTATGTTGCCCGTACAGCTTCATCTTTACAGAAAATCCGTTCTGAAAGTGGAGAAATGCAGGGCATCATCTATAAAAGCGACGGTTCTTACATCATTAAGCCATACATACATCTGATGGAAGAAGTGATATTTTCTTCTGATAAGGAGTTGCTGAGAAAATTCATTTTGACAATTGGAGTTGTAAGTAATCACGGAAATTGGATTAAAAAGACCGCAGACGGGGATTTAAGTTTTAGCGAAGAAAACTTTCAAAAAGAACTCATGGTATTGGCTCAATCTTATGATTGGTTGCTTTTCTTGACTGACAAAGGGCTTTCCGATTTCATTGACAAACTTTTACTTCATCCAATTCCAGAATTTCAATTTTTAAGGGATACATTTCTTTCAAGTTATACCGAAGGCAAAAAGAAAAATCAGTTTACCAAAGTTCAGATGAACATTGAAGCTGATAGAATATTGCTGAAATATTTTAGCGACAACCTTGCAACGGTTGAAAGTTGGTTCAATGTAATCTCACCAAGTCAGAAAAGTCTTACAATACTGAAAGACGAATTGGATGAATTGAAAAATAAAAATTGGCAAAACATACTAATATGAGTGCAGGAAGAAACATAAACACATTAAGTCAAAGCTGGGGAACACCTCATAAATACGTTAATGCCGTCAAAGAAGTATTTGGCGGACACATTGACTTAGACCCATGTTCAAATGAATATTCAGTAGTAGATGCTCAAACAGAGTATCGTTTACCGAAGCAAGACGGATTAAAAGAAAGTTGGAATTATCCGACCATATACGTTAATCCACCTTATGGGATTGACAAAGAGCGTGGGACAACAATAAAAAATTGGCTTGCTAAATGTGCTTATGCAAACGAAGAATACAACTCGGAAGTTTTGGCACTTGTTCCGATTGCTGCCAATACAGCCCATTGGAAAAAGTATGTTTTTACCAAAGCTAAATCTATCTGTTTTTTATATGACACAAGATTACGTTTTTTAGAGAACGGACAAGACACAGGCAAAGGAGCACCAATGGCTTGTGCTATGATTTATTGGGGGAACAATCAAAGTAGATTTTACGAAGTTTTCATTGAACATGGAGCAGTTGTGGACATATCAAATCTAATTGGAGAAAGAATTGGTGCAGACAGAAAAAAGTATGAACTGTTCCACTGACCCGTCGGCACAGAGTTTTACGCTGCAAATAAAATTACCATTACTGGTTCCTGTAGCATATCTTTGTACTGATAGCTGCCGCGAGGGGCGGTTGATGTTCATCATTCATCCTAAAACTTGAGACATGCAACAAAAAACATCACAGGCATTTATTGCCGCATCCTGGATAGCTTTAGGCGCCGGGATGATAGGCTATTTAGTCGGCTTATACAGGGCAGAAATGGTTTTGAATGAGAAAGGCTATTATTTCACAGTTCTTATGTTCGGTTTGTTTTCGGTTGTTTCGCTGCAAAAAGCAGTGAGAGACCGGCTGGAAAATATAAAAGTTACAGACCTGTACTATGGTATATGCTGGTTTGCAACCATATTATCCATCGTTTTATTAGTGATAGGGTTGTGGAATGCAACATTATTGCCCAGCGAAAAAGGCTTTTATGCGTTTTCGTTCCTCCTGGCATTGTTTGGAGCCATAGCCGTTCAGAAAAACACCAGGGACAATATGGATAATTAAGAAGCAATGGGATGTTGTGCCGACAGGTTTTAGCGAAGGAGTGACCCTGCCAGGATCACAACTTGATCTACGCGGAACACACGCCAAAAAGATCACTTTTCTCATCTTATTTCCAAAATCCTCTCACCATGAGCAAATACCTCGCTGTCCTGTTGACCGCTGTTTTTACAATAGCCTGCCAGTACTCGCCGGAAAAATCGGCTTCCGGCTCAGTTGAAAGCCTTGAAGAAAGCTGGGCGGATATGTCTCCGGAGTCAGACATAGAAGTTGAACCTCCCCGCACTGCCGAGCCACCGCCGCCGCCGCCGGTACCATTTCCATATACCGACGAATTTGGCGAAGGCCAGCCTGCCGGTCGCACCGATCTGCCGCCGGCGCGCAAAATCATTCGCAACGCCAACGTCTCCATCTCGGTGACGAGCTACGAAAAAAGCAGCGCAGCGCTCCGCCAACTCGCCCAGCGCCTCGGCGCAGACATCAGCAACGAAGCCGAGGAACGCTCCTCCTGGCGCATCGCAAACCATTTCGTTATTCGCATTGCGCCCGATAAATTGGACGAGCTGCTGGCCGAATTGGAAAAAATGGCCCTGCATGTGGATAGCAAAAGCGTGGACAGCCGCGATGTGACCCGCGAATATTTAGACATCGAAACGAGGCTCTCGGTGAAGCGCTCCACCCTGGAACGCTACCGCGAAATCTTGCGCTCGGCCAAAACCGTGACGGACATCCTCGCCGTGGAGGAGCAAATCCGGGTACTCATTGAAGACATCGAATCGGCGGAAACTCAACTGCGCGGGCTGCGCGATGAAGTTCAACGCAGCACTGTGTATCTCAATATGTATCAGGAGTTTGCCCGCCCCGATGTGGCGCGCCCTTCGTTCTGGAACCGCATCGGCAATGGCTTTACGGAAGGCTGGCATACTTTTTTAGATATTGTCGTAGGGCTGGTCTATGTTTGGCCCATTGCCTTGTTGCTGGGGCTGGGGGTATGGTGGTTGCTGCGCAAAATTCGCCGCCGCCGGGCCGCGTAAGGGTATAATTCTACTGCTCGCTGAGGACATGATGATCATATAAATCCGCGTCTATCCGCGTCGAAAAAAAGTATAAGTTTCCCAGCATAGTGAAGGGGTGACAGAGCTACAATGCTAAGTCACCCCTTCACTAAAACACACAATAGAAACTCAGCCCACCTTCTTCGCAAAATCCCGCATCACATCTACCAGTACCTGCACGCTCTCCTGCGGCATGGCATTGTAAATGGAGGCCCGGAATCCGCCTACCGAGCGGTGCCCTTTCACGCCGGAAATACCCGCAGCTTTGCAGGCTTCCATAAACGGCGCTTCGTGTTCGGGGTTCACCGGCACAAAACACACATTCATCAGCGAGCGGTCTTCCTCCACAGCAGTGCCCGTGAAGCAAGGATTGGTATCAATTTCGTTGTACAGCAACTGCGCTTTCTGCACATTGTGCAAGGCCATGGCCTCCAACCCGCCCTGCTCTTTGATCCAGCGCAGCGTCAGCATCAGGGTGTAAATGGGGAACACCGGCGGCGTGTTGTACATAGAGCCGTTGTCGGCATGGATGCGATAATCGAGCATGGCGGGCAGTTTACGCGTGGTGTGTCCCAGCAGGTCTTTGCGAACAATGACCAAAGTGACGCCCGCCGGACCGAGGTTTTTCTGTGCGCCGGCATAAATCAAACCAAAGCGCTCGATGTCTATCGGGCGGCTGAACATATCGGACGACATATCGCTCACGATGGGCGCGTCGGTTTCGGGCCACTCGTGTATTTCGGTGCCGTAGATCGTGTTGTTGCTGGTAAGGTGCAGGTAGCGCGCCTGCGGAGCAACGGCGTAATCTTTGGGAATGTAGTTGTAATTGCGGTCTTTGGAAGAAGCCAGAACCTCAATTTTACCAAAGTTTTTGGCTTCTTTGATGGCCTTCGTGGCCCACACGCCGGAGTCCACATAGCAGGCCGTGTCTTCGTCGTTGAGCAGGTTCATGGGCGCCATAAAAAACTGAGTGCTGGCGCCGCCGCCCAAAAACAGCACGGCGTAATCGTCGCCTGCGCCGCTGAGTTCGCGTACCAAACTTTCGGCTTCGGCCATAACGGCTTCAAAGTCCTTGGTACGGTGCGATATTTCGAGAATGGACAATCCCATGCCGTTGAAGTCCACGGCGGCGCGGGCAGATGCTTCCATCACAGAGGCGGGCAAAATGGCAGGCCCGGCGCTGAAATTGTGTATTTTCATAAGTCAAGTGATTTTGTGGGAGCCGCTACGCCCCCGAAAAGCAGGGCAAAGGTAGCGCTTCCGGCAGGAAACGAAAGCCGGAAACAGGAAATTTTCGCCTTACTCCTGCCCCCGGTAAGGCGCCAATGGGTCGGACAGCGTAGAAATCCATTGCCTCCGCAGCGTATCAAAAGAAGTATGCGCATCGGGAAATTCGATGTACTCCTCCTGGCCGGAGTTTTGGGTGTAGTACGGACTGAGGTCCTCGCCCTGCACCATCAGATTGAACAGCAGCGCGCCTTTTTGGGCCAGTTGGGGTTCTTCCATTTTCCAGGTGCGGAACACCTCGTTGTAGTGCGCCAGTGAGTCGCCGGCCATGCGGGCATGTATGCCGATGCCCACGCGCTTCACTTTCAGGCTGGGCGCCGGGCGGGAAACGAGCAGGTAGTGATCGGCGCCGTTTTGGTGGTAATATTCAACGCGGTATTTGGCAGCCTGCTCTGCATAAAACGCATTGTGTATCGTATCAAATTTGGTTTCGTGACTCGCTTTGCCGGGCAGATGCGCCGTGTAACGAATGATGCGGTTGAGCCATAGTTGTGCAGTTTCGGCATCTGGCTGCACGGCGGTTGTCTTGGCATTGTTCCCACAGGAAGAGAGGAGAAATAAGGCGCTTGCGAAAAGCAGAAAAAAGGTATTTTTCATAGAAAAAAGTATTTGATTGGTGATCGGTAGGCGGTAGCCGGTGCCAAGCGTAGAGTGTTCAGTGGCGGTAAACGCGAGTTTTTTTAACCACGCCTCCGTCGTGGCGCAGCGCGAATTTTAGCGAAGGTCGCGAAATTCCGCGAACCACGCCTGTCGTCGCGGCGCGGTGCGAGGGGAGGCGCGAAACACACGCTTTATTTTTGACGCTGATCTTTATGATTTCCGCTGCTCGGAGAGGGGACAAAACAATCATAAGAATCTGCGTCTTTCAGCGTCGGAAATCTGGACCTTGTTTTTGGGGGGTCTCCAGCTTAGTGAAGGGGTGACTACGGGCTGAAACTCGCTGAGTCACCCCTTCACTACCCCCGAAACCCGGAACCCGAAACCCGCCTTCGCCAAGGCTTCGGCGGATGAAACCCGAAACCTTGAACCCCAAAAACAAAAGACTTGCCGCCCACAACAGCGAGCGACAAGCCTGTGCTAAATAATGAATATGAAAATCAATATGCTTTGCTCACCGGCTTGAATTCAGCCCAGCCGGTCGTCCAGTCGGTGCTGCCGAAAGCGCCGCGGAACGTGACATTTTTGTTGAAGAAAGCGGAACGGTTGGCTTCGTTGAACTTGGCGTTGCTGAAAGCCGCGCCGGTAGCCAGCGTGCCGGTCGTAACGCGGAAATCAGGAGCCGTGTAGGCATCCGCCAAACGAGCACCGAAGAACACATCGAGGTTGAGGCCCAATGCCTGGTGAATGGCATCGGAAGCCGGGCCGTCAATGGTGGTATTGTTGGCCGTCCAGTAAGCCTGTACATCAGCTGCTGTAACGCCTGTTCCCACATTGTAGGCCGTAGCCGTAGCCGGAGCCACGAGTACGTTGTTGGCCAATACGCCGCGTCCCGACTGGTACTGCGCCAGTACGGAGGGCTGGTTGAAGCGGATACCGCGCGGGAAACCAACCAATACGGAGTTGAACAACGACAAAGCAGTTCTGCGGCGAGCGTCGAAAGCGTGGCCGTAGTTGGCGTTGCTGGTAGAGCTGCCCGTTTTGATGGGGCCTACTACGGTCATGTTGGAGAATACGCCGTCGGTGTAGGGCGTCACATCGTTGTCGTTCGGGCCGTTATCTGTTTCAAAACCATTGGATTGCGACTGGTCGGCGAAACCAGGGTAACGCACTGCCAGACCGTACTGAACGTTGCCTGCCCAGCCATAGTCCACGTCAAAGTCGTCGTCCCAGGTGCAGAAGGAGATGAGGTATTTGCCGTTGACGGTGCCGCCAAACCACTCGTAGCCGTCGTCGCCGCCGAAAGAAACCTGGCAGTATTCCATCACCGTGCCGCGACCTACGCCGCCCATCGTGATGGAGTTGGTTTCGTTGTTGGGCGTCAGTTCGATGCCTGCAAACTCTACGCGCACATACTTCAGCGTGCCGGAGCTTTCGCCGTCGTTGGCAGCGTTGTTGTTGGTACCGAAAGTGACAGCCGGCGTGATGCCTTCTACGCCCGGATCAATCTGATTGCAGTTGGCGCGGCCCAGAATAACCAAGCCGCCCCAGTCGCCGCGGTCGCGGATGCCTTCAGCGAGGTTGGAAGTGAACACGATGGGCTTGTCGGCAGTACCCACAGCTTCGATTTTGCCGCCTTTGTCAATCACAAGCGTACCGCGGGTAGCCTTGTCGCCGAAGATAACGGTACCCGGCTCGATGGTGAGCACCTGGCCGCTGCGCACAAAAACCTGGCCTTTGAGCAGCCATTTTTTGTCGGAAGTGAGCGTGCGGGAAGTGAGGTCGCCGCTCAGTTCGTTCAGCGTCGGAGTAGGATCAACGGGTTCATCCTTTTCGCAAGCGAAGAAAGAAATGACGGCTGCGAAAGCCAAAAGACTCAATACCTTTTTCATAAACAATTGTGGTTAATTAGTTGATTGTGAGAGTGCAAGGAGAAATTACGGTTTATTCAGATCAAAAGTGAGGGAGAGGCTGGCCAACTGCCCTCTGCGGAACGCGATGATCGGATTGTCGCGGTCGAGCGTGATCTTTTCAGTGCGGTCGGAATCTTCAAAGAAGCGGAAGGGGGCATCCAAAATGTTCTGAATGCCGAGTTTATAGCTCACGCGCTTCACCCGCTTGGTGATGGTGAAGTCCAAGCTGTTGCGCGAAAGTTCATAGATGGTGGGGAAGAGCACATCGCCTACGGAGAAGATGCGGTCGCCGAAGATGTTGTAAATCAGTGCGGCGTTGAGGTTGCTCACAGGTTCTTCGTAATACAAAGCCACATTGACGATGTAAGGCGACTGCCCCTGCAAAGGCCGCACGCGGTCTTGCGCCGTAGCAGATGCGCCGAGGTCCACCGTAGAGCGGATGAGCGAGGCGTTGGCGTTCACCGAAAAGCGGTCCAAGAAAGCACTGCCCGTCATGCCGCGCAGCGACTTGCGCAATTCCACTTCAATGCCGTAGCTGCGGGCGAAGTCGGCGTTGATGTAGGTAAATTGAGGCTGCTCGGTGGTGATGACCGTTTTGTTTTCGATGGGGTTGTTGAAGTACTTATAAAACAAGCCCACACTGAAGGTCTCACCCGGACGCGGGTACATTTCGTAGCGCAGGTCTATGTTGTGAATGCCGGCAGACTGGAGATCGGGATTGCCGAAACGGCCGGCTTCGAGTTTGTAATCATAAAAAACGAAGGGCGCCAGTTCCCGGAATTCCGGGCGGTTCACCGTGCGGCTGTAGGCCAGGCGCAGCAAGTTGTCGTCGTTGAGGTTGAGGCCGGCATTGACGAAGGGCAGGAGAGCGAATGTAGGATTGTTCACTTTCAAAAGTCCTACCACATCATCCACTGTTTTGATGGTTTGCACATTGTATTCGCCGCGCAGGCCGCCGGTCAGGTCTATGCGGCCTACCGATGCCTCGCCGCTCAGGTAGGCTGCGCCGGTGATGCTGGAAGCGTTGTAAGAGTCAATGCCGCGGGTGCCTTCTTCCAATACGAAACCGTTGTTGGTGCGTATGTTTTCATTGCTGAACACTTCATCCAAAGGCAGGCGCTCCAACTGCTCTCTCACAGCCGGGTCGAAGAAGCCGGGATAGAGGTAAGACACATAGCGGGAGTCGAAATCGCGGTAGCGGTAGTCGGCATAGTAGCCGCCTTTGAGGGTGGCGCCTTTGCTGCCTACGCCGGGCAATTTGCGGCTGTAGTCCATGCCGTGGTTGGCCGAAAACTCCATCAAATCACCATAGTAGCGGCCCGTGTCGAAGAGGTTGGACGAGGGCGGCAACTGCATGATGAAGTTTTGGTCGCCCTGATCTTTGGGGCGGAAGGTGCGGAAGCGGCGCAGGTCGGGTTCGAGTTCGCGGAGGAAAGAGCCGCCGGCCACCCAGCGCAGGGCGGAGAGGTCGCTGAGTTGGTGATTGCCCTCCAACTGGCCGGTGTAAATAGAGCGCATCCGGTAGCCGAGCAGGTAGTTTTGGAGGTTGTCGTTGGGGCGCTGTATGAAATCGAAGCCGCTGCGGAGAATGGTTTCGTTTTCGCCAATCTGGTTGAAGAGGTTTTTGAAGGTAATGGTGCTGCGGTTGCCGGATTTCCATTTCCAGTTGGAGAGGATGCTGATGCGGTTTTGTTTTTCATAAGAAGCATCGTTGTACTGGAAACGCAGGTCAATGGGACGGGTCTGGTCTTCCCAGGAAAAGTAGCGGTTGAAATCGCGGTTGAAATGCTGGAAACTGGTGGAGTAGTTGATGGAGGTGATGGTGCTTAGTTTTTTTCCACCCAAAGTCATATTGCGCCCCAGCGTGAAACCTACCGAATAGTCAGGCGTGGCCATGCCTTCCGTAGGTTGCCAGTTATTGGGCAGGCTGTGGGCGGCGCCCTGGCGGAGTTGGGCGTTGCGGCCCGATTCTTTGAGTGCTCTGGTGGCAGGGAAGTTGGAGGGCAATTGGCGGAAGCCGTTGTCGAAACCGAGGAAATCGGTAGGCGAACCCTTGCTTTGCCAGTAAGGCTTCAGCGATGTGTTGGCGCGGTAGCCGAGGCCTACGTTGAGGCGTGTAAAGTTGTTTTCTACGTCTTCTACCGTGAACAGCTTGATGACGCCGCCTGCAAAATCGCCGGGGTATTCTGCCGAGCCGGATTTGTAGATCAACATGCGGTCCAAGGCGCTGGTAGAGATGAGGTCAAAGGAGAAAGTGCGCCGGTCCACCTCGGTGCTGGGCGCCGTTACATTGTTGATCATCACGTTGTTGTAGCGCTCGCTGAGGCCGCGAATCATCACAAAACGGCCGTCCACAATGGTCACGCCCGGAATGCGGGCCATCACCTGCGCGGCGTTGTTGTCCTGCGAACGTGTAATCTGCTGGCTCGACACGCCGCTCACCACCTGCTTGGCCTGCTTCACTTCCAGCAGTACGGCCTGCACGGTGTTGGTCTTGCGGTATTCCGTTACGGTGATTTCTTCCAAAACCAAGGAGCCGGAAGACATGACCACGTCGAGTTTGAAGTTCTCGCCGGCTTTCACTTCCACATCGCTGATGGTGATGTTTTCATAGCCGATGTAGGAAATCTGCACGGTGTATTTGCCGGCAGGCACGTTGTTGATGGCAAAAAAGCCGTCGAAGTCGGTAGCAGTGCCGAACTCGGTACCCACCACCATGATATTGGCGCCGATGATGGTTTCTTTGCTGCTTTTGTCGAGGATGACGCCGGAAAGCGTACCGAACAGATTGGCCTGCGAAAAGGCCGCCGTACTGAGCGTCAACAGAATAAAGAGTAGCCGAAAGGATTTCATACACTTGTGTTTTGTAATTGATTTTCAAATTCGGCTGCAAAGGAACTGCGGGTCTTTAAACTGGAAATTAATGTTGTGTTAAGTGTGTGTAAAGAGTTGAAACGGGGTTGAAATGGCAGTGCCGGAACGGGCTTTTTGTTCCCTGCAAAATGGAAGGCTCTTGCCGGTTCGGAAGATAAGAATACCTTTGAGGGGCGTTTCCGCAGAGCCGTGAGGATGGCAAGGCACAGGTAGCGGTTTGGGCGGAGACGGGGATTGTTTTATTCGCACATCTGATTATATTTCAATTGTTTATGAAGATATTTATCACCTTCGTTTGTATGTTGATCTCACTAAAAAGCATGAGCCAGGCAGACCAGACCGATTGGCCCAACCTGAAAAGGTATGCCGCCGAAAATCAAAAGTTACAGGCTATGGCCAATGCAGGGGATCGGGTTGTTTTTATGGGAAATTCCATCACCGAATTCTGGAAAGTGACGGACAGCTCTTTTTTTGCCGGTAAACCCTACATCAACCGGGGAATCAGCGGACAAACAACTTCCCAAATGCTGGTTCGTTTCCGCCCGGATGTGATTGATCTCCAACCGGCCGTGGTAGTCATTCTTGCAGGAATCAACGACATTGCTGAAAACACAGGGCCAATTTCGCTGGAGCACATTTTTGGCAATATCGTCTCGATGGTTCAGTTGGCCAGAGCCAATAACATCAAAGTGGTGCTCAGCTCCGTTCTGCCTGCCAACCGGTTTCCGTGGCGGCCCCACATCAAGCCCGCAGACAAAGTGATACAACTCAATGCCATGCTGGAGGCTTATTGCCTGAAAAACAAGGTGGTGTATCTGGATTATTATTCCAAAATGGTGGATGAGCACAAGGGCTTAGACAAAAAATATGGCGACGACGGCGTGCATCCTACGCTTGCCGGATATAGAATGATGGAGCCTTTGCTGGAGGCGGCTGTTCAAAAAGCTGTGCGCAAAAAACGGTGAGATCGCGCATTCAACGCCCGCTCCCCCGCTCGTATCTTCGCTACATTCAATCGAATAGCTCGTTGATCTGTATGGCCATTACATCTCCATGTATGCCCTTCCACTCCGAGTCTAATTTGAAATGCAAACCTTTTGAATCATAGATCAGGGTGTCGTTCATGCGCGCGATGCCGATGTATAAGTCGCCCTCCAGAATAATGCGATTTCCATCTATGCGATACTTGCCATATTTCAAATCATCTGCTATCCATCCACGTTCAACTGCTTTGTAGGTTCCGTTTTCTCTCAAATACAAGTCCATGCCGGCATCCCAGTAGAAATCTGCAAACAAAACGACCTTTGACCTATTCATGGCATAATTGTAACCGTACTCAGTACACCACACCAGCAGCATCAAAGTTGCCCAGTTTGCGCTCCCCCGAAATGGCTTTTTGATTCCTAAAGGTGCAAAACTGACCGGTAAAAACCATGAGATCAGCGAAACGATGCAGAAGATGGGAAGGAGAAAGACAAAACTAAGATCGCCCGCCGGTGTAATAAAATGGTAAAGTACGATACCGCCTGTAACCGCACAAACTGCATACAGCGTGATGGCTGGGATGTCTTCAAATTTCATAGCGCTTGTTGTTTAGCTCACTGAAAAACTAACCGGGGCGGTAGAGTTGTTAGCTTTGGCCGGCAATTACACAGCCAAAGCCAACAGTTCTCGCTTGGTCTCACACAATCATTTCACTCAAGTCGTACACCATCACATCGTCCTGTTTGTCTTTGGCTTTCACGCCGTCGCTCATCATGGTGAGGCAGAAAGGGCAGTTGACGGCAATGACCGAGGCGCCCGTAGCCAGCGCTTCTTCGGCGCGCTCCACGTTGATGCGTTCGCGGCCGGGTTCGTCTTCCTTGAACATCTGCGCGCCGCCGGCCCCGCAACAGAGGCCGTTGGTTTTGGAGCGCTTCATTTCCACCAAATCGGCATCCAAGGCTTCGAGTACGGCGCGGGGCGCTTCATACACGCCATTGACGCGGCCTAAGTAGCAGGAGTCGTGGTAGGTGATGCGCTTGCCTTTGAAAGCGCCGCCTTCCTTCATTTTCACGCGCCCTTCGGCAATGAGCTGATGGATGAGTTGGGTATGGTGAATGACTTCATAATGGCCGCCGAGGGCAGGGTACTCGTTTTTGAGGGTGTTGAAGCAGTGCGGGCAGGCCGTGACGATCTTCTTCACCTCGTACATGTTCAGCGTTTCGATGTTTTGCAGGGCCAGCATCTGAAACACAAACTCATTGCCGGCGCGGCGGGCGGGGTCGCCGGTGCAGCGCTCTTCATTGCCCAGAATGGCAAACGATATGCCTGCTTTTTGGAGGATTTCGGCGAAAGCCAAAGTCACTTTTTGGGCGCGGGCATCGTAACTGCCTGCACATCCCACCCAGAAAAGAATTTCCGGCGATTCACCGGCAGCGGCCATTTCGGCCATAGATTTTACTTGTGTATTCATGGTTGGTTTTGTGTTAAGGTTGGTTCCGGGTTTCCTCGAAATCAATCCCTCTGTTTTTCTAAAACACACAGCTCGCAGCTCGTTATTCACCCTCTCACCCACGCATCCCGCTCCACCGGCATGGCCCACACCGCGC
>ERZ761607.3409-NODE-3409-length-15472-cov-8.020756_pt1 | contig 15472 bp, 12 predicted proteins | sample MGYA00511164_ERZ761607 | MGnify/ENA primary metagenome ERZ761607 (study PRJEB28899, sample SAMN02445080) | bioreactor sludge metagenome | biome: EBPR sludge | place: Australia: Brisbane, Thorneside Wastewater Treatment Plant | collected 2011-06-22 ...
GCTGGGTCTGGGTGATGTCGATCAGGTAGAGAATGACGAGCAGCAGGACGCCGACACCGACCGCGAACACGAACAGCGCCGCCATCGCGGCCAGGAAGGTGGTGACAAAGCCAGGGAGCCGTCCGCGACGGATTACCCGTGAAACGCCTCGGGCGAGGTCAGGTAGGCGAGTTCCTCGGCGGTGCTGACCCGGCCCAGCGGGGCGTTGCGATGCGGGAACCGGCCAAAGCGCGCGATCAGGTCGCGGTGATGGCGGGCAAAGCGCAGGCTGTCTTCCAAACCGGGCTGCTGGTACAGCCGCGCCGAGCGTTCCTGATCGGCCAGCGTTTCGCTGTGCATGAACGGCAAATACAGGAATTGCCGCTGGACCGGCGGCATGGCCTGATCGAAGCCACGCGCGATGGCGCGGTCGGCGACCGCGCGGGCGGCGGCCTCGGTGGCGAAGCTCTCCGCCTGCCCCCGAAACAGGTTCAGCGGGAATTGATCCAGAACGATCACCAGCGCCAGCGCGCCCTCGACCGATGCTTCCCAGTTGGCTAACTGGCCAGCCGCCGCCGTCTGGTAGGTGGCCAAAAAGCGCGCCCGCAGCGCTTCGTCAAAGTCTGGGGTGGAAGCGAACCACAGCGGTTGAGTCGCCTCCGCGAACCAGAACGCGAGAACGTCGTTGGGACGGGCAACGTCGGTGGCTGACGGTTTCATCGTGGCGGTCACCTCCAGAAAATGGCCGGAACGTTCAGGACAGCGCGGCGGTAATCTCGTCCTGCATGGCCTTGACCACCGCGACCGGGTCCTTGGCATCGCGAATGGGCCGGCCCACCACCACATGGTCGGCGCCGTTGCGAATGGCGGCATACGCCGACGCGATGCGCTTCTGATCGTCGTCCTGAACGACATCGTTGGCGCCTGGCCGGATGCCGGGCGTCACGATCAGGAACTTGTCGCCCAACCCTTCACGCAGTCGAGGAACTTCCAACCCCGAGGAAACCACTCCGTCGCAGCCGAGATCGAGGGCTTTGCGGGCGCGATGGTAGACCAGTTGCTCGATGGTGCCGGTCAATCCCATCTCGCGCATGTCGGACTCGTCGAAGCTGGTCAGCACGGTGACGGCCAGAATCCTGGCGTCGCCCCGTTCCTGCACGGCGGCGCGCAGGATCGGATCGTTGCCGTGAACGGTGATGAAGGTCGCGCCCCGATGCTTGAGCGCCCGAACCGCCAGCGCCACGGTTTCCGGAATGTCGAAGAATTTCAGATCGACCATGACCTTGTGGCCGCGTTTCAAAATCGTCTCGATCACCGGGAATCCGCCGGCCAGAAACAGTTGCAGGCCGACCTTGTAAAAATTCACCTGTTCGCCCAGTCGGTCCAGCCAGCGTTCGGCTTCGCCTGGGGAATCGACATCGAGCGCGAAGATGATGCGTTCATTCAGTGGAATATTTTTTGCCATAATCAAACTCTGGGTGGGACAGCGCGAAAGAACGGCATTGGACCGCCGGCGGATAGGGTAATCCTTGCCCGCTGGTGGAACAATGCGCTCCTGGCCGTTTCCCCGCCCATTCGATCCCAGGCGGTCGCGCCGCCCCGCCAACCCCTAGATGCGAGCAGCGTCATCATGAACTGGACTCACACCGTACTGACCGAGCGATTCGGCATCCGCTACCCCATCATCCAAGCCCCCATGGCCGGTGGACCGGGCACGGCGCGCCTGGTGGCGGCGGTATCCAACGCCGGCGGGCTGGGCTCCCTGGCCGGTAGCTCCCTGCACCCCGAACGGCTGCGCCAAGCCATCGCCGAGGTGCGCGCTCTCACCGACCGGCCGTTCGTCGTCAACCTGGCTATCACCGGTCCACCCAAGGTCGATCCCGCCCGAATTGCCCGCGCCCAGGAACTGCTGGCGCCGTACCGCGCCGAACTGGGGTTGCCGCTGGACCCACCCACGCCGCCGACCCCGCCGGAATTCGAGGAGCAACTGGATATCCTGCTGCAAGAACGGGTGCCGGCCCTGAGCTTCATCTTCGGGGCGCCGGACAATGTGTATCTGGACATGCTGCGGGATGCCGGAATCGTCACCCTGGGCACCGCCACTCACTTGCTGGAAGCCATCGTGCTGGAAGAAAGCAACGTGGATTTCATCATCGCCCAGGGCGCCGAGGCTGGCGGTCATCGCGGCACCTTCGTCGGCCATCCCGAACAAGGTTTGGTCGGCATCCTCACCCTCGTGCCGTTGCTGGCCAAGCATGTCGCGGTTCCCATCGTCGCCGCCGGCGGCATCATGGACGGGCGCGGCATCGCCGCCCTTCGGGTGCTGGGCGCGGTCGGCGTGCAAATGGGCACCGCTTTTCTAGGCTGCCCGGAAAGCGGCGCCCACCCCGCCTACCAGGCTTTGCTGCGCCAGGGCAGCGAGATCGCCACCACCCTGAGCCGGGTGTTCACCGGTCGCCACGGCCGGGTGTTGCGCAACCGACTGGTCGACGAACTGCGCGCCCACGAGGCCGAACTGCCCAGATTCCCCTTGCAATTGCTGCTGACTCAGGATTTGCGCCAGGCGGCCGCTGAACGGGGTTTGACCGATTTCATGGCGCTGTGGGCTGGCCAGGGCTGCCATTTGTGCGAGGATCGTCCAGCGGCCGAACTGATCGAATCCTGGGTGGAACAGGCGACAGCCCTGCTGGGAAACGGCGATGCGCCCGCCCCGGTTGCTTCGAAGCCGGAACCGGAGCCGGAACCGGAGCCAGAATTGGAGCCGGAGCCGGAGCCGGAATTGGAGCCGCCGACATCGGAGCTGAATCAATCCGGCTCGCCGTGATCGTGGTCGGGTGGCTTGAAAGGTCGATGCCAAAGCCGGGCGAGATAGTCCGCGCACTCCTCGGCGGACAACGGTTTGCTGAAGTGATACCCCTGCGCCACGTCGCAGCCCTGCTCGCCCAGAAATCGCAATTGCTCGGGGGTTTCCACCCCCTCGGCCACCACGGTCAACCGCAAGCTCTTGCCCATCCGGATGATGGCGGTGGCGATGGCGGCATCGTCGGGATCGCCGGGGATGTCCCGCACGAAGGATTGATCGATCTTGATTCGGCTGACCGGGAATCGCTTGAGATAGCGCAGGCTGGAGTAGCCGACGCCAAAGTCGTCCACGGCGAATTGCACACCGCCGGCGCGAAGCCGGCGCATGGTCTCGATCATCTTGTCGGTATCCCGCATGAGCAGGTTCTCGGTGATTTCCAGCTCCAGCCAGCGCGGTTCCAGGCCGGCGGATTGAAGCGCGTCGATGACCTGATTTTCCAGGTGGGGTTGCAACCATTGCCTGGCGGACAGATTGACGGCGACCGACAGCGGTGGCAGACCGGCGTCCCGCCAGAGGCGGCCTTGGGCGCACGCGGCGCGCAGGGTCCATTCCCCGATCGGATCGATCAAGCCGGTTTCCTCGGCGACCGAAATGAAGCGTCCCGGCGGAATCAGACCGCGTCGGGGGTGTTGCCAGCGGATCAGGGCTTCCACGCCTACCGGCTGGCCGGTCGCCAGATCGATTTGGGGTTGATAATGCAACACGAACTCATCGCGCTCCAACGCTTGGCGCAACTCGTTGCTTAGCGTGAACAATTCCGACACCCGGACGTTGAGTTCGGCGGTGAAGAAGGCATAGTGGGCGCGACCGTCCGCCTTGGCCTGATACATCGCGCTGTCGGCGAAGCGGATCAGCGTCGGCGGATCGGTGGCGTCCAGCGGATAAATGCTGATGCCGATGCTGGCGGCGACATGCAATATCTGATGGTCCAGCATGAACGGCGCGCGCAATGCCTGCAACAGATGCTCGGCGACCCAGCCGGCGGCGGCGGGTTCGGAAAGATCGGTCAGCACCAGGATAAACTCGTCGCCGCCCTGGCGAGCCAGGGTGTCTTCCCGCCGAACGACGTCGCGCAACCGCTGACTGATCGCTTGCAGCAATTGGTCGCCGACGCCGTGGCCTTGCGAGTCGTTGATGGTTTTGAAGTGATCGAGGTCCAGGAACAGAACGCCGACGTAACTCCTTTTGCGTTGAGCGGCGCGCAGCGCCTGGGCTAGGCGGTCGAGCAACAGAGTGCGGTTGGGCAAGCCGGTGAGGGCGTCGTGGGTCGCCAAATGATGGATGCGATCCTCGGCATTCTTGCGCTGGTTCTCACGTTCGAACAAATCCAGGGCAAAGGAAACCTCGCCCGCCAGTTGGGTCAGCAAATTGGTAAGGTCCGCGTTGAAGAAATCCGGTTCGGCCGCATGGGCGCTCAGGCAGCCGACGACCTGATTGTTCCGGCGCAACGGAAACGCCGCGCTGGCTTGAATGGCCAGCTCCTCGGCAAGGGGACGCCAAGCCTGAAGACCGGGATCGGCCAGAAAATTGTTGCAAACCGCGGGAGCGTCCTGACGAAACGCGATGCCGATGGGACCCCAGCCTTCGGGCAAGCTGGAGTCGCCGGACGGGTGGGCGCTGGCAGGGGGGTGCAAGCGGCCGGATGCCGCGCTGGCATGGGCCGCTCGCTGGAACGCGCCGGTGGTCGGCTCGACGAACTCGATCACGACGATCCGAATCTGATCCAAATCGGCCACGATTCGGCAGATTTGCCGAAACAGCTCCTGGGGATCGGCGCAGCGCATGATGGCGGCGCTGGTGCGGCCGAGCGCGGCGTAGCAATGGCTCAGGCGCACGATCTTCTGTTCCGCCTGCTTGAGCGGAGTCATGTCGCGGATGGCCGCGACCGTGATCTCGTAACCCTTGTAGGTAAAATGCCGCACCCACAGATCGGCCGGGAAAATCGCGCCATCCTTGCGGCGTTGCGGATAGTCGGTGAACCGTTTCGACACGGTGCGCGGCATTTCGCCGTTGGCGCCGTTCCCGGCGGCCAGGTCGCGGTCTCGCAACGCCAGCAGTTCGTCCCGGCTGTAACCGTACAGCCGGCAAGCCGCCGGGTTGGCGTCAAGGATGCGCCCATCGCGGTTGTCGAGCATCAGGATCGCGTCGCCGACGGTGGCGAACACGTTGCGGTATTTCAGTTCGCTGGCGCGCAGCGCCGCCTCGACCTTCTTGCGTCGGGTGATGTCTTCCTTGACCGCGACGAAATGGGTGATGACGCCGGTTTCATCGCGAACCGGGGCGATCGAGGCCAATTCCCAATACAGGGCGCCGTCCTTGCGCCGGTTGTGAAACTCGCCCCGCCATTCGGCGCCGCTGGCGATGGTTTGCCACAGCCGCGCGTATTGTTCGGGCGTGGTCTTGCCCGACTTGAGGAGGCGCGGGTTGGCGCCGATCGCCTCGGCGCGGGAATAGCCGGTGATTTCGACGAACTTCGGGTTGACGTACTCGATGGCCCCGGCGCGGTCGGTGATGACGACCGTGTTGGCGCTCTGTTCGATGGCGCGGGAAAAGATTCGCAGCGTCCGTTCCGCCTGGCGCCGCTCTTGGATTTCCGCCGCCAGTTGGCGTTGTTGCTGGAAAAAATCTCGAACCAGCCGGGCCAGTTGACCAAATTCAGTGTTCTGGCTCGCCAGCGGAGCCAGCAGGGCGGGATCGCCGGCGCGCAGGCCGCGAACCAGCCGGTCCAGCGGCCTGTTCACCCCGTGCAGCAGCGCGGTCGCCAAGCCGATCAGCAACAACAGACCCCCATAAAGAAAAAACCGCCCAGGCTCGGTCGGTTTCAGCGCCAGCACGCCGACCGTGAACAGGGCGATGGCCAGGATCAACATCCCAAGGATGCGAAACCGGATCGAGCTGATCAAGGCTTTCATGACGAAATTCCACGCCGTGGGGTCACGGCCCAGACGGATTGCGGCCGATGGCCGAGCCAGGCGTCGGCGCTGTAGAGGGCGAGCGCCAGCCAGATACAGCCGAACGCGGCTAGATGAATGAGGGTGAACGGTTCGCGATAGAGCGCGACCGCCAGCAGGAATTGCAGGGTGGGGGTCAGGTACTGAATCAAACCGACGGTGGACAGGCGCAACAAGCGGGTGGCCTGAAGAAACAGCAGCAGGGGCGCGACGGTGACCGGGCCGGCGATCAGCAGCAACAGATCGGTTTGCCCGTTCATGGCGCCGAGCGCGCCGGCGCCGCGCGCCGCGAGCGTCGCCAGGAACAGCAGGGCGAGGGGCGCCAGCAACACGGTTTCCACGCACAAACCCAGGGTCGCGGCGTGTCCCGCCTTCTTGCGCAGCAGCCCATAACCGCCAAAGCTGAACGCCAGGGTCAGGGAAATCCAGGGCAACACACCGTGACCGACCACCAGGACCAGCACGCCGGCGGCGGCGATGGCGACCGCGCTCCATTGACGCGGATTCAGCCGCTCGCGCAGGAACCACACGCCCAGCAGCACGTTCACCAGGGGATTGATGTAATAGCCGAGGCTGGCCTCCAGAATTCGTCCGTGCTGCACTGCCCAGATGTACAGCAGCCAGTTGCCGGAAATCAGCAGGGCCGTCACCAGATAGAAGCACAGGCGGCGCAAGTTGCGAAATTCGGCCCGCAAGGCCGACCATTGCCCTTGCGCCAGGATCAGCCCCAGCAGCAGCACGGCGGACCACAGCACGCGGTGCGCCAGTACCTCCAGGGCCGGGACATGGCCGAGCGTCTTGAAATAAATGGGAAACGCTCCCCAGACGCCAAAGCAGCCCAAGGCACTCGCCACGCCGACCAGGGAAGCGTCGGGGGGACGCGGAGAGGCTGGCGCCGCGGGTTGGGTCATGTGCGCGCTGTCCGCCGCTCAGCCGGCCAACACCGCGATAGCTCGCCCGCCCGCCAGCAACGCCAAGAGCAGGAACAGCGCGCCGCTGAGCCAGTGCAGCAGGCGCATCGGCAGCCGTTGCAACACCGTGCGGCCAGCCAGCACGCCCAGCGCCGAGACCGCCGCCAGGCCCAGCGTGCCACCGACCCAGACCGGCGCCGCGGCCTGGGTGCTGGCCAGACCCGCCACGGCCAGTTGGGTCTTGTCGCCCAGTTCCGCCAGAAAGATCAGGCCGAAGGTGGACAGCAGCACGCTCCGTCCGCTTTTCTCCTCGACCTCGACCGCTTCCGCGCCCGCGTCGCGCAGGGCCTTGACGCCGAACGCCGCGAACAGGATTGCCACGACCATCGCCGTCAGCCACTCAGGCAGCCAGGCGGCGACGGAAGCGCCAAACAGGACCGCTAGGAGGTTCAACAGCGCGAAGGCTAGCACCGCGCCGCTCAGCACCGGCATCGGTGGATGACGAGCGGCCAGCGTCATGCAAACCAGTTGGGTTTTGTCGCCCAGTTCGGCCAAGGCGACCAGTCCCAGCGTGGTGGATGCGGTGACGAAGAATTCGCTCATTGGGAAAAGCCCGGCCATCGAAGGTGGTCTCGCGGCGGCCCGGCGGCGGCCCGGCGGCGCGGCCGGAAACTGTGATTATTGGTTCTTGACAGGCATGATAGTAAACAATCCAGCGTTCAGCACGGGATTATTGGCCAACCACCCGCTGGCTGATCTACACTTGAAACCAGTGACAACCCTGGGAGACAACTTCATGCGACGGTTCTTGTTTCTCTTCCTGATCCCGCCGGCGCTGGCCAGCGCGGATAGCATCCGCTGCGATGGTTACCTGGTGAACACCGGTGATTCCCAGTCGCGGGTGCTGGAAATTTGTGGCGAGCCGCAAAGCGCCCGACAGGACGGTTTTATCGAGCAGGTGGTGCGCCGGAACGACGGCGCCATGATCGTCAACCCGGTCTCGCCCAGTCCCTATCCCAACCCGCCCACCTACGAAGTCGAATCTCGCCGGGTGATTCCAGTCTACAAGTGGGAATACAACCTGGGACGCGGCACCTTCCTGAAAATCCTCACCTTCCACGGCGACACACTGGTGGACATCGCCGACGGTCCCCGGCAGTAGCGCCGCGCGCCGGTCGAGCGGGGCGCGTTCCTCCCAGATTTTTCCTCCACAAGATCATCTGGGTATAGCGAAACAGGCCTTTTCTCCGTGCAGTTGAATCGGTGGGAGGCCAAACGATCTCGTTACGCCACCGCCGGCTTGGCGACGGGCGCCTCCCGGATCGGCAAATTCACCACGGCGGCCAGCGCGGCCAAGACCATGTCGGCGTACCACATCCAGCCATAGTCGCCGAACCGGGTGATGGCCAGCCCGCCCAGATAAGCGCCGAAGAAACCGCCAAGCTGGTGCGAAAGCAAGGTCATGCCGAACAGGGTCGCCAGATAACGGACCCCGAACAGCTTGCCGACGAGGGCGGCGGTCGGCGGCACCGTCGCCAGCCAGGTGAAGCCCAGACCCGCCGCGAACAGATAGTAGGTCAGTGGCGTCCTCGGCATCAGCAAGTACCCGGCGATCAGCAGGGCGCGCGAGCCGTACATGATGGCCAGGACGTATTTGCTGCGGTACCTGGAGACACAGAAACCGGCGTAAAGGCTACCGAAAATGTTGGCGAGCCCGATGATGGCGAGCGACCAACTGGCGACGGAGGGCGGCAAGCCGCACAGATTGACCTCGCCCGGCAGATGCGTTACCAGAAAGGCGATGTGAAATCCGCACGTGAAAAAACCGGCGTGGAGCAGCAGATAGCTGGGGTTCTTCAAGGAGGCGCGGACCGCCTTCAGCACTCCCGTATCGTCGCCGACGGGTTTGGCCGGCGCTTCCGCCTGCTTCGTCAAGGCGCCGACCAGCGGTAACGCCGCCAACGTCACCAGCGCCATCGTCCACATCGTTCCCATCCAACCGATGGTCTGAATCAATTTTTGCAGGATCGGCGCAAACACGAATTGACCGAACGAGCCGCCGGCGTTGATGACTCCGGCCGCCGAGCCGTGCGCCACCGCCGGCAACCGCCGGGCGGCCGCGCCGATCAAGACGGAAAAGCTGCCGGCCCCGGACCCCATCGCCGACAGCAGGCCAAGCGAGACGACCAGGCCAAATCCCGAGGTCATGAACGGGGTTATCGCGCTACCGAGGGCCATCACCACCAAACCGCCGATCAAGACCGCGCGCGGACCGAAGCGATCGGCGAGACCGCCGGTAATCGGCTGAACCGCTCCCCAGGCGAACTGACCGACGGCGAGGGCCAAACTGATCGTGGCGATTTCCAGGCCGGTCGACAGCATCAAGGGGTTGACGAACAGGCCGAGCGACTGACGCACGCCCATGGTCACCATCAGAATCCCGGCGGCGGCCAGGGTGGTCACCAGAACATCGGGTTTTCTCAACGCACGAAACATGACCCGTCCTCCCAAGCCACGGCTAATCGCGATCAGGCTGTAAGAACTGTAGTCCTGAACAGCGCGATCATCTCGTGGCGAAAGCGGCGTGCCTCACCCCAAATCCAGGGGGTGCCAACGCCGCCCGTCCTCATTCCAGCTTCGGCGGCGCCGGTTTCAGCACCATCGCGCTCAAGGGCGGCAGGTCGAGGACGATGGAGAAGGCAAAACCATGGCTGGAAAACTCCTCGGCCACCACCCGCCGGTCGGGCAGTGTCCCACCGGAGCCGCCGTACTCGCGGGCATCGCTGTTCAACAACTCCCGGTACCCGACCGGATACGGCACGCCGATGCGGTATCGCGGATAGGACTGGTCGGAGAAATTCAGCACCACCACCACCGCCTCGCGCGGGTCGAGAGCCTTGCGCACGAAGGCCAGCACGCCGGTCTCGGCCGCGCCCGCGTCCAGCCACTTGAAGCCGGCGGCGTGAAAATCCACCTGATGCAGCGCCGGCTCTTGCGCGTACAGCGCGTTGAGAGCGGCCACGAACCGTTGCAGTCCCCGATGCGGGGATTTGCCGCGCGACAATTCCCACTCCAGGCCGGCGTCGTGGTTCCATTCGCTGGGTTGGCCGAATTCCCCGCCCATGAACAACAGCTTCTTGCCGGGATGGCTGTACATGAAGGCGTACAGCAGCCGCAGGTTGGCGAATTGCTCCCGCTCGGCGCCCGGCATCTTGCCCAGTAGCGATTTCTTCAGATGCACCACTTCATCGTGCGACAGCGACAGGATGAAATTCTCGCTGAAAGCGTAGACGATGCCGAAGGTCAGCTTGTCGTGATGGTGACGGCGATGGACCGGCGCCTTTTCCATGTAGAACAGCACGTCGTGCATCCAGCCCATGTTCCACTTGAACCCGAATCCCAGTCCACCCATGTCGGTGGGCCGCGACACGTTCGGCCAGGCGGTGGACTCCTCGGCGATCATCATCACCCCGGGAAACCGGGCGTGGACCACCGCGTTGGTGTGCCGGAGGAACTCGATGGCCTCCAGGTTCTCGTTGCCGCCATACCGGTTGGGAATCCAGTCCTTCTTGGAATAATCCAGGTACAGCATCGAGGCCACCGCGTCCACCCGCAGGCCGTCGAAATGGAAGGTGTCCAGCCAGTACAGGGCGTTGGCGATCAGGAAATTTTCGACCTCGTGGCGGCCATAGTTGAAGATCAGCGTGCCCCAGTCGGGGTGCTCGCCCTGGCGGGGATCGGCGTGTTCGTACACGCAGGTGCCGTCGAACCAGGCCATGGCATGGGCGTCCTTGGGAAAATGGGCCGGCACCCAGTCCAGGATGACGCCAATGCCGCTCTGGTGGCAACGGTCGATCAGTTCCATCAGATCGTCCGGCCGGCCATAACGGGCGGTCGGCGCATAGAAGTTGGAAATCTGATAACCCCAGGACGGGCCGTAGGGATGCTCGGCCAGCGGCAAAAATTCGATGTGGGTGAAGCCCATTTCCAGCACGTAGGGAATCAACTGGTCGGCCAGTTCCCGATAGGACAGAAACTCGCCGTCGGGCTTGCGCCGCCAAGAACCGGCGTGGACCTCGTAAATGGCCACCGGCCGTTGCCAGGCATTGTTCCGCGCCCGCCGCTCCATCCATTCGCCATCGCGCCAGACGTGCTTGCCGGCCCGGTCGTAGACCACGCTGGCGGTGCCCGGCGGAACCTCGGTATGGAAGGCGAAGGGGTCGGTCTTCAGGAAGACGTGACCGTTGCGGGCCAGGATTTCGAACTTGTAGAGATCGCCCTCGCCCAGGCCGGGCACGAACAGCTCCCAAATCCCCGAACCTGGCCGCAACCGCATCGGGTGGCGGCGGCCGTCCCAGTGATTGAACGCGCCGACCACGCTGACCCGCTGGGCGTTGGGGGCCCACACCGCGAAGTTGATCCCGGCCAGACCGGCGACCTGGCAGGGATGCGCCCCCAGTTTTTCGAAAATCTGGTAATGGTTGCCCTCGGCGAACAGATAGCAGTCCTGATCGCCGAGATTGGAGAATTTGAACGCATAGGGGTCGGCGAAAACGTGGTGCTGGCCCCGCTCGATCGCGCCCAGCCGGTAACGCAGCGTATCCGGGTTGGCGACGACGAGGGTTTCGAACAGTCCCCCTTCGTACAGGGGCTGTAACGGATACAACAGGCTGGGCCGAGCCTCGGGCAGTAGACAGGGGGCTTCGGCGTCCGGCAGCAGGGCGCGCACCACGCTCAGCCCCGGCTCTCCGGCCAGCGGATGCGGTCCCAGCAGGCCATGCGGATCGGCATGGCGTCCCCGCGTCAGGGTGTGGCTTTCCGCCGCCGCCAGCGTGGGCCTGGGCGCGCTTTCCCGGATCAGGAACCGCAGACCCGTGGCCGCCCCCGCCGTCCCCAGGCGAGCGGCGTAGGTGCGGGCATCGGTCCGCAGCGCGTCCACATGGTAGACCCGCCGCCAGAACAGGGCGTTGGCCACCAGAAAGTTGCCGATTTCCGGTCGTTCCAGAGCGAAGGCCAGCATTCCAGGCTCGCCGGGCGCGTCCCGGTCGTAGATCCGCGCGCCGTCGAACCAGCTCAGTTCCTGGCCCTCGCGCGGAATCAGCGGCGGAATCCAGTCGAGCACGACGCCGATGTCGCGTCGGTGGCAGGCGTCGATGAACGCCATCAGCTCCTCGGGTCGGCCATAACGCGGATTGGGCGTGTAGTAACTCGCCACGGTTTCGCCAGCGGCCCAAAACGCCAGTTCGACATGGGTGAACTGGCGCTCCAGCAGATACGGCAGGACCCGGTCGCGCAATTGGCCGTAACTGGCGACCCGCTCCGGACCCGGCTCCGCGGCCTCGTCGAAGGTCACCCGGTGCGGGGTGACCGGCAATTCCCAGCCGGGCGTTTCCAGGGCGCGCGCCATCCAGGGGCCGTCGCTCCAGTCGTGACCATGCTGAATATCGCGGGTGAAGGCGGCGGTCTTGGGATAGACCTCGGCCTGGAACGCCAGCGGGTCGGTCTTGAGAAACACCGCGCCGTCGCCGTTGCGAATCTCGTATTTGTACAGTTCCCCCAGGCCGAGGCCGGGGATGAACAGTTCCCAGACCCCGGACTCGTGCCGTTCCATAGGGTGGCGGCGCCCATCCCATTGGTTGAAGGTTCCGACCACGCTGACCCGACTGGCGTGGGGGGCCCAGAGCGTGAAGTTGATGCCGACGACGCTTTTCTTCATCCGCGGGTGCGCGCCGAGCTTGGTGAACAGGGTTTCCAGGGTTCCCTGTCGCAGCGCCCGCCCATCAGTGGCGCTGAAGGACGGTTCGTGAATGGCGTAGGGGTCGCGGAAGGTCACGGACTGGCCCCCGGCATCGACAGCGACCAGCCGGTACTCCAGCTCCCTCACGCCAGGAAAGCGGGCGGCGAACAAGCCGTCCGGGTGTAGCCGCTGCATTTCGCGCTTGCCGGCGCCGTCTCCCGGTAGCAGGTAGGCGCGCTCGGCGTGCGGCAGAAAGGCGCGGATGATCAGCGCCCGTTCCTCTTCGACATAATGAGGCCCCAGAATCGCGTAAGGCGCATCGTGGCGTAATTCGATGATTTTCCGGATCTGTTCTTCCAGCATTGCCCGTCCCTTCATTGGTTGTGCCGCTGTCGGGATAACATAACAAATTTGCGGGTTTATTTTGAACTGATTCACTCCGCGTTCGGGTGCAAGAACAAGGGAAACCCGTACGCAAAAAAACACGGGGGCGACGCCCTGTCGGACGTCGCCCCCGCCGATCGCGAACGGGTGGGTTACTGCACGGGTTGGGTCGGACCCGCTCCCGAGCCGCGCATCATCCGCCGCATGGGTCCATCGGTGAAGAACTTGTCCATCACCTGTTTCTGTTCCGGATCGAGCGCGGCGTAAAGATCGCCCGCCGCCTTGGCCATGGTCTTCATGCTGGCCAGCCGTTGCTCCATGCCCTGGATCCGCTCCGCGAAATGGGCCATGGCGGTCGTCTCCCGGTCGCGCATTTCCTGCCGGATCTTCAACATTTCGGCATGATGGGCATCCTGGGCGGCGAGGAAAGCTTTCCAGGCATTCTGCTGGTCGGGCTTCAACTTGAGCCGCGCTTCCAGTAGTTCCATTCGTTCGGCATGGAATTGCTGCATCATCTCCATCCGACGTCCGGGGTCGCCCCCCCTCCAGCCATGTCCCTTCGGACCGCCGCCCATCATCGAACAATCCTCCATGCCGCCCCCCATCGGGCCATGACCGCCCCAGGGACCGGCGAGCGCGAGGGTGGTCAATCCCAGACCCGCGACCGTGGCGGCGACCAGCAGATTCTTGCGTAACGTCTTCATCGTGGATTCCTCGGTTTGTGGTTGCTTCGACGGTTATTGGACAGCGCGCATGTAACCGGGATTTTGCCGGGCGCGGCGTTTTGTAACGATTTGTAATACCGAACCGCGTCATTCTCAGCCCTGAACCCGCGGACCTTCGACTCCATCGCCCAGGCTCATTGCAACTTCGGTGGTGTTTCGTGTTAGGTTTTTGTTTTTACTAGCGCCAGGATGCTGTTAATATTTACAACAAACCCGTGTGGATAAAACAACACACGACGAGAGCCAGTCATCGGGATGGGTTCGATGGCGGGACCAGTGGCCGGAGGGGGACAAGACGATGTTGAATGGTAAGAGCAGCAAGCCGGTGGCGGTCGTCACGGGGGCCAATCGCGGTCTGGGTCTGGAAACGGCCCGGCAACTGGCCAAGCGGGACATCCGCGTGATCCTCACCAGCCGCAACGCCGGCAAGGGGGAAATGGCCCTGGAAAAGCTGTTGGCCGAGGGCCTGGATGTCGCGTTCCACGCGCTGGACGTGACCTTGGAAAGCAGCGTCGCCGATCTGGGTGGGTTCATCCACAGCCGCTACGGCCGGGTGGACATCCTGGTCAACAACGCCGGCGTCTATCTGGACAGTCACGGCTCCGAGGAAATCGGCGGCGCCAGCGTGTTCACCGCCAGCCTGGAAACGCTGACGGCAACCTTGAAGACCAATCTGTACGGCCCGTTGCTGCTGGCGCAGGAGCTGACGCCGTTGATGAAGCAACAGCACTACGGCCGCATCGTCAACGTCTCCAGCGGCATGGGCCAGTTGAGCGACATGGAAGGCAAATCGCCCGCCTACCGGATTTCCAAGACCGCCCTGAACGCCCTGACCCGCATCCTGGCGGCGGAAACCCGGGGCTACAATATCCTGGTCAATTCGGTTTGCCCCGGCTGGGTGCGCACCGACATGGGCGGTCCCCAGGCCGAGAAAACGGTGGAGCAGGGCGCCGCTGGCATCGTTTGGGCCGCGACCCTGCCCGACGACGGGCCGACCGGCGGCTTCTTCCGCGACAGCCAGCCGATTCCGTGGTAGGTCGCGCCGAAGGCGTTTTTGCCCCATCCCCGGCGGTCCAGCCCATTGAAACCCGGTCCATGCCTTCTCCTCTCGCCCATCTGGCGAGAGGAGGGCTGACGATCCGCTAGGCGGAGTCGGTTTCCCAGGCCGCCAGCACCGCCTCCAGTTCCCCCAGTTCGCCGATCTCCGCGTTCGCCCGGGGGCCGCCCGGCCAGTTTCGACCGGCGCGATTGACCCACACGGTGCGAAATCCGGCGTTTCGGCCACCGCCTATGTCGTGTTCCGGATCGTCGCCGACATGGACGATTTGTTCGGGTCGCAGCCGCAGCAAACGGCAAACCTCCTTGAACATCGGCGCTTCCGGCTTGGCCGCGCCGACATCGATGGCGTTGAGCGAAACACGGAATACATCGTCCAGCCCGATCAGCCGCAGATCCGCGTTGCCGTTGGAGAGCGACGCCAGGATATAGCGCCGGGCCAGCCGTTCCAGCGTGGGACGCACCTCGGCAAAGGGCTCCACCGCGTTGCGGGCCATGAAGAACAGCGCGAACGCGCTTTCCACGTCGAATTCCCGATAACCGGTCCGCGCCGCCGCCAGATTCATCGCTTCCTTGCGCAATGCAGTGCGGTCGTGGGCGATTTCCGGGCGGGCGGCGCGAATCTCGCCCGCCAGTTCGCGCAGTTCCAGCGGCGTGAATCGCTCCGGGATGCGCGGATAGCGCGCCGCCAGCCAGTCGTGCAGCAGCCGCTCGGCGCGTTCGACCACCGGCCAGACCTCCCAAAGCGTATCGTCCAGGTCGAAGGTAATTGCCTTGATCATCATAAAAATTCCCGTGCTGCTGCAACCTTAGGCGATTTCCAGAAATGAAATGACCCGGACTGGCTCCCATGCTCCAGCGTGGGT
>ERZ761607.3410-NODE-3410-length-15459-cov-16.713256_pt1 | contig 15459 bp, 12 predicted proteins | sample MGYA00511164_ERZ761607 | MGnify/ENA primary metagenome ERZ761607 (study PRJEB28899, sample SAMN02445080) | bioreactor sludge metagenome | biome: EBPR sludge | place: Australia: Brisbane, Thorneside Wastewater Treatment Plant | collected 2011-06-22 ...
ATCCGCCACCGACAAGCGACTATCATTGGCCCATGAAGACACGAATCCTGCTGGTCGAGGACGATCAGCGCCTCGCCGAACTGACCGCCGAGTACCTGCGCAAGAATGACCTGGAAGTGACGATCGAGTCGCATGGCCGTGCGGCTGAGGCGCGCATCGTCGATGAGCGGCCCGATCTGGTCATTCTCGACGTGATGCTGCCGGGCAAGGACGGCTTCGAGATCTGTCGCGCCGTTCGCGCCCGCTACCGCGGGGTGATCCTGATGCTGACCGCACGCGACGAGGACTTTGACCAGATCTTCGGCCTTGAACTGGGCGCCGACGACTACATTGCCAAGCCGGTGCAGCCGCGGCTGCTGCTGGCGAGGATCAAGGCTCTGCTGCGACGGGCACCGACGACCGCAGGCGGCGGCGTGGGCGAAAACGCGGCCGCGAGCGGCGGCACCCATTCCGAACTCGCCTTTGGCAGCTTCCGCATCAGTCAGGCGACGCGCAGCGCCCATCTTGGCAGCGATGGCATTGACCTGACGACCGCCGAATTCGATCTGCTGTGGCTGCTCGCCCGCCATGCCGGCAGCGTCCTGTCGCGCGACGACCTGCTGCAGGAACTGCGCGGAATCGGCTTCGACGGCCTCGATCGCTCGATCGACGCGCGCATTTCACGCTTGCGGCGAAAGCTCGGTGACGACCCAGAGAACCCGACGCGGATCAAGACCGTGCGCGGCAAGGGCTACCTGTTCAGCAAGCATGACTGGCAATAGCGGCAAGCTGTTCTCGATCCTCGGGCCTTACACGCCCGCGCCATGGCGGGAACGCTACAGTCTGTCGCGGCTGTTCTTCAACTTTTACCTGCTGGTCATGGGTTCTTTCGTGGCCATCGCGATCTTTGCCGACTTCGTCATTTCAACTGCGGTCAAGGGCATAACCGACGACTACACCAGCCGTTTCATGCAAGGGACGATCGTCCTGATCGAGGACGAACTGTTCCGCAAGCCGCGTTCGAAATGGCCACAGGCCATTGAGGCGCTTGACCAGAAGTTCGCCTACAAGCTGGAGATCGTGGACCGGTGGACGCTGCGACTGCCACCGAAGCAGGCCGAAAAGCTCGACAACGGCGAACTGGCGATCGACGCCCAGGGCGACGTGATCTATCACCGCCTCAAGCAGACGCCGCAGGTTCTGGTGGTCGGCCCGATCTCGCCCGACCACAATCCCGAGTACCATCGCGGCCTGCCGCTCGATCTGCGGATCAGCCTGCTTACCTGGAGCCTGATCGGTGTGTGTCTGGCGATTGTCGTCTGGCTCTGGGTGCACCCGGTCTGGCGCGACCTGGAAGCGATGCGGCAGACTGCCCGTGCACTCGGTGAGGGTTTGTTCGAAGCGCGCGCGCCAAGCATGCGCAGCAGCGCTTTCGGGCCCCTGGCCGAGACCCTGAACGGCATGGCCGAGCGCATTCAGCGGCTGATCGCAACGCAAAAGGAGCTGTCGAGCGCCATTTCACACGAGTTGCGCACCCCCATTGCGCGGATCCGTTTCGCGCTCGAGATGCTCGCCGAATCCGACGCGCCAGCCGAGCGGGAGCGCCTGTGGCGGTTGATGGAGGGGGACCTCGAAGAGCTCGATGGGCTGATCGACGCCAGTCTGACCTACGCCCGTTTCGGCCGCGAGCAGCCCGACCTGCAGCTCACGGCAGTCGACATCTCTCTTTGGCTGGAAGAACAGGTTGAAGCGACACGCCTCCTGGCACGCGAGCTCGACGTCGAGCTTGATGCCGCAGCCTTGCCGCCTATGCTGTACGTGGAACTGGATCGCCGGACCATGCCGCACGCCATCACCAACCTGCTGCGTAACGCCATGAAGTACGCCAAGGCCAGGATCCTGGTCAGCGCGGAGGTCAAGGAGGACTCGATCCGCGTGCACGTAGACGACGACGGGATCGGCATCCCGGACGAAGAGCGCGAACGCATCTTCTCGCCATTCACCCGGCTCGACCGGTCGCGCGACCGTGCCACGGGTGGCTACGGCCTCGGACTGGCGATCGTGCAGCTGGTTCTGGAACAACATCACGGAGCCGCCAGCGCCGGCGAGTCACCGCTCGGCGGCGCCCGTTTCACGCTCGCCTGGCCGCTGTCACAGAACGTCACCGAAAGCTGACGCAATCACCGCAGACGGGCGTGCCCGTCGCCTCTATCATCGCCAAATATTTTCATAAGAACGATGGAGGAAGACCAGATGAGCGAATACAAGCTGAGCTGCGAGCGGTTTCTGGCGGTCACCCGTCAGCACTTTCTTGCCGGTGACGGAGCCTCCTCTGCGCAACACGAAGGCGACGATAATTCTTCAGGGTGTGGCGGCGAGACACCTCACCAGGTGCTTTCCGGCGGCTGAACGTCTTGGCCGAACCGCGTGTGCCCTTTCCGGCCATCGAGGGCGTCGGAATCTTCATCGGCATTGTTGCTTGGGATGTACTGAGTATCGGTGAGATGGACCTGCTCAAGGCCCTGCTGATCGCCACTACCAGCACCGTGCTCTGGTATGGCGCGCGTCGTTGGTGGACGGCCAGTCGCCGCAAGCGCCGGTGAGTGCTGCTGGGCGCATCCCGGGCGATGGGTTGGCATCGCCCTCGTCAGGCGTCCGGGTTGTCCGCCGCCAGCGCCGCCGGCGCCGCCGGCGATGGCAAATCGCCGACCAGGCGAACCTCGCGCTGCGGGAAGGGAATCTGGATACCGTTCTCGCGAAATGACCGCCAGATCGCCAGGTTGATCGCCGAGCGGATGCTGCCGGTGCCGTTCTCCGGGTCGGCAATCCAGTAACAGAGGTCGAGATTGATGCCGCTGTCGGCGAAGGCGGTCAGCAGGACCTGCGGCACCGGGTCGGTCAGCACCCGCTTGTGCACCAGCGCCGCCTCACCCATCAGTTGCATCGCGATATCGAGATCGGTGCCGTAGGCCACTTGCACGGTCAGTATGAAGCGCACCCGTGAATCGGTGAACGACTCGTTGCGCACGATGTTCGACACCAGATACTCGTTGGGGATGATCACTTCGGTGCCGGTCAGCGTGCGCACCACCGTATAGCGCGCGGTGATCTGCGTCACCACGCCGGTGGTCAGCGGATCGACGGCGACCACGTTGCCGATGCGAATCGAACGGTCGAGCAGGATGATGAAGCCGCTGACGTAGTTGCTGGCAATCTTCTGCAGCCCGAAACCGAGGCCGACCGCCAGCGCGCCGCTGAACACCGACAGCGCGGTAATGTCGATGCCGACGATCGACAGGCTGAAGAGCAGGGCGACCACCGATAGCACGGCCTTGACCAGGCGGCTCAGAACGACACTGATGCTGGCGTCGATGCTGTCCTTCGCCAACAAGCGCGTTTCGATGGCGCCGGAAACCCAGAGCGCGAGCAGCACGGTGACGATTACCGTGACCAGGCCGGTCAGGATCGTCCACAGGTCGAGTTGTTGCTTGCCTACATTCAGGCTCACCTGCTGCAGCATGTCGATCAGCGGCGTGGACAAGCCGGTGAGATGGAGCGCCAGACCCACCCAGATGCTGGTGGCAATGAAACGCTCTGAGGTGGCCAACAGGCTGCTTGGCGAAAAGGCGTGGTGCACCACGTAGATCGCCGTCCTCACCAGCGCCATCGACAGCAGCAGCGGCACCGCCAGGTCGAGCAGGCTGACCGGCCCGAGATCCCAGTAGCGGAAGCACTTGCGCACGATCAGGAGCAGCAACAGCGACAACAGCGGGAAGGCGATGCGTTTCAGGCTGCCCGTTCCGAATGCTCGTAGCAGGCCATGATCGTCGCTCGAGCGTGCGTGCTCCTGGCGCAGCCAGTAACGCGACAAACCCCAGGCCAGCAATAAACAGGTCGCGAGCGCCAACACCTGCCAGAGAAATCCCGGGTCGCTGAAATCCCGCCAGAGGTCGACAAAAAGCGAGGCAAAAGTTGTTTTTTCGTCGAGTTTTTCGCTCATTTCGTTCACTTTCTCTCCATGGCCACCGCATAGAAGGCGTCGGTCGCGTGCCGATGCGGAAACAGTCTCAGCTGCTCGCCGCAGGCAATGGAAATCTCCTGCCGGGCGAGAATCTCCTCTGCTGAACAGACAACAAACTCCGGGTGCTGCGCGAGGAAATCGTCGATTATCACCTCGTTTTCGGCATCGAGCAGGCTGCAGGTGGCGTAAACCAGTCGCCCGCCTTTCTTGACCAGACCGGCGGCCGCAGCCAGGATCGCCGCCTGCTTGACGCTCAGTTCGGCGACGCTGGCCGGCGTTTGTCGCCACTTCAGGTCAGGATTGCGGCGCAGCGTGCCAAGGCCCGAGCACGGCGCGTCGACCAGCACCCGATCAAGCTTGCTTGCCAGGCGCTTGATCTTGAGGTCCCGCTCGGACTCGATGCGCGCCGGATGCACATTCGACAGACCGGAACGCGCGAGGCGCGGCTTCATCCTGGCCAATCGGCGGGGGTCGACATCGAAGGCATAGAGGCGGCCCTGCGAGCGCATCAGGGCGCCGAGCAGAAGCGTCTTGCCGCCAGCACCGGCGCAGAAATCGGCGACCATTTCGCCGCGCCTGGGCTGTAAAAGGAATCCCAGCAACTGGCTCCCTTCGTCCTGCACTTCGATGCTGCCGTCGATGAACAGGGGATGGCTGGACAGTGCCGGCTTGCTCGCCAGCCGGATGCCCAGTGGTGAATAGGGGCACGGCTCGGCCGCCAGCCCGTCGGCCTGCAGTCGGGCCAGTACCTCCGGCCGAGTCGCCTTGAGCGGGTTGACGCGCAGGTCGAGTGGCGCCGGCTGGCTCATTGCGGCGGCGAGTTCTGCCACTTCATCTTCGGCGAAGCGCGCGGCCAGCAGCTCGTGCAGCCAGTCGGGCAGATCGAGGCGAACGGCGGCGGGCAGCTCGCTGACTTGCACCGCCTTGGCCTGTGCCAGCCAGTGCCGCTCGGCTTCGCTGAGCACGACGTCCAGTTCGCGGCGGTTCATGCCGTGCAAGCAGGCCAGCGCGGCCAGCAACAGTCGCCGCGAGGTCAGCTCGCCGGCGCAGCGCGCGGACAGCGACCGCTTGCGGCGCAGTACGCTGAAAACCGTTTCGGCGACAAAAGCGCGGTCGCCGTGGCCAAGCTCGCGATGCTGCCGAAAGTAGCGTGAAACGACCAGGTCGGCCGGAAAACTTGAGCGCAGCAACTCGGACAGCAGCGTCTGGGCGTGATGAAAAAGGGCGGGCGTAAAACGCATGCTCAGGGTTCCTGGTTCGGTGTGATGACCGTCTCGACGACCGTCGCCGTCTGGACGTAGATGGCGCCGTCGCGGTCAACGTGCTGGATCTTCACCGGCAGCAGCGAGCGGTCGTAAGCCAGCCACAACTCGGTGGTTGCCACGCCCGGCACGCGCAGGTGCAAGCATCGGAAGCGTCCGGCCGGTGTCTGAAGGTCTTCATCACCGACGACTTCGATCCGATACTGCTCGTATTTCTTGCCGGTAGCGATCGGCACCACCGTGCCGCTGGCCAGTTCGGGGAGCAGGCCCAACTGGTAGTGAAACGACAGCAGATCCTGCGCGCCCGCGTTCAGGGTCTGCGGGGCCCTCTTGCCGACCCGTACCTGCATCTGCGTCCAGTCGAACTCGGCCTGTTCAGCGGTCTCGAGACCTTTGCGGCGGGTGACGAAGCGCTCGGGAACCAGGCCGGCAGCAGTCAGCCGGCCGCGGCTTTCGAGTTCGATGCGCAGCGGCTTGAAGATCGCCACCAGGCCGCTGGTTTCGGTGACCGCAGTGATCCGGTAGGCACCGTCCGCGATGTCCCAGTCATGCGTGGACCGACCAATCTCGAAGCCCTGGTCGCCACGATCGACGCGATAGCGAATCATCCCGCGTGCGGGCAGGCGCCAAGCGGCAGCCGGCGTGGCCAGCTCGGTTTGCGCTGATCGCGCCGAGGCCCCTGGCGGCGCTGCCGGTGGCAAGCGATCGAGCCCATCGGCTGCCGATTCGGTGGTCGGCCCAGATTCTGCTTCGGGGATTGGCGCTGGCGAATCCGGCACGCTCAGGATCGGTGGTCGCGTCGCTGGCGGTGGTGGCTTGCGCTTAGCGGTCCTGCTCCTGGCAGCCGTCGCCGCGCGCTTTGGTGGTGCCTCGGGTGGCGGCTCGGTGGCCGGCGGTGGCATTAGTTCGGCGAGCAGCGGTGGCGGCTCGCTGGCCGTCGACAGGTCGATGTCGGGACCAAACAGAACGAGGGCATGCATCCCGAGCGAGGCGGCAAAAGCGAGGATCAGAACGATGGGCATCGACTGGCCGACTGGCGGCTCGCACTCAGGCCGCGTTCGGGACGATCAGCGCAGCCGCGCCATCCTGAGGTGAGTCGAGGACCACGCGCCCGTCGCGCAGGCGCAGGCGCGCTTCGGCAAACCAGCGAACGGCCAGCGGATAGACCCGGTGTTCCTGCGCCAGGACGCGGGCGGCGAGCGTCGCTTCGTCGTCGCCATCGAGTACCGGTACGGCGGCCTGGACGATGATTGGGCCGTGGTCAAGGTCGGGGGTCACGAAATGCACCGTGCAGCCATGAATCCGTACCCCCTCGGCCAGCGCCCGCCGGTGCGTGTGCAGACCGGGGAAGGCTGGCAACAGCGAGGGATGGACGTTCAGCAGTCGTCCCTCATAGCGGCGGACGAACGCTTCGCCGAGGATGCGCATGAATCCGGCCAGCACCACCAGGTCCGGCTCTAAACAGTCGATGGCTGTAGCCAGCGCCGCGTCGAATTGGTCGCGGCTGGCAAACAGCCGGTGGTCGACGACCCGGCTCGGTACGCCGCAGGCGCTGGCGGCCGCCAGTCCGGCTGCGTCGGGCCGGTTGGCGAGAACGCCGACGATGCGTCCCGGCATCTCCGCCGATGCAGCGGCGGCCAGCAGCGAGGCCATGTTGCTGCCGCGTCCGGAGATCAGAATGACAATCCGGATCATGCTTCGGACCTGCGGTGCTGCAGCCAGCCGACGACCAGTGGCAGCAGCGAAACGACGATGATCGCCACGATCACCAGCGTCAGGTTCTGCTGGATCCAGGGCAGGTTGCCAAACCAGTAGCCGGCCAGGGTCAGCGAAGCGACCCACGAAACAGCGCCGATCAGGTTGAAGAAGGTGAAGCGCGCGTAGGTCATCGCGCCGATTCCCGCCACGAAGGGGGCGAAGGTGCGAAACAGTGGCAGGAAGCGCGAAATGATCAGCGTCTTGCCGCCGTGTTTCTCGTAGAAGGCGTGCGTCTTGTCGAGCGCCGCCTTGTTGAAGAAGCGCGACTGCTCCCAGTGAAAGACCTTTGGTCCGAGGTAGCGGCCAATCTGGTAGTTGAGCATGTTGCCGAGGATCGCCGCGGCGATCAGTACGGCCAGCAGGATGCTGATCTCCATGCCGCCCAGCGCGGCCAGTGCGCCGGCGACGAAGAGCAGCGAGTCGCCGGGCAGGAATGGGGTGACGACGAAACCGGTCTCGCTGAAGATGATCACGAAGAGGATGACGTAGATCCACTGCCCGTATTGCTGGACCAGCACCGCCAGGTGCTTGTCGAGATGCAGGATGATGTCGATGAAGTGAGTCAGATATTCCATTGGTGGCCAGGGGATGCGCGGGTGGAGGGTGGCGCGGAGAGGCGGGCGGTAACGCCGGGCGCAATGCAAGCGCCAAGGCGCGATTCTACCGGAAGCAGGGCGCCCTCGCTGCCCTGCTTGAGCAGTGTCAACGCACCTCGGTGCGACCGGCAGCCCGGCCGCCGCCTGCAGCGACCCGGTTCTCGTGCGGGCCGGGTGGCGCTCAGTACGGGCGTGGTTCTCCCTGCGGGCGGGTCTTGAAACGGCGGTGAACCCAGTAATACTGCTCGGGCATGGTCCGCACGGCAGCTTCGATGAAGGCATTCATCCGCCGGGTATCGGCCTCGACGTCGTCGCTCGGGAAGTCGGCCCACGGCTCGCCGACTTCGACCGCGTAGCCCTGACCACCGGGCAGGATGCGCGTCAGACAGGGGACGACGGTCGCGCCAGCCAGCCGGGCCAGTCGCGACAGGCCGGTGATGGTTGCCGTCTGGACACCGAAGAAGGGGACGAAGATCGAATCCTTGCTGCCAAAATCCATATCGGGCAGGTAGTAAAGTGGCCGCCCGGATTTCATCGCCCGGACGCTGGCGCGCACGCTTTCCTGCCGCGAGAGCAGCAACTGATCGCCGAAACGCTTTCGACCACGGTACAGCAGGCGGTCGAAGACCGGGTCGGACTGCACGGCGTAGATGCTCGCGCTATCGAAGCGCATGGCGATCGCTATGCCGCCGGCGTCCAGGCCGACGAAATGAGGCGTCAGCATCAGCACCGGACGACCAGCGGCGAGCAGCGCTCGAAGCCGTCCTTCGCCGTCGACCTTGAACAGCCGCGACAGGCGCTGCGGGCTCGCCCACCAGAGCAGCGAGCGCTCGAGCATGCTGCGGCCCAGGACCTTGAAGTGGTCCCGAGCCAGGCGCCGCCGCTGCGCTTCATCCAGGTCCGGAAAACACAGGCGCAGATTCACCAGCACGATGTGGCGGCGCCTGCCGGCCAGGCCGAACAGGGTCAGCCCCAGCGCCTTGCCGAGCAGGCCGAGGACCGACAGCGGCAGGAAATGAAGCACCCAAAGCGCGGCGACGAGCAAGCGACTCAGCATCGGTTCGCGCCCGGCGAGTTCGGAGTTTGGCGCGGGCCGCGTTGATGGAAGTTGGTCATGACGTGCACGGTGAGACAGTCAATCGCCGGTCTGATGGGCAAGAGGAGAGAGATCAGGCGGATGCGACGGAAGGGACAGAGGGCGCCGTATTGTACTTTCATTCCCCTGCCGCCCATTCAGTTTTCCGGGCTGATGTAAGGTGGTCCCCTGAGTCAAAACGAATATCGACCCGGTTTGAGTTGTGTACTTGACTCCACTAGCAGCTGGACGGCACGGCCCCGGTGCTGCCTTTGACCGTGCTGTTGACGCCGCCGTTGTCTGTTCTTCTGCGGGTGGCGAATCTCCTTTTTGCTGCGCTCCACAGGTGATTTATCGACGACCCGTCAGGCTCCGAAATCCCGGCGTGCGCATCGGGCATCGCTGCCGGCCCAGTCGTGCGCGACGGTTGTCGGGTAGCCTGCGGTGCGGTTTGTCAGGTACCGCGCCGAGCCAGCCAGTCGCGGACCGCCGGCCCGGTGCCGAAATCCCAGGCCTTGAGTTTCTCCGGGGCGATCAGGCGGAACTCGGCAAGTTCTTCATTGAGGCGGATCTGACCGTGACCAACCAGATGATAGGCGATAATCACTTCGTGCTTGCGGGCGAACGGATAGACGCCGATCAAGGTCACCTCCGCCGCCTCCAGTCCCAGCTCTTCCTTGACCTCGCGCGCGGCGCCGGACATCGGGTCTTCGCCGCGTTCAAGAAAACCAGTGATCAACCCGAAAGCACCCTCGGCCCAGGAACGGTTGCGCGCCAGCACGATCCGGCCCTGATACTCGACCAGCGCCGCAAGGACCGGCGCCGGGTTGTCCCAGTGCACGAAACCACAGCCTGAGTGGCAGGCGAGTCGCGACCGGCCGCCCTCTTCGCGGGCGTCGAGCCGGGCGCCGCAATACGGGCAGAACTGCCAGGCGCTGATCACGCCATCAGGCCCCGTCTGCCAGCTGGCAAATGTCCGCCAGCAGCCGATCGACGGTCTCCGGTGCGGTATCCCAGCCGCACATGAAACGTGCTCCACCGGCACCGATAAAGGTATAGAACAGCCAGCCACGCGCTCGCAGGTCCTGCTCGACCGGGTTCGGCAACTGGACGAAAACGCCGTTGGCGTCGACCGGAAAGAGCAGCCGCAGACCAGCGACCCTTGCCAGCCCGCCCGCTAGTCGCTGCGCCATCGCATTGGCGTGCGCGGCGTGTCGCAACCAGGCGCCGCCTTCGAGGATTCCGAGCCACGGAGCCGAAAGAAAGCGCATCTTCGAAGCCAGTTGCCCGGCTTGTTTGCAGCGATAGGCAAAGTCGTCGGCCAGCCGGCGGTCGAAGAAGACCACTGCTTCGCCAACCGGCAAGCCCATCTTGGTACCACCGAAGCACAGCACATCGACGCCGGCGCGCCAGGTCAGATCGGCGGGACTGACGCCGCTGCCGGCCACCGCGTTGGCAAAACGGGCGCCGTCCATGTGCACCCGCAGGCCGAGCTGGTGCGCGGTAGCGGTGATCGCCTGCAGTTCGTCCGGGCGATACACGGTACCCACCTCGCTGGCCTGGGTCAGGGTCACCACCTTCGGTTTGGGATAGTGGATGTCGCTGCGCCGGGTCACCACTTCGACGATCGCCGCTGGTGTCAGTTTGCCCTGTTCGCCACCGACCGCCAGCAGCCTGGCGCCGTTGGAGAAGAACTGTGGCGCACCGCATTCGTCGGTCTCGACGTGCGCCAACTGGTGACAGATGACGCTGTGGTAAGACTGGCAGAGCGCGGCGAGGGCCAGCGAATTGGCTGCCGTGCCGTTGAAAACGAAATACACGTCGCAGTCCGCCTCGAACACGTCGCGCAAGCGGTCAGCAGCGCGCAGCGTCCACTCATCGTCGCCGTACGAGCGAACGTGGCCGTCGTTGGCCGCCAGCAGCGCGGTCAGAGCTTCCGGGCAGATGCCGGCGTAGTTGTCACTGGCGAAGTGCTGCATCATGCGGCTGCCTCTCGCTTTTAGATCCGTTTCGGAAGTTGGCCGTCTGACATCGCCTGGCGAGGCACTCCGGGGCGGGAATCGCCGGCCGGAAGGAGGTATGCAGGAGGCGAGCCGGGACTACAGCCGCTGCTCGACCCATTCCCGCACCGAGGCCAGCGCCGCCGGCAGCTTCGCCGGTTCGTTGCCGCCGGCCTGCGCCATGTCCGGGCGACCGCCGCCCTTGCCGCCAACCTGGCGGGCAACCATGTTCACCAGCTCGCCGGCCTTGACCTTGCCGGTCAGGTCGGCGGTGACCCCAGCGATCAGCGTCACCTTGCCGTCGGCCACCGAGGCGAGAACGATCGCCGCACTACGCAGCTTGTCGCGTAGCTTGTCGATCGCCGAACGCAGGGCCTCCGCCTCGGCACCTTCCATAATCGCCGCCAGGACCCGGGCGCCCTTGACCTCGACTGCCTGCCCGAGCAGATCGTCGCCCTGTGCCGACGCCAGCTTGGCCTTCAGGCGGGCCAGTTCTTTTTCCAGCGAGCGGGCGTTGTCGAGCACCTGTGCCAGCTTCAGCGGCAGTTCGGAGATCGGCGCCTTGAAAGCGGCAGCCGCTTCGCCGAGCACCGCTTGCTGGTGCTGGACGAACGCCAGCGCGGTATCACCGGTGACCGCCTCGACGCGTCGGACGCCAGCGGCAACGCCGGTTTCGGAAACGATCTTGAACAGACCGATGTCGCCACTGCGGCGGACGTGTACGCCGCCGCAAAGTTCGATCGAAGAACCGATCGTCAATACCCGCACCTGGTCGCCGTACTTCTCGCCAAAGAGCATCATCGCACCCGAGTTCCTCGCTTCGTCGATGGCCATGACGCGTGCCTCGGTCGCTGCATTGGCCAGAATCTGGTCATTGACGAGAACCTCGACGCGACGGATCTGGTCGGCGCTCATCGGCGCGGTGTGCGCGAAGTCGAAGCGGGTCTTCTCGGGATCGACCAGCGAGCCCTTCTGCTGGACGTGCGCCCCAAGCACTTCACGCAGAGCCCTGTGCATCAGATGCGTCGCCGAGTGATTGCGTACCGTGCGCGCCCGCGCCAGGACGTCGACCCGGGCGGCCATCTGGTCGCCAACGCCGATCACGCCGGTGCTGACCACCCCCTGATGACCGAACACCGTGGCCTGGATCTTCTGGGTGTCCTCGACGGCAAAGATTCCGGTCGAGGTCTGCAGCACGCCGCGATCGCCGACCTGGCCACCGGACTCGGCGTAGAACGGCGTCTGGTCGAGTACCACGACGCCAAGCTCGCCTTCCCTGAGCGCCTCGACCGGACTGCCATCCCGGTACAGCGCGAGCACCCGACCGGTGACTTCGAGCGTATCGTAGCCGTGAAAGCTGGTCTCGGGACCGCTGTAGTCGAGCGCGGCGGCGATCCTGAACTTGCCGGCGGCGCGCGCTTGCTCCTTCTGCTGCGCCATCGCCGCATCGAACGCGGCGACGTCGACACGCACCCCGCGCTCGCGACAAATATCGGCCGTCAGGTCGAGCGGAAAACCGAAGGTGTCGTGCAACTTGAACGCCGTCGTGCCGTTGAAAACGCCTTGCCCGGCCAGCGTGCCGAGTTCGCCTTCGAGGATGCTCATGCCGTGCTCGATGGTCTCGAAGAAGCGTACCTCTTCCTGCCGCAGGACGTCGCCGATGCGTTGCTGACTGCTGACCAGTTCGGGATAGGCGGTGCCCATTTCAGCGACCAGGTCGGGTACCAGGCGATGGAAGAAAGCCGCCCGCGCGCCGAGCTTGTAGCCATGACGAATGGCCCGCCGGATGATTCGCCGCAGGACGTAGCCACGCCCCTCGTTGCCCGGAATCACGCCGTCGGCGAGCAGGAAGGAGCAGGCGCGAATGTGGTCGGCAAGGACCCGCAGCGATGGGCTGTCGAGGTCCGCAGACGACGTTTCGCGGGCAGCCGCAGCGATCAGCCTGACAAACAGGTCGATCTCGTAGTTGCTATGCACGTGCTGCAGAACCGCGGCAGTCCGCTCCAGCCCCATGCCGGTGTCGACCGACGGCTTGGGCAGCGGGTGCATGACGCCAGCCTCGTCGCGATTGAACTGCATGAAAACGTTGTTCCAGATCTCGATGTAGCGGTCGCCCTCTTCATCGGGCGACCCGGGCGGCCCGCCGGCAATCCCTTCGCCGTGGTCGTAGAAGATTTCCGAGCACGGGCCGCAGGGACCGGTATCGCCCATCATCCAGAAGTTGTCGGAGGCGTAGCGCGCGCCCTTGTTGTCGCCAATGCGAATCACCCGCGCCGCCGGCACTCCGATTTCCCGGGTCCAGATGTCGTAGGCTTCGTCGTCTTCGGCATAGACCGTCACCCAAAGACGATCAGGAGGCAGTTGATAGACGTCGACCAGCAATTCCCACGCGTAGCGAATCGCATCGAGCTTGAAGTAGTCGCCGAACGAGAAGTTGCCGAGCATCTCGAAAAAGGTATGGTGGCGCGCGGTATAGCCGACGTTTTCAAGGTCGTTGTGCTTGCCACCGGCGCGCACGCATTTCTGCGAAGTCGCCGCGCGCACGTACGGCCGCTTGTCGAAACCGAGGAAAACGTCCTTGAACTGGTTCATGCCGGCGTTGGTGAACAGCAGCGTCGGGTCGGCGTTCGGCACCAGCGAACTCGAGGCGACGATCTGGTGGCCCTTCGATTCAAAGAACTTGAGGAATTTCTCGCGGATTTCAGCGCTGCTCATCGTCGTGGGGGTTGTCATCGGATCGCCTACCATGCCCGGCTCGGGCGCGTTCAGAAAGCGGCGATTTTAACTTGAAAGTCTGATGCGCGACCGGCGAATCTCCCGGCACCCGCTGGCCAGCCAGTCCAGGCTGCTCCCACCGGCCAGTCGGCGCCGGATCAGTCCAGGCCGACGCGGTCGACGCGGTCGATGCGGTCGCTGAACACTGCCGTCACCCCGCGCCTAAAGAGCGCAGCCGCGGTCAACGGATCGTTGACCGTGTAGCAAAGCACCGGCATATCGCTTGCCCAAGCCGCCGACAGGACGCTATCGTCCAGCGCGTAGGCGTCGCAGTGCAGGCTCAGCGCCGCTACCTGATTGGCGCGCGCCAGCCAGTCTGCCGGTGGCCTTTCAAAAAGACTGCCGAGCGGCAAGTCGGGCGCAGCCTCGCGCGCCGCGGCCAGCGCCACCTCCGAGAACGATGAAACCAGCGGCAGATCGGTTCCTGCCCACAGCTCACGGACTTGCCGGGCAACCTGCTCGCCGGTCGTCGCCGCCAAGCCCGCTGCCGGTTTGATCTCCACGTTGACCAGCAAGCCCAGCTGCCTGCAGAGACGCGCCGCCGACTCCAGGCTGGGCAGCGTCTCGCCGGCAAACGAAGGATGCTGGTACGCGCCTGCGTCGAGGATGCCCAGGCGGTCGTCGTGCGTCTCGCAGACCCGGCCGCAGCCGTCGGTCGTACGCTCGAGCGTTTCGTCGTGGATCAGCCAGGGCGAACCGTCAGCCGACAGCATCACGTCGAACTCGACTGCCCGGACGCCCAGCATGGCAGCGATACGCAGTCCGGACAGGGTGTTCTCGGGTGCCAGCGCACCGCCGCAGCGGTGCGCGAAGACGCGCGGCAGGGACCAGCCAAGCCGCGGGCGGATCACTGCAACAGTTGCGCTTTCAGCGCCGCGGGCAAGGCAGCGTTGCCGCGGTCGACCGCGTTGTCGAGCGCTTCCTTGGCCGGCTTCCTGCCGGCCCACGCCGCTTCCAGTTCGTCCTCGACGATAATCCGCACCGGCTCGATCTGCGATACCCGCAGTTCGCGCAGAGCACCTTTGCCCTGCAACTGGTTGTGGGCCACATTGAGACCGGCGACGTCGGCCCGCAACAGCTGGCTGTCGGCGGCCGCGCGGGCGACCGGGGTCATTGGCAGGAAACCCTCCAAGGCAGTAAATTCGACCTGCAAATCGGGCTCCAGAAGGAAGCTGACAAACTTTGCGACGCCCTTGTAGTCGGCGGCCTTCTTGCCGGCACCGACCCACAGTGAAGCGCCATCAGCCAGCGTCTGCTGCGGTGTCCCCTGCACATCGTCGTGGTACGGCAGCGAAGAAACGCCGGTTTCGACCTTGCGGCTCTCGTGCAGCATCCCGAACAGCGAAGACGAACTGGTCAGCATGCCGCACTCACCCGCCGCAAAACGCCGGTCGGCCTCGTCGCGGCGACCGAAATAGATAAAGAACTTGGCTTTCGACCAGGTCGTCAGCATCGCCGTATGCTTGACCTGAACCAGACCGTTGAAGTCCAGCTTGCCCTTCGCGGTCGACACCTCGGCGCCGTTCCAGGCGCTCAGGTTGTCGATGTGTACCCAGGCTGGCCACGAAGTGGTATAGGGGCAAGCGCTGCCGGAATCGAACAGCTTGTCGGCTGCCTTCTGGGCCTCGGACCAGGTCTTGGGCGGCTGCTCGGGGTCGAGGCCCGCTTTCCGGAAGGCGGCCTTGTTGATGTACAGGACGGGGGTGGACAAGGCGACTGGCAGCGCAAACAGATTGCCCTTCTTGTCGCCGAGACCGACGCGCAGTTCGGGCGACAGCTTGCGGCTATCGAAGGGCTCCTTGGCCTGCTGCATTACCTGATACAGGGGTTTGAAATTTTCCTTGGCGGCCATGAACTGCGCCTGCTCTTCGCGCGTCACCAGGTTGAGGTGTTTTGGCGCATCGCCCTCGACGCGGCGCACGACCCTGAGCTGGTAATCCTTCTGTCGGGAATTGAAACGGTCGACCAGCTTCTCGAGCCGCTCGCCGCGTTC
>ERZ761607.3415-NODE-3415-length-15425-cov-6.444502_pt1 | contig 15425 bp, 16 predicted proteins | sample MGYA00511164_ERZ761607 | MGnify/ENA primary metagenome ERZ761607 (study PRJEB28899, sample SAMN02445080) | bioreactor sludge metagenome | biome: EBPR sludge | place: Australia: Brisbane, Thorneside Wastewater Treatment Plant | collected 2011-06-22 ...
CACTCCGCACAGGGCGGCAAATTATCGGGAGTAAACCATGACCAACCAACAAAATGAATTTCTCTACAAAATGTCCAGCACCTTGCGCAAGGGGCTTGCCGAAGTGAATGCGAAGGTCAATGATCTGTACCGCATTGAAGAATTGGAGGATTACATCGACATTCCTGATTCGCCCATCGAGCATATCAAGGCTGCATTGATGCCTCTGGTCGTGCAGGTCAATGATTTTCAAGATTATGCCGAAACTGTCACCAACCGCATGGAGTTGGATTTGCAGGATGTGGACATCCATGCCCTGCTCGACGGTGTATTGACCATGGCGGACCAATTGATCGAATCCCGGGGCGGGATTACTCTCGAAGAAGACCTTCCCGAAAGCCTTCCGACCATCGAAGGTGACCCGACCCGGCTATCGCAGGCATTGTTGAATTACATCCACAACGCGGTCAAGTTCACGGATGATGGTACGATCACCGTGCGAGTTGCAAGGGAGGCGGACAGGGTCCTCTTCGAGGTAAACGATACCGGTATTGGCATTGCCGAAGAGGACCAGGACAAGGTTTTCGAGCCGTTCGAGACCATCCTTGAGGATAAAAATGATCCGCGCCTCGGCATGGGACTTGGCTTGAAGATCGTCGAGCACATCATCGATCTGCATGACGGCGAAACCTGGTTCGAGAGCAAGGCGGGGCAGGGCAGTTCGTTCTTTTTTACTATTCCGTTGTAAACAGTGGAATACACGCCTTATAATCACCGTATGGATCCAATTCTATTTCGCGCCCATGCGGTGCAAAGAATGTTCGAGCGCGGCATCCCGGCACGGAAAGTGCGCGAGGCTGTCATCGCGAAAGACATCATCGAAGATTACTCCTCCGAAATGCCCGAGCCTGGCTGGCTGCTTTTCGGGTCGCAGGGCAAACGCCCCTTTCACGTTGTCACATCGCAAAACGAAGGTCGGACCACGGTCATCACCGTCTACCTGCCGTCCCCGAGCCGCTGGGAGAAAGACTCACGGAGCCGCCGATGATCTGCCTGATCTGCCGTGGAGCGCAGACGGTGAGCGGCGTCGCCTCTATCGACTTCGAGCGGGATGAATTCAGGGCGGTCGTTCATCAAATCCCTGCGCAGGTTTGCCCCGCTTGCGGCGAGTCATACCTGGACGAGGATGTGACCGTCTCACTCTTACAGCGTCTTGAAAATATTATGGCGGAGGGAGAAATGGACGTCGTTCAGGCTTACAAATGAAAAGATTGTTTTCCCTTTTACTGGTATTTCTTGCTGCCTGCGCCACTGCTCCAGTTTCCACACCAACTCCTGCGCAATTGATCGTTACCGTCGTTCCTCCAACTTCCGCGCCGACGACCCCCCCCATTCCCACCGCCACACTGACCGCGGAAGAATCGATCGCCCCGTTTACCATTGCAGGGCTTCGCGCGCGTGATTATCAAACCGGCACGATCTCGCGCGGCGAACCTGTCCTCGAAACGGACGATTTCACCCGATATCTCATCGCCTATCCCAGCGACGGTCTCACCATCACCGGTGTCCTGCAAATCCCAAAGACCGGCAAACCGCCCTATCCGGTCATCGTCATGAACCACGGCTTCTTTTCGCGTTACATTTATAACTCAGGCGATGGCACCGACCGCGCCGCCGGATTCCTCAACCGCAAAGGCTATCTGACTATCTCATCTGATTATCGCAGTTGGGGCGGTTCGGATACTGGCGAGAGTCTTTTCTACTCCGGGCAGGTGATCGACGTCATCCACCTGATGAATGCCCTCCCATCCATTCCTGAGGCTGATACTGAACGCATTGGCATGTGGGGGCATAGCATGGGCGGCGGCATTACCGCCAAAGTGCTCACCATTGTCGGGGATCAAGTCGATGCAGCTGTGATCTACTCCTCCGTCAGCGCCGACTTTGCGGATGTCATCGGCCGCTGGGGACCCGGCTGTGTGGGGGATGTCTACGAAGGTGAAGCCACTTTTGGATGCAACTCCTCGGACATTCTCCCGCTGGATCTACCCCCTAACCTGACCGCCTCTTATTTTGCCGCGACGTCTGATCCGGTTATGCTGGAGGCTGTTTCTCCGCTCTATCATTTTGACCTCGTTACCGCACCCGTCCAGATCCATTTTGGGACGGAGGACGGCAAGGAAGCCAGCGGCACTCCGCCGGAGTGGTCTCGCAAAATGTACGGAGCGCTCGTCGATGCGGGTGTGGATGCATCCATCATCGCCTACAACGGCGAAGGGCATTCGTTCATCGGCGATCCCTGGTTCCAGTTCATGGCAAAGACCCAATTGTTTTTCGATAAGCATGTAAAAGGACAATAAAGTTGCTTTTCGCTCTTTTGGAGCTAAACCCCAAAAGAGCGATCAAAGGGCAGCGTAAAGGCTCATGTTAAATTCTTCATCTCTTCCATTCGATAAAAGGACATTCGTTGCCTTCCTGCTGGTTGTCGTATTGGGCGGCTCGAATTCGGTTGCCATTCGTTTCAGCAACCAGGAACTGGCTCCATTTTGGGGTGCGTTCGTTCGATTCTTCTTTGCTGGTGTCGTATTCTGGTTGATCTTTTTGGGCAGACGCATGTCCCTGCCCGGCAGACGTGATGTAGCGGTCATTGCATTGAACGGATTTCTGTCCACCGGCGTGAGTTTTGCGCTTTTGTATTGGGCATTACAGAAAGTGCCTGTCAGCCTTGCCACCGTCATCGTTTCCACCAGTCCATTATTCACGCTCGTTTTGGCCGTTTTGCACCGGCTCGAAAGATTCCGTGTGCAATCGTTGCTGGGTGGGTTGATCGCCATCGCCGGGCTGACCGTGGTGGTCAATGCCCAACCCGGCGGACGCGACTTATTGCCCGGCATTACAGGGTTGATTATCGGCGCTTTGGTGGCTGCCGAAGGAAATGTCATTTTCAAAATGTATTCGCTCAAAAGCGACCCGGTCATCATCAATGCCGTTTCGATGACCTCTGGCGCATTCTTCCTTGGTGCGGCATCATGGCTCGCACATGAGACACATGTTCTGCCGTCCACGCCTCTGGTGTGGGGGGCGGTTTTGTATCTCATCCTCGGCGGGTCGGTCGTCATGTTCTATATGTTCGTGTACGTGCTGTCGCGCTGGAAGGCTTCGTCTGCTTCTTACGCTATATTATTCTTTCCGTTGGTTGCAACCCTGTTGGCTGCCTGGCTGGCGAAAGAGACCGTCAGCTTGGCATTCATCCTTGGCGCTGCGATGGTTCTGGCTGGTGTCTGGTTCGGCGCCTTTTACGGCGATTCTGGGGCTTGACGGGTTGATTTGCTTGGCATAGAATCCGATCACTATACTATTCCACGAAAGGAGGCTCGAAAACATGCAAGCTAGCTCGGTACTCTCCACCCAATTGTTCAGCGCGCCTCCGGCATGTGGATCGGCATAACTTTTTGCCATTTCTTATCCAACCGCAGGCTCGCAAGCCTGCGGTTTTCATTTAACTCTATTGAAACTGCAGGGGGTCGCACCTGTGGTTTTTTGTTAAATCAAAAGGTTTTACTGCAATGAGTAAGAATCAACTTTCAGATTATATTGGCGAACTGAACGACGAGTTGGAAGTCGAATCGCCCAGAAAACGTGTTACCCAAAAACGCGAATCAAAGAAACGCGAGCAAGAGGCAAAGCTTTTCATCCGCGCGCAGGAAATTGCCAGGGAATTCCAGTTCACCTACAAAGCCGCCCGCTTCGAAGAAGCCTGGCTGCTCGATTCGCTGACCGGGATCTATGAGCACCAATGGATCTCCGATGTGCTGCGAAAGGTCAAAGGTGGCAAAGAGGCTTCTGTCTACCTATGTAAATCGGGCGCGGAGATGGATGTGCCCTTCGTTGCCGCCAAGATCTATCGCCCCCGCTCACTACGCAATCTTAAGAACGACGCCGAATATCGCGTCGGTCGCGTGGATCTGGATGCCGACGGCACTGCTCTGTGGAAGGAAGCCGACAAGAACGCCATTGCCAAGCGTACCAGCTACGGTGAAGAAGTGCGCCACCGTTCGTGGATCGCATATGAATTCAAGACCATGGAACGGCTATTTGAAGCCGGGGCGGATGTGCCGCGTCCCTACGCCATGGAGAAAAACGCGATCGTGATGGATTTCGTTGGCGATGAAAACAGCGCAGCGCCAATACTGAACTCGGTCAACCTCACCAGCACGGAAGCGCGTAACCTGTTCGACCGTGTCATCCACAACATCGATATCATGCTCGCGAACGAATGTATTCATGGTGACCTGTCTGCCTACAATATCTTGTATTGGAACGGTGCGATCACATTGATCGATTTCCCGCAGATCGTTTTGCCCAAGTCGAACCCTACAGCGTGGACTATTTTTTTACGGGACGTCTCTCGTGTGTGTGATTATTTTTCGGCGCAAGGTGTAGACTGTAATGCGCACAAGATCGCCGTCGATATCTGGACTGCGCACGGATATCGTGTTGGCAAGCCGTTGGACCCGAAGCATCTCGACCCCGACAACCCCGCTGACCGTAAGGCATGGGAAAAACGGTGAGCGAATTTACTCTGGCAGGGGGAGCCCTGCCAGAGTACGGGCTGTTCAGCCATGAGATAAAATTGCGGGCAAGGAGAAACGCTTTATGAACAACGTCCGCCCGCGATTGACATTGATGAACGAAGAACAAATTCAAGAAGCGCACCGAAATGTATTGAAAGTTTTGAGCGAAACCGGTGTGCGTGTGGATTCTCCCTCTATTTTGCAAATGCTCGAGAGAAAGCTTGGGCTAAAATCACAAGACCGGGTGATCAAATTCCCGTCCGAAGTCGTGGAAGAGGCGATCAAGTCCGCGCCAAAAAGCATCGATGTGTATGACCGTCGCGGCGAGCATAAACTTAAGCTGGGTGAAGACCGTCTGCGTTTCGGGGTGGGAGTGACGGCGTTGTTCTATCAAAACCCTGTTGACGAAACGCTCGATATCTTCAAACGTGAAAATTTCCGTGACCTTGTGCGGCTGGGCTCTTCTCTCAAACATTACGATGTGATCTCGACTGTTGGCATTGTGCGTGATGTAAAAGAAGAGCTCGGCGATATGTACGGCTCGCTCGAGCACATTGCCAATACCACCAAGCCGCTGGTCCTGCTCGTCTCTGATGAAGAGCGCTTCCCTGATGTGCTGGATATGTTTGAACACTTGAACGGCAAAGAAGTTGGCGACAAACCTTTTGTGATCCCGTATTTCAACCCGGTCAGTCCGCTGGTGATGAACGCCGGTACCGTGGATAAAATGAAAGTCGCCATCGAGCGCGGACTTCCCCTCATCTTCTCCAATTACAGCATGGCAGGCGCATCCACGCCGCTTACCCCGGCAGGCACTCTCACCCTGCTCATGGCAGAACTACTCGCGGGCTTGGTCATCAGCCAAACCATCAAAAAAGGCGCTCCGATTCTGCTCGGTATGTTGCCCGTCTACTTCGACATGCGCACAATGCTGAACTTCTATGACCCGCAAAGTATCCTCATCAGTGTGGCGTGTTCTGAAATGATGAAGTTCTACGGTATTCCACACTGTTCTACATCCGGTAGTGGTACCGGCTGGGGCATGGATATGATCGCCGTTGATACCTATTGGATGAACACCCTCGCGCTTCTCCTCTCCAACGGACACCTGGCTCCATTCATTGGGGATTCTCTTGGCTCGAAATCGATCTCCCCAACGACCTTCGTCGGTTGTCATGAGATCATCGACCAGGCATTGCGCATCCATAACGGCTTTCAACTGGACGATGTCAACTCGGCGGTGGATGAAATTTTCAAGGTGGGTCCGGGGAAGAGTTTCCTTAACCAGCCGTCCACGTTGAAGAATTATAAGAACGGCTATTACGTCAGCGGGGTCTATCCGCGCTACAGCATGGAAAAATGGTTGGAAGCAGGTGCGCCGCCAGCCCGCCAGGTCCTGCGCCAAAAAACCCAAGACCTGATGTCCGCCGCCAATGCGCCTGGTGAATATGGTGAGTTCATTGCAAAGGGGGAGGAGTTTATCCGCCGAAAATTTCACGATATACTTTGAGACAGGAGATATTGTGCGTAGAGTATTCATTCCCCTCTGGTTGTTGATATTTGTCCTGGCTTGTTCCATTCCAGGTTTTCCTGCTGCGGATCTGACTCCGATGCCAACCTTCGATGCGAACGCCCCGGGCACGATCATTGCCCAGACGGCTGGAGCTGCTCAGACTCAAACCGCACTGAAGCTGCCTACCAGCACGAGTACTCCCAAACCGACGCACACGCCATCCATAACCCCGACTTTTACGCCCACTTTTCTTTGGGGGCTGCCGACATCGACACCCATCCCAACATTCACACCCCTGATCACAGTGGAAACACCGTCTCAATCCGAAGGGGAAAGTTCGGGTGAAGAAGATGAGGAAGGGACCAAGAAGAAGAATAAAGACGAAGACCCGCGTAAATTCACTGGAAAACCCTGGTCCTGCGTCGTAGTCGGCACCTATCCGCGCCGGGACCTGGTAGTAAACCCGGAAGTAAAATTTGTCGTTGAATTTACGGTCTTCAATGCCGGTACGAAGAAGTGGGGCTATAACGATCTTGATTTTGTGTGGAAAAGCGGTTTCCGAAATGAAGAGACCAAGATTCAGGATTTTCCAAACACGATACCTTCCGGCGGCGAAGTGAAACTGTACGCAACTTTTATCGCCCCCAAGAAAGCGGGGGATTACCAATCGTTCTTTCACTTGACGGTCGGTAAGAAAGATTTTTGTGGGATGTATTACATCTTCAAGGTCATCGAAAAATAATTGACATAGATATTAAGCGTTGAAAGATCGAAATTCAAATATGCGTGTAGCCATTTTATCACAAATCTCCCACTCTACAAAAACAATACAATAAAATCCAAAACCTCACTCATTGCTTTCCCTATCCCTATTTTTATTGTAAAATTCCCAATGTAATGGATTCCCCATTCTCAGGCTTGATGACAATTTTCGCTCATGGTTAATAACGCGCTCTGACAGGCGGCTCTGTCGCGGCGCGTAATTTTTAATCGGGACCAATTCAATCAGATGGAGGTAGGAAGCATGAACAAGAAAATTTTGTATGTCATTGCCCTTATCGCGCTGGTAATTTCAGCGTGCGGTGGGGGTGGGGGGACGGCTCCGGCTGGCGAAGAACCTTCAGGTCAGGAGGGAAGCGGGGGAACCCCTTCAATCGTCCGCATCGGTTGGGCTGGCAGCCCGGATACACTCAACCCTGGCATGGCTGTTCTTTCTGAGTCTTACACCATATTCGAGCTAGTCTACGACTCGATGTATGAATTGAACATGGATGGCACATTCACCCTCACTTTGGCTGAGAGTGCAACCGTATCCGACGACCGCCTGGTGTGGACTTTCAAGATCCGCGATGGGATCACCTTCCACGACGGGCAGCCGCTCACTGCAAAGGATGTGGCGTTCTCGTACAATCTCTATCAATCCACCGAAGATTACCCCTGGATGGGTGGGTACACGAGTTATTTCGAAAGTGTCGAAGCCACTGATGCGAATGAAGTCGTGATCACTCTAACCGAGGCGATCCCGAATATCGAAAGTCAACTGGTTTTCCTCTATGTACTTCCGGAGCACATCTGGGGGAGCGAGAGCGCAGTTGAGTTCGATAACGTCTCCATGATCGGTAGCGGCCCGTTCAAGATGGTCGAATACGCCCAAAGTGAATTTGTCCACCTTGCGGCGAACAAGGATCACTTTCTCACACCTCCGAATGTAGATGAAGCCATTTTCCAGACATTCGAGAACAACGACGCCCTCGTCCAAGCCATTAAGACCGGTCAGGTGGATATGATTATGGAAATGCCTGCCACAGCTGTTGCCACCCTTGAATCGGAAGAGGCTGTGGAGGTGTTTGTAGGCGCACCGCTCTCGCCAACGGTGACGGACATCATCTTCAACCAGGTCCTGCCGGAAAATTGTCCTGAAGGCGACGGCATCTGCACAGGTCACCCCGCGCTGTTGGACAGGAATGTTCGTCTTGCCCTGGCACACGCCACAGATAAACAGAAGATCATCGACATTATCTATCTTGGCAATGCTTCGCCCGGTTTGACTCTCATCCCCGATGGTTTGGGTGTCTGGTACAACAGCTCGCTTGCTGACTATGAGTTCGATCTTGCAAAAGCGGCTCAGATCCTCGACGATAACGGGTACGTGGACGCCGATGGTGATGGTATTCGTGATATGCCCGACGGTTCTCGCAGCTTGACCTTCCGGGTTAACTGGCCCAGCGATTCGGTGGACGGACCTCGTCTCGCAGAACTCCTGAGTGAAATGTGGGGTGCATTGGGGATCAAAACCGAATTGCAGTCGATGGACCCGGATGCTCTGACTGCTGTATGCTGCCCGGCTTTCGATTTCGATGTCATGCTCTGGGGCTGGGGATCCGACCCCGACCCGAACCTGTTGTTGAGCGTCATGACCTCTGCTGAAATAACGACTGGCTCCAGCGAGACGGGATATTCCAACACGGAATACGACGAGTTATACGCTCAACAAGCCGTGGAACCGGATTTTGAGAAACGCAAGGAACTTGTTTGGAAAATGCAGGAAATGGTGCATGATGATGTTGTTTACATCATCCCGTACTATGATCCGAACATCCAGGCTTACCGCAGCGACCGCTTTACCGGCTGGATAACTGGGCAGCCCAAACTTGAGCTTTCCGATCCGTCTTCGTTGACCATAATCGAACCTGTCAAATAGTAGATTCAATCCCTGGGGCGATGCCGTATTCCGGCATCGCCCTTTTGAATTTGCGGGAGGAAACCCTTGGACCGCTTTCAAAACCTGCTAAGGCGGATCGGCTGGGCAGTTCTAACCATTGCCTTCGTGATCGTACTCAATTTTTTTCTTTTTCGCATCCTGCCCGGTGACCCGGCACGGGCGGGCGTCCACGATCCGCGCCTGAAAAAAGACGCGGTTGAGGCCATCCGCGTCAGGTTCGGTCTGGATAAACCGGTGATCAACTGCTTCGATTCGCTCAACCCGATCAAGGTGGGGAATTGCGGAGTCAATCCGCTGGATACCCAGTTTTTCATTTATGTCAAAAATTTGTTCATTGGAGAAATGGGTTTCAGTTATCATACCAACCGGCCGGTGACTGATATCCTGGTTGAACGGCTGTGGAATACTGTCCTCCTCATTGGCGCGGGGCAAATTCTTTCGGTCATTATCGGGGTCTTGTTTGGGATCCTGGCAGCATGGAAGGCTCGCACCAGTATCGACTACAGTGCTTTGACCATCAGCCTGCTTGTCTGGAGTCTGCCGACCTTCTGGCTGGGAATCATCCTGCTGTTCTGGGGTTCTGCGAATGGATTCCCGATCGGGGGGAAGGCAACGCCGGGTATGTCGTCCATGCCTTTGTCTGTGCGTTGGGGGGATATTGCGCAACACATGATCCTGCCGACCATAACGTATACGCTGGTCTACATGGGCGAGTATATGCTGATCATGCGCTCCAGCCTGTTGGATGTTCTTTCTGAAGATTATATTTTGACTGCCAAGGCAAAAGGGTTGAGTGTCTTTCAAATCCTGCGCGACCATGCGCTTAAGAATGCCATGCTTCCGCTTGTGACCGTGATCGCCATCAACCTCGGTTTCACTGTTGCAGGTGCGATTCAGATCGAGTCGGTCTTTTCATGGCCCGGGCTGGGCGGCGCAATTTTCGAAGCGGTCAACCGACGCGATTTTCCCGTCTTGCAGGGGGCGTTCCTGCTTATTGCCGTGGCGGTCATTGCCGCTAACCTGATCGCGGACCTGACTTACACCTACCTTGATCCGCGTGTTAAGATGGAGTAAGCCATGACCGAACTCGCCCTCAAAACTGCCGCGCCACCCGCTTCCTCCTATATGCTCGATTTTTGGCGAAAACTGAATAAGAACCGCATGGGGCTTGTCGGGCTTGGAATGCTGGTTGTCATCACCCTCGTTGCGATATTTGCCCCGGCCATTTCGCCGTATGATCCTTCATCCACTTCCGGCGTAGGTGCGAGTGATATTTACCAACCGCCCAGTGCGGAGCATCTCTTCGGGACAGACGACGCCGGGACGGATGTGTTCACCAATTTCATTTATGGTTCGCGCGTTTCACTGACCGTCGGCTTCTTTGCGGCTTTTATATCGATAGCCGTCGGTGGCGCGCTCGGAATTATTGCCGGGTTCTTCGGCGGGCGCTGGGAAAACTTCATTATGCGTCTTACCGATGTCATGCTGGTCATTCCGGACCTGCCGTTGATCGTCGTGATTGTGGCGTTGACAAAACCGGGGTTGCTCAACATCATATTTGTCATCGGGCTGATTGGCTGGACGACAACCGCGCGCGTCGTCCGTTCGCAGACCCTGGCGGTGAAATCGCGCAAGTTCGTACTGCGCGCCCGAGCCATCGGTGCGGGAAGGGGGCACATCATCTGGCGGCACATCCTCCCTCTGGTGATGCCCATTCTCGTGGTGCAGGCGGTGTTGGTCGTCTCTTTGGCGGTGCTTAATGAAAGCACGCTCGCCTTCCTCGGTCTGAGCGACCCAACCAAGGTTTCGTGGGGGCAAATGCTCAATTACGCCTTTGGGCGCGGAGCCATGTCCACGGGGGCGTGGTGGGCGCTGGTTGCCCCGGGCTTTGGGATCGTTTGGGTGGTGTTGGGTTTGACTTTGCTCGGGCAGGGTTTGGAACAGGTACTAAACCCACGGCTGGATACACACCACTTAATGCCGGGCAGGCCCAACGTTAAGAAAGAAGCGGAAGTTCGATCAGATAACGCAAAGCTTGTATTGGAAGTCCGCAATCTTTCGGTCGATTACATCAGCGAAGGCAAGCCGCCCGCCCATGCCATCGAAAATGTCGGCTTTACGTTGAAGCAAGGTGAATTGCTTGGTCTGGTCGGAGAAAGCGGATGCGGGAAGACAACGTTAATGCTTGGGCTTCTTCGGTTATTGCCGCAGGCAGGGCAGGTTGTGAACGGCAGCGTATTCTTTGGCGGGAAAGACCTGACCATGCTGAGCGAAGAGGAAATGAATACAATCCGTTGGAGCGGCATCTCGATCATTTTCCAGGGAGCGATGAACGCGCTCAACCCCGTACGGACGGTCAGCGATCAGATTGGCGAAGCCATCACCAAACACATGCCAAGCTTTCCCAAAGAGAAACTCCAGGGGCGCATCACGGAACTGCTGGATTTGGTGGGAATCGCCTCTGACCACAAAGACTCTTTCCCGCACCAATATTCGGGCGGGATGCGCCAACGCGCCATGATCGCGATGGCATTGGCGTGTAACCCGCAGGTTGTGATTGCCGACGAGCCGACCACCGCGCTTGATGTGATGGTGCAGGCGCAGATCCTTGAACTGCTTTCAGAACTGCGCCGAAAACTTGGGTTGGCTGTCATCTTCGTGACTCATGATCTTGGTGTCGTGGCGGAAATGTGCGACAGGGTTTTGGTCATGTACGGCGGTGTAACCGCTGAATACGCCAATGTCGATACGGTCTATAATGATGCGCGCCACCCGTACACCCAGGAATTGCTCAAGGCATTCCCAGACTTGACCAAGCCAAAGAAGAAACTCTCGTCCATCCCCGGTTACCCGCCGCGGTTGGACGCCCTGCCCCCCGGTTGCCGTTTCGCGCCGCGCTGTCCGGCTGCGTTCGAGCGCTGTCAGATCGAACAGCCCGCCATCCATGCTGTTGCGGGTGACTCAAACCATGTTGCTAGTTGTCACCTTGTCGAGGCTACGAAATGAGCGTTGAAAAAATTCTCGAAGTCCGCGGGCTGAAAAAATATTTCGAGGTGGGGCGCCCCTCCTTGTTCTCACGAAAAACGGAAAGCGTTCACGCCGTAGATGGAGTGGATATGACCCTGCACCGAAGCGAAGTCATTGCGCTGGTAGGTGAGAGCGGTTGCGGAAAGTCCACGCTTGCGCTTCTGCTTATGGGTCTCGAAGACCCCACGGACGGAACGGTCGTTTTCGAGGGCAGGGATATCACGCATTTGAACGATTCTCAGCGCAAACCCCTGCGCCGCAAGATTCAAATGGTCTTTCAAGACCCGTACGAATCCCTGAACCCGACCCAGACCATCGAGGAGATCGTCACAGAACCATTGAAGGTTCATGGGCTGGGTAACGCGCCAGACCGCGCCGAAAGGGTACGGAAAGCGATGGAGGACGCCGGCTTGAAACCCGCCGAAGTCTATCTGAAAAGATACCCGCACGAACTTTCTGGCGGTCAGCGCCAGCGTGTGGTTATCGCTTCGGCTCTGGTCCTTGAACCGGAGGTCATCGTTGCCGACGAACCGGTCTCGATGCTGGATGTTTCCATTCGCGCCGAAGTCATCAATCTTCTTGCGGAGTTGCGTGCCACGCGGCGGATCGCGGTCATCTTCATCACGCACGACCTCGGCTCGGTTGGGTTCTTCGCAGACCGCGTGGCTGTCATGTACCTCGGGCGTATCGTTGAAATTGGCACAATGCTCGAAGTCCTCGAACAACCTCAGCATCCCTACACAAAGGCATTGTTGTCTGTCATCCCTGTCCCAAACCCGCGTTTGCGCCGTGAACGCATCATCCTGCAAGGCGAGACACCCAACCCCATCAACATTCCGCCCGGCTGTCGATTTCATCCGCGCTGCCCGATTGCCACTGAGGAATGCAAGCTGACCGATCCCGCGTTGCTTCAGTTAAGTGATACTCATCAAGCATCCTGCTTATTAATAAAGTAGGACAAAATTCATTTTGTCATTATGGACATCACCAGCCTGCAAAACACCCGCATCAAGCATATCGTCAAGCTTCGAGAAGACAAACGTCAAAGGAAAAAAGACGGGTTGATCCTTGTCGAAGGCTTCGATGAGTTGACTCTCGCCCTGAGCTGTGGCTTTGTTCCACAGACGCTTCTTTCCGCGCCAGAGCTCGCCAGCCAGACCCTGACTTTTCCCTTCGCTGAATCCTCTGAATCCCTGACCGTCAGCCGCGGCGTATTCGAGAAGATTTCCTACCGTGACAACCCCGACGGCTGGCTGGGTATCTTCCCCATGCCTTCGCGTGAGCTGGAAGAACTCCCGCTTTCGGAAACACCGCTGGTCCTCATCGCCGAGTCGGTCGAGAAGCCGGGCAACCTCGGTGCCATCCTTCGCACCGCAGACGCTGCTAGGGTGGACGCCGTCTTGGTCTGTGACCCGCGCGTGGATGTCTGGAATCCCAATGTGATTCGTGCCAGCCGCGGGGCAGTCTTTGCTGTACCCGTCGTCGAAGTGGAATCACTTAGGGCGCTGAATTGGCTCAGGTCAAGAAAGATGCGCGTGGTTGCAGCGTCCCCTTCCGGGAGCGTGGCATACACATCCGTTGATATGAAAGGTCCGCTTGCGATCGCTGTCGGTACAGAAGACGAAGGTTTGACCGAATTCTGGATGTCCGCCGCGGATGCATGTGTAAATATCCCTATGAACGGCAAAGTCAACTCACTCAATGTTTCGATCGCAGCGGCATTGATGATCTACGAAGCGAAACGGCAAAGAAGCTTATGACCGGTAAAAAAACGTCGCGTACTGATGTCACCACTCTTGCCCGCCTGGGCAGGGGGCTTGCCGGCACTTCGGATGCCCGGACGGCGGCGCGCATCATCCTCGATGTTGCAGGTAGCCTGATCGGTTGGGACGCCTGTTATCTTATTCTTTACGACCCCGAGATCCGCGGCAAGCCACGCCCTTTGTTGGCAATTGATACAGCTGATGGTGAACGTATTATTCAGATCGATGTTGCGCCTGGAAAGCCTAGTGAAAATATGCTGAGAGCGATTCGCGAAGGAGGGTTTATTTCCAGCTATGATGGACACTTCGAGGTCGACCCATCTCTTTCTTTCGGAAATCATACCCGCCGCACCCTTTCACAGATCTTTGTGCCAGTGGTGAGTGGCTATCGCACCATAGGGGTATTATCCATCCAAAGTTATAAAAGACACTTCTATAAAAAGACACAACTGGAACTATTGAAGGACCTTTCCAGTCATTGCGCGGGAGCGTTGGAGCGCATCTGGGCACAGGAGGCATTGAGTGAATTTTCAGGAAGGTTGAATGTTCTGCACTCGGCATTGACGGCGATCAATGCCAGCCTGGAGCTGGAGCATGTCTGCCAGGTGGTTTATGAAACTGTCACCCAGGTGATGTCGTGCGACGATTTTGTGATCGATGGATATGATCCGGAAAAAAATGAAATCGTTCCGATCTATGCAGTTGAATACCCAAACCGGCGGGTTTTTACCAACCGCTACCTGGCAGACCACGGTATGGCAGGCGAGGTCGTCCGCACACAAAAACCTCTGATGTTCAACAATACAGCAGAGATGGACTCGAGCAACATCCAATTCGAAGTCTATGGCTCAGCGATAGAGGAAGACCTGACCCAGTCCATTATCGCAGTACCGATGCTTTTGCATGGGGAGATCTACGGCATGGTCTCTGCCCAGTCCTTCAAGGTGGACGCTTACGACCACGACGACCTGTATTTGCTCGAGGTATTGGGTTCGCATGCCGCCATTGCCATTGAGAATGCACGGCTATTCGACTCCATTCATAAACTTGCGAACACAGATCCGCTAACTGGGCTTCTCAATCGGCGTCGGTTCTTCGAACTTTCTGAAGCGGAATTTTCCAGGGTGGAGACCTCCAACATTCCGTTCTCGGTCATCATGCTGGATGTCGATGACTTCAAACAATACAACGACCGCCATGGGCATAAAGTTGGGGATGAGGTGCTGGTTCGTGTAACAGAAGCCTGCAAGGGATCCCTGCGTACCGACGATATCTTCGGGCGGCTGGGGGGTGAGGAATTTGCGGTCTCCATGCCGGAAACTAAACTGGAAAATGCTTTAGAGGTTGCTGAAAGATTAAGGAAGGTTGTTCAAGAAATGGACTTCCCCACGAACGGTTCCAAACCTGCAAACGCACTCTCCATTACAGTTAGTGTTGGTGTCGCTGAATACAATAATTCGTGCAAGACTTTCGATGCACTGTTGGAACACGCAGATAAGGCGATGTACAAATCGAAGAATTCCGGACGAAACCAAGTGAATACCTGGAACGCTAATAATTAATTTATCCTTTCTCTTTGATTCTTGATGTTTTCTTGACCCGCCCTCAACACTCCTTAACCCCAAATTGACCTACAACTGAATACACTGCCTCTATCGGAGGCACGCATGAACGATCTTTTATTTATTGGCTTAACCGTTCTGTTCTTTTTGCTTTCCATTGGGCTGCTCAATGCGCTCGATGGACTGCGGGAGGACAAGTCATGAATCCGCTTTATTGGCTAACTGGAATCGTGGCAATGGGACTTCTACTTTATCTCGTCCTCGCACTGGTCAAACCGGAGTGGT
>ERZ761607.3416-NODE-3416-length-15418-cov-33.457723_pt1 | contig 15418 bp, 14 predicted proteins | sample MGYA00511164_ERZ761607 | MGnify/ENA primary metagenome ERZ761607 (study PRJEB28899, sample SAMN02445080) | bioreactor sludge metagenome | biome: EBPR sludge | place: Australia: Brisbane, Thorneside Wastewater Treatment Plant | collected 2011-06-22 ...
ATGAGATATGTACCCATGTTTTTTCGTCTGATAATACTACGAACAATAAAGCGCCGGATCAAACTATTTACCAACTTTCCGCACAAAGTACTGTTACCACATGGCGTATTCTAAAAAATGTATTTAAAAACTTCCCAAAACACCTTGCGAACACATCTTTCACATTTTATGCTGGCCAGAAGGGTTCTCATATAATGTCGTCCATACGAGGCTTTTTCAGATATTGATATACTTCCCTAATACCCATCAAGTGCATTTCCCAACGGTAGTCAAAGAGGTCTTTCGCATACGACCTAATCTAAGTAAGTGCATCGTATGTCTAATGACATTTTTCAAATGTACCTTAGTAGAACCTGTTGGGGCAGCATCAGAATAGAATGTAATTTTTCACATTTCTTTCTTAGTACTTATGCTATATATTGATTCGTAACGATTTTAGTTGTTTGAATAGTTTCTTTAAGTCCTTGAATCATAGATATTTTATTAGATTTAAGACCACTTTCTTCCAAGATAATAAGATTGAGTATGTGTTCTTTGGTCGTTGTAACACTTTCTCATGGCCTGTTGTTTTCTTGGGAAAAATAATTCTGTTGCTTTATCGGGTTCTTTTGTAGATTACTGTTATCTTTTATCATTACGACCTAAACGAGAACTCCATGAAGTCCTATTTACGCTTTTGTCTTTTTGTATCGCTCGTCGGAAGTGGATGGCTCTCCGCCCAAAATCCTGAAACCGGAACGCTTACGTTCGATCAATTATTTAGCGGGCATTTTAGCTCAGAGGGCTTTGGCCCCGTTCGTTGGATGGATGGTGGAACGTCTTACACCACCTTAGAACGTCCTGCCAGTGGTAGCACAGGCCAAGACTTGGTCGTGTACGATACGGCTACAGGTACGCGACGTATCTTAATTTCGGCCCAAACTTTTATCCCAAAAGGTAGTGAAAAAGCGATAGAGATAGAGGATTATGAGTGGTCGCCGGATCATAAGCAAATGCTCCTTTTTACAAATTCAGAACGTGTTTGGCGCACCAATACACGCGGCGATTATTGGGTACTGGAAGTGGCTTCTGGGAAACTCTGGAAGTTAGGAGGTAAAACCTCTGCCTCTACACTGATGTTTGCGAAGTTCTCCCCAGACGGTAAAAAGGTGGCTTATGTACGCCAGAATAATATATACACCGAAAACTTAGCAACGGGTCGCATTCTCCAACTTACCCGTGACGGTAGCAGAACCATCATTAACGGCACCTTCGACTGGGTGTATGAGGAAGAATTTGGTCTCCAAGATGGTTTCCGATGGAGCCCGGACAGCAAAAGCATTGCGTATTGGCAGTTGGATGCAAAAGGTGTCCGAGATTTTCTATTAATCAATAATACGGATTCACTTTATTCCTATATAATCCCTATTCAGTATCCAAAAGCAGGAACCACCAACTCGGCAGCGCGGGTAGGAGTAGTAACGGCTACAGGCGGCCTTACCAAGTGGATGAACGTACCGGGGGACCTTCGCAATAACTACATTGCCCGTATGGAATGGGCTGGAAATGCGCACGAATTGGTCATCCAACGCATGAACCGTAAACAAAACACGAACCAAGTGATGCTATGTGAAGCAAAAACCGGACGTACCCGTACAGTCTTCACTGATGCAGATCCCAAGGCATGGGTTGATGTGGTGGATGACTTGATTTGGACAGACGGCGAAAGGGCCTTTACATGGGTAAGTGAACGCGATGGTTGGCGTAAACTCTATAAAATACAAAGAGATGGGAGCCAAGTTGAGGCCATTACTAAAGGCGATTTTGATGTGGCACGGGTTCTTCAGATAGATCCGGCCTCTGGATGGGTCTATTATATCGCCTCGCCAGAAAATCCTACCCAGCGTTATTTATATCGTATCCGATTGGACGGAACGGGAAACGAACGTCTGACTCCGAAGCCGCAAACGGGCGTTCATCAATACAACATTTCTCCCAACGGTCAATTTGCCTTGCATACGTGGTCTGCATTTGGGACACCGCCCACTACCGAGATCATTCGCCTGCCAGGACACGAAACACTCCGCATTCCCGTGTCTAATACCCGCCTAAAAGAACGTGTGGCAGCGGTTCGGGCGGCAAAATCCGAGTTTTTTCGAATTGATGCTGGAAATGGCGTGCAATTGGATGGTTGGATCATGAAGCCTGCGGACTTTGACCCCAGCAAAAAATATCCGATCCTCTATCATGTATATGGTGAACCCGCTGGACAAACCGTTATGGATTCGTGGGGCGGTCGGAATTTTCTGTGGCATACCATGCTTACCCAAAAAGGCTACATTGTGGCCAGTTTAGACAACCGAGGAACCCCCTCTTTGCGAGGCCGAGATTGGAGGAAGGTCATCTACGGACAAATCGGTGTTTTGGCGTCGCAGGAGCAAGCAACAGCGTCGCGCAATATGGCCCGTAGGTGGTCTTGGATAGACTCCACACGGGTGGGTGTTTGGGGATGGAGTGGGGGGGGCTCTATGGCGCTTAACTTGCTTTTCCGCTCGCCCGATTGGTACAAAACGGGCATGTCGGTTGCACCCGTTCCGGATCAACGGTTGTATGATACCATCTATCAAGAACGCTACATGGACACACCGCAGGACAATCCGGAAGGCTACCGCATCGGATCCCCCCTCACATTTGCCCATCAACTGAAGGGACATTTATTGGTGGTGCATGGCACGGGTGACGATAATGTGCATTATCAAGGAACAGAACGCTTAATTAATGCACTGATCGAGGCCAATAAGCCCTTCACAATGATGGCCTATCCCAATCGAGCACATGGCATTTATGAAGGAAAGAACACAAGCCGCCATTTGTATGAACTACTTACCCGCTATTTGCTTTCAAATTTAGAAGTTGGTGGACGATAAATCCTCAGCCCTCAGACGGTTAGCCGACCGAGAAATTCCAGTAAGGAAAAACAGAGAGCACCAAACCAATGAAAAATACGTCCATCCTTTACAGATTTCGAGATGGACCTTCTCAATGAATTGTTGCACGAACACGAAGGGGAAATGAAATAGCTGACCTACTTCAAAAAAATGTACACGTCTGCGTGGGTTTGCCAATCGAAAGCCCATTTTAGACCTGTACTATGCCCTCTTTCTCATAAAAGAGCAAGCCCGCCAAACCGACTGGAACTACGAAAAGGACACCAAATACCTATTTGGTCTGTTAAAAAAAGGCTTATTTAATCTTCCTTGGGAACAGTATGGATAATGAATGCGATTCTGCCTTTTCATTTGTTCTTTCAAAATTTCAAAACATAACCAAACTTCTAATGACGCATAGTATAGCCGAGAAAGACCGATACAGTGGCCCTTTTGGATGGATACACCGGATCAAGGACTGGGTAGAATCCTTGGCCGCCAAACCCTATGGAGTTCCAGCCCTCGCATTACTCGCCTTCTGCGAGTCCATCTTTTTTCCGATTCCCCCCGATGTGCTGCTAATGGCACTTTGTGTGGGTTTGCCAAAACGTTCGCTTTGGTTTGCTTTCGTGTGTACAGTCGGATCGGTGGCTGGTGGTATTTTCGGCTATGGGATCGGACATTTTCTTTGGTATGATGCAGCAGGTATGTTTAGTGGATTTGCGCAGTTTTTCTTTGACCATATTCCGGGGTTCACCACCGAAGTCTTTGAACATGCGGGGGCACTCTATCGCGAATACGACTTTTGGGCCGTGATGGTAGCAGGCCTGACCCCCGTTCCCTACAAAGTAGCCACGATCACTGCAGGCGTGTTTAATTTAAACTTTGTGGTCTTTATGCTGGCCTCAGCGGCAAGCCGTGCTTTGCGCTTCTTCCTCATCGGAGCCTTGTTTTATTTCTTTGGTCGCGCCATTAAAGCCTTCATAGACAAATATTTAGAAATCCTGAGTGTTTTGTTTGTGATATTATTGGTGGGTGGATTTTTGGTAATTCGTTGGCTTAGCTAATGATAACCAAGAGCAGACATAGGGCATTGGATCTACATATCTAAATCGGTCCTTTATGAAACTACTTGCAGGTTCGGGGCATAGAAAACAAAACGTATCATTTTTTTAAAATGGTGTTTGTACCTAAAACCTCTTGCGACGCTCTTTATGACTTACACTATGACTTACACTTTGCTGTTAATGCCCCCCATAACAGCGTTGGTGAAGTTTGAACAGGCATAATTTGCAATACCATCAAAATGTTTTTTGATCGTTTTTGTAATGGGGTTATCGTTGAGCTGTTCTTGTGCAAAGTCGGCAATGAACTGGAGTTGTGCGCAGAGTTTTTCGTGTTTATGTTGTTCATAAACTGCTTATTTATACGACTACCGGTTTGTATATAAAAAACGGCCTCCATTGACACATAGAGGCCGTTTACGGATGACAACAAATATTTATTTCCAACTTTTAAAATTCTCATCAACCAGTTCTGGATTGTCCACCCAGTCGGCCACAAACACATTCGTGTCGCGGGTTGGTGTACGACCAACATTACGATTGGAGGCAAAAACAATTTTTTTACCGCTAAACGAGAACATTGGAAAAGCCTCAAACGTACCCGATTTTGTTATTTGCTGCAAGCCCGTACCATCTATATTCACCATAAAGATCGCAAATTCACGTCCAGCCTCACGTCCGGGCCGGGCCATACTGTGGTGATTGGAGGCGAACAGCACGCGCTTGCCGTCCGGTGTAAAGAAGGGTGCCCAATTGGCTCCCGGCAAATTGGTGATACGCCGTACATTACTGCCCTCAATATCCGCGACATAAAGGTCTAAGGCTTTGGGTTCCACTTGGTTTTGTTTAAGGAGCGCTTTATACGTTTCCGCTTCTTCTCCAGCTTTGGGCCGACTGGCACGCCACACGATATGTTTGGAGTCGCGGGAAAAAAAGGCCCCACCGTCATAGCCAAGTTCGGTGGTAAGTTGTTTATGCTCGCCGGTTTGTAGGTTATAGCGCCATAATTCAAGATCACCACTCCGGGTGGAGGTATATATAACCCACTTTCCATCCGGTGAAACGGTTGCCTCGGCATCGTAGCCGGGGCCACCAATTAACACTTTGGGGTTTTTACCCTTTTTATCGGTTACATAAATATCATAGGAATCATAAATACTCCATACATATCGGCCTTGCGAAAACATGGCAGGAGGCGGACATTCTTTGGCCGTGCCATGCGTGGAACCAAAGACCATCCGACCATCGGGCAAGAAATAAGAACAAGTTGTACGTCCTTTTCCCGTAGAGATTTCTTCATAGGCTTTCCCGTTGGGAAGTTTCGAGCCATCGGCATTCATTCTATAGATCTGATCACAACCTTGCCCATTGATCAGCCCCCAATCACTCTGAAAAACCAACTGTTTATCGTCGAAACTCCAATAAGCCTCGGCATTGTTGCCACCAAAAGTGAGCTGTTTGATATTCCGGAGGTGTACCTCGCCCGTATAGCGAAGCGAGTCTGTCGCAGGATTGTAACCTCCCGAAGCCACTTTGTTTTGTGGTACTTTTGGCGCAGAGCAAGCCGCAATACTTAGAAAAATCACAAACAAAACGTAAAATCGCATGGTTGATTATAATGTAATGGTGAAACAAAATAGGCTACTACGATACGAAGTTTAGCGAAACAGGATGATGAATGGTACAATAATTTTTTTCTATCCAATTCTATATTTGAAAGACTTAAAATCATAAATATATAATATCAGATATGATATTGCCAAATTCACATGTTATTCGATGTCCCTTTTCATTTAAATAATGCTATATGACAAATACTCCGACCATTTTTAATATCACCGCTGCTCAGTTCGAACAAGCGGTCATTCGGACCAGTTTTGAAAAACCTGTATTGGTAGATTTCTGGGCACCGTGGTGTGGCCCATGCCGAATGATTGGCCCGATATTGGAAAAATTAGCCGCCGAACAATCAGAAACGTGGTCTTTGGTAAAACTGAATACCGACGAAAACCCGGATATTTCGGCACGATACCAAATTCGCGGAATTCCGGCGGTAAAGTTATTCATTGCCGGAGATGTGGTGGCAGAATTCACGGGTGCGTTACCGGAACATGCACTCCGGAAATGGCTTTCCGAAAATATTCCATCACAGGAAAAAAAACTATTTGAAGAAGCCAAACGCCACCTTGCAGCAGGAGAAACGGGCGCAGGTGTAGCCCTATTAGAGGAACTGTTCGCCGACAACCCGCAACAGTTAGAATATGCCCTATCACTGGCCGAGGTTCTGCTCTTTAGCGATCCGAACCGTGCTTCTGCGCTGTTGGCCCCCCACCAAAACGCCAAACTCTCGTCTGAGTGGCCGCGTATTTCCGGGCTGACCAATTTGCTTACGTGGCTCATTACCCCGCCGGATGTCCTTCCTGAAGGTACGGGAAAGCCTATATTAGAAACGGTTTTGGTGGCTATGCGGCAACAAGATTTTGCAACGGTTGCAGCGGGACTCATCGAGTTACTCCAAAAAGATCGGATGTATTTTAACGAAGCGGCCAAAACGCTGGGTGTTGCTTTTTTCTCGTATCTTGGTTTTGTGCATCCGGTTGCCAAGCAATACCGGCGTTCGTTTGATATGTGGCTCTATGCCTAACACTCAGCCGCTCATGATTTCCCAACCATATTGCAAGAGTGGTAACATGGCACGGGCGGCATTGGTGACTTCATGCGCAAAGTGGGGTGTCTGTGCCGCTTCGTCGGGAAATTTTTTCATGCAGAAGAAGGATTTCCACTTCAGAAAATCGGCGGCGGGGCTTTCACTTTCCTGTTCATACCCTTTGGGTAAACGTTTTAGGGCGCCGTCCGTAATTAAAGGCATTTCGGCGCCTTCTAAAATTTGTACCATGCGTACAAAACCATGAGGATCGTCCGAAATGCGCTCCCGAAATTTCTTTAGGAGATCCGGTTCAGGATGCCAATAACCACCACCAATAAATGTTTCGCCAGGTTGAATATGGATGTATAAATCTCCGATGCCTTTTGTGCCACCATCCCGCGACAAAACCGCGCCTATATGATTTTTATAAGGTGACTTATCAGTAGAGAATCGGGTATCACGATAAATTCGGAAGAGTCCTTTTTTAGGGTCACCTAATAAGGGAATACCCTCCATTTGACATTGCTGTCCGGCATCGTTCAATAAAGAACGCATTGGCCCCAACAATTCGGCCTCATATATTGGCTTATGGATAGCAAACCATTCGCGGTTATTGTTCATGGATAGATCACGCAGGAACTGGAATGCAGCGGGATTAAACCCGGTAAAGGGCAGTAAATTGGGAATCATTTGGGATTGAATAGGTTACAGAAACAACATATGGTTAAAATATAACCTTTTCCACCCTGCATACAAAGATTAGGACAGGCACAATTCTTGTGTACTAAGGAACGAAGCCCCCTTCATTGCGTTCAGTAACCGCGCCGTGCCTTATAAAACCCCGAATCTGTGATAGAAACACCAGCAAGTTCGCGCCGCTTTTTGGAGCCAGCGACCATCTCGCAACTCAAAAATATGGAACTTCGCGCCCGCATGATTGTGGAGGGCTTTATTACGGGTTTGCACAAAAGCCCCTATCATGGCTTCTCGGTGGAGTTTGCCGAGCATCGGCCCTATAACCCCGGCGACGAATTACGGCACATTGACTGGAAGGTTTTTGCTAAAACGGGCCGGTATCATGTCAAGCAATACGAAGAAGAAACCAACCTCCGGCAATATGTGGTCTTGGATACGTCTTCCTCGATGCAATACAAACACCAAAATGGTATTACCAAGTTGGAATATGCCTCGTATCTGGCTGCGGCTTTCCACTATTTGATGACACTGCAACGAGACGCAACGGGTTTGATAGGGTTTGATGAAAAGGTCCATACATATATTCCTCCAAAGGCGACAAGTCAACATGTACGGGGGTTGTTGTCGCAATTAGAACAATTTGTGCAAAAACCCGATGCTCGAAAAACGGGGGCAGCAACGGCCCTTCACGAGGTCGCCGAACGCATTACAAGACGTGCTTTGGTTGTGGTGATGACCGATTTATTTGAAAATGTGGGCGAACACGAAGAATTACTGCGTGCCCTAAAACACCTACGCCACCGTAAACACGAGGTCTTGGTTTTTCATATCCTTGAATCCGGAACCGAGCGGCACTTCCGCTTCCCCGACTTGCCGATGGTCTTCCGCGATATGGAAACGGGCGAAACCCTCACCCTTCAGCCAGCACAAATCCGAGACGCTTATACCGAGGCGGTTTCGGCCTTTTCGGAATCATTCCGCAGACGTTGTAGAGAATTTAATATAGATTTTGTAGAATTGGATACAGCCACTGCCTATGATAAAGCTATGCTTCACTATCTGAACAAACGGCGAATGCTCTTGTAAAAGGTATCTGCCCCATTATCATACCGTTAAGAAGCGTCTTGTATGGCGTTCATTATTTTATACCCCAAAAAAGTGTATCTCCAATAAAATTTAAAAAGCAATCGAAATGACTTCTATCCGGTTTTTTAGTTTTTAACGATGTGAAGAATGGCCTATATTGATCTGTTAACCGTAAATCGAAAAACCGTTATGAACGTTTCGTTCGGATTGTTGTCTCGAATTTTGATTCTGGGTTGCTTCGCCCTCTCGGCTTGTGCCCAACCCACTGAGGCGCCAGAAAACACCAAACCCGCACTTAGTAACGCCCAAGCCACTTCTTTGCCACCACTTGAGCCTGTAGAACTACTGCGGAAAATGCACGTGTACCATCAGAAAGAATTATTACCCATCAAAAACTTCTCTTATGCTACGGACGAAGACCTGAGTATCTATGTGCGCAAAGAAAAACAAGGGGCGGACTCGGTCCTCAATGCACTTACCACCAACCGCGTGACACCCGGACGCCAGCGGTTCACATGGCGAGGCAATCAGTTTGAAATCTGGAACCGTGGAGGGTTTGCCAACCTGAAAAAACCCGAAAAAATTGCAGGAGTTTTTACAGCGCAAGGAACAGGGTTTGTAGATGGGGTCTTGTGCTACAAACTGAGCGTGGACAGAAAGCAGTTGTTCACCACCGAGGAAGGACGCTCCTTGTTTTATGATACCCAAACTACCGGAAACGGCCCATTGATTATGTTTGTGGATCCAAACAACTGGTTAATCCGTCGCTTTGAAGGACAATCCGAAGCCAAAGGGAAACCTATAACGGTAATGGTGACATGGAAAGACCCCATTCGCTTTGGAGGACTATATTTTTGGCAACGACGCGAAACTGTAATTACCGGAGAAGGGGTGCTGCTCTCTACTGAAGACCGGAAACAAGTGGAGCAGATGCTTGCCGAGATGCGTCAACAACTCCGACAAGTAGAATCGGGAGAGATCCAACTCTCCGAACAAGACAAAACACAAGCAATAGAAGCCTTACAAACCGATATTCTTCGCACAGAAGACCAACTACGTGCCTTACAACAAGGCAAAATGACAGAACAGGTTTACCTGAGAAATATTCAAGTAAACAAAGGAATACCAGAAGCATTATTCAATCCGAATGCCCCGGTTCCTCCACCAAAACCACCCAATATGCAAGGTTTATCTAACTGATTTTTTATCATCTTACACTAAATTTGAATCATGAAATTATCTTTATTTGCCGTATTAAGTATGGCGTTGTTGTGGACAGGTTGTAATCCCGGTTCTTCAGGAGGCGGAGGGACAAACGTAAAAGAAGTAAGCGCTGTAGATGTCCTCAAGCAGGTACGAGGGCGCTGTGCCGAAGATCTGAGCAAGTTTAACCACTACGCCTTGGTGCTGGAGGACGATGCCACAATCTATAACCAAAAAGTCCTTGTGGCCGGAAGTGCCAAAGCCCGTGTAGAAACCCGTGTTGCACGGAAACAAGAGGGTAAAGAAACCCCTGTGGGCGACCAGAACATCTATGAAATGTGGGATCGGGCTGCATGTGCTGCCTTGGCTGATAGTGCACTGACACGTATTGCAAAGAGCACCACACTCGACAAATCGGAAAAGGTGGATGGTGCAGACACTCACGTACTCGCCATGACTCCGTCCAGCATAGGGACAATGGGCAGCATGGCCTTTGCTGGGATGCCTAAAACTGCAAAAATTGAAAAAGTACGGGTATTTGTAGACCAAAAGCACGGCTTCATCCGGCAGATTCGATCCAATATAACCGAAAAAATTAAAAACAAAGATAAAACGGCCACAGTCACTTCCATCTGGAGAGATTACCGCGACATCAAAGGCTTAATGATTCCGTTTGAAACCGTTTTACTAATGGAAGGTGAAGGCATTGGACTTTCCGACGCGGATAAAGCCCAAATTACCAAAGAGTTAGAAGCAAATAAGCAAATGATTTCTCAATTGCCGACCAAAGAACAACAGGAACAAGCCCGAAAAATGATTGCACGCAATGAGCAGCAACTGGCCAAAACCTCGGCAAACCGTGTAGAACAGGGCCTCAAATTGTTGGATGCGAAGGTAAACGAGCCTTTGCCGTCTGGCTTGTTCTAAAACAAACAGCAAATACAAGACGGGGCTGCTTCTCGGAGAGATGAGGCAGCCCGTTTTTTTTAATGTACTGCGATCAAATGGCCGAGCACCTCGTCTAAATTTCCATGTACCATTTTCAAGCCTTCTTCCATACCCATATTCAGTACTTCTTGCAGTGCTTCCGGGTTCGGATATTGCGCAAATGTCTTTACGCGGGTTCCTTCTGGCACATCGGTAAAGACATTTTTCCACATAGTTACTGGAAGTAGTGCATTGATATTGCCTTCTTCGTCTGCAAAAGCATCCTGACCTTCAAAAAAAACTTCTTTCAGAATCTCAGAATAACACTGAACAGCACCATGCCCCTCGCCATTTGGTTCCACCATTGCATAAATCCAGCAACCTCCCGACCTAAAGTCCATACGCTTTGTTTTACACCTCCAAGGTTTTGGAGCCCACCACCGATCCAATAAGTCGGCTTCCGTCCAAGCACGCCAGACCAATGAACGGTTGGCAGCAAAAATACGACTGATTTCCAACTTGCCCTTTTGTAGATCTTTAATAAAAGGGTTCCTACAGCAGATTGACTCATGTTTTTTATTCTGGTAAGGTTTTTAATACATCGTCTAATTGCGTAAAGCGTGATTCCCAAAGTTTCTGGAAAGGCACAAGCCAATCGGCCACTTCTTTAACCCTATTTGGGTTTAAGTGATAAAACACTTTTCGCCCACTCGGTTTCGCATATACCAAATCCGCTTCAGAAGAAGGTGTATATGCTTAGACACTGCCAAGCGGCTCATCTCGAAATGGGCTGCCAATGCATTGGGGGTCATCGCTTAGAGGGCAACTCAGCCCAAGATGGCACGGATCGTTGGGTCGGCGAATGCCTGAAAAACATCTCTTTGCATCACGGATATGTATTATATAACCAAACGATTGCCAACATAAATGCAACTACTTGGTTGCGCAATAAATTATTTACAAATATGTGCCATCAAATACACCCAAGCACCCGGCTTTGATAAATGAATGTAGGTGGTGACTCTGGTAGCAAGAGAAGCGTATATTAATCCGTCATTCCATCCAATAGCTGGATTTCAACACTTTCTACAAATAATTAATTCATGAAGACCGCCTTCTTATTTCCCGGCCAAGGTTCCCAATTTGTAGGAATGGGCCGCGACCTATATGAACACAATACGGCTGCTCGTGCCGTTTTTGAAGAAGCAAATAACGTATTAGGCTTTTCCTTAACCGACCTCATGTTTGGGAAAGGGGGTGACTCTGATGCAGAAGCGGATGAACTGCGTAAAACCCAAAACACACAACCCGCACTCTACGTACATGCTTTGGCAACACTTGCCGCAATGAAGGAGGCTGCGGTTTTTGAGGCCACGGCTGGGCATAGCTTGGGCGAGTACTCGGCACTGGCAGCGGCGGGCGCCTGTACCTTTGCAGATGGATTGCGGGCTGTACGCCTTCGTGGTGAACTGATGGCGCAGGCAGGAACCGAAAGGTCAGGCACTATGGCAGCCATTATTGGTATGGCCAACGACACCTTGGAAGCCTTATGTTCCGAAGCAACCGAGGCTGGAGAGGGCGTGGTACAACCAGCAAACTTCAACTCACCGGGGCAAATCGTGGTTTCCGGAGATGTATCGGCGGTAGCGCGTACAATGGCGCTTGCCACCGAAAAAGGAGCAACCAAAGTAGTTCCGCTCTCGGTATCTGGTGCCTTTCATTCACCTTTGATGGCCTTTGCGGTCCCAGGACTGGGTACAGGACTTCAAAAAATGGATCTATGTTCACCGCAAGTACCCGTCTATCTTAATGTAACGGCAAAGCCAGAAACGCAACCCGCAGTCATCCGCGAAATGCTTCTGGCCCAACTGACAGCGCCTGTCCGGTGGGCGCAGACCTTAGAGCAGATGAAGGCCGATGGCTTTGAACGATTTGTGGAAGTTGGTCCAGGCAATGTGCTATCCGGTTTGGTAAAACGTACATTAGGCCGTACCACCCCCACCGTACAAGTGGGAACGCTGGACCAATTGACTAAATTTCTCGGCTAACGACCTTACTTAAAAAGCAATAGCAAGGCGCAGGCCTGCGCCATTGGGTGCAACCGAAAACGATCGTAAACGGGAATGGTGTTGTTGTACGGAGCGCGGAATAGTCACTATGTTGTATAACGTTCCACCAAAAACAAGTGCCATTCCCACCGATTTGTGGCGCCGTTCCTGTCCTGCTGAAAGAGGATTCGTCTCGCGTCGTGCGTCTGGGCGTGCTATCAGGACCAGACCACCCACCCGGAGGGTACTTCCTAATATCCCGCGTTTCCAATCTCCCGCATATAAATTTCCCACTGCTGGCCCAAGTGACAAACCACCAGCCAAAAGCATGGCACCCGGCATAGAGGCGGCCCCTTGGTCTAATTTCAGTATCCCGGTGCCACTTGCCAGAGCGATAACCGTCGAAGAAGTCATCCAACCATAGGCGCTAAGGGTGGATTTTGCTTTGCGAAGGGGTTTATCAGGTAGAGAGGAGGGTATAATCACAGACTCCGTAAGTTCTACTGGCAACATAGACGCGACATCGGAGCGTCTAATTTCCCAGAGTTTCCCTGCATGGCTACGGATGGTAAGGGAATAGGAGGTTTCCTCAAGGATAGCCCCAAGCAAGAAACCACCTTTTGTAAAGGTAATTCGGTAAAGAGGACGATCTGCTTGGGCAAACAACAAAATAGGAATAAAGACAAACAGCAAAAGAGCCGTTTTGAAAAAACGAACATACATGGCGGTGTAACTATTAGTGAGGATAGAGGAACTTATACGTGTAACGAAATAAGGCGCTTGCTTTCGTCCAAATGGGTCAATTGCAGACAAACCGCATCGGCAGGCAACCATTTTGCAACACGCTCCGGCCATTCGATGATGCAAACCCCTGTTCCGTAAAAATATTCCTCAAAACCCAACTCCAGAAAAGCTATAGGGTGTTCTATGCGGTACGCATCAAAGTGGTAAACCGGAAAATTTCCACCCAGATATTCATTCACCATCGTAAATGTGGGGCTGTTCACGCTATCTTGTGGAATCCCCCACTCCATACAAAGGCCCTTGACCAAATGTGTTTTCCCTGCCCCCATTTCACCATACAAGGCCAATACACTACCCGGCAACAACAAGGGTGCAAGCGACCTCCCGAGGTCGAGGGTTTCTCCAACAGATGAAGAGGTATAAGGGAGTAGGGTCGTAAAACCAGCAGGCATCTTCATGTTTTTCGAAAGCAATCTCGGTACAAGACGCGTGAGCCATTACAACATACAAAAAAAGCCCCTTATGGGGCCGATACCTAACGTTTGAACTTTTTATAAACCGAAGTCATCCGGTCTCGCGAGATTAACTGCATATAATCTGCAAGTTCACGTTTTTGCTTCTCCGAAAGCCGATCATCACCCAAAATCTGGTATAAGACCTTGGTTTTGTCCTTGCTGCTGGAGAGTTTTGCCTTATAAGAAGTTACCAATAACATAGCTGTGGTGGTGATGTATGATGTAAAAATACAGACCCGATCGGTATCGCTCCCTTTACAGATTGGGCCTACGTAAGATGCAGAGGCTTGCAAGGGCGTTTAACGTAATACGCTTTGCATTGCTTTTGTAGGTAATTATATAAGGGCGGAGGTTGCTAGAATACAGCAGAAAGAAATTTTATATAGAGACGTCGTAATATGTAAGGTACATAAAACACATGTTCAAAATACAACCTAAAGAAGCCTAAAGCGATCGAAAAGGGGCGATTGACAGCATTTTTTTCTGTACGCAACCAATTTCATCTTACACTGGTTTAAAGATTGCAACCTTCGATACCTTCTTATTCTATCTGACATGAAAAAAACAATCCTTTGCCTTCTTCTTTTACCAATAAGCATCTTTGCACAAACCTTGCCAGATTCCACCCAATTGCTTCAAGACCTCCGCTGGTTCTCGTCCGACATTCTTGGTGGCCGTCGCCCGGGCTCACCCGGTGGACGAGCAGCAGCACAATACCTCTCGGCTTTTTTTGCCTTTCAGGGTCTGAAGTCCTTTAAAGACCAGTACTTCCATCCATTTACTGTTAATCGTGGAAATGCCTCCCTTAGCGGAAAAAATGTACTTGGTTACATCGAGGGGACCGAACAGCCCCAAATCTGGATGGTCATCTCCGCGCACTACGACCATGTAGGGACCATGAACAATCAGGTTTATAATGGAGCCGATGACAATGCCAGTGGAACTGCGGGGCTACTACAAATAGCGGCCTATTTTAGTAAGAACAAGCCTCGACACTCAATCCTCTTTGCCGCATGGGATGCCGAGGAGATGGGTTTACAGGGTGCGCGGGCATTTATGCAGGAACCAGTAGTTCCGACAGATCAAATTGCGCTCAATCTAAACATGGATATGATTTCTCGAAACGCGCAGAATGAGATGTATATCACTGGTACCCATCCTTACCCTTTTCTAAAACCCATCGCAGAGGAAGGAGCACGACAAAGCCACATTCAGATTCGCTATGGCCATGACCGGCCAGAGGATCATGGGGCGCAAAACTGGATTTCGGCTTCGGATCATGGTGTATTTCACCAAGCCGGAATTCCTTTTTTATACTTTGGTGTGGAAGACCACCCCGACTACCACCGCCCCACTGATGACTTTGAGCGCATCATGCCTTCTTTTTATTTCCAAGCTGTCCGAACAATCCTCCAAGTGGCTATTTCGATGGATCAGAATTTAGACACGGTAATGATTCATCGCAAAGAAGCGGTAGCGAAGTAAAGAACAAAGATGTTCTATAGCCAGTTATGAATCGAGTAGGACGAAAGTTAACCCGCCATTTAAACCTGAACGAATCAAAGGTGGCGCGGTTAACTTT
>ERZ761607.3421-NODE-3421-length-15394-cov-7.413782_pt1 | contig 15394 bp, 32 predicted proteins | sample MGYA00511164_ERZ761607 | MGnify/ENA primary metagenome ERZ761607 (study PRJEB28899, sample SAMN02445080) | bioreactor sludge metagenome | biome: EBPR sludge | place: Australia: Brisbane, Thorneside Wastewater Treatment Plant | collected 2011-06-22 ...
ATTCTATATTTTTTAACACATACCCCGTGAACAATAAGCCCTTCACCAAAAAAAAATGGGCTCCCCGACCCTCACCCTCCTGCGCAACTCGAACTCCAGAAATCCTCAATGGACCTCATTTACCACGGAGTGTGTATGTTTTTTCGCTGAATTATAGCTTTTTGCCCTGCCGAATTTCCGATACTTGAAGCAATTCAATCACTTACATGCCTTCCAGCGCGTACAGTTTCCTTACATTTCTTGCATTCGCTGTACTAGTTGGTATAATGACTGTATTCCGTCAGAAGGAGACCGCGCCATGGCAACACTACCAGCACTGGCCTCGTGCCCAGACTTGCACCAATATGCGTTAGCCGTCTTCGGGGGTAAGCGCCCACGGAAGCATCTGTTCGAGATCGTCGCGTTCCGTAAGGAGTTCAAAGCGCTCGCGCCCGAGCAGCAAGATGCACTGTGGGCGCAATTCACCCGCCCACACGTCCCGGCCACCACGCTTGACATATGGTTTAACGAACTGTGTGCTGGCCCGTGCGTGTTCGAATGGCGCACACGATACTGGTCTGGTGCCACATCCTGCCCACGTATGTGGCTGCGTAGGGAGATGGCTCTGCGCTTCGCGGCCGTACTCCGTGACCCAACAACCTTGGTGCCAAAGCGCTACATCTACAGCAGGGAGTTCTCAGAACCTCCGAACCTGAAGACCGGCAAAACGCTTGCAAGGGCCCGCCTGGGGTACAAGTCGCCGAACTGGCATTGGGTATCCGCGATGAAGGAAGCCCTGATCGCCTCCCTCGATGCAGAGACCTACGCCCGATGGCTCGAAGACCCGGAGTTGTCCATGGTCATGGCGCACGAAATCGGAGCGGCCAACGGCACGCTCCCCGCGACCCCCACCGGACGGCGAATGGTTCATCACCGACTGGCCCGCGAGGCGCTTGATGCCCGCGAGCGCACGCAGTACCCGACGAGGTTCAAACGTCGCCTCTACGTACAGCACTCCATCCCCGGAACCCGGGATGCAACGCAGGCGTACGCCGCGCGCCGGGCCGCCGAGGCAGAGGCTACCGCCACTGCGGACAGGGCGCTAGTGCTCGCAGGCGGGACGCTGAAGGACCTCGGAAAGGCCATCAAGGCGAGGATGCCCGATGGCCACATGCCCCGGCCAGAGTCCGTGGTCCTCTACGCAAGGTCGATCGAGGTGCTTGAACACGATCCGCTGCTCCTGCAGATCGCACAGAATCTCCCTTGACATACCCTTGACAAAACTACGCTAACACGATACCGTGATGCATTCAAACAGCAGGATGTATGGACATGCGAATACTTAAAAGCGGCATGACCCCCGAAGCCCGCGACGCGTTGGTCATCCAGCTAGCCGAGGAAGGTCTCACGTACGCAGCCATTGGGGAACGCCTATTGGTTAAACGCCAGCGTGTGAAGCAGATTATCGATGCGATACGAAGCACCGGAGTTGATGTCCAGCTGCCCAAACACATGCGACAGGCGGCACGGATGGCGATACAGGCAACCAAGCCATTGAAAGTGCATGAGCAAGCGCGCACAGCCCTGGCTGATGGCGCCGACCCCAAGACCGTAGTCGCACTTAGAGCCTACATAGCAAACAAACGGAAGCACTGCCGCCAAATGGGAATCCCATTCGAGCTTACATTCGGTGACCTGTGGCCAATACCAGATACCTGCCCGGCCTTGGGTATCCCCATCAGTCTGTTTGCTACCGACCGCGATCATGCATATAGCTTGGACCAGATACACCCAAGACAAGGATATGTCAAGGGTAACGTGGTTGCGGTTTCCTATCGGGCAAATCGAATCAAGAACGATGCTACACCCGACGAATTGCATCGGATCGCTAAGTTCTACTCCAATACATCACCTGCTACCCTGCAAAACGACGGTGTCTTCATAGACCTAGACACATATGAGGACCTACCTTGACATCGCACAAAATCTCACTTGACATAGACATAAATAAGGTGTAAAATGGTGTCTTAGGAAATGAGGAATTTCCAAAGCGAAGGACGGTTGGTATACCAACCCTACTGATTGACAATCCGGCAGTAATGAAGGCAACTGATACCGCACTGCGCCGGGAGGCGCAGCTGAGGAGACGAAGCACACGTTGAGATCGTAACGCACAATCGCACCTGACGAGTCGCCGCCGGCCCCATGCTCAGCACCATGGGCCTGACCACACGGCAGGGGATAAGCGAGCTGCACGATCATACCGGGCATGGCCACCGCGCCCCGATAAGCCCACCCAACGTATAAGGGTCTCATCAGCCGATGCACAAAGAAGCAGTTGCCGTCGGGCCCCAAAGGCCTGGCCATGTCCCCTGACCCATCTGAGTCCGCGCCCCGTCCACTAGGCTGACCGCCATCCCAAGGACGACAGCCACCTGACAGGAGGACATGCCGCATCCGAATCAAACATCCATCACGCCCCGAACACACCCGCATACCCTCGCGGCTAAGCCGCTCATCGGACGAAGTTCTTGCTGCGTAGTTTGCCAAGATGCATGCAGGTGCTCTTTACTGTGCATACTCACGTGCGTACAGTAACGAGCACCCGCTCGAACGGTTGGTATACCAACCGAACTTACCGAAAGGAAATGCCATGAATAAAAACGAACGTATCCGCCAATCGGATATTGCTGCCAAGCGCGAGTATCAACAATCGTTAAGGCGTGCAAAAAAGCTCGCTAAAGAACAACGAATCGAACTCTCACTTGAGGAAACCATCCTCATCGTACAAGCAGCTAGACTGTGTCTTGACAGTCGAAATGGCGCCGAGGCGGTTGCCTTTATAGATGCACTGCCACGTGAGCTTATCAACCGCGGTACCAAGCTGACAAGAGAGCAGCTTGACGAACTCAGAAGCTATGCGAGGACATCATGAGATACACGGTACTCCTGCTGTACCCCGAGTACGGCAGTACAGAAACCTACCTGGCCCATGTTGAAGCGATAGGGCCAGCTGTTGCGCAGATCGTAGCCGCGCAAGAAGCAGCCAACTGCTACGGAAACGAACACCACTGGTTTGCGTTCAAGGTGTTGTTCGTTACTGAAGGACACCATAACGACTTATCAAAGGGAACGAAATGAAAGTGAAAGAGATTACCGCCATCGTAAGGTACTACGACACGGAGATGTGCAACCTGCAGAACGAGCGGAATGCTGCATATGTGAAATTCGATAAGTTGGAGCAATCCTACAACCTCGCACTGGAGGAGGCCGAGACGCTTCGAGAACGCTCGGCGTGCCTCAGTAAGTTTGCTGACATGAGCACAGAGGAGGTTTATAACTGGCTTGAGACGGTCGAAGGAAAGGCTGCCGATTTCGATAGGCTCTTGACCAGGTACGCCGGATTGGAGCAACTCCATGAGGCGGCTATCGCCGGATTCAAAAGCGACACCGAACTCCTGCAAGCCGAGCTGGATGTGGCCAAGATGGAGGCCAAGTCGGCGAAGCAGGAGGTAGCCTTTCTAAGGCATGCCCTCGACAGTGCCACCAGCTCATTAGCCTGCGTGACCGTAGATGCGGTCGCGCACTGCAGCGGGGAGAACGAGGAAGCGCTGCGGGCATTCATTGGGCTAGTGCAGGAACACGTAACGCTCAGTATCCAGAACCGAGTGGACCTTGATGCCATGCTGTCCAACCTCGACCATGATTTTTAACAGTTGGTATACCAACCGAAAGGAGCAACATAATGGTCAAGCGAATTATCGATGCCATCATCGACAACTATGAGCAGAAGCTCATTGCTCTGCGAGAGAACGCGGATCACCTGTCCAATGCGTTGAAGGTCATGACTAAGAAGTATGAGAGGGCCGACGATGCGAAGAGTGACCTGTTCAAAGCGAACGCTACCCTGCAGCGCGAGCTGTCCACCGCACAGTTGGACAAACTCCGTACCATGAACCACATGATCGCCGTCGTGGGCTTCGTTTCGAGGGATACAGCGGTGCACAGGGGCAGCATCTGCAGAGCGGCATTGCGCGATGCACTGTACGCCATCCCGGCGAATGCCGTTACCACCGATGAGCAAGCGCACATCGATGCGCTGGTAAAGGCGCTCGATACGGTGGAGGCCCAGGAGTGAACTTCAAGAAGGTCGTCGATAACGCCACTTGCCCACACTGCAACCGGCCGAAGGGCAAGGGGTGTCGCACACCGAATGGCGGCCCGGTGTGGCCGCCGCACGATACCCGCGTGCAGTTGTACACGCAACTCAAAGACCTAAAGGATAAACATGGCCGCTAAACCAGCCGTTTCACCCTCGTATGAAGGGATGCACTACGTCGAGCTGCCGACGAGCGAATGGAGCACAGTAATGCTATTCCGAGCGGAAGATATTTCCCCATTACTAGCAATATTTGCGAGAGCCAGGAGAGTAAAGAAGGAATACATCGGCTGTGATGCGTATGTGGTGCATGAATTAGGGAGAGTGCTTGTCACAACAAGCCAGTTTGACCCGGGTACGACGCATATATGCCAAAGCCCGTCAGAAGCGGAGGCGTTCGCGGCGTTCTTCACGACGACCAGAAACCTCCTCAATAAAGACGCGCTCTCCCCAATGGAGCCATCGGTCGAAGATTTCCGAGCAAACAAGAAGTAGTAAACCCACGGTTGGTATACCAACCAAATTAAGGAGAAACACATGAACAAGAATCCGCGTAACATCGTCCTCATCGGCAAGCTCAGCATTACCAATTGGGAAGCCAAGAAGAAGGACAAGCACATTGAGACCGAGGCCGAAGCCAAGGCCGGGTCCAAGCGCGGCACCGTGAGCGCACGTAAAGTGTTGCTTCCTGGCGCCGAATCCCTGGAGGCGATCATCAAGCACAGCGCCGCCATGCGCACGTGGTGGAACACGTGCTCGCAGCCGTGGTTCGACAACGGGATGCGGGCGTACAACATCGCCGGCCACATGGACATCCAGATGGCCTACGGCGACATGGCCCGGTACCGAGATACCCTAGTCGAGGAATTCCTCGGCGAATACGCCGCCCTGCGCGAGGTCGCCCGCTTCGACCTCAATGACTTGTTCAACGACGCGGACTACCCCGATGTCAACGTTGTCAGGTCGAAGTTCACCTGCTCATTCGAGTGCATGCCGCTGCCGAACACGGAGGACTTCCGCATCATCGAGGGGCTCAGCGACGAGGAGATTGCCGAGCTGACTGCCAGCGCCGAACGGAAGATGCAGGCGCGTATCTATGAGGCGAGCAAGAACGCCGTAGAGCAACTATACAAATCGGTCAAGCTGATGATCGACCGATTGGAGGAGTACAACGTAAAGGAGGATGCAGATACCAAGAACAACAAATTCTACGACTCGTGGATCGACAACGTCCGTAAGCAGGCCAGGCTAATCCCGCAGTTGAACATCACCGATGATCCCGAACTGGCCGCACTGGGACAGGAGTGCCTGGACCTCGTTGCTGACGACACGGCACTGTTCAAGGGAAACCGCAGCGTGCGCGAGACGGCGACGCAGAAGGCCGATAGCATCGCGGCCAAACTCAAGTCACTGTTCAGCGAGGATTGAACCCATGAGAGTGCGAGTAAGTAACCTGACCGGCGCGGCACTGGACTACGCCGTGGCGGTGGCCGAGGGCGCCACAAACCTGCGAGAGAATCCGCACAGGTTCGATAAGCGCCTGATCCTTACCCTTGCTGAACGCCTAGTGTTTATGGAGGAGCTTCGGTACTCAACCGACTGGGCGCAAGGCGGTCCGATTATTGAACGAGAGTGGATTTGCGCCGACCGTCTTATGAATGGCAGCTGGTGGGCGTGTAAGCGCACCAATGAAGGAGACGCCTACCTACACCAAGCGTCCGGTCGCACCCCGCTCGTCGCAGCCATGCGATGCTACGTCGCCAGCAAACTAGGCGACAAGGTGGAGGTTCCCGATTGTTTGTTCAGCAAGGATTGAAACGATGGAAACGAGCAAACACGCAGTATGGGTCCGCCTCAAGATCGAGGCGGCAAGCAAGGAAGAAGCCGAGGAAGTCGCGGCCAGGCTTATGCGCGTGGGGATGGAGCATGCGCAAGAAGTGGAGCCCGCCGGCGGCGACAGGCTGACGTACTGGAGCCTCAAGAAGTAGCACATAGCAAGACCGTAGTTCATGATCGCACGGTTGGTATACCAACCGAACTCAACCAAGGAGAAACACCATGGCAACTCGTCTGAAAGAAATGAACCTCGTCCTCGCCCGCGCTTATCTGGCCAAGCGCAACATCCTCATGCTGTCTAAGCCCGGTATCGGAAAGACCGATACGATCAACCACTTCGTCGAAAAGATGGGGGAAAAGATCGCGGGGTTCAAGTGCTGGCCATTCTACGGCTCGACCCTGAGCCCGATGGATGTTCAGGCCGCGATGCCTGACATGGAGACCAAGACGCTGACCATGTTCAGCAACGCCGGCCTGCCAAACGCATACACTGACCCGGACGCGAGGGGCGTGGTCTTCATCGGTGAGATGCTGAACACCGATGCGACGACCCTCAAGCTTCTCCAGAAGTACGTGAACGGCGAGGACATGAACGGTGTCCTCCGCAAGCCCGAGGGTGTCTCCATTGTCGCTGACTCGAACCGGATGGAAGACCGGGCTGGGGTCATGCAGCAGTACCGCGCGCTGCTCAACCGATTCACCAAGGTGCATGTCTACACCGAGGCAAACGACTGCATCGAGTACGCAGCCAAGCACGAGTGGCACCCGCATGTTCAAGCGTTCTTCCGGGAGAACCCGGCGCTGATCGACAACTATGAATCGGTGTTCGCCGCCGATGCGGGCAAGTCCAAGGACAGTCGAATGGCCGAAGAAGGGAAGATGGGTACGTGGGCATGTATGAGGGGGTGGGACTCAGTGCAGCGTACTGAGTCCGCTGCCGAGGAGCTCGGCTCACCGATCACGCTGGATGAGATCACCGGTGCCGTCGGTACCGGCCCGGGCATGCAGTACAACGTGTTCAAGCAGATGTTGGGCAGGCTCGCCAGCTTCGAGGAGGTCCTCGCCCACCCGGAGAAGGTGGCGATCCCAGAGAAGATCGACGAGCTGTACGCACTGACCACGATCGTCGCGCTCAAGTCCAAGCCTGAAGACCTCCCGAAGGTCTACAAGTTCTTCCGTCGCATCCAGGAGGACCTGCAAGTGTTCGCGATCCGCACGCTGGCCCTCCGCAAAAACTTCGGGCTCGTCGGAACGGAGATTTACGTCGAGTGGGTCTCCGACCCGAAGATTCGCAGCCTCGTCAACGGGCGGTAGGCATGAAGAAGCCGAAAGACCGGCTTTCGCGCATGGTGAAACTGCTTGCCGCAAGGCGATGCCGTGAGGCAGGTCAGAGTGTCAAGCAGATCGCCACCAGCGCGCAGGTATCCACGGGCACGGTTTACCAGTGGCTTAAACATTCCGGATACAGGAGGCAAGCATGAAGGAGATCACGTTCACAAAGCTGCTGACCGTGAACCGCCCCCCGATTGAAGTCGAGAACTGGCCGGGGTATCGAACCGGCCTGCCCAACCTACCGAGGATCAACCTGGTCCTTGCGCATCGTACGGCCAAGCGTGGTGAGATCACGATTAGCCTGGCTGGGTGGGGCGTGTACGACGAGGAGAGTGGGTTCTACCTGGGCATACATGGGCCAACCCGCGTAGAGTGCTGCGCGAATGCGATCATATGGCTCGGGAAATACACCCCCGAGTCATACGCCACGATGATCGAGGGCAGGCACGTCAAACGCATGACAGCCATACTTACTGGAGGTATGAAATGAAAACCAACGTCACTCAAGACGCCGCCGTGCGGCTCATGTATAATATGGTCTGGCCTACACAGGAGACCTACGATGAAATGCGGAGTTAATGGGTGCGCTGCACCTGCTGTTGCGAAAGGGATGTGCAAGTACCACTACAAAAGCTGTAAGTATGGCCACACCCCGCGCCCGACTCGTGGGATGACGCTTACTCAGCGTTTGGAGTACTACACAGACAGTTCAGGAGGGGCAGACTCATGCTGGCTATGGACTGGGCATACCGATAGTAGCGGGTATGGCATGATCGGGGTGCCCGAAGGGGGGAAGAAGCGGGTGCACCGGGTTCGGTGGGCGTTGGAGCACGGAGACCCTGGAGCCTTGCAGGTGCTGCATTCGTGTGATACCCCGAGATGCAACAACCCACGGCACCTGTTCCTCGGCACGCATCGTGACAGCATGGCCGATCGGGATGCGAAGGGGCGGGGAAACCAGCCCAAAGGGGCGCGGGCAGCACGGAGCCGTCTGACCGAAGCGCAAGCTCTACGAGTACGAGATGGGGGTGAGGACCCTATCGCGCTTGCCAGAGAGCTTGGAGTATCTAAAGCAACCATTTACCACATACGCCGCAAATATACGTGGCGGCACTTAGGAGATGCACCATGAGCACAAGAACCAATATCACACAAGACGCATCTGTACGACTCATGCTAAAGTACCCATTTTGGTCTGAACTATATTTTTCCATGACGGTGTACAGCGCCCCTGACATTCCGACCCTCGCGACGGACGGGGTCAATCTGTGGGTCAACCCGGAGTTCTGGGCAACGCTGTCGCTCAACCTGAAGATCAGTGCCATCGCGCACGAGATCGGTCACAAGATGCTCCTGCACAGCACCCGCAGAGGGGCGCGTAACCCCATGCTGTGGAACGCGGCAGCGGACTACGTCGTCAACGGCATCCTGCACAGCAACGGCTTCAAACTCGGCGACGGGTGGCTGTTCGATGCCAAGTACCTGAACATGAGTACGGAGGCAGTCTACAACGAACTTGAAGATCAGCTGATCGAAGAGAAGAAACAGAAGCCGGGCAAGGGCCAAGGCGAGGGCCAAGGCGAGGGCCAAGGTGAGGGCCAAGGCGAGGGCCAAGGCGAGGGTGAGGGCCAAGGCGAGGGCCAAGGCGAGGGCCAAGGTGAGGGTGAGGGTGAGGGTGAGGGTGAGGGTGAGGGTGAGGGCCAAGGTGAGGGTGAGGGCCAAGGCGGCCCGGGCCGGGGGCAGTCAGTCCCCTCCTCTGTCCCGAAGTCATGGGCTGCCAAGTGGCAGGACATCAAAGAGGTCACCGGCGCGCCCGAGACCCTCGACAAGTACGAGAAGGTAATCATCGAGCAAGTCCAGAAGGCGGTCCTGTCTGCGCAGCAGCATGGGCATGCGCCGGCCGGCATGGAAGCATTCGAAGGGGTGTGCCTGCCAACCCGCGAGCCGTGGTTCAACCACCTGCAGCGGTTCATGCAGTCCCTGAGCGTAGCAGAATACAACTGGGCGAAGATGAACCGTCGGACGATGGTCGTGCACAACATCTTCGCCCCGCATCACTACGCCGAATCGCTTGGCGAGGTCGTCGTGGCCATCGATGCCTCGGGGTCGGTGTTCGATGCCTACCACCAGTCAAACTTCGCCGGGCACACGCAGGCTATCCTGTCGGAGGCCAAGCCGTCGAAGGTCCATGTGATGTTCTTCGACTCAGTGATTACCCGATACAAGGAGATGGACTATGGCGACCTGGACTTTGACACGCAGCCCAAGGGCGGAGGGGGTACCGACTTCCGCCCGATCTTCGACACGATCGAGGACCTTGGCATCACCCCTGCCGTCGTCATCGTCCTGACCGACTGCGCCGGCGACTACCCAGCAACTGCTCCGGAGTACCCAGTCATCTGGGCGAGCATCGAGGAGAACCCAGGGTATTACAAGCCGCCGTTCGGGGAGTTCCTCCATGTTAAATGACGGCCAACCGATATGGGACCCGAATTACAAAAGCCAAAATCGGGTATGGGGAAGTAGGGAGGTCAGGCATTGGGAGCTTGTTGTCCCAACCCAATACGGCGTGGATTCTTTTGGCAAGCTGTACACAGGGGTGTGTGTTTTCCCCAAGGGGCGCCTCGTCATCAATGGTCAAGAATTCCGATGCGACTCAGTGGAGGAAGCCAAGGAGATGGGTATGACTACGTACCTGCTTATGAAAGAAGGAGGGTAAACAATGCCCAAGTGGGTACCCAATCGGGTAAGCCCAAACGCACTACTCGATGACTCAGGGGTGCACACAGGATGGTTCCTGACATGTTACCATCACTGGGCTTCCGACGAACCAATTACATGGGCCGCAGTTCGGCATGGGCAAACGTTTTCGTTCCCTACTAAAGCCGAGGCTATGTCATTTGCAGAGGTAACCTATGAACTCGAATGTAACCCATGAAAAGTAACGGTTGGTATACCAACCAAGCATAACCGCCCACATTCGGGCACAACCTAAAGGAGATTCAAATGGCCTTCGGTACCAACTCAATATATGTACCCAAATCATACTCCGACTGGGTGGTCTGGTTTTCACGTCAGCCTACCGTTACCCGGAATAAGGGGACCAAGAAGCTCGGTCGCAACGAAGAAATTATCAGCTTTGGAAGCGGGTTCGTGTTCGAGTTCCACGGGCATCGTATCGCTAAGTACACGCCGGAGTACACCCGGCTCTACACTTGTGGGTATAGCCGCGCACCGTCGACCGTCATCCGACTTAACGATATGACCCGAGCCCGAATCTATCGGCTCGGCATCCGAGACCCCCGCCATACCAAACTCCGCGTCAACGGCCTGCCGTTCTTCGAGGGCATCCGCGTCATGCCAGACGGCAGTGTGCACCCTGAAGACGTCCGCCCGGATGTGGTGACCAAGAAGCGCCCGGATGTGGTGCAGGCGTATACGCGGCTGTTCAGGCAGATTAAGTCCTCCTTGCGTACGCGGTGGGAGATCGGGGAGTTTGATGGCTTAGCGCATTACATGTACCCGGACTACCCCACATTGTGCCGAGTCATTGCCCTGTTTGCAGAAGGCAAGACGTTCATCCCCCACGTATGGGTTCCGTCGCTACTGGTAATTCGTCAAGGGCGCTCATTCGACGAAACCGTCAATTACGTACGTGATACACTCAGGAACGAGTATCTCAGAAACAACAACGGGTTCTACGACGAGGAGATTCAAAATGCAGCTCAATGAATATGAAACCGATATGCGGGCGAGAGCCACACGTATCGAGTCCAGACTTGTGAAGGTCGCCCAATCGCTCGGTATCGAAACCGGGAGTCCTGCCAGAGGATTGAAGCTTCGTGGCGGTACTCCAACGCAGGCATACGTGCATACGGAGTCGAAGCTCGTGAACTTCGCCGACGTCGAGAAGTTCTTGACAGAGTCCGGCATAGAAGGCAAAGTAGCACTTATCTATTACGACGGCCAACTACTGGCCAGAATTTATCCGAGGGGAACGGAATGACAAAGTCGTCTAAAAGGGGCGTCAAGCGTGCAGGGCTCCTGCTCGACGCATACCAGAAGATTTCGGGAGACCGCAGTGTCGCTTTCGTACTCGCCGACCTCCGGCACTACTGCGACGCAAACTGTCTGAACTTCCACGCAGCGCTCGACGAGTCACATGAGTTTTACCTCAAGGAGAAGCGGCCGTGATGCCAATCTGGTTCCTGCGCATAATGTGCGCGATTCACCGGCTCAAGCTCGACTACACCCCGTGGGGTTCCCTCGTCCGTTCGCGGTGGCAGGTACGGACGTGGAAGTGGGAGGCCCGGCTGCGGAGAAAGGAGGCACGCTATGGCCGGTAGATACAATACGTGGATACGGCAGTCACTGATCGATCGCCTGAAGGTGCACGGCTACCACGGCAACCGCAAGTGGTACGCACTGAGCTACACGGTACTGTTCTACGATTCCATCGACACTGCCGAGGAGGCCAGTGAATTCCTCATCGAGCGTGGGCACTTCATCAACGAGACCGATCTGGCGATTCGGTTCCCGGACTTTGAGTCCGAGTTCTACGCGATAGCCGGCCCTGACATGTATAGGCATGCGCAGGAGAGCCTCATAGACGGCCTGACCGATGACGAGGGGTACAGAACGTGGAGCCCTGAGACCGCCCGGAAGTATGGATTCGACTATACCGGAGACGGCGCAGACAGGCCGTTCGAGGTGGAGTTCCGCACGTTGGGGCGCGGCGGGAAGCACGTAGTCGTCGTCGAGTTCGACGGCGTATCCCTAGATGCGGACCTGGCCGAGTGCATTGCGGGTGAGGACTGGGAGAATACGGGCAGCGTTTCAAACCAGTGGTGCCGCAAGCTCATGGGCATGATGGACGAGTGGGATGTGATGCTGACGACCGCTAACGCCCACGAGTGTGGGAAGTACTACATGACGGACTACATCGCAAGAGAGCTTGGGTTGTTCGACTGATGGACGGGCTGTTCTCTGATGTGCGTGATTCACAAACGGCGGTACCCTCTACCCCACGGATCAAGGTTGTAGAGGTCGAGGGTACCAACGTCGTGCTCGAAGTTGTACTGGTTGATGGCAGGGGGCATCCGGTGATTACCCTTCACCGGCTGTGCCTACGCCCGGGCGACACATTTGATCTGGCCAATTTCACTATCGACCTTTGGGTCCATTACAAGGAGTAACGTATGAGAGGCAAGAAAGCAAAGGCATTTCGAGTACTCGCCGGGTATCACCCGCACCGCGACTACCTGAATCCACCGGAAGGCTCGTTCACCCCCGAGACCGTAGTTCTGCCCAAGCACTCCAATCGCAAGGTGTACAAGTTCATCAAGCGACGGTACGGCATGATCCCAGTGGGCATGGCGTTGCAGCGGCTGCGCGACGGGCTGGCCATGATAGGTGGTCAAGGGGTCGGGGTATAAGCGATGGGATACATAAGACATAATGCAATTGTGGTAACGAGCTGGGATGACGGGCACATCGACGTCGCCGCAGAAGAGGCAGCCCGGCTCGGGCTACAAGTAATCGGTCCAAGCGAAGCTATACACAACGGCTACCGCAGCATACTCGTGTGCCCGGACGGCAGCAAGGAGGGCTGGGCCGAGAGCATCGAGGGAGACACCAAACGATCGGCCTTCTGCAAGTGGCTGGACACGTGCCGATACCCCGGCGGAAGCTCACGCCTAGAGTGGGTGGAAATCTCCTACGGGAGCGATGACCGAACTGCTACGGTTGAACGCCACGGATGGACTACGCTGGCCGACGAAGACACGCCGGAGGGGGTATGAGCGAGGACCAGCGTCTGATGAAGGAGTTCCTAGCGAACCCGCTCAGGAACATGTGGATCAGCTTCGAGGGGTTGGATGCGTACCTTCGCAAAAGCACCCGAACGGTCGACGGCAAGCTGGTACCGGTCTTCGACATCGCCACCGTTGTTGGCGTGCCGCCGTACGGACGAGGAAGGTTCTCCGAATGGCACGCTGAAGTGGAGCGGACACTTGCAGATACCCCGTTCAAGTACTTGATGTTGGAGTGCGTGCACAACCCGATCATCGGCGAATTTGCCATCCGCCATGGATACCGCCCCTATGGGGCGGACTCTTATTTGAAAGACCTCAATGAAGACCATCAACCTGGAAGTCCAAGCATTCTTCGCACCTAACGGATCGCCGACATGCTGCCGAGACGCGAGAGCCGGGCAGACATGCCAGTTCCTTCACACGACCCGTCTGGACACTCGCGACATATGCGTGCTAGCCGGGTACGGATCGACAATCTACCGGGCAGACAACGGTTTCGGGTTCACTGTGCCACTTGCGACATGCCCGATTCACCGTGGAGCGACCAATGGACAGTAACGCTGCACTTTCCATGCAGGAGGGTGGGGACCACTACATCAAGATGGGCGCGTACCAGCCGTGGGAGGTTGCGTTCCACCAACTCACTCCCGAGGAGTTGAAGGGAGCAATGAAACTGACCGTCATGGCCTACCTCGCCCGGGAGGCCGACAAGGGGGGCATGGCCGATATTCGCAAGGCCAGCCATACGTTACAGATTTACCTGGAACTGGAGAGCCGCCGTGATGCTTGTAGAGCTGGAGCACTCCCTAGGACTTGACATTCGGAAACGTGGCATTGAGCCTCACAGTCTATCGGATATACACAACTTCGGGTTTGGGGAGAATTACAGAATCCGATATAACGACGGTAGAGCTATCGAGGTGAAACGACTCGACACTATGCTGGATTGCATACGCTCCGAGTTTCGAATGACGGAATGCTGGGACCTGCATGTGACCATGGGGGAGTATTCGAATTTTATTTACGCCTTCCCGCGGAACGTTATGGGCCGCGCATGGAACCGTAATATCCCTAAACTGTGCGATAGGATCGAGGAGTACGTCACGATATACAGCTTAACCGGCCAGTGGCCGGAGAACATGGAGCTAGGATGAGCCTACTTGCGAGCCTTTTATATGGCCGCCCATTGCCGGTACCGCCAAGGCCCCGGCAGGTGATCGCGCCGGAGATGGTAGGCGCCGAACCGGATCGAATGTGCTATGGGCGTGCAGAATACGGATCGGTGCAACCGCGTATACTGGAGTACCTTGGGTCTGGCGTCGTGGTGACCCCCAGCGAAATTTCCAAGGACCTTGACCTCAACTACGACAGCGTCCTGCGGGCCTTGCGAGCGCTACATAAGAAAGGCCAAGTCCTGCAGATACGTGACCTAGACCCAGTGCATCACACCCCCTCGCTGTGGGGGATTACAGAGAAGGAAGAATGATGGAAGTGAAATTCTGCAGGGACTGCCGGCACTCGATGCCTGAGCCAGATAGTGCGTGGTTGTTATGCTGCACGCACCCAGAGGTAAACAAGCGCGATTCATGGGCGTTATCAGGAGCAACGTATTTCATCTGTATGCGTGCGCGGGATGAGCGAGGAAAGAAGTGGTTCGCGCCGTGCGGGATGAAGGGAAAGTTGTGGGAGCCGAAACCTACCGAAGACGGCACCCTCTGAACCGATCACGCCGGCCCATGCCGTCAACTTCTTGAAGAAAGGAGGAGACGCTGCAGCGGGAAAAACTGCAAAAGCATTGGGCTGGCACCCTTATGGGGCGAATGCGTAGGCTGATACGCTGACTTTGACGACGATGTGCTAGGGGGTTCGGGCACAGGTCAGTGAATTGGAAAAGGTCAAACGTGGATGTGGCTCCCCAAAGCCCGGAAACCACGCGGCAAGCATCGTTACTATTCAGATGCAAGATCACATGCAGGAGATCAGCACCTGCCGCCCCACCTAACACCGGAGAGTTGAATGACCAAGGAAGAACTACGGAACCTGATTGCCAAGATCAACGCGGGGGATATGGTGCCGGCTGACAATGTCGGGATCGCCCTCGCGTCGTACTTTGAAGGTCACACTGACCGACCAGACGATGATGAGATCGGCGAGGATGGGTGGAGCGTATGGGCGATGGGGCAAACGAACCATACGCTCGACGCCATCGTTGACGCCATCCATCCGCTTTTGAAAGGTAACTGATGGACCTTTACACGCTCGACTTCGAGACGTA
>ERZ761607.3422-NODE-3422-length-15387-cov-206.093334_pt1 | contig 15387 bp, 28 predicted proteins | sample MGYA00511164_ERZ761607 | MGnify/ENA primary metagenome ERZ761607 (study PRJEB28899, sample SAMN02445080) | bioreactor sludge metagenome | biome: EBPR sludge | place: Australia: Brisbane, Thorneside Wastewater Treatment Plant | collected 2011-06-22 ...
GTCGACGGGAGCGGCTACCACGAGCGACCTGGTCTGCAATTACTGATAATTTGTAAAAGGTGAAAACCGCTGCGGCTATGTGCTTGATTTTCGGGCGGTTTTTCGCGTCTTGTCAGTTATAAAGTGACATGTGGCGGGGCGGGCGTATGACTGTCGCAATCATTGGGTTCAGGTGCCGAACTGGCATATGGTATCCAGCGCGCCCGGCGTTCCGGGAGTTTCTCGCGTAGTAGTTCCATATCCGCAATTACTTGAATTACTGGCAGATTTAGCGCTTGTGCGATCAGTAAGCAGTGCCAGTTCGAGAAGGCTTGCGTGTTGTTCTTGTAGTTGGTTGTTGCAGCTCTCGACCATCCGAAACGCAATCCTGTTGCACCGTCGCTCGCGGCACCCGTGATGGCTTTTAATTCAGCGAGATAGACAGCGGGGGTTTTCATGGTTGCGGGCCAAAAAGCTATCGGCTGAGTACACTTTAGGCCGTGTTTGCCTCGTTGACAACATCAATGGCTGTGAATACCTTCGGGGCTAGTGTTCACGGTTATGAAGGGGTCAAGGTGGATCAGGTCCAAGTTCATGCAGGTTGGGGTGGCGGGGCACCGTTGCCTACTGTTCGTTGTGAGTCATGCGTTCATGCATCTGCGGCACAAGCCGCGTTGCCGAGTGTGTTCTGTGTCGTCTTCGGTGGCGTTCGTAGTGCGCAGCAATTGCGAGTTTGCAGCGAGCACGAGGGGTCGCTGTGATGGCGTCGGCGTCAGCGGCGATCGCCGCGCGGAGCGAAGCGAGCACGGACGATCGCCGCCAGGCGGGGGGCCAGAGCTTCCCCCCCTCACTAACAGGGGGGGAAAGGGTAGCCAACGGCCAGCAAGGCGGGAACAGCGGTCGGTGTTCTTCTCTCGTTGAAAAGCTGGTCATGACCCAGAGCGGTGGCGTAAAGCTCACACTGAGGCGGCACGGAATCGACGGGGAAACCGCCTTCATCGATTGGTTGAATTTCACGGTTGGCGACGAGACCTTTGACTGGTCGCCAACGTGCGATATGAGCGAGGATCGCATCGTCGCCGATGCGTCCTTGGTCCTGGATCGCATCTTCGGCTTTGGGGCCACGAAGAAGCTTGAATTCGGCCGCAATTTCTACAAGTCCGCATACGCCGTGGGGGCGGATTGGGGCTTTCTCGCAATCGGTGGCCAGCGGAACACCGTGATGGTGAGTGTTTCCGGCACCGGGCTCGCGGCAGCGCGTGACGGCTGGGAAAACCGGTTGCACGCCTTTCTCTGTCAAGCGAAGCGCGCCAGGCTGACCCGGGTCGACGTCGCCCACGACTGCTACAGCGGCGAGTACACGGTCGACAAAGCGCGTGAGGACTACCGCGCGGGCGGGGCCGATTGTGCCGGCCGTATGCCGGTTTGCGAGGAGCGCGGCGACTGGTACCGGCCTAACGGCAGCGGGCGGACCTTCTACATCGCCAAGCGCACGAACGGCAAATACGCGCGGGTGTACGAAAAGGGCAAGCAGCTCGGCGACGCCGCGAGCGAGTGGACGCGCGTCGAGGTCGAATTCAAGTCTGTAGACCGCGTGTTGCCGCTCGATCTGCTCCTCGTTCCGGGCAAATACCTCGCCGGGGCCTATCCCATGTTTGAATGGATCAACGCCAAGGCCGAGAGGATCCAGACCATAAAAAAGGCGTTGGCCGCAGGGTATGAGCGGTGCGTCACGTATGCTCGGCGGCAGGTGGGCGGGGCTTTGGCGTTCATCGCGGAAATGGAAGGCGGCGTGCAGCAAGCGTTCGACCTTCTTCGTCGCGACGTGGGAAAGGTGCCGGCGTGGGTGCAAAAGGTCGTTCCCACATTGGATGATGCGCCGCAGGGTCTGCATGATCAGGTGCGTCCTCGTGTGCCGGAGGGGTTGGTTCTCGACCGTTGGGTAGCGGCCTGGTAGCCGCACGTAAGCCGGGCGTTTCCCGGCATTGTTCAGGAGGTTGCACAGTGATTGTCAAGACGCAGGTGGAAGTTGTTGGGGCCAAGTGCTTTCAGGGCAACGTCGAGGGGGTCGCGTATGACTCGACGACTCTGTACGTCAAAATGGAACTTGACGATAGCCGCGATACAGCGCGCGGTTTCGCGACGGTGGACTACAAGTTCGGCACATCGGAAGAATTCGACAAGCTGCGGGACCAGCATTTTCCGTTCCTCGCCGATGTCGAGATCGAACTGACGACGACGGGCAAAGCCGACAAGAAGCGGCTTGTGTCGATGGTACCGGCCGGTCGGCGGTCGGCCACGGCAGCTCCACCGATGGGAGCGCCGGCTGTTTCTGGCGGGGTGGCGAAGTGATGGCTGCTCCGGGTGCCCTGGGTTGTCTGCAAGCGCTTGCGTTGCTGGGGCCAGAAGTTGCAACGCTGCAAGCGGTTTCCATTGAGCGGCGTTTGTCGGGCGTTGAGCGCGAGGGCTTGGCGGAGTTGTGCATTCTGCTTGAGGTGCTGGGCGAGGTCCAATTGACGGCCGAGGATATCCGCGTCCTTGCGGGTTACTGTTTCGAGGAAGGGCAGGGAGAATCGACTTTGCGCATTGTGCTGCAAGGTTCCGGGCGGGTTCTGGATGGCGATCTGCGCGACGTGGCCGCCAAGTGCGGCGGCTGGCGAGGGTTTGGTGTGCTGGTCGCAGGTTTCCGCGAGGGCTTGCGTTTCGCTGCCGGCGACGGGGAACGCGAGGATGGCCAGGCGTGAGGATCAACCCAGCAAGGGCTTTCGCTGATCAAAATGAGGGAAAGCCTGTTGGTGGTTGCGCTGGTTTGCAGCATCTAGGCCAGGTCCTGGAACAGAGGGTTTACAGGTGTGGGGCGTGCTGCCACGTGAACATCGTTGCGCGCCTGGTTCATCGCAGTAGCGGCCGTGTGCGTATAGCGCCGGCGTGGAAGGGCAAGTGTTCGGGCTGTGGCGTGTCGTTGGTGTGGCAGGATCGCCAGCGGGGCGCGCATCTTCGGTGTCGGTTCTAGGTCTAGTCCTGAAAGGGGATTGTCATGGGTCGGTTGTATGTGGCGTTGCGGTGCTTCCTGGTTTGGTTGGAGCTGAAAGCGGCGAATCCTCGACGCAGTTACATGGTTTCTTCCGAAGATGGGGAGTTTTTCGTCATTGGGGAGCGCAGATCGCGCGCAGAGCAACAGGAGCAGGCGCGAGAGGAGGAAGGCCATAGGCGATACACGGCGGGCCGTCGTGACGAGCTGCGGCGCGTGGTAGGGCAAGAGGATTACGAGCGGTCGGAAGCCCAGCGGCGGGCTAAAGCGGGACGTTTTCAGAGCTTCGTGGAACGTGTCAGGCAGCGTCGGAAGCAGTAGGCGACAGTTCTTTACACATGGGCTCCGGCCTATAGTGAAAAGGAGTTAGTCATGTCTGTTTATGGTACGTATGGCGTTAGGTGTTTTGGTTTAGAGCTGAGCTTTAGTATTTTGCCGTATGGGAGATACAGGGTTCAGGTTTTTAACCCTCTGTCGGGTGAGTGGGTGGACTACGATGAGACTTGCACGAAAGGAGGCGCTATCAGGATGATGCAGCGCGAAGCAGTGCAGATCGCGGGATACCTGGATGTCGGTGAGTCGTGCCGTATGAGGGTGCTTGATTCAAATAGCGTTGAGGTGGACGCGTTTGAAGCTTGGCCAAAGGTGTATCGCAAAGTCTGTGCGAGTCGGTAGTAAAGTCCGTTAGTTAACCGGGGCCGTGGCCCATGTGTAAAGGAAGTTCGCAATGGAGGTTCGTGTTTTGTCTGTTCGGACCACTCGCGCGGGGATGCGGATTGCGCATGTTCGGGCGGGGGAGTTGGTCGGCGATTGTCCAGCGGCGCCGGATGTCGTTGAGGGGGGCGTCGGGTTTCTCTCGGTAAAGCCGCAGGTCCGCGAGGGTCGGCTAATTGCGACCGTGAGAGTCAACGCAATGAAAGGGGACAAGGAATGACGCCAGCGGAGTTGGCTTTGCTTGGTATCGATGCACAAACGATTCTTGAGGTGTGGAGCTGGGGCTTCGGCTCGGTCGTCTTCATGTGGTCGCTTGGGTATGCAGTAGGTTGTGCTGTGCGAGTCATTCGCGCGGCGTGAACTGCCCGGTGTCGGGCGCAGCGGCGCGGCGCTATCCGCGTAAATTCTCATTCTGAGGAGGTAACACAATGGCAGCTATCTTCACCGCGGTTGACCTTTCGACCGTCGCCGCTTTCGTTTCCGCAACGGGCGTCGTGATCGTCGGTATCGCTCTCGCCTTCAAGGGCATCAGCCTGGCCAAGCGCGGCATCAATCGCGCCTGATTCGGCGTCGGTCGGTGATGAACGGCCGGCGATGGTCCGGCCGTTTGTCTTTCGGGAGGGTATGGGTATGACGGGCGCGCTGTTGGCTTTGTTTTGGGCGTTGGTGGCATCGATGGGGGCGGCGGCGGCGTTGGCGTTCATCGTGGGAATGGGGAGCGGCAAATGAGCGCGATAAGGCGGCTTGGGTGGTTCCTGGTCGGCGTCCTGCTTGCAGGGGTGCCGCTGGTCGTGTTTGCGGGTGGGATGATCGTTTACGACGGCACGGCCGGCACACTGACGCCAGCGGGGGAGCTGGTCAAACATCAGATGAATGCTACCTCGGGGACCAGGAGTTACAGCGGCAGCGCCGGGGCAGGCGGGCCGGAAGTGCTGGTTAAGACTCCGGTGCAGCACGTCGTTACGGCGGGTCGGGTGCCTGTGACGGTGGACAACGAGGTCCGCCAGAAGGTGTTGGCGAAAGGCATCGGCAAGTTGGCTGTGGGTGCCGCACGCGGCACGGTGCAGGGCCTGGTCGTCGGGACTGTGATCGATGCGGCGTTCGACGCGGCCGGGATAGAGTGCGATCTGACCGGGTGTCGGGTTGTGGCCGTCGCTGAAAATTGCCCGGGGGGGGTGTGTGCGATCAACGCTACGTCGGGGCCTGGTTCGGCGTATGAAATCTATTATGGGAATTACACGCAGCACGCTACGTGTACGCCGGCCTGTCAGGCAAAGGGCGGCGTCAGTTGTGGCGGCTGGGGCACTGTCGGGCAAGGGCGGCAGAATGAGAGGCAATGCCTTAATGGTCTCGGGAATCAAATTGAATGGGTGCCGCGCGGGTTTGGGTGTACGGTGGGTAATGCTACAGTCACCGGTGCGGGGGCTACTGCGACGGCGACGTGTGCGAGTGTTACTGCGTATACGTGTCCGGCCGGCCAGGGCTGGACATTGAGCGGGCAGCAATGTACGCGGCCGCAATGCGCTGCGGGTCTGAATCGCAATCCGGCTAATGGTCAATGTGTTTCTCCTGCCAGCAAAACCGACGATGAGGCTGCAGTTCTGACCGGTCCGTACTTCTCGCCTGCGGATGCTGAATCGCTCGTGCGCGATGTGGATCAGGCGGGCCAGGCCGCGCAAATCGAAGCCGAGCCGCAGGCGGTAACGGGTCCGGCGTCCGTATCGTCGCCTGAGTCCACGACGCAGCAGACGACGGGCACAGGGCCGAGTCAGACGACAGTTACTGTCACGAATCAAACGACGGTCAACAATACGTACAACCAAAGCATGTGGACCTACAACGTCGTCAATCACACGACTACGAAGGACGCGCAGGGCAACGTCGTTGATAGCAAGCAAGAGGACGTTGACGAAGCGGTCGCCGTTACGGATTCGGTTTTGCCCGAAGTGCCGAAGCTCTACACGCGGAAATATCCGCAGGGGTTACAAGGCGTCTGGAATACGCAAAAGGCGAATTTGACAGCATCGGGCCTGGCCGGCTTGCAGTCGGTGTTCGTGCCGACGATTGCGGGCGGGCAATGCCCGTCTTGGACGATCAATGCGAACATCGGCCCGCATATGAATTTCGGTTCTGGTTCGGTGAGTCCGCCGTGCTGGATATGGGATGCGATCAAGGTTATTTTCGTTATCACCGCGCTATTCCTCGCGCGGCGGCTGGTCTTTGGAGGGTAGAGCATGGGAGCGATTGCGCAGGGGTTGACGTGGTTGCTGGCGAAGATTTCCGCGGCGTTGGGGTGGATTGGCAAGTTGTTTGTTGCCGTGTTCGTCGCGCTGTGGGATTTGCTCGCCGATGCGGCGTGCTGGGTCTTCGAGGAAGTGCTTAAGGTTGCCATCGCTGCGGTGAATGCGGTTGACGTCTCGGGTATCTCCGGCGCGGGGCAATGGTGGTCGGGGTTGCCTGGGGAAGTCCTCAACATGATGGGGCTGCTGGGGTTGCAGTACGCGCTCGGCATCGTGTTTGCAGCAATCCTCATTCGCCTGGCACTGCAGCTGATACCGTTCGTCCGGCTGGGTAGCTGATCATGATCAATCTGCTACTCGGTCCGCCAGGTGGCGGCAAAACGTATGAGGCCGTGGTTTTTCACGTTCTGCCGGCGCTGGCGGCCGGGCGAAAGGTCATAACCAATTTGCCTTTGAACCTGGACCGGCTGCGCGAAATCGACGCGACCTATCCGGCGCTGGTTCAACGGGTCGCAGACCGGCTCGGCATGGTGCGCGTCCAGTCCGTGGCGGCGGGGCGGTATCGGAGGCTCGGTGCCGCGGCGGAAGTGCAGCAAGAGGGCGTTGTTCGTGCCTTCTCGACAATGGAAGACTACGGCGACACGTGGCGGCATCCTGTCGATGGTAGCGGGCCGCTGTACGTCATAGACGAGTGCCACCTAGCATTGCCCTATCGCCAGACGCAGCTTGCCGTCGAGGAATGGTTTTCCATGATCAGGCACGAAAGCGCCGACGCTTTGCTGATCACTCAGTCTTACGGCAAAGTGAGCCGCACGATTGTGGACCTCGTGCAGGTGTGTTATCGGGTACGCAAGGCGACCGCGTTTGGCTCTGCAGGGCGGTATATCCGCAAGGTTCAGGACGGCGTGCGGGGCGATGTGGTCAACGAGGCCATCCGCAAATACGAGGCAAAAAACTTCAGCCTGTACCAGAGTCACACAAAGGGCGGCGGGGCGGAACTCGTGCCAGGGGACATCGTGCCGATTTGGAAGCGGTGGCCGTTCATCGGTGCGGCCGTGATTCTACCGCTGGGGGCGGTGATGTTCTTCAGTACGCCAAGCGTGCTAAAGCCGCCAGTCCAAGCGCCGGCCGCACCGATAGCGTCGGCGCGAGGTGCGGCCGGCGTCAGCTCGAGCGCGCCCGAATCCGCGCAGCCGGTGGCCGATGTGAAAGCAAAAAAAGGCCAGGTCGAACGCTGGGATGCTTCGGGGGGGCACCCTCTGACCGGTCGGACGCTGCATGTTGTCGGCCGGTTGGAGGGGTTCGGGCGGCGCGTGTACGAGTTCGTCGTAGCGCAGAATGGGCAAACCGTGATGACGATTACCAGCGGGGAGCTGATCGGCCTGGGCTATAGCGTCGACATCGCGCGCGGCGAGCCGTGCGCTGTGCAAGTCGGGTTTGACGATTGGCGGAGCTGGGTGATTTGCGATGCGCCGACGGTCGGGGTCGGGATACCGGGAACCGCTCGTGCGGGTTCGGGCGGCGGCGGTGTCACTGTTGAGCGTGAGGCGGAGCCGGCGAAAGAAGCGCCCGTGCAAGCGCAAGAGGGGCCAGGGGTCGGCGTGATACCGGCTGAAAAGGGTTCAATGCGGAAGGCTTGACATGCTGAGCGGGTCGCGCAAGCGCAGGGTGCGTGAGCGGAAGCTGCGCATGCAAGGCGGGCGGTGTTTCTATTGCGGGGCGGGCTTGAAATCGGAAGAGGCGACCTTGGATCACGTAGAGCCGCGTAGCAGAGGTGGCAGTGATCGGGTGACAAACCTCGTCGCAAGCTGCCGTGTGTGCAACAAGGCGAAGGGTGCGGCGGTGCTGGCGGAGTTCTTGGAGAAAAGAGGAGTCCAGCAAGGGCTTTTCGCTGCTCAAAAAGAGGGTAGGGGTGATGCGTCGTATAGGGTTGCCGAGTGAGTTTGTCGGGGTCACGCCCGGAGCGTTCTATCCAGTCGCGCGGCCTGTGCCTGATGGTTTCCAAGGGCGCGGGCGGTGGGCTGCGGGGCCGATGCATACCTTCGTGGATGACTGGCGCCAGGAGCTGTTCTGGCGTCGGCCGCGGGAGGGTCTGATGATCGCCTTGGCGGCGGGCACCGTCACCGCACCGGATTTCACGTCCTGGGTTGATGACCCGCCACAGTGGCGCGAGCATCAGGCGTGGCGATCTGCTGTTGTGGGCGCGTACTGGGCGGCTCATGGCGTCGACGTCTTGCCCGTCGTGTCGTTTGAGTCGGCCGCGCATCAATACGTGGGTCCGGGTTCAACCTGGGCGGTTCGGTCGCCAGGTAGGGGCACCGATGCTCGGTCCTGGGTAGATCGTTTGGCGGAGTTCGTGCAGCTGGCCGGGGTCGGGCGGTTGGTGTTGTTCGGTCATCAATCGGCCGCGCGGTTGATCGTTTGGGGGCAATTGGTCGGCGTGCCTGTCGAGGTGCGTCGGTTGATGGGCCAGGCGCGGCAGGCTGCTTGATGGGCGGCCGGCGTGAGCGCGAGGGGTTGGAGTGGGCAGACCGCGAGGTGTGGATCACCGAAGTTTCAGACGATCGCCTGGCGAGGTACGAGAGGATGCTTGAATCAGCCGGCGCAGAGCGGCGGACCGATGGCACGGCGAGGGGCGACAAGGGGCGCTACTTCCGCGAGCTGATCGGCCGCGAGCGGGCTCGGCGAGCTTCGAGTCTTTTCTGATCGCATGCGAATGGCATACCGACGAGGACAAAAAAACGGCCGTTGCGGGCCGTTTTTCTTTCCTTGTGAGGTAGGGCTATTCCTGGGGGGTCGTTAGAGGCGTGGGGGCTTCTGCGGCTGTCCGTGCTGGGCGTTTCCGGGGCGGCTTGGCGGTTGTGGGAGTTGCGATTGCGCCAGGCGTGGCGAGCGGGGCGGGTGGTAGTGTCAGGCGGTCCAGCAAGAGCGCCAATTCGTGTGCGCGAGCCTCAGCGGCGGCGAGCTGTGCGTGCACAACAGAGTTTTCCTGGTTGAGTCCGTTGATTGTCGCCTGCGCTTCCGCGATCGCTTGGCTTGTGCGGCAGTTGTCTTCTACCGTGCGGTCGTAGCGAACCTCTAGTTCGGCGATTTCGTTGAGCGCTTCTTCGAGCGCGGCCTGATGCGTGGCGATTTGGCGCGCTGATTCCTTTTGCAGTGTCGCGACCTCTTGCCGAAAATGGTCGGTGGCAGCGGTCCACACAAGCTCAGCGGCGCGGTTGAGTGCTTCGGTAACGGTCTCGGGTATGTCGACCTCGGTCGGCGTCGTGCCGTTTGCCTGTTCGCGCCATTCCCGCAGGTAGGCGGTTAGGGTCGTGAACGAACCGGAGCCGAGGAGGGCGCGCACTGCGGCGACGGTCGGTTGCTGTCCTGCGGCGCTGATCTTGTCTGCGGCCGTGAACACTTGCGGGCGGGTGACTGCTGGTTTCATGGGTAGGTCCTTTCAGTGTGTAGTGTAGTGTAACGCTGTAGTGTAGTGTAATGGTGTAGTGTAGTAGTGTAGTAGCCTCCCATTATACGGTTTTGCGGTGGTTGCGGATGGCTGTCGAGAGGCGCGCGGCGGCGATGGCCGTTGACAGGAGCAAGCGCCTTTGCAACACGTGGTCGGCCAGGCGTACGGCCATGCGGTGGGGGCATCCGGTGGCGTGTTGGATCGAGCGGCAGTAAAAGTTCAAGAGGGGTAGCGGTTGCATGTGCTCAGTCTCGAAAGCGGAAGGAGGGGATTACGATCGAGTCGCTGATCGTGTTCGGGTCGGCGCAGTTCAACGTGGATCCGGTCGGGATGAGTGTCGGGGCGTCGATGTGGGCATGGTCTTCCAGGAAGGGGTTTTCGAGGCCGAATACTGGTCTGCGGGCGCAAAGGTCCAGAAAATCTGTTACGGCGCGGCGGTTCGGTCGGTTCGTGGTCATCGGTTCAGCTCCTCTTGAAGTGGGGTGCGATTCGGTTGTAGTGGGTGGCGATTTCCTGCTGGGTCCATCTGTGGGGCAGGGTGAGGGTCCGTATAGCGGGAAGGTCTTCTCCGAGTTCGGCCTTGGTCGGTATGACTGTCCATTGTTGTTTCACCGTTCGATCTGTGCCCAGGTCGAGGCGGTACGGCTTGCCAGTCGCAACGAAGCGGGCGGAGTCGGTGGAGAAAGCGCGGCGCGGCATGGTGGGTTCCTTTCAGGCGCAAGGGGTCGGCTGGGGGTGGCGTTTCCTGTCGAGGGCGCGTATGTGGGCCTTCGTCTCGGCGAGGGTGGCGTGTCGGGTGAATGCTTCTGCGGTGACGTCCCAAACCGAATATGGCTCCGGGGCGTAGGGGTACGTCATCCGATGGACGGCGTAGGATTGAAGGGGGTCGCTGACGTACACGCGCAGGGGTTCGTAAGTCGGGTGTTCCTTCAGCGTCTTCAGCGTCAGGCGTTTCAGGTGGATCAGCATGCGGAGTGCCTTTAGATGTGGGTGGAGGGGTGGAGGTCGTCTGCCGTTCGGGTCGTGCGTTCGACCCACGCGAACAAGTCGGCGAGCTGCAGTCTGTTGATCCGGTCGGCTTCCGCCTTGGCCTCGGCGTGCGTGTCGAATACGTCGAGGGTGCGGCCTTGGCTTGTCTGCACTGCGAAGCGTTCGCGTTTGCAGCGGCACGTTCCGCGAATCAGGGCAGCGTGCAGAGTGCCTATCGGGGTGCGGTTTTTGGGCGTGATCTGGGCGTCTGAAGCCTCGTTGTGCGTTGGCTGGCAGGGTCCGCGCTGGGCGTTTTTGGTTTTCATGCGTTGCATATCTCCTTTTCGTTAGGGGTCATCCGTTCGTCAGTTAGCCTCACGAAGTGCACGACCCGCGAACGGTGAGCGCAGCGAGCCGTGCCAGTCTTTCTCCAAGGAAAGCAAGGTGACATGCCAGCGTTTTTTGCTGGCGTGGCGCGTTGCCGTCCTTCTAACTGCGGGTCGTGTTTGGGCTAACTGACGAATGGATGACGCCGTGACGGAGGGGGCGACCTTGAAAAGCTGTCCGGCGCGGACCCTGCCAGCCAACGGCACGCGCGGCGCTCTTTCGCGCGTGCTCTAACTTGCGCGCAGCGCGCGGTTGCATCTGGTCAAGGGGTGGGCTCGCGCGGCAGAATGCGGCGCGCGGTGAGTTGCGAAAGGGTTCTGGATGAGGCTAAAGCTTGAAGCGCATCGCCTTGAGTTCGACGTGCGGTTCTCGGAGCTGCGCGCGCTCTATTGGTTTTTGCGCCAGTTGCGGCGCGGCGAGCAAGCCCGACGCCGGCGCTTGTATCGGGCGATAAGCGCCGAGCGAAAAAAATTTGATGGAACCGGTTTGGATGCCGAGCTTTTGCGGCTGTTCTGCCGGTTTTTGGCTAATCCTGGCAACACGGCCGCCGAAAAGCGGTATTTGATGCGCTTGGCATGGTTAGCGCGGCAGCGCGCAGGGGGTTAGCGTATTGCGGATAATTTGTATTATGTAAAGTCGCAAGGCGAAGAAAAGGAGCAGCAGCCCGAAAACAGCGAAAAATCCGATAATCGCAGCAAGATCAAGAAAACCGTTCATGAGATTTACCCCTTGTCCGAGAAAGAGAAGCAAGCGCTACTCGTCCTGCAATGGTGCCTTGTTGTGGCACGCATCGAGCCAGATTCGCCGCGCCTCGCTTGGTACTGCAGCCGCTGGAACGTGCCCGAGAAGATCGCCGCCGCGGCCGCTGCCGGAACCCTCGCCGACACCCTGGCCGCTTGCCCGCAGATCGACCGCAAGCACCTGCCCGCAGGCATCGCCGCCGTTGCCGCTTGGCGGGAATACCTGCAGCCGCAAATCGTACCCGCACCCGCCAAAGCCTGCTTGCATCCGTCGCAATCGGCAGCGGCCGCATGATAGCCGCAGACTATCGGCGCAAAAAAAGCTGCCTCAGCAGCCTCTACTTCTCATCTTCGACTTCGCCTGTTACCTGTTCGACCTGGCAACCCACATTGCACATACCGCCTTCAGGCCGACAATCAGCAACGCCCCGGCCGCCCCACATATTGTCCACGCCAAAGCCCGCAGACTGTGAAACACAACCCCCCCGACGACAAGCGCCAGCGCTGCCAAAGCCAAAGACCCGACCGCCACCGCCACCGCGCCGAATTTCTGCCTGTTCTCGAACAACCACCCAACAGCCAGGACCATTACAAACGAGAACAACACATCAGCAATCAACATCATTGTCTTCGCTTCCACGCGCGCCCCTTTCTCTAGCCGCCCTGACCACCTGCCGGCACCTGCGGCACCGCCGCCGGATTGACCGGCCCATCGCTCAACCGCACGTACTTCGATCGGTTTCCATGCTTGGCCCTAAATCTAGCTTGTGCCGCCCGATTCTGCAACCTTCGCCGAGTGTCCGCCCCCTTCTGCCGCTTCTTGGCTATGTACTGCAGGCTTTGCTGTATCAGCTTGCTGTTCAACGCCTTGTTGATCTGCCGCTTTGTGAACTTCGCCCCGGTCTTCGCCTGAATCGCCACGATCAACGATTCTGCGTTGATATCCCGAGACTCAACCTCTTTCGTGATTCGATCGATGACCATCGGAGTGAAGTACTCAATGAGCGCTTGCTTTGGGTCTTCGTCAGCCATGATCTGAGTCAGCGGAAAGTGCATCCGCTCTTCCATGATGGATATCCCGATCGCTACCACGTCCGCCTTGATTCGCTCAGGGTCGCGCAGCGATGACAACTGGTATCCGGTCTTCAAGCTGAACTGATCAAGCGCGAAGTGCTCTAGGTCTTCGCGCACGCCCTCCTTGTCGTACAGGTTGCGAACCGGAATGCCGCTTTTTTGCGTCACCGCGTTACCCATCGAGTTACCGCCAAACGGGTCTTCGTCGTCCAACTTGATACCCGTTTCGTACTCGACGACGACGGCCGCAGCCTTCAGCATGGTCTTCGTCAGCGCGCCCGCATCGCCTGTAGCGAGCGCAGACAGGTATTCGTGACCGATTACCCCAACGCCAAGAGACCCCGACCCCCACCCAAGCACCTTCATCAAACCGGTGCGCCCGATGTATCCAGCCGCCTGTTGCAGCACGGCAACGAGTGCCGGCGCTAGCGCGGCAAGTGGCAAAGGCATCCCAAGCCCCCTCTTTTCAGAAAATGACGATTACGCATAAACAAATTGTTCCAAAGACCGACCCTTTTCCCAACAACCGAACAAAACTGATTAGGCGTAATCGTGGTTTTTTCAAATCCGGGATTCGCGCCACAGCAGCTCAGCCTGCAGAGCGCGCGCCCGGTTCGCTTCGATTCCGCCCCGCGCGAGCGCCCTGGCCGCCTTGCCAACTGCGATTCGCGCCGACTTTCGGAGCCTATCAGCCTTGGCTTGCCGCAGCTCGCCCCGGTGCGCGATCGCCACTCCGACGACGACCGCCAGCGACTCGCACTGCCGCGCGATGACCGCCGCCGCACCCTCGACCGACGCCGCCCGCACCGTACCGCCATCGTCTCCAACTACCACTTGCCCACCGACCGACACCGCGCCGCTTGTCGCATCCCACGCCACCGCCGCGCCCCGCAGGTATTCGAGCGCCGCCAGTGACCGCCCGACGAATCCTACCTGCGGCACGACGACCGCCGCCCACGGCGCAGGCAGCGTATCCCACGCCTCGAGAAGCCGCGCCACCCTGCCGGCCGCACGCAACGCAGACACACGCACCGCTCGCCCAGGCATTCTCAACCGCACGCCGTCCGACCGCCCCGCCGGTGAAACCGACAACCGCCGCCCGACCGCGGGCACTCTCGGCATGCCCGAACGCCTGACCGCCGCTCTTGCGCCCGCCGCCCTGGCCGACGCCAGAAACAGCACGCCCGCCACCCTGGCCAGCACCGACACCGCCAGCCGATCGACCCGCGCCGCTGCCCGAACGCCACCCCTGACCGGCACGACCCCGATTGAACCCGCGGCCCTGGCAGCCCGACACACGACCCGCCTTGCCGCAATCGCCGGCGATGTACTGAAGAGCACACGCCCCTTGTCAGCAACCAGGCCAGGCATGATGCTACGCCTTGAGCACGGCGAACAGGCTTGCGCCCGACTTGACGACTTGGAACGTATCAGCAGGATCTACCGCCACCGTATCGCCCGACTGCGCATACCCACCCACCAACAGAACCCCGTTCAGCTCTTCGACCGGCACCTGAGAAAACGTGACCGTTGCCGGTGCCATCGGCAAGTACAGCCGCTCGAGTTGATCGCGCGCCGACGACCCCGACAGACTGCCGAAAGCAGACTGAACGGTAACGTATGCGTTCGCCGTTTCGCCCGCTGAACCAGGCGTTTTCAGCCGCGCCATGTAGTGCGCGCCGCCCGACCCCACCAGGATTGCCCCCGACTTCAACGGTGCGCCCGACATCGCCGGCCCGTCGCGCTTGACCTCAGCGGCGATCGCCCACAGTGACCAATCCGACGACGCCAGCAGCAGAACCCCGTCTCCAGCCAGAAACGACACCGACCCGGCAGCCGACAAGAGCAGCGAGACATCCGCCGCATTGGCTTGGTGCGTTGCGGTATGCGGCCCCGCATCCCACCCATCGACGACAGTGAGCTGAAGCCGACCGCCAGCCGAGATTGACGCGCGCGCCGTGACTCCAGGCCCTGCGGCAAGCCCTGCGTGCCGGATAACCCCGTATCCAGCATCGACCGCCACCCACGACCCCGCACCGACGCCCGCCACCGACGACGACGACTTGTTGCACGCGGCCGAACATCCCGCCACATCGCCGCCAGTGAGCAGCCGCACCACATCAGCCAGAATCGACGCTGACGCCGCGCCCGCGTTCCACGAATACACCCCGTACATGGTCAGATACTCCTGATTGCGGCGATTTTCGATTCCACCGCGTTGATTTCACGGACGATCGCCTCTTGCCCTCGAACATCCGCCGCTTTCGCTGCCGCTTCCAGCAGCCTACCCTGATACGCCCTCAGCGCCGCTTCCTTGCGGTCTTTCCAGACCAGACGGCGAACCGGCGGCAGCGCCGTTGCATAGCCTACTTCGGCCGCCGCTTTCGTGATGAGCAAGTCTGCCCATGCGTTTGCGCTCGTTCCCGACTTGAACCGCATCGGCCGACCGGATATCGCCGCCACCAAGAAGCGCCCGTTGTCGATCAGCACGCGCCCCGCCTGATAGATGTACGTCTTGCCCTGCAGCATCAAGTCTGTCGCCCCGACTGCACAGACAAGCAGCGGCCCTATCCGAAGCGACCCGATCAGCGAATCCGGCCGCTCGAGTACCGCCGCCGAGAAGCCCACGACACCGCCGCCGGCCGCGCCGACCGACATCGAGCCGATCAGCGAATCCGGCCGCTCGAGCACCGCCGCCGAGAAGCCAACGACACCGCCGCCGGCCGCGCCGACCGACATCGAGCCGATCAGCGAATCCGGCCGCTCGAGCACCGCCGCCGAGAAGCCAACGACACCGCCGCC
>ERZ761607.3424-NODE-3424-length-15381-cov-4.688829_pt1 | contig 15381 bp, 11 predicted proteins | sample MGYA00511164_ERZ761607 | MGnify/ENA primary metagenome ERZ761607 (study PRJEB28899, sample SAMN02445080) | bioreactor sludge metagenome | biome: EBPR sludge | place: Australia: Brisbane, Thorneside Wastewater Treatment Plant | collected 2011-06-22 ...
CCCAGCGCCCGGTCACCGCGGCCCCGGCTGGGCTCTGCGCGCCGGCGGCGGGGGCGGCGGCGGGGCCGGCTGCCGTGCCTCCGGCACCGCCGCGTACGACCGTGAGTTCGTCGACCAGGACTCGGCGCGCGGCGGCATCGGGCGCCGCGGCCTCGCTGCCGCCAGCCTCCGCCACGAGTTTCAGGATCTGGTCGTTGCAGCGCAGCAGCAGCGTGCCGATCCCGGGGCTGAACGCGAGTTCGCCGTCACGCAGGCTGTCCAGCAGCCCCTCCACGTGATGCGTGAACGCCACCAGATCGTCCAGGCCGAAGATCCCGGCCGAGCCCTTGACCGTGTGCGCGCAGCGGAACAGCGCGTCGAGCAGATCGCGGTCATCGGGCGCCGACTCGAGCTGCAGCAGCAACTGCTCGATGTGGTGCGCCTGCTCCCGCGCCTCCTCGATGAACGCGGGCAGCGCTGCCGCGACGTAGGCCTGATCGCGATCGCGGCTCACGCTGCCGCCTCCCCGGCGAGGAGGGTGGCTGCCCCCATGACCCGGCAGGCGGCCTGAAGGGGAGCGCTCGGCTGCGCGAGTCTGAGCCGCAGGCCCAGCCCTTGCGCCTGGTGGCCGAGTGCGATCAGCAGCTGCAGGCCGGCGCCGTCGATCACGTCGACGGCCGCTGCGTCGACGGCCACCTCGCGCTCGGCACGCTTCGCGTGCTCGCCCCACCACTGGAGCCATGCGCGGTGCGTGTCCGCCACGGTATAGATGGACAACTCCGCCGGCAGCGGCGGGAAGGCCCTGTCGGCGGGCGCGTGCGGGTTCGGATCGGAGTCCGCTGTCATGGATCGTCGTCGGGCGCGGGTCTGCGGCTCGAGCAGTGTCGGCCGGGCCGCACCCGGCGGACGCCTGGAAGTACGGGCGAGTCCCGGCGCTATCCGGGCGCTTGCGCGCCGCCGCACAACCCAGAATCGGCCGGACTGCCACCCCGCCTCCCGGCGCCATCGGGTTCCGTCCGGCCGCATGCCGCCACCACGTCTGAGCTCCGTTCCGGTCCGGCTCTTCGCCGAACTGCTGGTCATCGTGGCCGGCGCTCAGCTGCTGAGCGCCGCCGCCGTGGCGGCCTGGCTGCCCGCGCTCACGTCCGCGCAGCGAGCCGGGTTCGGCGTGGCGCTGGCGCTGCTGGTGAGCGCCCCCTTCGTGTACTGGCGCTGCATGTCGGCGACCCGCGGCCTGGTGAACGCCGTGGCGCGGCGGCGCGGAGCGCCGGGGCGCGCCCCGAGTTCGACCTCGATTCGCAACGCCGCCTTGCTCACCGCTGCCATGCAGCTGGGAGGGCTGCTCGCCACCGCGCTGGCGGCGACGATGCAGCTGCAGGACATCGACGAAGCGGCCGTGACCGCTCTGGAGAGATCTGCCTGGGAGGTTGAAACCAGGGTCCGCGACCAGCTTCGCGCTCCCGAGGCGAGCCTTCAGGCGGCACGAGCGTCGTACCTCTCGAACGCCCGGATGGACGCCTCGATGCTTCGCGCCTACGTCGCGTCGGCCGACCTGGAGCACCATGCCCTGGGCGTGCGCGGCCTGGGTTGGGTGGAGCGGGCGCCGCGCCGCGGACTGGACGCGTACCTCGCCATCGCCCGGAAGGAACGGCCGTCCTTCACGATCCGCAGCAGCGGCAGCCACGACCGCCTGTTCGTCGTGCGCTACATCGAACCACTGACCGAGAACGGGGCCGACGCCGGTTACGACCTCGCCCAGGATCCGCTCCGGCGCGAGACGCTGACACGAGCCATCGACACCGGCCAGGCCGCCATGACCGCGCCACTCGCGCGGGCCGGCGCCGATGCGCCCACCGCGGACCTCCTCTACCTGCTGCCCGTTTACCGCCCGGGCGCAAGACCCGAGACACCCGCCGCGCGGGACGCAGCCCTCCTCGGCCTGCTGTACATGCCGATCCAGACTTCGCGGCTGTTCGCGGACGTGGCCAGGGGCCTGGAGGGCCGAGCCCGCGTCACGATCCGCGATGCGGCCGTGGCCGCGCCGCTGTATGCGTCCGACGCCGACATCCCGGGCGAGGCCTCGCGCTACGTCGCGACCCGGTCGATCGACATCGGCGGCCGACGCGTGGTGGTCGAACTGGCGTCGAAGCCGGCGTTCGAGCTCGAGGCCGGACACAACCGCGTGGCCGGGACCGTGCTGGGCGGGGCCGCGGGCTCGGTGATGCTGGCCCTGCTGGTATGGCTGCTCGGCGCGGGCCGGGCGCGCGCCGAGAGCCGGGCGCAGCAGATGACCCAGGAGCTCGACCGCCTCGCGCAGGTGGTTCAGCACACCTCCAACGCGGTGATCATCGGCGACGCCTCGATGCGCATCGCCTGGGTCAATGCCGGTTTCACCTGCATGACCGGCTTCACCTCGGACGAGGCGTTGGGGCGGCTGCCGTCCGAACTGCTGGGCCACCCCGAGGCCGACAGCGCGGCCCGGGAGGCGATCCACGCCGCCTGCGAAGCCGGACGGCCATGCCGGGTGGAGATCCGCAACCGGCGCAAGGACGGGAGCGACTGCTGGGTCAGCGTCGACTTGCAGCCGGTTCACGACCGGCAGGGACAGCTCAGCGGATTCCTCGAGATCGCCACCGACGTGACGCAGCAGCGCGAGACCTGGCAGCGCCTGGAGGCGGCGCTGCGCGAGAACGAAGCCCTGCTGCGCACGCTGAACACGCACGCGATCGTGTCCGTGGCCGACAGCCGCGGACACATCGTCGACGTCAACGATGCCTTCGTCGCCATCAGCGGCCGTGGGCGCGACGAACTCTTGGGCCAGACGCACCAAGTGCTGGCCTCAGGCGTCCACGGCGCGGACTTCTGGGCCGGGATCTACGCCACGGTGGCGGCGGGGGATTCCTGGCGCGGGCGCATCTGCAACCGCGACCAACTGGGACGCCTCTACTGGCTCGACACCATGATCACGCCCTTCGTCGGCGGCGACGGCCAGGTCGAGCGTTACGTGACGATCGGCATCGACATCACGGCCGGCGTGGAGTCCGAGTTCGCGCTGGCGCACGAAAGACGACGGCTGGACCAGATCATCGAAGGCACGGATGCCGGCACCTGGGAGTGGAACGTCGAGACCGGCGCCACGACCTTCAACGAGCGATGGGCCGGGATCGTCGGCCATCGGCTCGACGAACTGCAGCCGGTCTCGATCGCCACCTCGAGGCGTCTCACGCATCCCGAGGACCTCGACCGCTGCGCGACCCTGCTGGAGCGCCACTTCAGCGGCGAGCTGCCGCTGTACGAGGCCGAGGTGCGCATGCGGCACCGCGACGGTCACTGGGTCTGGGTGCTGGTGCGCGGCAAGCTGTTCTCCCGCACGGACGATGGACGCCCGCTGTGGATGGCCGGCACGCTCATGGACGTGAGTGCCCGCCGGCACGCCGAGGCGGCCTTGCGGCAGAGCCAGTCGTTTCTCGACCGCGTGGGCCGCGTCGCCCGCGTGGGCGGCTGGGAGCTCGACCTGGCCACCGGCGCCGTGCACTGGAACGCCGAGACGGCCCGCCTGCTCGAACTCGACCCCGGGCGCCCGCCGGCCCTGGAGGACCTGCTGGCGCGCCTCGACGGCGGCGCGCGCGAGGCGATGGACCTGGCGCTGGAGACCGCGCGCACCCAGGGCATCGGCTGGGACGTCGAGTGGCCGATGACCAGCGGGGGCGGCAAGACCCTGTGGGTCCGCTCCGTCGCCGAGGTGGTGCCCGGCGCCGACGGCGGCCACCCGGTCGCGGCGCACCTGGTGGGCACGCTGCAGGACGTGTCGGCGCGACGCGAGCTGCAGACGCAGCTGCGCCAGCAGAACGAACTGCTGGAGAACGTGCTCGCCAACCTGCCGTGCGGGCTGGCGGCCTTCGACGGCCAGCGTCGACTGCTGGTCGCCAATCGCGAGGTCGCCCGCCTGCTCGAGCTGCCCGAGGCTTTCCTGCGCGACCCGGCGACCACCTTCGACCTGATGGCACGCCACCTCGCGCAGCGCGGCGAGTATGGCGACATCGCCGCCGACGAAGTCGACGCGCACGTCGCCCAGCGCCTGCGCATCTTCGCCGACCAGGTCGAGCCGCATCAGTTCGAGCGCACCCGGCCGAACGGCACCGTGCTCGACGTGCGCGGCGCGCCGCTACCCGGCGGCGGCATCGTGACCGCCTACTCCGACGTCACCGCCCGCCGCCGGGCCGAGGCCGAGGTCGCCAGTTCCAGCGAACTCCTGCGCGCGGCACTGGAGATCGTCGACGAAGCCTTCGTCCTCTACGACCCGGACGACCGTCTGGTCCTGTGCAACGACAAGTACCGTGCGCTGTACGCCCTCTCGGCCGAGGCCATCGTTCCCGGTGCCACCTTCGAGCAAATCATCCGCTTCGGCGCCGAGCGCGGCCAGTACGCGGAGGCGGTCGGCCGCGTCGACGAGTGGGTGGCCGAACGCATGGTGGCGCATCGCGAAGCCGACCGCAGCTTCATGCAGACGCTCGACGACGGCCGCACGCTGCGCGTGATCGAGCGGCGGATGACCGACGGGCACATCGTCGGCTTCCGCATCGACGTCACGGAGTTCGTCCGCGCCCGCGCGGCCGCCGAGGAGGCCTCGCGCGCGAAGAGCCGCTTCCTGGCCCACATGAGCCACGAGATCCGCACGCCGATGAACGCCGTGCTGGGCATGCTCAAGCTGCTGCGACGCACGGGACTGGATGCCGGCCAGGCGGATTACGCGGCCAAGGCCGAGAGCGCGGCCCGGGCGCTGCTGGGGCTGCTCGACGACGTGCTCGACTTCTCGAAGATCGAGGCCGGCAAGCTGAGCCTGGACCCCCACCCCTTCGATCGCGACGAGTGGCTGGGCGACGTGGCCCTGGTGCTGTCCGGGTGCGTCGGCAGCAAGGCCGTGGAGGTTCTCTTCGACATCGACCCGGCGCTGCCGGCACGCCTGGTCGGCGACCAGCTGCGACTGCGCCAGATCCTGATCAACCTCGGCGGCAACGCCGTCAAGTTCACGGAGCACGGCACGGTCACGGTCGAGCTGCGCGTGCGGTCGCGACAGGGGCGGCGGCTGATCGTCGGCTTCAGCGTCTCCGACACCGGCATCGGCATCTCGGCGGAACAGCAGGCGGCGATCTTCGAAGGGTTCGCGCAGGCCGAAGCCTCCACCACGCGGCGGTTCGGCGGTACCGGGCTCGGGCTGTCGATCACGCAGCGGCTGGTCGCGATGATGGGTGGGGCGCTGACGGTGCGCAGCGCGCCGGGGGCCGGCAGCACGTTCAGCTTCGAGGTGCCGCTGGACGACGCGGAGACTGCAGACGCGGCGCCGGCGCCTGACGACGGCGCGCCGCCGCCGCAAGACGCCCTTCGCTGCCTCGTGCTCGACGACGCCCCCGCGACGGCGCGGCTGTTCCTGCAAGCCGCCCGCCAGCTCGGCTGGGACGCGACCGCTGTTGCCGATGCGGCCGCTGCGCAGGCAGCCGTACGGGAGGCGTGCGCCGCAGGCCGACCCCATGACGCCCTCTTCGTCGACGCCGACATGCCGTGGCCCGACCCGGCACGACCTGCGCGGAGCCCGCTCGAGGGCGGCGCGCCGGGACATGACGGCATGGTGATCCTGCTGGCCCACGACGTGCTCGACGACAGCCTTCGGCGTCGCGTCGACGCCGGCCAGGCGCAGGCGATCCTCGTCAAGCCCTTCTTCGCCGCCACGCTGGCGCGCGCCGTGCAGGAGGCGCGCCAGCATCGCAACGGCCGGCACGCCGACCCCGCGCCGGCACAGACCCGACGGTTGGACGGACTGCGCCTGCTGGTGGCGGAAGACAACCCCAACAACCGCCAGATCGCCTTCGAGCTGCTCAGCGACGAAGGCGCCGACGTCGTGCTCGTCGAGGACGGCGCCAAGGCCGTCGACGCGGTGTGTCGCGGGCCGCGGCGCTTCGATGCCGTGCTGATGGACCTGCAGATGCCGGTGCTGGACGGCCTCGGTGCGACGGCCGAGATCCGCCGTCAGCCGGGCTTCGGTGGATTGCCCATCGTCGCGATGACGGCCAATGCCATGGACTCCGACCGCCAGGCCTGCCTGGCCGCGGGCATGAACGACCACGTCGGCAAGCCGTTCGACCTCGACGGGCTGGTCGCGACGCTGCTGCGGCACACGGGCGGGACGCGCCCCGCGCCGGCGCCCGTGCCGGCAAACGCCGAGGCCGCGGTCGAATTCGACATCGCGGCCGCGCTCGGGCGGTTCGGCGGCAAGCGCACGCCCTTCCTGCGGTCGCTGCACGCCTTCATCGGCGAGCTCCCGGGATCGCACGAAGCACTCGGCGGACTGCTGGACGCGGGCGATCGTGCCGGAGCCGGGCGCTGGGCGCATACGCAGAAGGGTCTGGCCGCCACGCTGGGTGCGCAGCGCCTGTCCCGCCAGGCCCGGGCCCTGGAGTCGCTGCTCGGCGAGCCGGGCAAGCCCTTGCCCCCCGCGGCCGAAGTGGTCGCGCTGTGGCGCAGCGAAGCGGCCCGTGCCGGTGCCGGCCTGGCCGCCGCTGCCGCATCGATGGAGGCCGAGCAGGCACCCGGCCGAGCCGCGTCGCCGGCCGACCTGCGCCCAAGGCTCGAAGCCTTGGTCGCCTTGCTCGGCGATCGCGACATGCAGGCCGAAGACGCGTTCAGCGTGCTGCGCGAAGCCTGCGGCCCGGCGGCTGCGCAGCGGCTGGCACTGCTGGCGGCCGCCATCGACCGGCTCGACTTCGAGGACGCCTTCGGACGGTGCCGCGCCTGGCTGGCCGAGTTGGAGGACTGCGCGCAGTCCGCACCCAATTGAGTGCCTTTGCCGTGCCTGTTCGCCGCCACGCCTGCGGCTACTCGTCACCAGAATCCCTCCCGTCACGTAGCTCGAAAGGCCCGCCGTGTCCCAGACCGCCGCCCCCCTGCTCGATGCTTCTCGGCGCGTCGTCGCCAGCGCCCTCGTCGTCGACGACGACGCGTTCATGCTGGAGTTCCTCAGGGACATGCTCGACGAACTGGGCGTGCGCGAGGTGCGCACGGCCCGCGGCTGCCAGGAGGCCATTCGCAGCCTCGACGGCACGATGCCCGAGGTCGTGCTGTGCGACCTCAACATGCCCGGGCGTGACGGCTTCCTCTTCATGGAGGATCTCGCTTCGCGCCGCTTCGCCGGCACGGTGATCGTGGTCTCGGGCATGGATGCGCGCACCATGAACTCGGCGGCCCTGATGGGGCGCTTCCACCGCCTGAAGATCGGCGGCACCGTGTCCAAGCCCGTCACCCGCGAGGCGCTGGCCGCCGCGCTCTCGAAGTCCTGACGTGGAGGGCACGCTCGCAGCGCCGGCGACCGCGCAGGCGCCGGCCGCGGCCGAGCGCGCCCGGATCCTGGTCGCGGACGACCAACCCGCGAACGCACGCGCCCTGCGCAGCGCGCTCGGCGACGACTACCAGGTGTTCGTCGCCACCGACGGTGTGCAGGCGCTGGCCCTGTGCCGCGACAAGCGGCCGGACCTGGCGCTGCTGGACGTCGTCATGCCCGGACTCGACGGCCACGAGGTGTGCCGCAGGCTGAAGGCAGACCCGTCGACGCGCGATCTGCCGGTGATCTTCGTCACGGGCCACGACTCGACCGACGAGGAGGCGCGTGGACTCGAACTCGGCGCCGTCGACTTCATCGCCAAGCCCGTCAACCCGGCCGTCGTTCGCGCCCGCGTCAAGACCCACCTCGCGCTGGCACGCTCGACGGCCGAACGCGCCGCGACGCTGGAGGCCACCGCCGACGGGGTCATCGTCACCGACCGCAGCGGCCGCATCGTGAGCTTCAGCCAGCGCTTCGCGGCACTCTGGCGCCTGCCGGCAGGCTGGCAGGCGCCCGCCGACAGCCCGCGCATCGCCGAGTGGCTGGCGGCGGCGCTGGAGCCCGGGCAACCGCACCCGCTCGCCGCGATGATCGGCGCCGGCGACGACACCGGGCGAGAGCTGCCGGCGCTGGCGCTGCGTGACGGCCGCTTCCTGATGCGCCACGTCGCGCCGCTGAGCATGCACGGCCGCCCCACGGGCCGCGTCTACGGCTTCCGGGACGTGACGCAGCGCGAGCGCGCGGAGCGCGCACTCGCCGAGCTCAACGCCACGCTCGAGCATCGCATCGCCGAACGCACCAGAGAGCTCGAGGAGGCGCGTCGGGCCGCCGAGTCGGCCAGCCGCGCCAAGAGCGACTTCCTCTCGAACGTGAGCCACGAGATCCGCACGCCGATGAACGGCATCCTCGGCATGACGCAGCTCGCGCTGCGCCGGGAGGCCTCGCCGCACGTGCGCAACTACCTGGAGAAGATCGAGGTCTCCGGCCGGCTCCTGCTCGGCATCGTCGACGACGTGCTGGACCTCTCGAAGATCGAAGCGGGCAAGTTCGAGCTCGCGCCGGCCGACTTCCGCATGAGCGACCTGATGCGCGACCTGACCGAACAGATGGCGCAGCGCGCCCAGGCCAAGGGGCTGCAGCTGGTCACCGACATCGGCCCGCACATCGATCGCTACCAGCACGGCGACGCGCTGCGGCTGCAGCAGATCCTGATGAACTTCATCGGCAACGCGATCAAGTTCACCGACCGCGGGCTCATCACCGTGCGGGCCCGATCGGACGCGCGCTCGCCCGAGGGCAACCTGGTGCGCTTCGAGGTCGAGGACCAGGGCATCGGCATGACGCCGGAGCAGGTCGCCCGCCTGTTCCAGCCCTTCGAGCAGGCCGACGCATCGACGTCGCGGCGTTATGGCGGCACCGGGCTCGGCCTGGTGATCTGCAAGCGACTCGCGACGCTGATGGGCGGCGAGGTCGGCGTCGAGTCCGAGCCCGGTGTCGGCAGCCGCTTCTGGTTCACCGCCAGGCTCGGCTGGTGCGACGACGCGCAGGAGACCGTGATGCCGTCCGACGCCGAGCCCGCGAACCCGGCTGCCATCGCCGGTCGGCGCATCCTGGTGGTCGACGACAACGCCTTCAACCGCGAGGTGGCGCGCGACCTGCTGGAACTCGCCGGCGCGATCGTCGGGCAGGCGGTCGACGGCCAGGGCGCGCTGCAGGCCCTGGCCTGCGACCCCTACGACCTCGTGTTGATGGACATGCAGATGCCCGGCATCGACGGCTTGGAGGCGACGCGCCGGCTGCGCCGCCTGCCCGGACTGGCCGACCTGCCCGTGATCGGTTTCACGGCCAACGCGCGCCGCGAGGACCTCGAGCGCTGCATCGACGCGGGCATGAACGCCACCCTGACCAAGCCCGTGGTGCCCGAGCGCCTGTACGCCGCGATCGTGCGATGGCTGCCAGTACGTGGCGCCAGCCTCGACGCCGCCGGTGGCGCGGTGCCGGTGGCCGCCGCGGCAAGCGCGGCTGCGCAGGCGGCGCCGTCGCCCGCACCGGAAGACGCCCCGGACCCGCTGGCCATCTGTGCCGACCCGGAGGTGATCGACCTCTCGATCCTGCAGCTGACGGTCGGCGACGCCTCCAGGGTTCGCAAGTTCGCCCTCATGTTTGCCGAGTCCATGACGAAAACGATGCAGGAACTCGAAGCCGCGCTGACGGCTGGCGACATCGCGACCGTGGCCGATCTGGGTCATCGCGCGAAGTCGTCCGCGGCATCGGTAGGGGCCATGGGAATCAAACGACTCTGTCAGTCACTCCAGCAGTTCAGGGACGGCGGCTCGATCGAGCAGGCGCGGGAGGTCGTCTCGGCGCTCCACCCGTTGCTGGCCAGCGTGAGGGAACGCCTGGCACGCGCGTTCGGCAACGCCGCATCCGGCATCGCGCAGGGCTGAGTCCGATGCCTGGCCTGCTGCCCGATCTCTCCCGCCTCGCGCGCGCGGCGCGGCACCGGCCGCACGGCGCCGGCTGGGCCGCCTTCGGCGTGCTGGTACTCGTGGCGCTCGTACCCATGCTGCGGCAGCCCGACGCCATCAGCGCCCTGGTCTGGGCGGGCGTGGCCGTGACGGCGTGGTTCGCGACGGCGCGGCAGGCGGCGTCCCCGGCCGAACCCGCGCCATCGGCGGCACCCTCTGCCAGCGAGCCGGGGTCCCTGGCACCTCTGGTCGAGGGCGTGGTGCCGGTCTGGCTGGGGCACCTGAACACCGTGCGCGAGCAGTCCGACACGGCGATCAACCGGCTCATCGAGAGCTTCGCGTCGATCAAGAGCCAGTTCGAACTGGCCGGCTTCGTCAGCGCCGAGGACAGCACGCGGCACGAGAAGACCTTCAGCCTGCTGACGCTGTGCGAGCGCCAGCTGCATCCGGTGGTGAAGTCGATGCGGCACATCCTGGAGGGCAAGGCCTCGATGGTCCAGTGCGTGAACGACCTGTCGCAGGCCATCAAGGAACTGCAGGGCATGGCCAACGAGGTCGGCCAGATCGCGTCGCACACCAACATCCTGGCGATCAACGCGGCGATCGTGGCGGCTCACGCAGGCGAGAACGGGCGCGCGTTCGGCGTCGTCGCCAAGGCGATTCGCGAGCTGTCGCAGAACTCCGCCGACACCGGCAAGCGCATCTCGCAGCGCATGTCGCAGATCGAGGACATCATGCGGGACACGGTGGCCACGGCGACGGAAGCCTCGCAGCACGACAGCGAGGCGATCGACCTCTCGGGCCGCGTGATCGAGGACGTGCTGACGCACGTCAGGGCGCTCGGGCAGTCGGCGCAGGATCTCGTCGAGAAGGGCGCGATGATCCGCAGCGACACCGACAAGCTGCTGGTCAACCTGCAGTTCCACGACCGCGTGACGCAGATCCTCGGTGCACTGGAGTGGGACATGCAGCGCCTCGCCGGTGCGGTCCGGTCCAGCACCGTGCCGGGAGCGTCGCAGTGGCTGGCCGAGCTCTCCGACCGCTACACGATGCTCGACCAGCGCGAAGCGGCGGGCCTCGCCGAGCCGAAGGCGAAGGCGCCGGCACCGGCGGCCGAGATCGAGTTCTTCTGAGTGGGCCTCCTCCTGGGATGATCAGCAAACGGACCTGCCATGGCCAAGACGATTCTGATGGTTGACGACTCCGCGAGCCTGCGCTCGGTGGTGAAACTGGCACTCGCCGATGCCGGCTACGAGGTGCTCGAGGCCTGCGACGGGCAGGACGCGATCAGCAAGGTCGCCTCCCTCGGCGGCAAGCGCATCCACCTCGTGATCTCGGACGTCAACATGCCGCGCATGGGCGGCATCGAGTTCGTCACCCGGCTCAAGCAGGATCCCGCGTACAAGTTCACGCCGGTGATCATGCTCACGACGGAGTCCAAGGACACGGTCAAGGAACAGGGGCGTGCCGCCGGCGCCAAGGCCTGGGTGCTCAAGCCCTTCAACCCGCCGACCATGCTGGCGGCCGTGTCCAAGCTGATCGGCCCCTGAGTCCGCGCCGTCAACAACGGCCCTGCCCCCAGCGCCCCGATCGCCTCCGGCGCGCCCCGAAGGCGGCCTCAGATCCGCATCGCCTGCTGGGGCGCGCGGCTTGCGGGACGGTTGGCGTTCAACGCGCCGCGCGCGAGCCAGCGCAGGCATGCCGCGGACAGCTCATCGCGCATCGCACGCAGCGTCCTCTCGTGCCACAGGTTGCGGCTCTCGCCCGGGTCGGCCTCCACGTCGTACAGCTCGCCCACTTCGTCGTCGAGGCACAGCACGACCTTCCAGCGCCGGTCCCGGCGCATCAGGATGAACTCGCTGCCGGTCTGGATGTGGTCGCGCGCCAGTTCGGCGCAGACCGCGTCCCGCGGCAGGTGGTCGGAGCGGCGCGACTAGGCACCCCACGGCGACCGAGCCTCGAAGTCGGCCGGCGCCCGGGCCACCTCGGCGGCACCGATGGTTCCGCCCGCCCCCACCTTGTTTTCGACGATCACGTTGACGCCCGGCTGGCCGATGCCCTGCGCGAGCGCATCGTCAAGGCCACCTCGGTGATCTCGGCCTCCCTGGACGAGCGCGTGTTCAGGATGGCGCCCTGGCGATTCCGCAAGGAGCTGATCATCCCGGTGCTGACGGATCTCGCGGACGTCACGATCGGTTCGGCCCGACAGATCCTGACCATCGGCACCGCGGGTGCCGAGGCCGCCGCGGCGCTGAACATCGCCGCGTCGGCGCCGGTGGCCGAAGTGCGCCGGGTGTTCTGTGCTCCCGACGGCACCGTCATCGACCTCGGCGAGCTGACCCATCGCGGCGACTTCATCCGCGTCGACATGGACTTGCTCGGATAGGACGCTGCGGCAGCGGCTGGACCCGCCAGGCTGATCGACCGGGGGGCGAACGGGGGCAGGCTCTCGCCCTCGCGGCGGACAGCCGCGAGCTCCTGGCGCGCCGACCCCACGGCACGCTCGGTGGTCTCTCAGGGGTGGCTCTGCGCGAACGACTCGTGAGCCATCTCGATGAAGGCGCGCACCTTGGGCGCCAGGAAGCGGGCACTGGCGAACACCGCGTTGACCGGGACGTCGGGCGGCGCCCAGCCCTCGAGCACGGCCCGCAGCCGCCCCTCGGCAACCAGCGGATCGGCGATCAGGCGCGGCAGCAGCGCGATGCCCAGCCCCGACGCGGCGGCATCGCGCACGGCGAAGCTGTTGCTGGCGCGAAAGCGGGGTTGCCGCAGCGGTACACGAATCGTCTCGCCCGGCCTGCCCAATTGCCAGGCCGATGACCCGCTGCCGGGCGTGAAGACCAGCAGATCGTGGCCCGCCAGGTCGTCCGGCGCGTGCGGCGCGCCGCGCCGCTTCACGTACTCCGGTGCCGCGTACAGCGCATAGGTCAGCGCGCCGAGGCGGCGTGCGGTCAGCATGGAATCCGGCAGGTTGCCGACGCGGATCGCGAGGTCGAAGCCTTCGTGCACGACGTCGACGATGCGCCCGGTGATCTCGGCCTCGACCCTCATCAGCGGGAACTGCGCCAGGTACCGGTTGATCCAGCCGCTGACGGCGAGCATCCCGAACTCCACGCCGCAGGTCAGCCGCAGGGTGCCACGCGGCTCGCCCTGGGACAGCGCCACCGCCTGCCGCGCGTCCTCCACCGCCGCCAGGATCGCGGCCGAGCGCTCGTGGAACTCGCGCCCCACCTCGGTCAGCGACAGCGAGCGCGTCGTGCGCTCCAGCAGCCGCGCACCCAGTTCGCGCTCCAGCTGGCCGATCACGCGCGACAGGTGCGCCTTGTGCGTGTGCAGCGCCTGCGCTGCGCGCGTGAAGCTGCCGGTCTGCACCACCTTGGCGAAGGCCTGGATCGCAGCGAGATCCATTGTTGACTTCATGAGCAACACACCGTGGCCGATTGATGTATTGATCGATTCTCGTGCCAATGGAACAGTCCGCCTCCACCCGGATGCCACTGGAGCAAACCCATGAGCCTGCAGGACCCCAACGTCGTCAACGCCCGCAAGCGCAAGCGCGTCGCCGTCGTCATCGCCAACCCGGCCGTCTCCACCACCACCGGCTGGCCGGTCGGGTTCTGGTGGAGCGAGCTGACCCACCCCTACCTCGCCTTCCATGAAGCCGGCTACGAGGTCGAGGTGTTCAGCCCGGACGGCGGCGCCTGCGAGGCCGACGCGATGAGCGACCCCAACGACGCCAGCGGCTACAGCAGGACCGACCTGATCAGCCAGGGCTTCATCCACACCCCCGAGCTCAGGGCGCTGGTCGACGACACGAAGACGGTGGCCGAGATCGACGTGGCGGCCTTCGACGCGATCGTCGTCGCCGGCGGCCAGGCGCCGATGTTCACCTTCGAAGGCGCGACCGACCTGCACGCGAAGTTCGCCGCCTTCTTCGAGGCCGGCAAGGTGGCCGCGGCGCTGTGCCACGGCTGCGCGATCCTGGCCTATGCCAAGGACAGCCAGGGACAGTACATCGCCAAGGGCCGCACGGTGACCGGCTTCGCCAACGTCGAGGAGGACTTCGCCGACAACGCGGTGTGGTCCTACGGCCTGCTGCCGCGCGACCAGCACGTGATGCCCTGGCGCATCGAGGACCAGCTCGAGGCCATCGGCGCCAACTACGTGCAGGGCGGCCTGTGGCGCAGCTTCGCCGTGCGCGACGGCAACCTGGTCACCGGCCAGCAGAACTTCTCGGGCGCCGAGACCGCGCGCCTGGTGATCGAAGCGCTCGGGCGCTGACGGAGACCGCGATGAACATCAGCTTCATCGGCTACGGCAACGTCGGCGCGCCGCTGGCCGACCACCTGCAGCGCCTGGGGCATGCCGTCACGCTGGCCGCGCGCGACCCGGACTCCGACGCCGTGCGCAAGGCCCTGGCCCGCAACCCGGCGCTGAAGGCGGTGCCGCCGGAACAGGCCGTGCGCGAGGCCGAAGTCGTCTTCCTCGCCACGCCGTTCATCGCCAACGCGCAGGTCGTTCCGCCGCTGGCCGCGGCGCTGGCCGGCAAGGTGCTGGTCGACTGCACCAACCCCGTCGGCCCGGGCCTCAGCCACGGCCTGAACAGCGTGCAGTCCGGTTCGCAGGCGCTGCAGGCGATGGCGCCGAAGGCCCGGGTGGTCAAGGCCTTCACGATCTACGGCTTCGAGAACTTCGAGAACAGCGCCTACCCGGGCTACGGCGTGAAGCCGGCGATGCTCTTCTGCGGCGACGACGCCGCCGCCAAGGCCGCGACAGCGGGCCTGATCAGCCAGCTCGGCTGGGAACCGCTGGACGTGGGCGGCCTGGAGCAGGCGCTGCACCTGGAGCACATGACGCTGTTGTGGGTGCGCCTGGTGCGCGTGGAGGGGCACTCGCCCAACCTGGTCTGGGCCGCGCTGAAGCGCTGACCGGCCAGCCCGTCCAGCCCTGTGCCAACCTGCCGCTCCGCCGCATCGGATCGAGGCGCTGCGACGCTGGAACCCTCAGCACGTGTCCCGAACCCGGCATGGAGCCACCAATGCACGCCCTCCACCCCGACCTCCCCGTCCACGCCGAAGGCCGCAAGGCGACCTGGTTCGAGCTGTTCTTCGACCTCGTCTTCGTCGTCGCGGTGGCGCAGTTGTCGGCCGCCTACGCGCACCACTACGACCTGGCCGGCGCAGCGCAGTTCGCGGCCACCTTCCTGGCCATGTGGTGGTGCTGGCTGGGCCACACCTTCCACGGCACGCGCTTCGACCGGGACCTGCCGCGCCAGCGCCTGGTGGGCTTCCTGCAGATCGGTGCGGTGACCCTGATCGGCTACGGCGTCTCGGCGCCGCTCACCGAGCGGGCCTGGGCCTTCGGCACCGGCATCGCGGCGTTCAAGCTGCTGCTGGCACTGGCCTACCTGGCCGAGCGGCGCTGGAGCGGCGCGGCCGGGCTGATCCGCGTGTACGCGTCGCTCTACGCGGTGCAGGCGCTGCTGTGGCTGGCCGGGGCTGCGCTGCCCGCCGTACGCTGGGCCTGCTGGGCGCTGGCGCTGGGGCTCGACCTGGTCTCGCC
>ERZ761607.3425-NODE-3425-length-15380-cov-7.170179_pt1 | contig 15380 bp, 16 predicted proteins | sample MGYA00511164_ERZ761607 | MGnify/ENA primary metagenome ERZ761607 (study PRJEB28899, sample SAMN02445080) | bioreactor sludge metagenome | biome: EBPR sludge | place: Australia: Brisbane, Thorneside Wastewater Treatment Plant | collected 2011-06-22 ...
CGCCGACCAGGGTGAACGGCGGCAAATCCAGCTTGATCGACCGCGCCGCCGGCCCCTCGCCGATCAGGATGTCGATCTGGTAATCCTCCATCGCCGGATACAGCACTTCCTCGACGACCGGACTGAGCCGGTGGATCTCGTCGATGAACAGCACGTCGCGCGGTTCCAGGTTGGTCAGCAGCGCCGCGACATCGCCCGGCCGCTCCAGCACCGGCCCCGAGGTTTGCCGCAGGTTGACGCCCATCTCGACCGCGATGATGTGCGCCAGGGTGGTTTTGCCCAGCCCCGGCGGGCCGAACAGCAGCACATGATCAAGCGCCTCTTTCCGGGCGCGGGCGGCGTGAACGAAAATCTCCAGTTGTTCGCGCATGGCCTGCTGGCCGATGTATTCGGCCAGCCGTCGAGGGCGCACCGCCCGGTCCAGCGTGGCGTCTTCGGCGCTGGCGGCGGGAGCAATCAGACGATCGGGCGCGTTCATGCAAGTGGCAGCGTAATTTTAGTGGTTTTCAATCAGTGTGCGGACGGAACCCTGAAGTTTCGCTTAACGCCGCACGCTGGCCTGCAACGCCAGCCGGATGATCGCTTCGCTGGTCAGACCGTCGATGTCGAGCGACTGGACCATGCGCGCGGCTTCCGGTAGTTTGTAACCCAGCGCCACCAGGGCGCTGATGGCGTCGTCCACCGGATTGATGGCCGGCGCGACCGCGCGGCCGCCTGGCAACACGACCGCCGTGGGGTCCAGGCCCAGCTCACCGATTCGGTCGCGCAGCTCGATGATCAGCCGCTCGGCGGTCTTCTTGCCGATGCCGGGCAACCGGGTCAACGCGGCGGAATCTCCCTCGCGCACGCAGCGCCCGAACAGTTCCACGTTCATTCCCGACAGGATCAGCAGCGCCAGCCGAGGGCCGATGCCGGTCACCCGGATCAGATTGCGAAACAGGCTCCGTTCCGCTGGGCTGGCGAAACCGTACAGGGTATGGGCGTCCTCGCGCACCGCCAGGTGGGTGAGCAGCGTCACCTCCGCGCCGATCTCCGGCAGAGTCTGGAACGTGGTCAGCGAGGCTTCCAGTTCGTAGCCGACGCCGTGGGCGTCGATCAGCAGATACGGCGGTTGCTTCCAGGCCAGCAAGCCGCGCAGGCGACCGATCATCGCCGTCTCCCGGCCAGCACGGCGGCCGCGCCAAGGCGTTGCAGGGTTTGGCGGGTATGGCCGTGGCAGATGGCCACCGCCAGCGCGTCGGCCGCGTCGGCCTGAGGAAGAGTCGGCAGGTTCAGCAACAGGGCCACCATGCGCTGCACTTGAGACTTGTCCGCCGCCCCGCCGCCGACCACCGCCTGCTTGATGGCGCGCGGCGCGTATTCGCTGACCGGCAGCCCCGCCATGACCACCGCGCACAGCGCCGCGCCGCGGGCCTGGCCCAGCTTGAGCGCCGAATCCGGGTTGCGGTGCATGAACACCTGCTCGGCCGCCGCTTCGGCCGGCTGGTAGGTTTGAATCACGGCGGTGATGCCTTCGAAAATGGTTTTCAGCCGTTCCGGCAGCGGTCGGCCGCTGTCGGTCTGGATACAACCGCTGGCGACGTAACGGCCGCGTGGTCCATCCATGTCCAGGATGCCGTAGCCGGTCACGCGCGAGCCGGGATCGATGCCGAGCAATCGAATCGTCGCCACGCTCAAAGTTTCGCCAGGATGGCGTCGGGGATGTCGGCGTTGGAGTAGACGTTCTGGGTATCGTCCAAATCCTCCAGCAGATCCAGCAGCTTGACCATTCTCTGGGCATCCTCGAAATTCAGGGTGACCGAGGAGGCGGCGCGTTGGGTCACTTCGGCTTCCTCCGGGGTCAAGCCCGCGGCGATCATCGCTTCCTTGACGCCTGGGAACGACGAGGGGTCGGTGAGCACGTCCACCGATCCGTCGTCGTTGCTCACTACATCATCGGCGCCGGCTTCGATGGCGACTTCCATGATGCGATCCTCGTCGCGGCCGGCCGGATAGCTCAACACGCCCCGCTCGGTGAACTGGAACGCCACCGAGCCACTGGCGCCGAGATTGCCGCCGCATTTGGTAAACGCATGGCGGACTTCCGCCACCGTGCGGTTGCGGTTGTCGGTCATGGTGTCCACCATCACCGCCACGCCGCTGGGACCATAACCCTCGTAGCGGATTTCCTCGTATTCCACCCCGTCCAGCGTGCCGGCGCCGCGCTTGATGGCCCGGTCGATGGTGTCTCGGGGCATGTTGGCGGTCAATGCCTTGTCCATGACCAGCCGCAGCCGGGGATTGGCGCCGGGATCACCGCCGCCCATGCGGGCCGCCACCGTGATTTCCCGGATCAGTCGGGTGAACAATTTACCGCGTTTGGCGTCCTGGGCGTTCTTTCGGTGTTGAATGTTCGCCCATTTGCTATGTCCAGCCATGCGAAGCCTCGTGCCTGAATGAATACCGCGCGGATAGGGAAAAACGTTCGGTCTAGCATCTAGCCATCCCGTCGCGGATGGCGAAACCGGCCGGTGGCGAAGAACGCGCAGGCTTGGGAGACCGCGGTCGGATCCACCAGCATCTGCATGTGGGAAACCGGCAGGCAGATGTGGTCGGTCATGCCTGGCAACTGGGTTTCGACCACGGCGATCATGCCGTCCGCCGGAGCTGGCATGCCGGGAAACAGCAATCCCAATCCCAGGTTGAGGGTGCCGGCGATCGAACCCAGTTGATGGGAATTGACCCAGGCCGGAGCATCGCCCAGCAGGCCGGCTTCCAGTCCCTGGCCGACAAAATAGCCCAGTCCCATGTTGTGCATGACCCGAGCGCCGTAGCTGCCCTGATGCGGCGTTCCCAGCGTCACTACCCGACCTGGCCGCTGCTTGGGGTATCGGTGGAACAGATGACGCACCACCAGCCCGCCCATGCTATGGGCCAGGAAATGCACGACCGGCGTATCCACGTGCTCCAGCGCCGCGTGCAAATCCTCGGCGTTTTCCGCGGGGGTGCGGGTCATGGAGGGGTAGGAGTAATTCACCGTATGGTAGCCGGCCCCCTCCAACCAGTATTCAAGCAGTTGCATCCACAGTCCATGCACGTACAAACCATGCACCAGCACCACCGTTTCCCGCTGGGCCGTCATATGCTCTGTTCTCCTCGGTTAGTTTGCGACGCTGGATTTTAGCCAAATTCACCGTCGCCCGGGCAGATTCCGCCAAAATCCTGGGCGAGGAGTGGCGCCAGCCGTACGCCGCCCTCCGCCGGTCTAGCCGCCGCGGGCTTCGTCGAACAGCGTGATGACGGCGTGACGGTTCAGTTTTCCCGCGCCGGTGAGAGGCAATTCGGCGACCGGTCGGATGTGCTTGGGAACCTTGTAATCGGCCAGATAGTCCCGGCAAAAGGCCTTGAGTTCGTCTTCCCCGGCGCTCCGGCCGGCATGAAAAACCACCAGCGCGACCGGCGCCTGTCCCCATTTGGGATCGGGAACACCGGCGCAAATCGCCCCGGCGACGGCGGGATGCTTCATCAAGGCTTGTTCGATCTCCTCCGGGGAGATGTTTTCTCCACCGGAGATGAACATGTTGTCGGCCCGCCCCTTGATGAAAACCAGGCCGTCCTGGTCTTGCATGGCCAAGTCTCCCGTATAAATCCAGCCGTCCCGGTCGATGATTTTTTCGGTCCGCGCCGGATCGTCGAGGTAGCCGTCGAAATTATGCGGGCTGCGCAGGCATAGAACGCCGGTTGCGCCGGGCTTGACTTCGCGTCCGGATTCCCGGTCGACGATCTTGGCGTCGCAATGGAACATGGAGGTACCGATGCTGGCCGAATGGGTCAGCAACTCCTCCAAGGAGTCGGAGCGGGCGATATAGGCGAAATTGGAGGGGCCGGCCTCCGTCATCCCGTAGCTCTGGCTGATGGGAATGCCTTTGTCCAGGAAGGTTTTCATCACCGCCTTCGAGCAGGGAGCGGCGGCTGTGGTGATCGCTTTCAATCTGGAGAAATCGGTTTCCCCGAATTTTGGATGAGCGATCAGGAATTGCAGCATGGCTTCCACCGCGCCAAAGTTCTCGACCCGCCCTGCGTGGATCAGTTCGAGAATCAGGCCGGGATTGAATTCGCGCAGCAGGACGCTGGTGATGCCCGCATGGAACAGCGGGGTGAAGGTGTTCCAGCCACCGATGTGAAAGAACGGGAAGGTGATGAGGACGTTTTGGTAGGACCCCGCGAGGCCGGTGGCGAGAATATCCACCGAATTCCACACCATTTGCCGATAAGAGACGATGCAGATTTTCGGCACGGCGGTCGTGCCGCCGGTGTGGACGTACAGGCAGCGATCGTTCAACGTCAGCGGAATGTTGATCTCCCTGGGATCGGTCTTCAGGATGACCGTTTCAAAGATTTTTTGGTCGTCGTCGATGTTGATCGCCGATTGAACCGAGGGAGGAGCCGATAACGACGAGACCAATTCGGCGAATGCGTTTTCGTAAAAAAGGACGCGGGGCTGGAGACGAGCCATCAGGTCGTCCAGTTCCGGTTTTTTCAGGCGCTGACTCAACGGGGCCAAGATAATCCCCAGTTTGCCGCAGGCCAGATAAATGTCGATGGGTTCGATCCGATTGCGGCAGATCAGCGCGATGACATCGCCCTTGCGCAGGCCCAGCGCGTCGGTCAGATAGGTTCCCACCCGGCAAGCCCGGTCGTTCATTTCCTGAAAGGTGTAAGCCTCTTGGGTGAATGAGTCGTAAAGGGCGGCTCGATGGGGCGTCAAGGCAGCGCGGCGCCCCGCCCAATCGCCAACCCAGTTCATGGGCAGATCGTCGTAGTTTTGAATGAAATTCATTGGAGTCTCCTCCGATCAAGTAGGGGAAAACACGGATCAGGGACGTTCCGTGCGCCACGCCGTTGGACCGTGGAGCACTGCGTTGCAGGCTGCCGGCAGTCGATCCGCCGAGGGGGGTTCGGGTTTCCGGTAGGGCCTGGGCGACAACGCCGCCTGCACGATGTCCCGGACCCAATGGTTCAAGTCGGTGTCGCAGCCGTCGCCGGGTGGAAACGGCTTCTGTGGCTTGCACTGCTCGTCCCCCGGTGGGCAGGCCAGTCGGACGTGGAAATGGGCGTCGTGGCCCCACCAGGGGCGCACCCTTTCCAGCCAGCTCCGCTCGGTTTCGCTGTTGCACAGCGCCTGCTTGATGATCGGATTGACGAAAATCCGTTCCACCTCCGGCGCCAGCGCCGCCTGCTTGAGCGCGTCCCGGTAACGCGGCGACCAGCGGGAATCATTCAACATGCCCTCGGTGGGTCGAATCATCGAGGGCATGTCGATGCGCTCGACGTCGGCCCGCGACAACAGCCGGTCGCGCGGCTGTTGCAGGAACCAGACATCCACGTCCAACCCGCTTTGGTGGCTGCGGTGGCCGTTCGGCATCGGCCCGCCGCGCGGCTGTCCCAGATCGCCGATCAGCAACCGCCCGCCGTTGGCCGCCGTTCGCCGGCCCAGTCGCTCCACGAACGTGATCAGGATCGGATGCCCGTAATAACGGTTGCGGCTGGGGCGCATGACCTGATAACCCTCGCCGGCCAGTGGCAGCGCCACCGCGCCGGCGATGCAGCCGGCGGCGTAGGAGCCGATCACTTGCGGCGGCCCGGCCAGCGGATACCCGACCGTGCTCCAACCATTGTCGGCCCAAGCCGGCATGACGCTGACCCAGAACAGCAGGAATAACAAAATCGGGAGTCGAACAGTCATGGCATTTCCACCCCTGCGCGGTTGATGAGCACAAAGCTTAGCGAAGGAGCCGGCTTTTGGGCAGTGCCGACCCGTTCGGGCAAGCCGGGGCGCGTGCGCGTGGCTATGCTGAAATCACTGGTACGTTTGGAGAGAATCCGCCCATGTTGCCCGACTATTTCGAATTTTCCCTGCCGACCCGCGTGATTTACGGGATCGGCGTCATCGACCAGTTGAACGACGCCGTGGCGTGTTATGGCGCCCGACGAGCGTTGTTGGTCACCGATGCCATTCTGATTCAGGCCGGCTTGGCGGAGCGGGTCAAGGCGGGTTTCCGTAACACCGCCATCGACATCGTGGCGACGTTCGACCAGGTGCCGCCCAATTCCACGATCAAAACCGTCGAGAACTGCGCGGCGCTGGGCCGCGAACATGGCTGCGATCTGATCGTCGGTTTGGGCGGCGGCAGCGTGCTGGATACCGCCAAGGTCGCCAACCTCCTGCTGGTCAGGGGTGGACGAGTACAGGAACACATGGGCGCGTATCTGCTCGGTCAAACCCGCCTGCTGCCGCTGCTCCTGATTCCGACCACCGCCGGCACCGGGTCGGAAGTGACCAAGGTGGCGGTGATCGCCGACCCCGACCACGACGTGAAACTGCCGTTCGCCGAAAACCAGTTCCTGCCCGATCTGGCGATTCTCGATCCCGAACTGACCCGCACCATGCCGCCGAAATTGACCGCCATGACCGGCATGGACGCGCTGACCCACGCCATCGAAGCCTATGTGGACAAGGAGTGGTCGCCGGCGGCCGATGGGCTGGCGCTGCAAGCCATCCGCTTGATTCGCGACCATTTGCTGCTGGCCTGCGCCCAGCCGGAAAATCTGTCGGCGCGCGGGGCGATGCTGGTGGCCAGTTGCCTGGCGGGCATTGCCTTCTCGCACTCGATGGTGGGGATGACGCACGGCATCTCCCACGCCCTGGGCGGGGTCTACCACATCCCGCATGGACTGGCGAACGCGCTGGTCTTGCCGGAAGTGATGGCATACAACCTGGAATCGCGGCTGGACCGTTACGCCGACATCGCCGAGGCGCTGGGGGTGGTGTTCCCGCGTCCCGGCGCGGCGATTGGGAACTGGTTGCGTTACAGCGGACTTGGATTCGCCGCGCCGCTGGCCAGGCTGTTGACTGGACTGGACCGCTGGTTCCGGCGCAAGGCGGCGAAAGCGGGCATTACCTACATCCGCACCCTGAACCGGCAACTGGCGCACCTGACCGGAATGCCGCTGAACCTGCGCGACGCGGGCGTCAAGGACGGGCTGGCGAAGCTGGAGCAGGTGGCCGATACCGCGATGACCGACGGCTCGATGTTGTACAACCCACGCGAGCCGGAACGGGAGGCGGTGGTCCGCATCGTCCGCGCCCTGTACGAGACCACCGTGACGCCGCTGCCGGTAACGCCAACGGATTTGCGGCCAGCGGGGGAAACGGCGGAAGCGAGGGAGCTGCGTAATGTTTTCCCGGACGCCGATACGCTTTATCGAGTGCTGGGCGGCTTTTTCGAGCGGCTGAAAACCGACCCGCAAATCGGCGGACCATTGAAAGCTTCCGGGCTGTGCGTTCAGTTCGCCTTCGATCCACCGGCGGCCACGATGACCATCGACGCGCGGGGCGACGAAGTGAAGATTTACCGGGGCGCGGAATTCAGCGGTCAGCCGGAAGTGACCATGCGCATGAGCGCCGATTTCGCCCATGCGTTCTGGCACGGCCAGGTCAATCTGGTGTCGGCCCTGACCCGCCGGCAGGTGGTCGCCAAGGGCAACGTGCCCAAGACGTTGAAATTGCTCCCGATCCTGAAGCCCGCCTATGCCTTGTATCCGCAATATCTGGCCGAGGCTGGAATGGCGGATAAAATCATAAGCTCATGATTTTAATAGCCAAGCCCTTCAGCTTGCGACCAGCAGCCGCGCCGCCATGAGCGCCACCACGAGCAGGAACACCGGGCGAATGAACGGCGCGCCGTAGCGAATCGCGCCGTGCGCCCCGGCGAACGCGCCCACCATCAGCAGCGCCCCCATGCTTAGGCCGATGATGTAGTCGATGTTGCCGAACACCATGAAGGTCAGCAGGGCGGCGAGGTTGCTGATGAAGTTCATGAACCGGGCTACCCCGGCGGCGGCGACCAGGTCCAGCCGGAACAACTTCATCGCCGCCGCCATCCAGAACGCCCCCGTGCCAGGGCCGATGAAGCCGTCGTAGAAGCCGATCAGTCCCCCCGTGACCAGCTTGATCCCGCGCCGGACGGAATGGGGCGGCAACGGGGGTTCCGGCGGGGCGGCGGACGGTCGGGCGCGGCGCGGCCAGATCAGATAGGCCGCCGCCAGCAGAATCGCCAGCGGCAGCAGCTTTTTCAGTACCCCGGCGCTCATCAGATAGATCAGCACCGCTCCAACCAGCGCGCCCACGAAGGTGCCGAAGCTCATCGCCCACCACAGCGTGGGCTGAAACAGTCCCTTGCGGATGAAGGTGACCGAGGCGGTCAGGGTGCCGAAGGTGCCGACCAGCTTGTTGGTGCCCACCACCAGATGCGGCGGCATTCCGGTGCTCAGCAGCGCCGGCATCACCAGCATCCCGCCGCCGCCGGCGATGGCGTCGATGAAGCCGGCCAGCAAGGCGGCTCCGCCCAGCAGCAGGACGGTGGTGAAATCCAGGGCGATCAATGCCCTGTTTCCATGCCGGGGCCGCGCGTTCGCGGTCGAGCCGGCGTCATCGGACCCGTCATCGACTGGCCAGGCGGTCGATGGTGGCGATGTCCTCGGCTCTCAATTTCAACTCCGTCGCCCGCAGGCTGTCGCGGACGCTGGCGACCTTGCTGGCGCCGGGGATCGGCAGAATGTGTCGGCCCTTGTGCAGCAGCCAGGCCAGGGCGATGCGGTGTGGCGAGGACTGGTATTGGGCGGCGAGCTGTTGCAGCAGGGGTTCCTGGCCGAGGCGCAAGTGGCCGTGATGCCCGCCCACCGGGCTGTAGGGAATGTAAGTGATCCGCCGCGCCTGGCAGAAGTCGATCAGGCCATTGTGGAAATCCTGCGGGTCGAACAAGTTGCAGCGATTTTGCACCGAGGCGATCACGGTGAAGTCGAGCGCCTGTTCCAGTTGGGCGGGACTGACGTTGGACAGGCCAAGATGGCGGACCTTGCCTTCCTCCTTCAGCCGGACCAGGGTTTCCAGCGAGCGCCGAAAATCCACCTTGGGATCGACGGCGTGCAGTTGGTACAGGCCGATGCAATCGGTTTGCAGCGCGCGCAGGCTGTCCTCGCAGGATTGGCGCAACCAGCCAGGATCGCCATCCACCACCCAGGCGCCGCCGGGCCGGCGCAGCCCGCCCTTGGTGGCGACCATCACTCGGCCGGTCACGCCGAGCGAGTCCAGCGCCCGCTGGATCAGCCGTTCGTTATGACCGATGTCGTCGTCGTCCAGGCAGTAGACGTTGGCGGTGTCGATGAAATTACCCCCGTCGGCGACGAACGCCTCGATGACCGCGAGCGCCTGGGTTTCGTCCGGTCGCCCGCTGATGGACAGCGGCATGGCGCCCAGCCCGATGGCCTTCAACATCAATCCCGTGTTGCCGAGTTCGCGTTGTTTCATGAGGTCTTCTCCGATGGGAGTGGTGGCGTGGACGTTCTATGGGGTAAGCAGTCGGCTGAGTATGCCTTGATAAATTCGACTGAGGCGCTCAAGGTCGGCGATGGCCACGCATTCGTCAACCTTGTGAATGGTGGCGTTGACGGGGCCCAATTCGATGACCTCGGCGCCAGTGGGGGCGATGAAGCGGCCGTCCGAAGTGCCGCCGGTGGTGGAGAGTTGCGGTTCCAGCCCGGTTTCGGCGCGAATCGCGGCGGCGGCGGCGGCCACTAGCGCGCCGGGCGGGGTGAAGTAGGGGGGACCGGACAACCGCCATTCCAGGATGTATTGGAAGACCTGGCCGGTTTTGACTTCTTCGTTCAGCAGGGCGGTTTCGACGAGCAGCCGGGTGCGTTCCTGGAGTTGGTCGACCGTCACCGCCGGCGAGAAGCGGAAATTGAACAACATCTCCAGATCGCCGGGAATGACGTTGTCCGCGCCGGTCCCGGAGCGCAGGTTGGAAATCTGGAACGAGGTGGGTGGGAAAAACTCGTGGCCTTGATCCCAGATTTCATCGGTCAGGGTCGTGAGCAAGGCGCCGACCGCGTGGATGGGATTTTGCGCCAGGTGCGGATAGGCGACGTGGCCTTGCACGCCGCGCAGGATCAGCCGGCCATTCAGCGAGCCACGCCGGCCGTTCTTGATCGTATCGCCCACGTGCGTGGCGCTGGACGGTTCGCCCACCAGACACCAGCGGATTTTCTCGCCGCGCGCCTCCAGCCGTTCCACGACCTTGACCGTGCCATCGATCGCCACGCCTTCCTCGTCGCTAGTAATCAGGAAGGCGATAGAGCCTCGTGGCTGGGGATGGTCGGCGAGAAAGCGTTCGCAGGCGATGATCATCGCCGCCAGACTGCCTTTCATGTCCGCCGCGCCGCGCCCGTACAGGAATCCGTCGCGGATTTCCGGCGCGAACGGCGGCGATTGCCATTGTGCCAATGGGCCGGGCGGCACCACGTCGGTATGACCGGCGAAGGCGAACAACGGTTCGTCCTCGCCCAGGCGTGCCCAGAAGTTATCCACCGCGCCGAAGCGCAGTCGTTTCACCCGAAAGCCGAGCGCTTGCAGTCGGGCGATCAAGGTTTCCTGGCAACCGGCGTCCTCGGGTGTGATCGAGAGCCGGCGGAGGAGATCAATGGCAAGGTCCAGGGTGGTGGACATGGGCGCGAAACTCCACTGTGGCCGCTTCGGTAAGCGCGGCTTGAAGGCTTTCAGGATTTTCCTACCAATATCTTTGATTTCATGGTGTTGCCCTCTTGGGTTTGCCGCTGAACAATCCGCGTCTCCGCTTCCTACCACCTAATTGTGGGACATCCGCTCGACTATGGAAGTGGAGCACTGGCAAAAAACGTGCATCCCGAAGCGACCGCCGCCAGCCAGTTCAAGCCGCCCGGCGCCAAGCTCTCGTGTGGCGCAAGAGACCTTGCAGTCGTGCGCCTTGCGCCACAGCGTTACGGTAATGATGGAAATTGCGATGCAAAAGAATGCGATAAGGAACCACCGAAGTACACGGTGCTCCGCGTTTGTGCCTGCTCGCAAGGATTGCATGGTGGGCTCCTGGGATGTTCCATCCGTGGGAAATCCACAACTAACCGTTTAACTTCTTTAGAAAATCGAGTAAATCCATGGCCGCTTCCCGTAGCGAACAAGTACCGACATCGATTCGATGACTCGCCACGGTATATATCATTTTTCTATTCGGCGAATACTCCACCGCGGTAAAGTCCATGACCGAACGACCCACCCAAGGACTGCCAGGTCTAGCCTGAATTTTCTTTAAAGTATTTTCCGGGGTGTCGAAAACGAGTACTGTTTTTTGATTTCTAAAAAAGCCAATGGCCCGCTTACTTTGAAGACTTCCAGCGCCGACATCGACGATCAGGAATTGCCGTTCGTCGTCCGTCTGGTTATCTTGGATACAACACATTGAGGCATCCCAAAATTTTTCCCAATCCTGATGCGCCAGAAAATAGGTCGCCGGAAACGACTTTTTTATTTCCCTGTCTAAATCCAAGATTTTTATGTCGTCGGAACACTGAAGGACTTCTTGCGCAAGTTTTGTTTTACCAACACCGGACGGACCAATTAGAAATATCGTTTTCATGACCTCGGTGGCTCGACGAATGAAAGGAAGCTCATCCGTCCGCGCCCAGCATCAACCTCGAAAACACGACGCAGCTTGCGGGCGCGGGTCGGGTGGAGCGCAATGTTGGGCATGGTTTCTCACGATTGATGCGGTTCGTTCCTCACCCCTCACCGCATCCTACGGTTGTAATCGTTTATCCCCAGTCTTCTTCTCCAGCCGCGAGAATCCCTCGGGGCGCCGCCGCCGCCCCCCTGGGAAGGTTGTCTCGTTGACCCCAGTTGTGGTCGAACTGTCCGTCCGTGCGGGTGTACGGCACTTCTCGGCTCGCGGCCTTCTTCGAGTTTTCCAGTTCGTTGTGGTCGAATACGACTCCATACATGTCCTCGACCGGCGCGTGGACGATGAGCTTGGTGTAATTTTCCGTACCTGCCCTTTCGAAGTAGTTATCTGCCCAAGGTTGCACATAAGCGTTATGCGGCCATGGGTCGGCGACATACCACTGTGAGGTTCCGTGCCGGACGACGACGTAATGATGGTCTCCGCTCCAGGCTACCTTGAGAGCCTCCGTCCCCGGTGGGGCTATCGTGGACAGGATGCCCAGGACCACCGAGGAGAATTTCTCGCAGACTCCGCCCTCCATTTTGATGGTGCTGGCCGCCATCAGCGACAACGCCCGGACCAACCCATCGGGCAGCTTCGCCATATGGGTTTGGTCGAACAGTCGATTCGGATCGCCCGGTTTCTCTTCGAGCAGGTCCATACCGTCTTGCCAGATGAAGTCCCCCCGCCCGTCCTCGGTCAGGGGGTGTTCGGCGCGATTACGAATATTCTCCGGAAGGCCGGCCCGGTTGTTATAGGGGCCTTTCGGTAACAGGCTCCGCGCCTGCCGAACTGCCGTCAATGCGAGGTCTCGGGCAATCGCTTCGTCATCAGGATCGCCTGGGCCCCGGTCTTCCGGAACCCCCTTTGAAAATTGGAATTCCAAATACAGCTCTTGCGAGCCGTTGGCCTTCGGTGGTCCCCAGACTGCGGCATGATTGCCTTGCTCATTCACGTAGTGGGCATAGGGACCGGGCTTGGGAACCGGTGCGGGTGGCGGTAGGATTGGCAAAGATTGCGGACAGACCGTCACCGGGCCTACCACGGTGGGTTGGTTGAGAGCTGCCTGGATTGCGTCCGCAGGCGGTGGTGTGGCGGGTGGCGGCTGCGGTACCGGCCGGGTGGGCCTAGGCGGCTCTAGCTGTGGTACCGGCCGGGTGGGCCTAGGCGGCTCTAGCTGTGGTACCGGCCGGGTGGGCCTGGGCGGCTCTAGCTGCGGGACCGGTCGAGTGGGCTTGGGCGGCTCTCCCTCCGCCGCTGGCCACGGCGGCAGCGGCAGCGGGACCGGCCGGGGGGGTTTGGGCGGATCATCCTGCGAAGGCGGTTGCGGGACCGGCCGGGTGGGTTTGGGCGGATCACCATTAGGCATGATTGCCTCCTTCGTGGGATGCGGCGATCCATCGTTCGAGCACCTCCAGCGTCGCAACCTGGAGCGCGTCCGGCCCAATTTTCACCGATTCCGCAAACGTCGGAAATTGTGGGTCGCGGTCGAAACCGGTTCCGAACAGGAACATCAACGCGATTACGAGGAGCTGCCCCCGCCGGTTGTTCATGCGATGCTCGCTGGCTCGAACGAGTCCCTCCTGGATGAGCGTCGCTATCTTGTGAGTTTCATACTTTCGCGGCCAGAGGCGGCGGAGCATCACCCTGACATGGGTCCGGCCATCGGTAATGGTCCGATCCTCCAGCAGTCCAGCCAGTTCTTTGCGGGCCGTCATCAGGGCAGCCAGGAACTGGTTGTAGTCCGAGCCTTGGACCCTCACGACATGGCTTAATGCTTGTGAAGCCAAGTGATTGATCCGCAGGCTCTGGTCCTTGTCCATGAGGATTTGGCCGGCCCACGGGATCTGTGCGTCCTCGTCGAACCAACTGCCAAGCAGCGGCAGCAGGGTGAGATACAGGCAAACATCGCGGCGAGTCTTGAAGTCGTACCGCGCGGCTCGTTCGTGGCCGTGTTCGATCACCTTAGCCGTTGTCTCCGGTCCCCAAGCCCGGGTGTGCCAAGGAAAGAAGTCGCGGTAGTGCGCGACCATGGCCAGTTGGGACGAATGGCTTGACTCTCGTTCGAAGGCGTCCATGGAATGTTTACTGATTTGGAGCACTGAGTAACCCCTCTTCGTGGGCGGTTGAGTGCCGCAATTCCTGACGTATTTCCATCAGGATTTTTCCGAGCATATTCTTGCCGCTCCCGTCCGCGCCACATCCCCAATAGTAATCGCCTGGCGCGTTCTCAATCAATTCCTCATCATCGGTATCGAGTAAGATCTGGCGGATGTCTTTGTGTGTGCGGAATTTTTGGCGGACAGCATCACGCATAATGTCGTCTTTGATTTGCTCCCAATCTTCGCGTAATGGGCGCTTACGATCACGTCCCATTTCGGCTGCTTGCTTCGGAGTTTTGGCGCGTCGAATAGTCTCTTCGTGCGGTGTACCAGTAAACTTCTGTGCTTGAAAATAATGTTCGGAGGTGGGCCACCAAACACCATTGAGTTCGATGCCATGAGCGGAGAAATTCGAAAAGCAACCAAAAGCATCGCGGGTACTGTAGAAATAAATTGGCATGGTGCGATACTCCGGTAGTCAGCGATATGCCTTGAAGCTTAGGGCATCATCGAGAGAAAGCAATCAGCCGCGCGACGCAAAGAAGTGTTCCGACAGTGGCGCACGGATAGCATCTGTCCAACGCTGCCTTAACCAGCGTGGGCCACGATAGGTCAGCATCGCTGCCGACTTCACACTGCGTCCGGTTCAAGGCGTTGATACTCATTAGAGGCCTCCCCCAGTTGTTCGGGCTGGGCAGGCGCAGCTACCCTCCCATGGATTCACACCAGAAACTGGAGGAGACCTCTATGCAATTTTACACTGGGCAACATCGGTATTACTGCGGCATCGATCTGCATGCTCGGCAGATGTACGTCTGCATCGTCAATCAGGAAGGTGCCATTCTGGTTCATCGGAACATCAAAACCGATCCGACCGGCTTCCTCGAATTGATTGCCCCATACCGGGACGATCTGGCGGTCGCGGTCGAGTGTATCTTCACCTGGTATTGGCTGGCCGACCTCTGCGCCCGGGAGGGCATCCCCTTCGTGTTGGGACACGCGCTGTACATGAAGGCGATCCACGGCGGCAAGGTGAAGAACGACCGGATTGACTCGCAGAAGATCGCCTTGCTGCTGCGCGGGGGGATGCTCCCGCAAGCCTATGTCTATCCCGAGCGGATGCGCGCCACCCGTGATCTGCTGCGCCGGCGCATGCACCTCATGCGCTTCCGCGCCGATCTGCTCGCGCATATCCAGAACACCGCCAGTCAATATAACCTGCCGCCGCTGGCCGAGCAGGCGAGCAAGAAATCGGAGCGCCCCGCCATTCCGGCTCACTTCCCCGATCCGGTGGTGCGGCAAATGATCCAGCTCGACCTCGATGTCATCGCCCACCTGGACGAACAATTGCGGGTGCTGGAACAAGACCTGGCGCTCAAGGCCAAGGCCCACGACGCCTTCGCCTATCACCTGATCCGTTCCGTACCCGGTATCGGCCGCATCCTCACCTTGGTGATCCTCTACGAAATCGAACGAATCGAGCGGTTCGCCACGGTCGGTCAATTTGCCTCCTACGCCCGGTTGGTCAAGTGTGCCAAGGAATCCGCCGGCAAGCGCCACGGCTACTCCAGTAAGAAAATCGGCAACGCCTATCTGAAATGGGCGTTCAGCGAGGCGGCGGTGCTGTTCTTGCGCAACAATCCCCCGGCGCAACAGGGGTGTGATTCAAAGTGATGCATCGATGAAATGGCCGGTTCAAGCGGCTTCT
>ERZ761607.3426-NODE-3426-length-15378-cov-32.993996_pt1 | contig 15378 bp, 11 predicted proteins | sample MGYA00511164_ERZ761607 | MGnify/ENA primary metagenome ERZ761607 (study PRJEB28899, sample SAMN02445080) | bioreactor sludge metagenome | biome: EBPR sludge | place: Australia: Brisbane, Thorneside Wastewater Treatment Plant | collected 2011-06-22 ...
CGTCGGTCTCCAAAACCGAAGGTTGGGGGTTCGATTCCCTCTGCCCCTGCCATATTTTCTCGGGTGGTTATCCGCAATGGCCGATAAGTTGAAATTCGCGCTGGCGCTGGCACTGTTGGCAGCCGGCGTGGTCGGCTTCTATCTGCTTTCCGAGCAGCCGCTCGTGCTGCGCGTGCTGTCGGTGCTGGTCGGTTTTGGTGCTGGTGTCGCAGTCGCCTCCTTTTCGGAGCAGGGGCAGCGTTTCATCGGCTTTGCGCGTGAATCGATCACCGAAGTCAAGAAAGTCGTCTGGCCCAGCCGCAAGGAAACCATGCAGACCACTGGTCTGGTGTTTGCCTTCGTGGTGGTCATGGCGATCTTCCTGTGGCTGACCGACAAGACCCTGGAATGGGTTCTCTACGATCTCGTTCTGGGTTGGAAGTGATATGACGAAGCGTTGGTATGTGGTTCACGCCTACTCGGGCTTCGAGAAGTCCGTGCAGCGCGCGCTGATCGAGCGCATCAATCGCGCCGGCATGCAGGATGGCTTTGGCCAGATTCTGGTGCCGGTCGAGGAAGTGATCGAGATGCGCAACGGTCAGAAGACCGTGACCGAACGCAAGTTCTTCCCGGGTTATGTTCTCGTCGAGATGGAAATGAACGACGAGACCTGGCATTTGGTCAAGTCGACGCCGAAAGTCACCGGTTTCGTCGGTGGTACGGCGAACAAGCCTGCGCCGATCTCCGAGAAGGAGGTCGCGAAGATCATGCAGCAGATGCAGGAAGGGGTGGAGAAGCCTCGTCCGAAGGTGCTGTTCGAGATCGGCGAAGTCGTGCGCGTCAAGGAAGGTCCGTTTACCGACTTCCATGGCTCGGTCGAGGATGCCAACTACGAGAAGAACAAGCTGCGTGTGTCGGTGACCATTTTTGGTCGCGCCACGCCAGTCGAGCTGGATTTCGCGCAGGTCGAGAAGACTTGAGCGTAAAGGCGGGCCCGCGGGCCTGCCGTAGCCCGTTCACGCGGGCGATGCGAGGAGCGTCGGGCGGCTGCCCGGTGCGCTAGCACTCATCACAGGAGCAAGCCTCAATGGCAAAGAAAATCATTGGTTACATCAAGCTGCAGGTTCCGGCCGGTAAGGCCAACCCCAGCCCCCCGATCGGTCCGGCGCTTGGTCAGCGCGGCCTGAACATCATGGAGTTCTGCAAGGCGTTCAACGCCAAGACCCAGGGCATGGAGCCCGGTCTGCCGATTCCGGTGGTGATCACCGCCTTCGCCGACAAGTCCTTCACGTTCATCATGAAGACTCCGCCGGCCACGATCCTGATCAAGAAGGCCGCCGGTATCCAGAAGGGTTCGCCGAAGCCGCACACCGACAAGGTCGGGAAGATCACCCGTGCCCAGGTCGAGGACATCGCCAAGGCCAAGCAGCCGGACCTCACCGCTGCCGACCTCGAAGCCGCCGTGCGCACCATCGCCGGTTCCGCCCGCAGCATGGGCATCACCGTGGAGGGCCTGTAATCATGGCGAAGCTGTCCAAGCGAGTTCAGGCGCTGCGCGCCAAGGTTGACCGCAACCAGGCCTACCCCGTGGCCGATGCCCTGCGTCTGGTCAAGGAGTGCGCCACCGCCAAGTTCGACGAGTCGATCGACATCGCCGTGAATCTCGGCGTCGATGCACGCAAGTCGGACCAGGTCGTCCGTGGTTCGGTCGTGCTGCCCGCCGGTACCGGCAAGTCGGTACGCGTGGCCGTGTTCGCCCAGGGCGACAAGGCCGAGGCCGCCCGCGCCGCCGGCGCCGAAGTCGTCGGTTTCGACGACCTCGCCGAGCAGATCAAGGCCGGCAACCTCAACTTCGACGTCTGCATCGCGACCCCCGACGCCATGCGCGTGGTCGGCCAGCTCGGCCAGATCCTGGGTCCGCGCGGCCTGATGCCGAACCCGAAGGTCGGTACCGTCACCATGGACGTCGCCACCGCGGTCAAGAACGCAAAGGCCGGCCAGGTTCAGTACCGCACCGACAAGGCGGGCCTGGTGCATGCCACCATCGGTCGCGCCTCTTTCGAGGTCGATGCGCTGCATCAGAACCTCACCGCCTTCATCGACGCCCTGGTCAAGGCCAAGCCGGCCGCGGCCAAGGGCATCTACCTGCGCCGCATCGCCGTCTCCAGCACCATGGGTGCCGGCGTGCGCGTGGAGCCGGGCAGCCTCAACCCGGCCTGATGGTGGAGGCGTTCGCCAAAGGCGGGCGCTTCGAAGAACTTTGAGCCGTAGCCGCCCGATCCGGGGCTGCGGATCGTCAAAGACCGCAGGTGGGGTCCCGCGAAGGGGCCGCTTAAGCATGTGAATGGCCTGCGCAGACGGTGTGCTCAGAACAGGATTTGGCCGGTTTGCCGGCCGCGCTCCTGATCCAGGTCGCCGTGGGTGCGAGCCGCGCGAGCGGTTCGCGTGTTGACTTGAAAGGAGGAAAGACCTGTGGGTCTCAATCTCGATGACAAGAAAGCCGTAGTGGCTGAGGTGTCGGCACAAGTGGCCAACGCCCAGACGATCGCGGTGGCCGAGTATCGCGGCATTGCGGTGGGCGACCTCACCGCGCTGCGCGCCAAGGCCCGCGAGTCTGGCGTGTATCTGCGCGTGCTGAAGAACACCCTGGTCCGTCGCGCCATCGCCGGCACCCCGTTCGAGGGGCTGGCGGGCGATCTGACCGGTCCGCTGATCTATGGCATCTCGACCGATCCGGTCGCTGCGGCCAAGGTGCTGAACGACTTCGCCAAGGGCAACGACAAGATCGTCCTGCGTGCTGGTTCCTACTCGGGCAAGACGCTCGACAAGGCCGGCATCCAGGCGCTCGCCTCGATCCCGAGCCGCGAAGAGCTGCTCGCCAAGCTGCTGGGCGTCATGCAGGCGCCGGTGTCCGGCTTTGCCGGTGCGCTCGCCGCCCTCGCCAAGAAGCGCGAGGAAGAAGGCGCTGCCGCCTGACCGCAGCCTTCCGCTACGAAAATTTTCGCAAGATTATCGATTCTGGAGTGATTTGAAATGGCAATCAGCAAAGAAGACATCCTGGAAGCCGTTGCCGGCATGACCGTGATGGAACTGAACGACCTGGTCAAGGCGTTCGAAGAGAAGTTCGGCGTGTCCGCTGCCTCGCTGGCCGTCGCTGCCCCGGGTGCCGCCGCCGCTGCCCCGGTTGAAGAGAAGACCGAATTCGACGTCGTGCTGCTCGAAGCCGGCGCCAAGAAGGTCGAGGTCATCAAGGTCGTCCGTGCCGCCACCGGCCTGGGCCTGAAGGAAGCCAAGGACGTCGTCGACGGCGCGCCGAAGGCCGTCAAGGAAGGCGCTTCGAAGGCCGACGCCGAGGCGCTCAAGAAGCAGCTTGAAGAAGCTGGCGCGAAGGTCGAAATCAAGTAATATTCGACTTCCCAGCGGGGCTGGCACTCTTCGGAGTGCCGGCCCTTTCGTGCTTTGTAATCGAGATTGCGGGCCGCACCGCGATCCTCGAGGGCAGGCCAGAGCGTTTGCCGATCGTCCGGCCGGGTTTGCAGTCAGGCTGCAGGCTGCCGGTAACGCCCGAACGTTGTGTCCTGTCTTTCCGATGTTAGCCCTCTAGCCGGAGCATCCATGGCGTATTCCTACACCGAAAAGAAACGTATCCGCAAGAGCTTCGCCAAGCGCGCGGCCGTGCTCGATGCGCCTTTCCTGCTCGCCACCCAGATCGAGTCCTTCGCCGAGTTCCTGCAGGCGGACACCCCGCCGGATGTCCGGCGCAACCAGGGTCTGCAGGCCGCGTTCACCTCGATCTTCCCGATCTCGAGCCACAGCGGCAACGCCCGCCTCGAGTATGTCCAGTACATGCTGGGCGAGCCCGCCTTCGACGTGAAGGAATGCCAGCAGCGCGGCCTGACCTTCGCCTCGCCGCTGCGCGCGCGCGTGCGCCTGGTCATCATGGACCGCGAGGCACCGAAAGAGACCATCAAGGAAGTCAAGGAGCAGGAGGTCTACATGGGCGAGATTCCGCTCATGACCACGACCGGCTCCTTCGTGATCAACGGTACCGAGCGCGTCATCGTCTCGCAGCTGCACCGTTCGCCAGGCGTGTTCTTCGAGCACGATCGGGGCAAGACCCACTCCTCGGGCAAGCTGCTGTTCTCGGCACGGATCATTCCGTATCGCGGCTCCTGGTTGGACTTCGAGTTCGACCCCAAGGACTACCTGTACTTCCGCGTCGACCGTCGGCGCAAGATGCCGGTCACCATCCTGCTGCGCGCGATCGGCATGACGCCGGAGGAGATCCTCGCGACCTTCCACGACACCGACACCTTCCACCTCCAGGGCGAGGGTGCGCAGTTCGAGCTCGTGCCCGAGCGCCTGCGCGGCGAGGTTGCTCGCTTCGACATCACCACCGCCGACGGCAAGATCATCGTGGCGCGCGAGAAGCGCATCACCTCCAAGCACATCCGCGAGATCGATCAGGCGGGCGTGAAGACCATGGCGGTACCGGACGACTTCCTGCTCGGTCGCGTGGTCGCGACCAACGTGGTCGATCCGTCGACCGGCGAGCTGCTGGCGCGCGCCAACGACGAGATCACCGAGGACCTGCTCGACAAGCTGCGACTGGCCGGCGTCACCGGCCTGAGCACGCTGTACATCAACGACCTCGACCGCGGCGGCTACATCTCGCAGACGCTACGCATCGACGAGACCGCCGACCAGTGGGCGGCCAAGGTCGCGATCTACCGCATGATGCGCCCGGGCGAGCCGCCCACCGAGGACGCTGTCGAGGGCCTCTTCCAGGGCCTGTTCTACGCCGAGGAGCGCTACGACCTGTCCTCGGTCGGCCGCATGAAGTTCAATCGCCGCGCCTACCCGGAGAAGATCGACGACAAGGCGCCGGGCTGGATCAAGCGCTTCTACGAGCGCGTTGGCGCGCAGGGCGAGGATGGCCCGGGTGTGCTCACCAACGACGACATCCTTGCGGTGGTCGGCGTGCTGGTCGAGCTGCGTAACGGCCGTGGCGAAATCGACGACATCGACCACCTCGGCAACCGCCGCGTGCGTTCGGTGGGCGAGCTGGCCGAGAACCAGTTCCGCGCCGGTCTCGTGCGCGTCGAGCGTGCGGTCAAGGAGCGCCTGTCGCAAGCTGAGTCCGACAATCTGATGCCGCACGACCTGATCAACGCCAAGCCGATTTCGGCGGCGATCAAGGAGTTCTTCGGCTCCAGCCAGCTGTCGCAGTTCATGGACCAGACCAACCCGCTGTCCGAGATCACGCACAAGCGTCGCGTCTCGGCACTGGGCCCGGGCGGTCTGACGCGCGAGCGCGCCGGCTTCGAGGTGCGCGACGTGCACCCGACGCACTATGGCCGCGTGTGCCCGATCGAGACGCCGGAAGGTCCGAACATCGGTCTGATCAACTCGCTCGCCGTGTATGCGCGCACCAACCGCCACGGTTTCCTCGAGACCCCCTACCGCAAGGTCAACGACGGCAAGGTCACGGACCAGATCGATTTCCTGTCGGCGATCGAGGAAGGCCAGTACGTGATCGCGCAGGCGAACGCCGAGATCGACGAAGCCGGCATGCTGGCGGGCGACCTCGTGTCCTGCCGCCACAAGGGCGAGTTCCTGCTTGCGACCTCGGACATGGTGCAGTACATGGACGTGGCGCCGGGGCAGATCGTGTCGGTGGCAGCGTCGCTGATTCCCTTCCTCGAGCACGACGATGCGAACCGCGCGCTGATGGGCGCCAACATGCAGCGCCAGGCCGTGCCCTGCCTGCGCCCGGAGAAGCCGCTGGTCGGCACCGGTATCGAGCGCCGTGTTGCGGTCGACTCGGGTACCGCCGTGCAGGCCCGTCGTGGTGGCGTGGTGGATTATGTCGATGCGAACCGGATCGTGATCCGCGTTCACGATGCCGAGACCCTGCCGGGTGAAGTGGGTGTCGATATCTACAACATGATCAAGTACACCCGTTCCAACCAGAACACCAACATCAACCAGCGTCCGGTGGTGAAGGTGGGCGATGTGCTGGGCAAGGGCGATGTGATCGCCGACGGCGCATCGACCGACCTCGGCGAACTCGCGCTCGGCCAGAACATGCTGGTCGGCTTCATGCCCTGGAACGGCTACAACTTCGAGGACTCGATCCTCATCTCCGAGCGCGTGGTCGCCGACGACCGCTTCACCTCGATCCACGTCGAGGAGCTCACCGTCGTCGCTCGTGACACCAAGCTCGGACCCGAGGAGATCACCCGCGACATCGCGTCGCTGGGCGAGGCGCAACTGTCGCGCCTGGACGAATCGGGCATCGTGTACATCGGCGCCGAGGTCGAGGCCGGTGACGTGCTGGTCGGCAAGGTCACGCCCAAGGGCGAGACCCAGCTGACGCCGGAAGAGAAGCTGCTGCGCGCGATCTTCGGCGAGAAGGCGTCCGACGTGAAGGACACCTCGCTGCGCGTGCCCTCGGGTATGGTCGGCACCGTGATCGACGTTCAGGTCTTCACCCGCGAGGGCATCGAGCGCGACAAGCGCGCGCAGTCGATCATCGACGACCAGCTGCGCAGCTTCAAGACCGACCTCGCAGACCAGATGCGCATCGTGGAACGCGACGCCTTCGCGCGTATCCGCCGCATGATCGTCGGTCAGGCGGCCAACGGCGGCCCGCGAAAGCTGGCCAAGGGCACCGCGCTGACCGACGCCTACCTGGACAGCCTGGAGCACTACCACTGGTTCGACATCCGCCTCGCCGACGAGACTCTGGCGGTCCAGCTCGAGGCGGTGCGCGAAGGTCTCGAGAACACCCGCAAGGACTTCGAGCAGGCCTTCGAGATCAAGAAGAAGAAGCTCACCCAGGGCGACGAGCTGCCCCCGGGCGTGCAGAAGATGGTGAAGGTCTATCTGGCGGTGAAGCGTCGCCTGCAGCCTGGCGACAAGATGGCCGGCCGTCACGGCAACAAGGGTGTGGTGTCGAAGATCGTTCCGGTCGAGGACATGCCCTACATGGAAGACGGCACCCCGCTCGACATCGTGCTCAACCCGCTCGGCGTGCCGTCGCGGATGAACATCGGCCAGATCCTCGAGACCCACCTGGGTTGGGCAGCGAAGGGCCTTGGTCAGCAGATCGACCGCATGCTGCAGGCGCAGGCCTCGGCGACGGAGCTGCGTGGTTTCCTCGAGCAGATCTACAACGACAGCGGTCGTCCCGAGCAGCTCGACGAACTCGACGACGGCGCCGTGCGTGAGCTCGCAACCAACCTGAAGAAGGGTGTGCCCTTCGCGACGCCGGTGTTCGATGGCGCCAAGGAGGAAGAGATCCGCCAGATGCTCGAGCTCGCCGGTCTGCCGACCGGTGGCCAGGTCACCCTGTATGACGGCCGTACCGGCGAAGCCTTCGAGCGTAAGGTGACCGTGGGCTACAAGCACGTGCTCAAGCTGCACCACCTGGTCGACGACAAGATGCACGCACGTTCGACCGGTCCGTACTCGCTCGTTACCCAGCAGCCGCTGGGCGGCAAGGCGCAGTTCGGTGGCCAGCGCTTCGGTGAGATGGAAGTGTGGGCGCTGGAAGCTTACGGCGCGGCCTACACGCTGCAGGAAATGCTGACGGTCAAGTCCGATGACGTGACCGGCCGGACCAAGGTGTACGAAAACATCGTCAAGGGCGAGCACAAGATCGACTCCGGCATGCCGGAATCCTTCAATGTGCTGGTGAAGGAAATCCGCTCGCTCGCGATCGACATCGACCTCGACCGCGGATGAGCGTCGCGATTTCCTTCCCGTCCCCTGCCTGCGATTGAATCCCGGGGTCGCCGCGTATGCGGCGGCCCGGATGGAGTGAACCATGAAAAGCCTGCTTGCTGACCTGTTCAAGCAAACCCTGCCGAACGAGGAAGAGTTCGACGCGATCACGATCGGCCTCGCCTCGCCGGACAAGATCCGCTCGTGGTCCTATGGCGAAGTCAAGAAGCCCGAGACGATCAACTACCGCACCTTCAAGCCCGAGCGCGACGGCCTGTTCTGCGCCAAGATCTTCGGGCCGGTCAAGGACTACGAGTGCCTGTGCGGCAAGTACAAGCGCCTCAAGCACCGCGGCGTGATCTGCGAGAAGTGCGGCGTCGAGGTGACCCTGTCGAAGGTGCGCCGCGAGCGCATGGGCCACATCGAGCTGGCCTCGCCGGTGGCCCACATCTGGTTCCTGAAGAGCCTGCCGAGTCGTCTCGGCATGGTGCTCGACATGACCCTGCGCGACATCGAGCGCGTGCTCTACTTCGAAGCCTTCGTCGTCGTCGAGCCGGGCATGACCCCGCTCAACCGCGGACAGCTGCTCACCGAGGACGACTACCTTGCCAAGGTCGAGGAGTACGGTGACGAGTTCGACGCCGTGATGGGCGCCGAGGGCATCGGCGCGCTGCTGCGCACGCTCGACATCGACCTCGAGGCCGAGAAGCTGCGCGGCGATCTCGAGACCACCAACTCCGAAGCCAAGATCAAGAAGTTCTCCAAGCGCCTGAAGGTGCTCGAGGCCTTCCAGCAGTCGGGCATCAAGCCCGAGTGGATGGTGCTGCAGGTGCTGCCGGTGCTGCCGCCCGACCTGCGCCCGCTGGTGCCGCTGGACGGGGGGCGCTTCGCCACCTCCGACCTCAACGACCTCTACCGTCGCGTCATCAACCGCAACAACCGCCTCAAGCGCCTGCTCGAGCTCAAGGCGCCCGACATCATCGTGCGCAACGAGAAGCGCATGCTGCAGGAGTCGGTCGACTCGCTGCTCGACAACGGCCGTCGCGGCAAGGCGATGACCGGCGCCAACAAGCGTCCGCTCAAGTCGCTGGCCGACATGATCAAGGGCAAGGGCGGCCGCTTCCGTCAGAACCTGCTCGGCAAGCGTGTCGACTACTCCGGCCGTTCGGTGATTACCGTGGGTCCGCAGCTCAAGCTGCATCAGTGCGGTCTGCCCAAGCTGATGGCGCTCGAGCTGTTCAAGCCCTTCATCTTCAACAAGCTCGAGCTGATGGGGCTGGCCACGACCATCAAGCAGGCCAAGAAGATGGTGGAGTCGCAGGAGCCGGTGGTGTGGGACATCCTCGAAGAGGTGATCCGCGAACACCCGGTCATGCTGAACCGCGCTCCGACGCTGCACCGCCTCGGCATCCAGGCTTTCGAGCCGGTACTGATCGAAGGCAAGGCGATCCAGCTCCACCCGCTCGTCTGCGTCGCCTTCAACGCCGACTTCGACGGCGACCAGATGGCCGTCCACGTTCCGCTGTCGCTGGAAGCACAGATGGAAGCCCGCACCCTGATGCTGGCCTCCAACAACGTGCTGTCGCCGGCCAACGGCGAGCCGATCATCGTGCCGTCGCAGGACATCGTGCTGGGCCTGTACTACGCGACCCGCGAAGGCGTGAACGTGCCGGGCGAGGGCATGATCTTCACCGACGTGTCGGAAGTGAAGCGTGCCTACGAGTCCGGCCAGATCGCGCTCCATGCGCGCATCACGGTGCGCCTGAAGGAAGCCGACCTGGGCCCGAACGGTGAGCGCATCGAGCGGATCGTTCGCCACGACACGACCGCCGGCCGCGCCATCCTGTCCGAGATCCTGCCTGCGGGTCTGCCCTTCAGCGTGATCGACAAGGCGCTCAAGAAGAAGGAGATCTCCAAGCTCATCAACGCCTCGTTCCGCCGTTGCGGCCTGCGTGCAACCGTGATCTTCGCCGACAAGCTGATGCAGTTCGGCTACGGCCTGGCTACCCGCGCAGGCCTGTCGATCGCGGTCAAGGACATGCTTGTGCCCAACGCGAAGCACGACCTGATCCGTGCCGCCGAGGCCGAGGTGAAGGAGATTGCGCAGCAGTACACCTCCGGCCTTGTCACCGATGGCGAGCGCTACAACAAGGTCGTGGATATCTGGGGCCGTTGTGGCGACCAGGTCGCCAAGGCGATGATGGAGCAGCTCGGTTCCGAAGAGGTGGTCAACCGCGAGGGCAAGACCGTCCGCCAGGAGTCGTTCAACTCGATCTACATGATGGCCGACTCGGGTGCTCGTGGTTCCGCTGCCCAGATCCGCCAGCTTGCCGGCATGCGCGGCCTGATGGCCAAGCCGGACGGCTCGATCATCGAGACGCCGATCACGACGAACTTCCGTGAAGGCCTCAACGTTCTGCAGTACTTCATCTCGACGCACGGCGCCCGTAAGGGTCTGGCGGACACTGCGCTGAAGACCGCGAACTCGGGTTACCTGACCCGCCGCCTCGTTGACGTCACCCAGGACCTCGTCGTCATCGAGGACGACTGCGGCACGCGCGAAGGCTTCAACATGAAGGCCCTGATCGAGGGCGGCGAGGTCGTCGAGCCGCTGCGCGAGCGCATCCTCGGCCGCGTCTGCGTCGATGACGTCGTGAGCCCCGAGAACCAGGAGACCGTGATCGAGGCGGGCAGCCTGCTCGACGAGGACGCGGTGGACCTGATCGAGAGCCTGGGCGTGGATGAGGTCAAGGTGCGCACGCCGCTCACCTGCGAGACCCGCTACGGCCTGTGCGCGCAGTGCTACGGCCGAGATCTGGGCCGCGGTTCCCGCGTCAACGTCGGCGAGGCCGTCGGCGTCATCGCCGCGCAGTCGATCGGCGAGCCGGGTACGCAGCTGACCATGCGGACCTTCCACGTCGGTGGTGCGGCTTCGCGGGCCGCCGCAGCGAGCGGTGTCGAGGCGAAGTCGGCCGGTTCGCTCCGCTTTGCGGGCAACATGCGCTACGTGTCCAACGCCAAGGGCGAGAAGATCGTCATCGCGCGCTCGGCCGAGCTCGTGGTGGCCGACGACATGGGCCGCGAACGGGAGCGCCACAAGCTGCCTTACGGCGCCATGCTGCTGGTCGACGACGGCGCTGCCGTCAAGGCCGGCACCCAGCTCGCCTCGTGGGATCCGCACACCCGCCCGATCGTGACCGAATACACCGGTACGGTGAAGTTCGAGAACGTGGAGGAGGGCGTCACCGTCGCCAAGCAGATCGACGAGGTGACCGGCCTGTCCACGCTGGTCGTCATCGACGCGAAGCGTCGCTCGACGACGGGCAGCACCAAGGGTGTGCGCCCGCAGGTGAAGCTGTTCGACGAGAGCGGCGAGGAGGTCAAGATCGCCGGCACCGAGCACTCGGTGGCGATCACCTTCCAGGTCGGCTCGCTGATCACGGTGAAGGACGGTCAGCAGATCAACGTTGGCGACATCCTGGCGCGTATCCCGCAGGAGTCGGCGAAGACCCGCGACATCACCGGCGGCCTGCCGCGCGTGGCCGAGCTCTTCGAGGCGCGTGCGCCCAAGGATGCCGGCATGCTCGCCGAGTACACCGGCACGGTGTCCTTCGGCAAGGAGACCAAGGGCAAGCAGCGCCTGGTCATCACCGAGCCGGATGGCACCTCGCACGAGTTCCTGATCCCGAAGGACAAGCACCTCATGGTGCACGACGGTCAGGTGGTGAACAAGGGCGAGCTGATCGTGGACGGTCCGGCGGATCCCCACGACATTCTTCGCCTGCAGGGCATCAACGAACTTGCGCGCTACATCATCGACGAGGTGCAGGACGTTTACCGACTGCAGGGCGTGAAGATCAACGACAAGCACATCGAGGTGATCGTTCGCCAGATGCTGCGGCGCGTGGTCATCACGGATCCGGGCGATAGCCGTTTCATCCGCGAGGAGCAGGTCGAGCGTTCCGAGGTTCTGGACGAGAACGATCGCCTCGAGGCCGAGGGCAAGTTGCCGGCGCACTACGAGAACGTGCTCCTCGGTATCACCAAGGCGTCGCTGTCGACCGACTCGTTCATCTCCGCGGCATCCTTCCAGGAAACCACGCGCGTGCTGACCGAAGCGGCGATCATGGGCAAGCGCGACGAGCTGCGCGGCCTGAAGGAGAACGTCATCGTCGGCCGACTGATCCCGGCAGGTACCGGTCTTGCATACCATCGTAGTCGCAAGGCGCAGGAGCAGGGCATGGATCTGGGTGCCGATCATGCGTGGGCGCCGGCGGAAACCGTTGCGGAAACGCAGCAGGACATCGAGGCTAGTTGACTTATCGGTCTGCCTCGGACTAAACTCCGGCCTCTTTTTTGTGGACTGACCAATCGTAGTCAGTCGCAGCCGGAATAATCCGCCCGCGGCGGCCCATGGTGGGCTGCCGCGGTCTTATGGGAAATTCTTAAGCTATGCCAACAATCAATCAGCTTGTTCGCAAGCCGCGCCAACTGGAAGTTGCCAAGAGCAAGGTTCCGGCACTCGAGGCTTGTCCGCAGAAGCGCGGCGTCTGCACCCGCGTCTACACCACGACCCCGAAGAAGCCGAACTCGGCGCTGCGTAAGGTCGCCAAGGTGCGCCTGACCAACGGTTTCGAGGTCATCTCGTACATCGGCGGTGAAGGTCACAACCTGCAGGAGCACTCGGTCGTGCTGATCCGTGGCGGTCGTGTGAAGGACCTCCCGGGTGTGCGCTACCACATCGTCCGCGGTTCGCTCGACCTCCAGGGCGTCAAGGATCGCAAGCAGTCGCGCTCGAAGTACGGTGCCAAGCGCCCGAAGAAAGCCTGATTGTTGGCCCAAGAAATTTAGCGAGAGGTTGTCATGCCGCGTCGTCGTGAAGTACCCAAGCGCGAGGTTCTGCCGGATCCGAAGTTCGGAAACCAGGATGTCTCGAAGTTCATCAACGTGATCATGCAGTCGGGCAAGAAGTCCGTTGCTGAGCGCATCGTCTATGGTGCGTTTGATCACATCACCTCCAAGTCCGGCAAGGATCCGCTCGAGGTGTTCTCGACCGCGGTTGCGAACGTGAAGCCGGTTGTCGAAGTCAAGAGCCGCCGCGTCGGTGGTGCCAACTACCAGGTGCCGGTCGAAGTGCGTCCGTCCCGTCGTATGGCGCTGTCGATGCGTTGGTTGCGCGAAGCTGCGCGCAAGCGTGCAGAGAAGTCGATGGCTCAGCGCCTCGCCGGTGAGCTGCTGGAGGCCGCCGAAGGTCGTGGTTCCGCCATGAAGAAGCGTGAAGAAGTTCACCGCATGGCCGAAGCCAACAAGGCGTTCTCGCACTACCGCTTCTGATCTTTCTTGGTGGCGGTATCTCGGGCCCTGTGAAGGGCTCGATTGTTTTCTAACGCAAGAATTCGTTCAGCGTGCCAAAAGCGCGCACAACAGAAGGCAGGTATAACGTGGCTCGCAAGACACCCATCGAGCGTTACCGCAACATCGGTATCTCCGCTCACATCGACGCAGGCAAGACGACTACGACCGAGCGTATCCTCTTCTACACCGGCGTGAGCCATAAGCTGGGTGAGGTGCATGACGGCGCGGCCACGACCGACTGGATGGTGCAGGAGCAGGAGCGCGGCATCACCATCACCTCGGCGGCGGTGACCTGCTTCTGGAAGGGTATGGACAGCTCCTATCCGGAGCATCGCTTCAACATCATCGACACCCCGGGACACGTGGACTTCACCATCGAGGTGGAGCGTTCGATGCGCGTGCTCGACGGTGCCTGCATGGTGTATTGCGCCGTGGGTGGCGTGCAGCCGCAGTCCGAGACCGTGTGGCGTCAGGCTACCAAGTACAAGGTGCCGCGTCTCGCCTTCGTGAACAAGATGGACCGCTCGGGTGCGAACTTCTTCAAGGTCGTCGACCAGATGAAGACCCGCCTGAAGGCCAACCCCGTCCCGGTGGTGATCCCCATCGGTGCCGAAGACACCTTCAAGGGCGTCGTCGATCTGCTCAAGATGAAGGCGATCATCTGGGACGAGGCCTCCCAGGGCATGAAGTTCGATTACCAGGAGATCCCGGCTGACGTCGTGGCGACTGCGGAAGAGTGGCGCGCCAACATGGTCGAGGCTGCTGCTGAAGCGAACGAAGACCTGATGAACAAGTACCTCGAGGAAGGCGAGCTTTCCGAAGAGGAGGTCATTGCGGGTCTGCGTGCGCGCACCCTGGCCTGCGAGATCCAGCCGATGCTGTGCGGCACCGCGTTCAAGAACAAGGGTGTCCAGCGCATGCTTGACGCGGTCATCCAGTACCTGCCGTCGCCGATCGACATTCCGCCGGTTGCTGGCGTGGATGACGACGAGAAGGAAGTGGTGCGCTACGCCAAGGACGACGAGAAGTTCTCGGCGCTGGCGTTCAAGCTGATGACCGACCCGTTCGTGGGTCAGCTGACCTTCATCCGCGTGTATTCGGGCGTGCTCGAGTCGGGCTCCACCGTGCTGAACTCGGTGAAGGGCAAGAAGGAGCGCATCGGCCGCATCCTGCAGATGCACGCCAATGATCGTGAAGAGATCAAGGAAGTGCTCGCGGGCGACATCGCCGCTGTGGTCGGCCTCAAGGACGTTACGACCGGGGAGACCCTGTGCGACATCTCGGCGCCGGTCATCCTCGAGCGCATGGTGTTCCCGGATCCGGTGATCCACGTTGCGGTCGAGCCCAAGACCAAGAGCGACCAGGAAAAGATGGGTCTGGCTCTCGGTCGACTGGCTGCCGAGGATCCGTCCTTCCGCGTCCGTACCGACGAAGAGTCGGGTCAGACCATCATCTCGGGCATGGGCGAGCTGCACCTCGAGATCATCGTCGACCGCATGCGCCGCGAGTTCAACGTCGAGGCGAACGTCGGTGCGCCGCAGGTTGCCTACCGCGAGACCATCCGCAAGGCTGCGATGGACGTCGAGGGCAAGTTCGTCAAGCAGTCCGGCGGTCGTGGTCAGTACGGTCACGTCGTCATCAACCTTGAGCCGGCCGAGCAGGGCAAGGGCTACGAGTTCGTCGATGCGGTCAAGGGTGGCGTGGTTCCGCGCGAATACATCCCGGCGGTCGACAAGGGCATCCAGGAAACCATCCCGAACGGCGTGCTCGCCGGCTTCCCGGTGGTGGACGTCAAGGTCACGCTGCACTTCGGTTCGTACCACGACGTGGACTCGAACGAAAACGCATTCAAGATGGCCGGCTCCATGGCCTTCAAGGAGGCCATGCGTCGCGCCAGTCCCGCGCTGCTCGAGCCGATGATGGCCGTGGTCGTCGAGACTCCGGAAGACTACATGGGCAACGTGATGGGCGACCTCTCCGGTCGCCGCGGCATCGTCCAGGGCATGGACGACATCCCCGGCGGCATGAAGGAGATCAAGGCCGAGGTGCCGCTGGCCGAGATGTTCGGTTACGCTACCCAGCTGCGCTCGCTGACCCAGGGTCGCGCGACCTACTCGATGGAGTTCAAGCACTACGCTGAAGCACCGAAGAGTGTGGCCGAGGCCGTCATCAGCAGCCGCAAGTAATTCCAGCAATTCAGAATTTCAGTAACTTCAACATAAGGACCCGCGAACATGGCGAAGGGTAAGTTCGAACGCACCAAGCCGCACGTGAACGTTGGCACGATTGGCCACGTTGACCATGGCAAGACCACGC
>ERZ761607.3428-NODE-3428-length-15374-cov-5.764410_pt1 | contig 15374 bp, 11 predicted proteins | sample MGYA00511164_ERZ761607 | MGnify/ENA primary metagenome ERZ761607 (study PRJEB28899, sample SAMN02445080) | bioreactor sludge metagenome | biome: EBPR sludge | place: Australia: Brisbane, Thorneside Wastewater Treatment Plant | collected 2011-06-22 ...
ACCGACGGTATCCGCATCCAGACTGTCGAGGACGGCTGGGTGTGGGGGTGCTCGGCGGTCGATCACTTCGATGCCTGCTGCGTCGGCATTCATGCCGTCAAGATCGGCAATCGCTTCGCGGCCCTGCAGCCGATCGCAGTGCGATGAAACCCTGATTTACGAATGGTGTCATTCCCTTTGGCTCGACTGTTCCCTGCTGACCATCGAGCAGCATCGCCAGTTTAACCACGCCTTTGCCTTCATGCCGGTCGGTGAGCTGGCTGCTGCAATCGTCGCTGATCCCCGCATGGCCTGCCTGACGCCTGTGCCAACTAAGGCACGCATCTGCTCTGGCCATTCTTCGGGCCAGGTGTGGCTGGCACTGACTGACGACGATCGGGTCGCCATTGACCCTGCTGCTCGTCGCCGAGCGCGGTGGTCGGCAAGCACCTGCGCGTATCGTTCTGGTCGTCGTTCGCGCTCCGCCTGGCGCCCCCTCACTGCCCATGCCAGTAGCGCCGCTGCCCGGTCCGATAAGACGAAAGCGCAAGGCCATCCGCCAGATCGATGCGCACTGCACCGTCGCGATCGGTGCGCCACACCCGGCTAGCGGCGTAGCGCTCGACCACATCGGGTCGCGGATGCTGGAAGCGGTTGCGGTAGCCGACCGCAATGATCGCCTCACGGGCAGCAACCGCGGCGATGAATTCCGGCGTGGACGAAGTGCCGCTGCCATGGTGCGGCACCAGCAACACATCGCTGCCCAGCGCGGCTCCCGAGCGGGTGAGCAGCGCCTGCTCGTCGCGCGCCTCGATGTCGGCGGTCAGCAGGACACTGCCGGAAGCGTTCTCGATACGCAGCACGCAGCTCATGTTGTTGCTCCTGGCGGCCTTGCGTTCGTAATCGCCGGCGACCGGGTGAAGGATGGTGAAACGCACGCCGTCCCACTGCCAGCTCTGGCCTGCGACGCAGGGTTCGGGTTGCAGTTCGGCCACGGACGACAAGCGGCGACCGATCGGCAGCGCTTCCTCGACCGCGGCAACGCCGCCCGAATGGTCCTTGTCGCGATGCGTCACGATCAGGGTATCCACTCGCTTTACCCCGTGGGCGCGCAGGAAGGGCACGATGATTCGCTGGCCGGCATCCGATTCGGCGCTGTAGAGCGGCCCGGTGTCGTAGAGCAGGGTATGCTCGCTGGTACGCACGACCACCGCCAGACCCTGGCCGACATCGAGCACGTCAAGCCAGGCGTCTCCCGCTGCCGGCCTGGCCGCCGGCCAGAACAGTGCCGGCAAGAGCAGGCACAGGCCGAGCCAGCGTGCCGGGAAGCCGCGCGGCAGGAGCAGCCAGATCACGCCGAGCACGGCCAGCAGGGTCACCGCACCGGACGGCGCCGGTTGCTCCCAGAGCGGCCAGATCGCCAGCCATTCGAGAAATCCCATCAGGCCGGAGAGCAGCCAGTGGTCGACGAGCAGCAGCGGTGGCCAGGGGAAGACGCAGAACAGCAGGGCCAGCGGCGTGATCACGAAGCTGACCAGCGGGATGGCCAGGGCATTGGCCGCCGGCGAGACCAGCGAGAACTGCTGGAAGAGGAGCAGGAGCAAGGGCAGCGTGCCGATGGTCACCGCCCACTGCGTCCTGCCCCAGTTGGCGAGCGCCCCCCGCCAGCCAGGGGTCGCACCCAGTCTTGCCGTACCGACGAAGAAGAGCAGGCCGACGGCAGCAAAGGAGAGCCAGAAGCCGGGTGCCAGTACCGCCCAGGGATCGAGCAGGAGCACCAGCAGCAGAGCCAGCAGCAGACTGCGACTGGCGCCGAGATTGCGGCCCGACCACAGCGCCAGGGCAACCACCGTCAGCATGTACAACGTCCGTTGCGCGGGGACGGCAAAACCGGCGAGCAGCGCGTAGGCGAATGCCGCCACCCAGCCGGCCGCGATTGCCACCTTCTGTGCCGGGAGGAAGAGCGCCAGGCGCTCGCTGCGCCGCCATAGCCAGCCGACCAGAGCGGCAAACAGCGCGGCGACCATCGTCACATGCAGACCGGAGATGCTCATCAGATGGGTGACCCCGGTCTGCCGGAACAGGCGCCATTGTTCGCCCGGGATCGCCTGCTGGTCACCAACCGCCAGAGCGATGAGGACGCCGGCGTGGGGGGCATCACCCAGCACCTCGGCAAACGAGCCGCGCAGGCGGTCGCGCAAGCGCTCGATGGCGTAGGCGGGTCGCGGCACGAAATCGTCGAGACGCTGGGCGAGGGCGCGCGGACGCACGTAACCGGTCGCCCGCAAGCCTCGCTCGAGCAGCCAGGCCTCGTAGTCGAAACCGTGCGGGTTGGCGTTGCCGTGTGGGCGCTTCAGACGAACGGTGAAGCGCCAGCGCTCGGCCGGGCGGAGGCGCAGTCCCTCGCGCCACTCGTCATCGAGCCGGCCGTGATACCAGGAGAGCATGATGCGCTGCGGCAGATGCGCGTCCGGCGTTTCCACCGACTCGACGACAAACTCGAAGCGCTCGCCGCGCTCGAAGCCGTGCGGCAAGGTGGCGACGACACCGACCACCTGGACATCCCGGCCCTCCCATTCGCTCGGCAGCCGCTCCTGCAGCCGGTGGTCGGCGAACAGCGCCGCCCAGGAGAAACCGAGCAGCAGGCAAGCCAGTGCCGAGATCCACCGACCCAACAGTTGCTGCCGGTGGCCAAACCAGAGCAGCAGGGCGGCGCCGAGCAGCAGACCGGCCAGCAGAGGCAGGGCAGGCAAGTGGTCCTGCATCTGCAGCCAGCCGATTCCACAGGCAAAGGCAGGGATGTTGCGGTGCATGGTGCTGCGGCACGTATGGGGTTTGCCGCTAGCGGGCGTTGATCGCTGCGCCGAGGTGCGCCATGGGAGGCGGTCAGGCGAGACGGAAACGTCGCACTTCTGTCTCGAGGCCTTCCGACAGGCGTTCGAGTTGTACGGCGGTGGTGGCATTGGCCGCCACCGCGGCACTATTCTCTTCCGCCATGCGGGCCACCCGGTCCACGTTGCGGGCGATCTCGATGCTTGCCACACTCTGGTCCTGCAGTGCCTTCGAGATGCCGGCCACCTTTTCCACCACCTGCGCCGCATTGCTGCCGATTCCGCCGATTGATTCGCCCGCCCGGGTGGCCAGGATGACGCCCTCGGCGACCCGGCTGACCCCCAGGTTCATGCTCGCTACGGCGTCCCGTGTACCGTTCTGGATGGCGGCGATCATCTCGGAGATTTCCTGCGTCGAATGGGCGGTGCGCTCGGCGAGTTTGCGCACTTCGTCCGCCACCACGGCAAAGCCGCGACCCGACTCGCCGGCGCGCGCTGCCTCGATGGCGGCATTGAGTGCCAGCAGGTTGGTCTGGTCAGCGATCTCCTTGATCACGCTGACGATTGCCGAGATGCGCTCGGATCGGCCGCCCAGCTCGGTGACGATGGTCGCCGAATGATTGACCACCTCGGCGATTCGTTCGATCTCGTGCACGACGTTGCCGACCACCTCGCTGCCCGCGGCCGACAATTCGCCGGCCCGGCTGGCAATGCTGTTGGTGTCCTGGGCGTTGGTCGACAGACGTTCGATGCGCGCCCGCATCTCCTCGATGGCGGCCGCCATGCGAGAGGCCGCCTCGCTTTGTTGCGCGCTGCCGTGGTTGATGTCGGCCGCCGAAGTGGCCAGTTTTCTGGTTGCGTCGAAGACCTGGCTGGCACCCTGATGCACATTCTGCAAGAGACCACGAAAAGCGCTCAGCATTTCGTTCAGGCTGTCGCCGACGAGTTTCAGTTCGTCCCGCGTTCCCAGGTCGACACGCACGCGCAGATCGCCGGTGGCGATGGTGCGCGCATGGTCGGCCAGGCGATCGATGCTGCCGATGGTGGCGTAATAGAGTCCAACCGACACGTAGGCGTAGAGCAGCAGAATCAGGACTGCTGTGGCAATGCTCAGGTCGAGATTGCTTTCAGCCCGCTCGACTCGTTGCCGCAGTAGTTGCTGGAGGGTCGGGAAAAGGGTTTCGTACATCTCCTTGTAGCCCTTCTCGATTGACGCGGTGGTGAGTTCGAAATAATCACCGGGGAGGGTCGCGAAGGTCCCGGAGAGGATGTCCTGGTTGACCAGCGCGCCGACCTTGGCGGCCGCACCGTCCATGTCGGTGATGGAAGCGGCCAGCGTCGACTGCAGTCCGGGATTGTAGCGCGCGGTCTTTTCGAGATTGCGGCGCAGACCGATGACTGCCGAATTGAGTTCCGCCAGGAGGACCGTGAACTCCACCTGTTGTGACAGGGCGAGCGGCTGTTTGCGCGTCAGCACACCGGTTCCCAGAGCCCTCAGTTGGCCCATTCGCTCGATCGCCTGGGGTAACCGGTTGGCTGCCGTATCGATCAGGTAGGCCGAGTCGATGTCCGGATCATTGGTCAGCGCGTACTCATCGGCCACCATCGACTGGAATCCCAGCAGGGCGTCGATCAACCGATTGTGGGCCAGGAAATTCTCGCGCTGGATCAGTTCGAGGCCCTCCTTTTCCAGTTGCGCCCAGTCGTCGGCCACCTTCTTCCAGGTGGCCGATGTGGCGAGTTCCGCTGCCAGCCGGGCATCGACCGCCTGCAAGGCGGCGCGCACTTCCTTCTGGCGCGCGGCGCGCTTCTCCTCCATCGCATCGTTGCCGCCGAGCACGCCGGAAGAAAGCCCACGGTGGACCTGCAGATGCTGGACGACGCGGGCGATCGGCTGGATCACGTCAATCCCGGCCAGTTCCCGTCGCGAGTTGTCGATCACCCGGTGCAGGCTGTAGTAGAGATTGAATACCAGCACGGCGCTCGCCACCAGCGCCAGAGCACCCATGATGGCAAACTTCTTCGTGTAGCCGACACGGTTGAGCAGCGCAATGGCCGGCGCGAACACAGTCTTCATGGTTGGTATCCTCCCGATTGTCCAGGATCTTTCGGCGGGCACCGGCGAAACTTGAGCCTTGGTCAGAAGCGCAGCGCCCTAGTCGTCGCTGGCCGTGTGCAGGTGGCCGTCACGCAGCGTCAGGATGTGCTCGGCACGGGCGGCCATTGCCGGATCGTGAGTGACGATCACGAAGCTGGTTCGCCGCGAACGATTGAGTGCCAGCATCAGCTCGAAGACGCCGGCGGCAGTCTGCCGATCGAGGTTGCCGGTAGGTTCGTCGGCGAGCACGCAGGCCGGTTCGGTGACCAGCGCCCGGGCGATCGCCGCGCGTTGCCGCTCGCCGCCGGACAGTTCTGACGGGGTGTGCCGCAGGCGGTGCCCGAGTCCCACCTCGCCAAGTACCGCTGCGGCGCGTGCTTCGGCCTCGGCCTTCGGGAGGCGCCGGATGTAGAGTGGCATGGCGACGTTCTCGAGCGCGGTGAACTCGGCCAGCAAATGGTGAAACTGGTAGACGAAACCAAGATGGCGATTGCGTAACTGCCCGCGCTGTGCATCGTCGATCGCGTTCAGGTCGTTGCCCATCAACTGTACCTGGCCGCCGCTCGCCGTGTCGAGACCGCCGAGCAGGTGCAGCAGCGTGCTCTTGCCCGAACCCGATGCGCCGACGATCGCCACGCGTTCGGCGACGCCGATTTCGAGATCGACGCCGAGCAGGACGGGGACATCGCTGTCACCCTGGCGATAGATTTTGCGCAGACCCTGGCAGGCCAGTACCAGCTCACTCATAGCGCAAGGCCGCTGCCGGATTGACCCGTGCGGCGCGCCAGCTCGGGTAGATGGTGGCCAGCAGGGCGAGCACGAAAGCGACGCCGGTGATCGTCGTGACGTCGCGCCACTGCAGCTCGGAAGGCAGGTTGGAGATGTAATAGACCTCCTTGGCGAGGAACTGGGTGCCGAGCAGGCGCTCAATGAACGGCACGACGACGTCGATATTGAGGGCCAGCGCAACGCCGCCGGCGATCCCGAGACCGAGTCCGATGAAGCCGATCAGGGCGCCCTGCACGATGAACACCGCCATGATGCTCCCCGGGCTGGCGCCGAGAGTGCGCAGGATGGCGATATCCGCCTGTTTGTCGGTCACCGCCATGACCAGCGTCGAGACGATGTTGAACGCCGCCACGGCGACGATCAGCGACAGGATGATGAACATCATGTTCTTCTCGATCTGCACGGCACGGAAGAAGTTGGCATGGCTGCGCGTCCAGTCGCTGATGAAGGCATTGATTTCCAGCCTGCCGGCCAGCGCACGTGCCACCTGCGGCGCGACGAAAAGATCGTCCAGTTTCAGGCGTACGCCCGACACCCGGTCGTCCATGCGATAGAGACGCTGCGCATCGGCGAGGTGGATCAGTGCCAGGCTGTTGTCGTACTCGTACATGCCGACCTCGAACAGGCCGACGACGTTGAAGGTGCGCAGCCGCGGCACCACTCCGGCCGGTGTCACGACACCCTGCGGCGCAATCAGCGTCACCCGATCGCCAACGAAAACACCCAGGGCGCGTGCCAGTTCGGCACCGAGGATGATGTTGAAGCTGTCGGGCATCAGGGCGCCGAGCTGGCCGCTTTTCATGTGCGGCCGGAAATCCGCCACCTTGTCTTCCTGATCGGGCAGGATGCCGCGCACCAGCGCACCACGCACCGCTTCGCCGTAGGCCAGCATGCCCTGTGCCTGAACGAAGGGGGCGGCAGCGATCACGTGCGGCTGGTCGCTGACCATCGTCACCACCTTCTCCCACGCCGCCATTTCGCCGCCCGCCCCGCTGATCTGGACATGCGAGACGACCGCGAGAATGCGCGAGCGCAATTCGGTCTGAAATCCGTTCATCACCGAGAGGACGACGATCAGTGCCGCAACGCCGAGGGCGATACCGCACATCGAGATCAGCGAAATGAACGAAATAAAGTGGTTGTGCTTCTTGGCGCGCGTATAGCGCAGGCCGATCAGCAGCTCGTAGGGCATGGCCATCGTGGCTCGGCGATCATCTCTGCTTGGCGCTTGCGGCGCCGATCAGGCAAAAGCCGCTATGCTACACTCTTCCGCCAGGGCCTGTCCGGCCGGGCGGCCTTGCGCGGCAGGTCGCTGCCGCTCCGTCAACCCGCTTCGGCGATCGTTCGCCCGTTCCCACCCCATGCAGCTCACCCTGGTTGTTCCCGAACTCGTCTGGCCAGAGCCCGACGACCGCGATACGCTCGATACCCTCTCCAGTCCCGGGTTGAGCACCTTCCTGGCACGCAGCCGGCTCAGTCGCCGGCCGCCGCAGTCGTTCGAAGCGACCCTCTGCGATGCCTTCGGTCTGCCCGAAGGCGCCGCCTATGCGGCTTTCCGCGTGCTCGGCGAGGCGGCTGGCCCGCGCGACCGCGACGCCTGCTGGCTGTGCGCCGACCCCGTCCATCTGCGCCTGCACCAGGAGCGCCTGATTCTTGCCGATGGCGCCAGCCTGGCAATCGAACTCGACGAAGCTCGGGCGATCGTTGACGAGCTCAACCGATACTTCTCCGAGGTTGGCCGCTTCCACGTCGCTGCCGCCGAGCGCTGGTACCTGCAGCTTGCCGGTGGTAGCGAACTCGGCCAGTTCGACGTCCTGCCGCTGTCCGCAGTGGCCGGTCGCAGCGTCGACCGGCAGTTGCCGGAGACCTCCGAGGCGCGCTGGTTACGCCAATTGCTCAACGAGGCGCAGATGGTCTTGCACCAGCATCCCGCCAACGCCAGGCGCGAGGTCGACGGTCGCTCGACGATCAACAGCCTGTGGCTGTGGGGTGGCGGCCGGCTGCCGGCCAGAGTGGCCGGTGCGTATTCCGGCATCTGGAGCGGGCTTCCATTGGCGCGCGGCGTCGGGCAGGCGCACGACATCCCGGTGCATGACCTGCCGCCCGACGGCGCCGCCGAACTGCTGGCATCGGCGTCGCGCGGCAGTCGCCATCTGGTGGTGCTCGATGCGCTGCAATCGCCGGTCCAGTACGAGAACGGCGACGCCTATCGCAGCGAGCTGCTCGGGCTGGAAGAGCGCTGGTTCGCCCCGCTGCAGAAGGCGCTTGCCGGTGGCAGGCTTGAGCAGTTGCGGCTGGAGGCATCGACCGCCTACGCCACCCTTTCCTGGGCTGGTGATCGCCGCACTCAATGGAAGCTGTGGCAGCGCCCGCAAGCGCTGGCGGATACCGCGCGGGCGCTGGCCGGGAGTGAGCGATGACCCGGCTTCGCCGGCGGTCGGTGGCGCAGCGCGCTCAGTGGCAGCTCGAACAACAGGGTCTGCACCCCCTGCTGGCGCGCATCTACGCCGGGCGCGGAATTGTTGCGCGCAGCGAACTCGACTACGGGTTCGAGTCGCTGCTGCCCCCGGCCCGACTGAGCAATGCCAGCCAGGCTGCGGTCCTGCTGGCCGACAGCATCGCCGGCGGGCGGCAGATTCTGATCGTTGCCGACTACGACTGCGATGGGGCGACTGCCTGCGCGCTCGGCATCCGTGCCTTGCGCGCTTTCGGCGCCCGGGTGGATTATCTGGTGCCGAACCGCTTCACCTATGGCTATGGCCTGTCGCCCGACATCGTCGATCTCGCAGCCGGCCGCAGACCGGATCTGATCGTCACCGTAGACAATGGCATCGGCAGCGTCGAAGGGGTCGCCCGGGCGCGCCAGCTCGGCATTGCCACACTGATCACCGACCATCACCTGCCGGGTGACAAACTGCCCGCTGCCGACTGCATCGTCAACCCCAGTCTGCCCGGCTGCGACTTTCCGAGCAAGGCACTGGCGGGGGTCGGCGTGATGTTCTACGTCATGCTGGCGCTGCGCGCCGAGTTGCGCCAGCGCAACTGGTTTGCCGAAGGCACCGGACGCGGCGAACCCAGGCTTGCGGCACTGCTCGACCTCGTCGCGCTGGGCACCGTGGCCGACGTCGTGCGCCTCGACCACAACAACCGCGTGCTGGTCAGCCAGGGGCTGCAGCGCATCCGCCAGGGCAGGCTGAACCCCGGTCTGCGCGCCATCTTCCGGGCTGCCGGGCGCAATCCGGCACAGGCTTCGAGCGTCGAACTCGGTTTCATGATCGGCCCGCGCCTGAACGCCGCCGGCCGCCTGGCCGACATGTCGCTCGGCATCGAGTGCCTGATCACCGATGACGAGGGGCGTGCGATGAATATCGCGCAGCAGCTCGACGCGCTGAACCGCGAGCGGCGCGAGATCGAAGCGGGCATGCAGGAACAGGCGCTCATCCAACTCGCCGAAGCGGGTGCCGAACTGGCCGGCGAGACGACGGCAGCGGTGTCGCTGTTCGAAGCCGAATGGCACCAGGGAGTGGTTGGGATCGTTGCGGCGCGCATCAAGGAGAAACTGCATCGCCCGGTGTTTGCCTTTGCCCGCGGCGACAACGGTGAAATCAAGGGTTCGGGTCGTTCGATCGCCGGCCTGCATCTGCGCGATGCGCTCGATCTCGTCGCCAGACGCGCTCCCGGGCTGCTGCTGCGCTTCGGCGGGCATGCCATGGCCGCCGGCGTGAGCCTGCGCGAAAGCGACTTCGCGCACTTTCGCGAGCTGTTCGCCCAGGTGGCCGACGAGTTGCTCGCTCCCGCCGACCGCGCACGTACGCTGGAAACCGACGGCGGCCTCGAAGCCGCCTACTTCTCGCTCGCCACGGCACGCCTGCTCGAAGCCGAGGTCTGGGGGCAGGGCTTTCCGGCACCGCTGTTCGAGGACGAGTTTCTGGTCGAAAGCCAGCGCATTCTCAAGGACAAGCACCTCAAGCTGCGCCTGCGCAAAGGAATGCAGAGCCTCGACGCCATCCAGTTCAACTTCGACCAGGCGCCCGGCCGCAGCATTCGCGCCGCTTACCGGCTGGCGATCAACGATTACAACGGGGTGCAGACACCGCAGTTGATGATCGAGCACATCGAGCCAGCTGCTTTCTGAAAAGCTGCCCTGCGATGCGTGACGGCTTCAGCGCACCTTGATCTCGGTCCACATGCGCGACAGCAGGCGGCGGGTTTTCGGGTCGAAGTCGCGCAGCATTTCGAGTCGCTGCAGGTCGGCCGCCGGCGGAAAGATGCCGGGATTACCGGCAATCCCGGGCGCGATGTACGGCCTTGCGGCGGCATTCGGATTGCCGGCTCCGATCAGGTTGGACACGTCGGCGGCGTTGGCCCCGTCGAGCATGAAATTGATGAACTGGTGTGCGAGGTCCGGACGACGACCGGACTTGTGCAGCACGAAGCTATCGACCGCCAGCACCGCACCTTCCTTCGGCGTCCGGAAGGCAATGTTGAACGGGCGTCCGGCATCGCGCGCGTCCTGCTGTGCGCGGTACATGTCGCTCGAGTAACCATGGGCGACCCAGATGGTGCCGACTGCCAGATCCTTGATGTAGGTGCTGTTGGAGAAGGTCGCCCAATAGGGCTTGGTGCGCAGGATCAGGCGCTTGGCCTCGTCCCAGCGGGCCGGGTCGGTTTCCTGAACCGAGTAGCCCAGGTATTTCATTGCGGCGCCCATCAGTTCGCGCTGGCTGTTGAGCACCGTGACCTTGCCTTTCAGTTTGTCGAGATAACGTGGCTCGAAGATCAGTGCCCAGCTATCGGTCGGCAGACCGAGTTCGGACAGCCGCGTCGCGTTGTAACCGAGCACGGTGACGGTGGTGGCGTAAGGCACCGCGTAGCGCATGCCGGGGTCGTACCAGGGGTTGCGGAACTCGGCCTTGATGTTCCCGAGGTTGGGTAGTCTGTTTTTGTCGAGCGGCTGCAGGGCTTGTTGTCGCAGCAGGGTTTCCACGGCATTGCCGGTGGGAACGAGCAGGTCGTAACCGATTGCCCCGGCTTCCAGCTTGGCGAGCATTTCCTCGTTGTCGGAATAGAAATCCTGCTTCAGCCGGCAGCCGCATCGCGCTTCGAAGCGGGCCGCCGTTTCCTCCGACAGGTAGGTGTTCCAGATGTAGAGGTGGAGAACATCGGCCGCGTGGCTCCCACTTACCATGAGAGTGAGCGAGAGGACGATGAGCGTGGCGCGCCAGGCGTTCATGCGCGGGCCTTGAGGGCATCCGGTGCCAGCTTCGAGGCGAGCGCGATCAGGCTCAGTGTCAGCGCCATCAACAGGGTCGATACCGCATTGACTTCGGGCGTTACCGCCACCTTGATCATCGAGTAGATCTGCAACGGCAGGGTCGTGACACCGACGCCGGCGACGAAGAAGGTGATCACGAAATCGTCGATCGAGAGGGTGAAGCTCATCAGGAAGCCGGCCAGAATGGCTGGCCGGATCAGTGGCAGGGTGATGTGCCGAAAAGTCTGCCAGGGGCGCGCGCCGAGATCGCGCGCGGCGTCGAAGATGCTTTCGTCCAGACCCGCCAGGCGAACGCGTACGATGATCGCGACGAAGCCGATCGAAAACGTGACATGCGCGATCAGGATCGAGATCAGGCCGAGCGTCAGGTCGAGCACCTGGCGGAAGAAGAGCAGCAGCGAAACGCCGAGCAGGATCTCCGGCATCGCCACCGGTGCCAGGACCAGCAAGGGTAGGCAGCGCAATACGCCAACCGGCCAGCGCTGCATGGCAATGCCCGCCAGCGTGCCAAGCAGGGTGGCCAGTGCCGAGGCGATCAGGGCGATGAGCAAGGAGTTGGCGGCGGCGCCGAGCATGGCCTCGTCGTCGAACAGGAGCGCGTACCAGCGTGTCGTGAAGCCGATCCACTCGGCATTGAGCAGCGAATCGTTGAACGAGAAAAGTACGACGACGGCCAGTGGGACGTAGAGAAAGGCGTATACGGCCAGCGCCGCCGCCCACAGCCACAGCGATCGCTTGGTCCGGCGCATCAGGCTGTTCCTCCTCGCCACGGCCGCGCTGCCCGGGCGGCCAAGCCGGCCAGCAGCAGAACACCGACCGTCAGCAGGAGCGACAGGGTCGAGCCGAGCGGCCAGTCACGGTTGTCGAGGAACTGCTCCTTGATCAGGTTGCCGATCAGGATGTCGCGTGTCCCGCCAAGCAACTCCGGAATGGCGAACATGCCGAGGACGGGGATGAAGACCAGCGCCGACCCCGACCAGATTCCCGGCAGCGAGAGCGGCAGGGTAATTCGCCAGAAGCGGGTCGCGGCACCGGCGCCGAGATCCTGCGCTGCTTCGAGCAGGGCGGGGTCGTGCTGCTCCAGGTTGGTGTACAGCGGCAGAATCATGAACGGCAGGTGCACATAGACCATGCCGGTGATTACTGCCCAAGGTGTGTAGAGCAGGTCGAACGGGCCCAGCAGAATGATCCAGGCGTAGATGCGGATCAGGAAGTTGCTGGCGAAGGGCAGCAGCACGAGCAGCACGAGCAGGTCGCGATGACGCCGGTGGCTACGGGCGATCAGCCAGGCCAGCGGATAGGCAAGCAGCAGACAGAGCAGCGTCGTCGCCGCGGCGACGAGGAAGGAGCGAAGAAAGATCTCGGCATAGATCCAGTCGCTGAAAAAGAAACGGTAGGTGTCCAGGGACAGGGTCAGGCGGCCATTCTCGAGGGCGGGTACCAGGCCACCGAAATCACCCGGTTGCTGCAGGGAGGCGCCCACCATCAGAAGTGCCGGGGCGAGGAAGAAAGTCAGCAGGAACAGCGTCGGCGGCAGACTGACCAGCCATCTGGTCAGCGGTGCGCGCCGGGTCTGCGCAGGATCCCGCGGGCGGTTCGAGGGCTGGCTTTCAGTCACGCAGGTAGACTCCGGCTTGGCGTCGCCAGCCGACTTGGACCGGCTCGCCGCGTTCGAGGAAGCGCGCACGTCCGGGAGCGGCATTGGCGCGCATTGCCTCGAGCACGGCGCCGTTCGGGAGAGCGATCTTGTAAATCGTGACGTCACCAAGGTAGAGGTGGTCCTGCACCGTTCCCTTGAATTGATTGTCCAGTCGGGGTCGCTCGCCATCGGCGATGATGTCGAGTTGTTCGGGGCGGACGGCAAAGGCGCCGCGCTCGCCGGTCCTGGCCGCCGCCGGCATGCTGACGATCTCGCCGACGCCGGCGACGAGCAGTCGCAGGCGATCATTGCCTGCTTCCCGCACTTCGACGGGCAGCAGATTGACCGTGCCGATGAAGTCGGCAACGAAGCGATTGCGCGGGTAGCCATAAACCTGCTCCGGGGCATCGACCTGCTCGATGTGTCCGGCGTTCATCACCGCAATCCGGTGCGACACGGCGAGCGCTTCCTGCTGCGAATGGGTGACAAAGATGAAAGTGATGCCCACTTCGCGCTGCAAGGCAATCAGTTCGGCCGTGATCTGTTCGCGCAACTTGGCGTCGAGAGCGGCCAGCGGTTCGTCGAGCAACAACAGGCGCGGCTTGTTGATCAGTCCGCGCGCCAGGGCGACCCTTTGCTTCTGCCCGCCGGACAATTGATGTGGCAACTGGCGGGCCTTGTCGGCCAGATGGACCAGGTCCAGAGCATCCTGCAAGCGGTGTCGAATCTCGTCGGGCGACCTTCCCGCCATCTGCAGCGGGAAGGCAATGTTCTCAGCGACGGTCATGTGTGGAAACAATGCGTAGCTCTGAAACACCGTATGTACCGGTCTCTGCTCGGGCAGGACCCCGGCCAGCGTTTGCCCGTCGAGCAGCAATTCACCCGTATCGGGCTCTTCGAAACCGGCGATCAGGCGCAGCAGGGTCGTTTTGCCACAGCCCGAAGGGCCCACCAGGGTAAAGAACTCACCCGCTTCGATCGACAGGCAGACGTCGTCAACGGCCTTGAGGTCGCCGAAACGACGGCTGACGTGACGGATCTCGAGCAGTGCCATGGTCCCTATAGTCTAGCTCAGCAAGTCCCTTCCCGTGTAGTGGGGGATGGCCGAGTGCGACGCAGAATCGGCGCGGGGAATTGCCGCGGCGGGTTTGCATGTCGCCGCTGCGTTCGCCTAGAATTTCCTCGGGTGCCCTGACACTTACTCCGGAATGACGCAGGAGTTTTGCTCAGGGCTTGCTTCACAAGCCGGGAATGCCGGGAACCGATGACTGCTGAAGGGATGCACATGAAGGCCATGCTTCTGGATGTCCAAGGCCGGCCGCTGCGGCTGGCCGAACTGCCTCGACCGACGCCCGCGGCCGACCAGGTGCTGATCGAGGTACGCGCCTGCGGTGTTTGCCGAACCGATCTGCACGTCATGGACGGTGATCTCCGGCAGCCTCGCTTGCCGCTCATTCTCGGTCACGAGATTGTCGGCGTGGTGGCCGGAAGGGGGGCCGCCGTCGAGCGTTTTTCGCTTGGCCAGAGGGTCGGCGTACCTTGGCTCGGGCGGACCTGTGGTCATTGCCGTTATTGTGCGAGCGGGGCGGAAAACCTCTGCGCTGCGGCGGAGTTCACCGGCTATACGCTCGATGGCGGCTACGCCGAGTTCGCGCTGGCCGATCAGCGCTACTGTTTCGCCCTGCCGGAAGAATACGCCGACGCCGAGGTGGCGCCACTGCTCTGTGCCGGACTGATCGGTTATCGCTCACTGGTTGCCGCGGGCGATGCCCGGCGTCTCGGAATCTACGGCTTCGGCGCGGCCGCTCACATCATCGTGCAGGTCGCTCGCTGGCAGGGGCGCGAGATCTTCGCCTTCACCAAGCCGGGGGATGTCGATGGCCAGGCCTTTGCCCGCCAACTGGGCGCCACCTGGGCCGGCGGCGCCGACGAGTCGCCACCGGAAGAGATGGACGCGGCAATTCTCTTCGCGCCGGTCGGGGCTCTGGTGCCACAAGCCCTGCGTCACACGGCCAGGGGCGGTACGGTGGTGTGTGCCGGTATCCACATGAGCAACATTCCCGAGTTCCCCTATGCCGTTCTCTGGGGAGAGCGTTGTGTGCGTTCAGTGGCCAACCTGACACGACGCGACGGCGAGGAGTTTCTTGCCGTCGCACCGAAAGCGGGGGTCAGAACCGAGGTGGAAAGTTTCCCGCTGGCGTCAGCCAACGAAGCCCTGGAGCGTCTGCGCCAGGGGCTGGTCAGGGGGGCTGCCGTGCTCGTCTGCCCGGCGCGCTGAACGAGTCGATCAGAAACTGTAGCGCAGGTCGGTATACACCCGGTCCTTGGCGTCGTAGCGGCCAAAATAGCCGAGCGGCGGACCGTTGAACACATCGACACCAAACGCCAGTCGCCAGTTTTTCTCGAAGTTCCAGCTGATGCGCGGCCGGAGCAGCCAGTCGGTACGGTTCAGGCTGGAAATCCAGAGCACCTGGGCCTCGACCTTGTCGCCGAACTTGTGGTTGAGCAGCAGGCTGTAGCCGTTTTCATTGGTGGAGGGAATGATGTAGGGATTGTGGTCGAAGATGTGGTCCTGGAACAACTGGACGTTGATCCGGGTATCCGCGATCTCGGTATAGTCGAGGCCGACTACCCAGGAAAGCGAATTCTGGACAACCACGCCGTCCTGGTCGTTCAGGTCGGCGACTTCGTAGCCACGGCCGCGCGTATAGACTGCCTCGGCCTTGAGAAGCACGGAACCGAAATCCTTGGCCAGGGTACTGC
>ERZ761607.3429-NODE-3429-length-15366-cov-8.709555_pt1 | contig 15366 bp, 9 predicted proteins | sample MGYA00511164_ERZ761607 | MGnify/ENA primary metagenome ERZ761607 (study PRJEB28899, sample SAMN02445080) | bioreactor sludge metagenome | biome: EBPR sludge | place: Australia: Brisbane, Thorneside Wastewater Treatment Plant | collected 2011-06-22 ...
AGCTCGGGGTCGGCTATGCCGTGATCGCCGCGCTCAACCCGCGGATCGCCTACTGTTCGATCAGCGGCTACGGGCAGGACGGCCCGTACAAGGATCTCGCCGGCCACGACATCAACTACCTCGGCTATGCCGGGGTCCTCGACCAGATCGGCTGCGCAGGCGGCGATCCGGCCATCCCGAACTTCCAGATCGCCGACCTGCTCGGCGGGGCGCTGACCGCCGCGTTCGGCATCCTGGCGGCGGTGGTCGACGCGCAGCGCACCGGCAAGGGGCGCCAGGTCGACGTGTCGATGACCGACAGCGTTCTCGCACACACCTACTTCACCATGCTGCGCCTGAACGACAGCGGCCACTCGCTGCCGCGCGGCACCGACCTGCTGTCGGGGGGGCTGCCCTGCTACGGCGCCTATCGCTGCGCCGACGGCCGGCACATGGCGGTCGGGGCGCTGGAAGGCAAGTTCTGGAAGATCTGCTGCGAGGTTCTCGACCACCCGGAATGGGTCGGACGGCAATGGGACGCCAGCCTCCGCGCTGAAGTCGCTGCCGTCTTCGCAGCGCGGCCGCGGGATGACTGGGCGAAGCGGTTTGCCGCGGTCGACTGCTGTGTGACGCCGATCCTGACCCCCGAGGAAGCGCTGGAGAACGAGCAGATCACGGCGCGCGGCATGGTGCTCCGGGAAGACGGCCTGACCCAGTTCGCCCCGCCGCTGAAGATGTCCGACTTCGAATTCGCGATCCGCCAGCCAGCCCCCGCGGCGGGCCAGGACAACCCGGCAATACTCGCCGCTGCCGGCTACGGCGCCAGCGAAATCGAGCAAATTACTGCCAGCGGCGCCCTCGGCTGAGAAAGTTCCGAAGCGTTTGCGGAGGAGAGGCCAGCGAGGGTCCGGGCTGGCCAGACGTTGCTTGGCTGCGGCAGGAGGCACGTCGGAGGGCAGTTGCGATGTCTGGACGGTCGCGGCCATCACCCCCCTCTCAGGCTAACAAGAGCTACGGCAGCAAGAGACTGGTTGCCGCTGTTCGGTTTTCTGGAGCATATGACTGCCCCCGACGCAAACCAGCCACTCGGTCTACCCAAAAGCGGACATTCGCCGGAATGACCATTGGCGCTAAAGCGGTCGTACTGCAGCACAAGGAATTACGACCTGTGTTCGATCGTCGAGATCGTTCCTAAACATTCAAACGCGAGTCCGGGCCATCAGCCGCACCACTGGCCCATCATCGCGCACCCGCACCTCAACCTGGGAGCGCCCGTCTCCCGCATCCGTGAGCGCAACGCTTACCCCCCAATCGCCTAAGGCATACACACCGTCGCTGCCTTCGACGTCGAAATCACCACTGCTGACGGTCAGCGCGCCATTCTTCGGGCGTACGACCGCTGTTTCCCGAGTATTGGTGTGCCGTACCTCGATTCTCGGCACGGAGTAATTGCAGGTAATCTCAAGACCCAACCCGCCGGCCGATACGATAATGGTGTCCTCCTCCCGCAAGGGCGGCGCCTCAGCACCAACCTCCACCGCACTCGCCAAACCTCGTTGAGTGATGGCAGCGAACCCAGGTCTGGCGACGGGATCCGTGACGCCTCCGACATTGCTCAAGGCAGCCGCGAGCGGTTTTTGTGTAACTAGTGGCAAGGGTGTCGTAGCTATGCTCGGCAACACAGGCACACCATCCATGCGTGGTGGTGCCGCTTTGGGTTCCTTAGGACTCGAAAGGACCGGATCCTCTGCGGCGGTGGCCGGCTGTCCTTTTTCATGATAGAAACGGTCGATCGACGCCTGGTATGGGTGCAAATTAATCCGCAAAGGCAGATTCGAAAGGGAGATCGACCATTTACGTGCCGACTCCTTGTAGTCCTTTTCAAGCCGCGCCCGCAGTTTCACATCCTTGGTCACGTCCGCCAAACCAAACCGCGCGAACACGATCCTTTCCTGGGCGAACCGCACAATCTCAGGATCCGTGGACCGGTCGCGCGCCTCGAACACCAACTCGTAGTACTGCTGCATCAGCTTGTACTTCCCGGACAACTCGAGGACTGCGCCAACCTCGAAGGGGGACACACCGGAAAGGCCCTCGTGCTTTGCCTTAATGAGACGGTCGAAGTACTGCTCGATCCGGTCGCGTAATCCGGCATCAAGAGAATCCGGAGAGATACCGCTGGCCGCCAAGGCGCGGATGCCATCCCGATGTACATCGGCAGATCCGCGAACCACGGATTCCACCCACGCCGTCGTTGCCTTCGCGACATCCGGCAAATGCTGAGCCACCAATAACCCCAGATACCCACGCAAATCTCCCTGTTCTGCAAAGCGCGTGACCAGGCGTATTGCCAGGCGGCGCGCTTGGGGCTGATGCAGATCCTCGGCCGTCAGTCCATCAAAGACCGCGAGCGCCTTCGTGCCCGGCTGCGCAAGCGCGACCGCCTCGAACCCTTCCTTGCGTGACGAGCGCCATAACTCTGCTGCAATCTCGGCTACGGTCTTCGCCGGCACCCGTAACCAGTCGCCCGACTTTGCCACAGACGCAAGCTGCGCTTCGTCGCCCGACCGGAGCACGAAGGAAAGGTTGTCTGGGAACGGCAGCGCCAGCGCCAGTGCTTTCGCCAGGACATCCGACGCCTCGGCTTCGCCGCGTCGCGCCAACTTCCACGCGTCTGCAGCTTGTGCATTTTTTCCGGCGATGGCCAACACCTCCGCATATCCCATCGAGGCCGCCGGCGTCCATTCTAATGCGCCCTGAACCCGCTCAAGATGGTCCGCGTCATCTCGTGCATCTTCCTGCGCCCTGGTATCTTCCGGATGCGCATCAAGGCGCGCCAAGAGTTTGGTGAGCGCCTGGTCGAGAATGCCGCGCAGGCGCTTGTCGGTGGGAGGCGTCGTGGCACCACGATTGGCCAGAATGTCGTGCAGTGACTTGAAGCAGGTGCGCGCATCGTCCTCCTGTTGCTTGCTTTCCATGTAGCGTGCCGCGTGAAAGCGGGGGTCGCCCGAATGCCCGCGATTGCGCGCCATGTTGAGAAACGCCTCGTAATCACCGGCAAGCCAGTAGTTCTTCAGCGCCATGGCAACATCCGGAATCCGCGCGAACAGCCGCCCGGCCTGGGCATAGTCCTCGCGGAAGTGGCACGCCAAGGCGCGTGAGCGTAATGCGTTGGATTCATCAGGGACCCGATCGAATCGGGCGGCCGCTCGATCGAGCAGATAGGGGTCTCGTTCCTGCTCCCCTCTGTCGAGGTACTGCTGACCAATATCCGCGCTGTCGTCCGCCTCGTCATCCGCCCACGCCTCCGCTTTGCCCTGGATAGCAATCCCCAGATCCTTCGGCAACCAGGCTGCGTCACGCGACTTGTACTGCGCGATCAGATCCTCATGCTGATACCCGCGCGCAAAACCCCAGAACTTGTCGATCCCGTCCTGCGTGTCGACAATAAGCAGCCGGCCTCGCGCGCGCGACAGGCCGACGTACAGGCGGTTGAGAAAGTATTCGTAGCTCAGCCCTTCCGGCGTGTTTCGCACCGTGGCCGGCTTGGCCAGCAGCTCAGGCAGCCCCCGCAGATGATTCAGGCACCAGTCCCCGAACTTGTAGATGACTACCCGTCCGAACTCCATACCTTTCGCTCGCATCGGGTTAAAGACATCTGGCACTACCCGCGCGCTCCCGGCCGCGATGCTGGACAAGTCCTTGTCGGACCTGATGTAGTCATCCTCGGATTCATCCTGGGACGGAACGATGAACACTAGCTCCGCAGCCTGCTTGCGAAGATGGTCGCGGGTTGTGGCGTCATCGATGCAAAAGAGGGCAACGTCAGGCGCCGCATCGTTCCGCCAGGTCTGCTGAGGCCTCAGGCCGCCGACCTCGAAGAGGATGCCGCGAAGCAGCTGGATGAGGTTGCACAGGCGCACGATTGGCTCGGTCGAGCGATAGTTGAGTTCCAACTCGTGGAAATTCACCGTCAAGGCATGGCGTCCATCGGGATCCAATTCCCGCAGTAGGTTTTCCCGAAAGCTATCGGAGAGGCTCTCCCAGTTGAACCCGGTCGGGTTGAGGGTCTGGAACGGGTCGCCGGCGAATGCAAAGGGAATCTTGCCTAGAAGATAGTGCGGTACCGCGCGCGCCGAGAACACTGAAAGTCGGAGAATGACCGCCAGCTCGTTCGCGGTAAAGTCCTGCGCCTCATCACAGACGATCGCCGGGAAGCGCGCCAGCGATTCCTGGCGCAACACCGCCATAGTCAGGTCCTGGTCGTCCCAAAGGCCGTCCTTGTCGCAGCGCCGCTTATACCAGTCGCGCCAGACGACATCGTAAATCTGCTGGAACAAGCCCTCGTCGATCGACTTCTGGCGCTTGGGTAATTCCGCGTACCGATCCGGACCGAAGTCATCCTCCTCGCCATCTGCCGGGCAGCGTCCCTTAATGAAGGTCCGGATCGCGTGCCAGGCCAGTTCGGGGGCATTGCGCAGGCCGCTCGGGCATCCACCGCCCTGCGCGAAGCTTTTCATCCAAAGAGCACGGAATCGCGGGAAATCCACGTAAAGCTCGGGCTTGAACCGCGTGCGAACCTCCGGGACTAGGAGCGACAGCATCATGTCGCGGAACACCTGGAAAGCGCGCCCGATGATCCCTTGCGCCACCGGGCTGTCCATGTCTGGCGGGTTCTCGATGCGCCGGTAATCGCAGGCGAGGATTGTTGCGACGGTCTCCTTCGCGCGCCCCGTCAACAATGAGCTGTACGTCAGGTACAGCGGGGGGTCTGGCAGCGGGGCAGCGGCGGTCAGGTGGTGGTGCAGATGCTCGGCGAACAGGTAGTGCAAGATCGTGGTCTTTCCTGAGCCGGGACGTCCGTTGATGAAGAGCGGGTAGGGATTGCGGACCTCGCCGGGAGTGAGCAGCGTGTGCAGCAGTCCTAATTCCTCGGGAGAAAGGGACAGGTTCGCGTCCTTTCCGGCCGTCTCCAGCGTGACCCAAAGCCCCTCATCGGAGACAACAAACTCTGGGTAGGTGCGCAACGAGAATTTGCGAAGTTCTTCCTCTGCCAGCCCATCGTCCGCTTCAAAGACATCCGCATACTGCTGCCGCAGATCATCCTCCCGCAGCGCCTTCTCGTAACCTACGGGGGCAATGAGCAACAACCCGTTGGAGAACTGTCGGTAAAGCACGCCACGCTGGCTCCTGTCGGCCGGGTAGCGCGTGGCGGTGCTCCGTTCTTCCTTCGTTCCCTGGACAACCAATTCCTGCAGGATTCCTGCGACGCCTCGGCGAAACTCGTTCATCCACGGCGCTTTCAGGAGATCCACCCAGTCCGACGTTTCATAGACGCTCGGCTCGTTCTGATAAAGGGTGGCACTCGCCACATCGAGGTAGCGCGCCTCGTCCTCTGTAACCAGTCTAGGCCCGATCACCCCGTCGGCGATGCGCTGTTTGATCAACGCGTCGACCTCTGTAGCGCTGAGGGCGCCATCGTCGATAAAGCTTTCACGGAAGCGTTCCTCATTCAGCCGGCGATGGAAATCTTCGTTCTGCCCCTTCGCCAAGAAGCGGGCAAACCGGATCACGCGGTGGCCGGATTCATCCTGCAACTGCTCGATCGCGTATAGGCGGAACGTCTTGCCAAGCACCTTCTTCACGATCGGGAATGGTTGGTGGCGATCGAAGTGGGCAATGTTCTGAATCCGCTCCACCTCAGCGGCAAGCCTCTGCAAGGCCGCAATCTGGCCGCTCTGGCGCGCGTCCGCTGCGCAGGCATCAGAGATACTCACAAAAATTGTCATGCACCCTCCAAAATATCACCCCGGTGGAGTCAAATTATGTGATCAGACTACAAGGGCATGGTAGGTTGGTCAATCGCAAGGTTGCGAGTAATCGGCCAACGGCTGTTTACGAGAAGTGGAGTTCGACGAATGACTCCTTTGGAGCAGTAGCGCCGTGGGACCGCTCCCGGCCGACTATCGAAGTAGGGAATTCCGCTTTCAACGGCAGCTACCGCTGCGTAGCTGTCCTTGGAGCGACGAACCGGAACGGCTATTCCGGCTCGACCTGAGCCACTTACCCCTTGACCCGCCCGAACAGCCCTCTGACCGCTTCCTGCAAATCCGCCGGCAGGACGACGACCTTGGCGTTGTCCTTCTCGCCCAGGCGTTCGAGGGCGTGGATGTATTTCTCACCGAGCAGGTAGGACATCGGGCCGGTGTGGTCGCCGATGGCGGCGGTGACGCGGCGGATCGCCTCGGCCGAGGCTTCGGCCAGCATGACCTGGGCGTTGGCGTCGCGCTTGGCCGACTCGAGCCGCGCCTCAGCTTCGAGGATCGCCGACTGCTTGGCGCCCTCGGCGCGGGTGACGACGGCCTTGCGCTCGCGCTCGGCGGCGGCCTGCAATTCCATCGCCTTCTGCATCGACGGCGACGGCTTGATGTCCTGGATCTCGACCGACTTGACGGTCAGGCCCCAGTCGACCGCCTCGTCGGCGATGCACTCGCGCAGCCTGGCCTTGATCTTGTCGCGCGAGGAAAGCGCCTCGTCGAGTTCCATTTCGCCGACGATCGAGCGCAGCGTGGTCATGATCAGGTTGCGGATCGCCTCGGAGAAGTCGGTCACGCCATAGACGGCCTTGACCGGATCGGTGATCTTGATGAAGGCGATGGCGTTGGTCAGGATGACCGCATTGTCGCGGGTGATGACTTCCTGTTCATGGACGTCGAGGATGATGTCCTTGGTCACCATCTGGTAGGACACCTTGTCGAGATAGGGAATGACGATGTTGAGGCCGGGCTTCAGCGTGCCGTGATACTTGCCGAGGCGCTCGACGATCCATTCCATGCCCTGCGGCACCATGCGCACGCCCTTGGCGATGGTGACGGCAACAAAGACCAGCAGGGCCAGCACGACGACGAATCCAGCGCTCATTTCCATTTCCCCAACCTTTTTTCAAGCCTTGCCAACCTTCAGATAACTGCCTTCGACCGCCATCACCCGGACGCGCTCGCCGGCGGCGATGGGCGAATCGGCGAGGCAGACCCATTCCTCCGAGCCGAGGAGCGGGCGCTGAAAGCGCACCCGGCCGCGCTCGAAGGGCGCGACGGCGCTGACCAGCACGCCGATTTCCCCGATGACCTCGCCATCGGCCGTGCCGATCCGGGTCTTGTGGAAGCTTCGCTTGAAGACGCGGAACCACAAAACGACCATCGCCAGCGCGGCCAGCGTCCACGTCGCCAGTTGCGCGGTCAGCGACAGGCCGGACACGACCAACATCAGCAGGCCGACCAGAACGGCGCCGAGCCCGAACCAGACGATGAAGAACGACGGGATCGCCAGTTCGGCGAGGATCAGGGCGATGCCGCCGACCACCCAGGTCCACCATTCGGGATTCACTTGTGCTTCCTCATGGCCCCGAGTATTTCGGGTTTGCCCGGCAAGGTCAAGCAGGCCTGCCGCTCATCCGCTTGGGTGGACGCCCGGCAGGCCATAGAATGCGCCGGTGCATACCGCGCTGCTCCTCTCTCCCGATTTCGCCCTGATCCTGCTCGGCGCCGGCATCCGGCGCTGGATGCACCTCGGCGACCACTTCTGGAGCGGCGTCGAGAAGCTGGTCTATTTCATCCTGTTCCCGGCGCTGCTGATCAACGCCATCGTCAAGACCCGCCTCGACCTCGGTGCGGCGCTGCCGCTGCTGGCCACGGCCTTCGCCGCGATGGCCGGCGGCATGCTGCTTGGCCTACTGCCGAAATGGGTCGTCAGGCTGCCGCCGCTGTCGTTCGCTTCCGTATTCCAGTGCGGCTACCGTTTCAACTCGTATATCGGACTGGCGGTGGCCGGCATGCTTTTCGGCGCGCCGGGGATCGCCACGATGGGGCTGATCGTCGGCGCCGCGGTGCCGCTGGCCAATTTCGTGTCGGTGTGGATGCTCGCCCGCCACGGCGAGGTCGGCCTGTGGCGGGAGGTGGCGCGCAACCCGCTGATCTGGGGAACGGCGGCGGGCTTCCTCCTCAACCTCGCCGGCTTCGTGCCGCCGCCGCCGCTGCAGGCATTTCTCGGCCGCCTGTCCGACGCGTCGATCGCCCTCGGCCTGATCACCGTCGGCGCCGCCCTGCGCCTGGAGGGAATGCCGGGGGTGCGCGGCGTCTCGCTGTGGCTGCTGGCGGTCAAGTTGCTGGCATTGCCGGTGATTGCCGCGCTCGTTGGCAGCCGGCTCGGGCTCCAAGGCCTCAACTATCAGGTGGTGGTGCTGTTCGCCGCGCTGCCGGCGGCTTCGTCGGCCTATATCCTGGCGACCCGCATGGGCGGCGACGGGCGCAGCGTCGCCTGGCTGATTTCGGCGACGACGCTCGGCTCGATGCTGACGCTGCCGCTGTGGGCGGCGTGGCTGCTGCGCTAGGGGGTGTTGCTGGGCTTGGCGGCAGGTGCTTCGGCATTGGCTGCCTGGACCGCCGCGGCGGCGGCCTGCTGCATCTGGTCGCGCATCTGCTGCATCATCTGCCAGGGCCACATTGCGGCATCGGAAAACGCATTCTTTTCCGGGTCGACCGCAACCGGCGCCGGCGCGGCTTCCGGATTCATCGCCCGGGCCGTATCGGTGGCGAGCTGGCCCATGGCGTGGACGGCGCCGAGCGTCGTCCGCTGCATTTCGAGTCCCTGGATGGTCATCTGCAGCATCGACAGATTCATGCGCAGCCAGCCCTCGACTGCCTTCATGTCCTTGATCCGCTTGTCCAGCTCGTCGACGTCGAAGGTCGGCGTCACCATGCCTGGCAACGAGATGCCCATGCCGCTCCACATGTTGCGCACGAAGGCCAGCGGATCAATCGGGTTCGGGGTATCGGTGGACATGTCTCTCTCCTTGGCATGGGTTTTCGGGCATCTTAAACCACTTCGCTGGCGCAGATGATAAATTAGCACACGATGACCGACAGGGGGCGGCATGCTCAAGCTTCTGGTGATTGAAGACCACACGCTGGTCCGCGAAGGGCTTGTGAACCTGCTGGCGCAGGTGGAGGACGGGGTCGTCGTGTGCGACCGGGCGGATTTCCCGTCGGCGCGCAAGCTTCTCGACGACGAGGACGAAGTCGATCTGATCCTGCTCGATCTCGCCCTGCCCGGGATCGACGGATTCGCCGCCCTCGACATCCTGCGCCGGCGCTACCCGGCGATCCCCGTCGCCGTCGTCTCGGCCTTCGACGACGCGCCCACCATCACCCGCGTGATGAATCTCGGCGCTTCCGGATTCATCCCGAAATCCTTTTCCGGGGAACAGTTTCTCGCCGCCGTGCACCAGGTGCTGGCCGGCGAGCTATTCCGCCCGCGGCAGGGCGTCAACGGGGTGCAACTCGATGATGTCGTGCCGCTGCCGCCATCCGGCCGCGACGGCGCGGGCGTCCGTCCCGCGGAGATCGGACTCACCGGGCGTCAGGCGCAGGTCCTGGCGCTGCTGGCGCGAGGCCTGTCCAATCGCGAGATCGCCGCCCACCTCGAGCTTTCGGAGGGCACCGTCAAGATCCACGTGACGGCGATCCTCAAGGCGCTCGGGGTTGCCAGCCGCACCCAGGCGCTGATCGCCGTGACGCGCTACGGCATCGATGTCGGGATGGCTCCCTGACGCTGGCCGAGGAGCGCCCGGAACTTGGCGGGCCGCACCGGCGGCGAAATCAGGTGCGAACCCCGCGGCAGCGGGGCGTCCCGGCCATCGTCGAGGGCGATGATCGGGGCGCCCTCCGGATCGGCGGCGCGCACCGCCGCGGCGAGACTGGCCAGCGTGACGATGATCCGCCCGCTCTCGCCTGCGGGCGCCCGGCCCCCTCCGGCCGGATCGTGGCTGACCTCATGGCGCCAGTTCCTCGCCATCGCCATGCACGCCCGCAGATCGGCGCTGTCGCCGACGAAATGGATGGTCACACCGCTCTGCGCCGGCGCCGGCGGCGCGACCGCGGCCGCTGGCATGGCCCTCCCGATCAGCAGCCCGAAGGTGCTGCCGCGGCCGATCGCCGAACGCAGGCTGATCCGGATGCCCAGCGCCCGGCTCAGGCGGTCCACGATCGAGAGACCGAGGCCAAGTCCGTGCTGCGCCTGGCGCGCCTGGTTGCCCACCTGGTAGAACTCCCCGAAGATGGCTTCGTGATGCTCGCTGGCGATGCCGCAGCCATTGTCGCGCACTTCGATCAGCGCATTGGCGCCGCGCTGGCGCACGGCGACGAGGACACGGCCGCCGGGCGCGCTATAGCGCAGCGCGTTGGCGATCAGGTTGGAGAGGATGCGTTCGAGCAGCGCCGGATCGGATTCAACCCAGAGTCCGGTCGGCCGGAAAACAAGTGTTTGCCGGCGGTCGACCGCAACATTCCGGAACGATGAAGCCAGGCGCTCGAGGAGGGAGTTCACGGCGAAGGCGCGGATCTCGGTTCCGATTCCGGCAACGTCCAGACGCGAAATGTCGAGCAGCGAATCGAACAACTCGCGCAGCATGTCTGCCGAGGTCGATATCTGCCTGGAGAGGCGCGGCAATTCGCTGCCCTTGCCCGCCTCGACCTGGCGCTGCAGATCGGCGGCGAACAGCGTCAGCGCATGCAGGGGCTGCCGCAGGTCGTGGCTGGCCGCCGCCAGGAAGCGGCTCTTGGCATGGCTGGACTGTTCGGCCTGGTCCTTCTGCAGCGCCAGCTCGGCGGTTGCGGCCTGCACCCGCTTCTCGAGCCGGTCATGGCTGGCCGCCAGTTCCTCACTCAGTGCCTGCATGTCGCGAACCTGCCGGCGCAGCAGCAGCCCGCCGCCCAGCAGGATCAGGATGACGATGGTGGCGAGTAATCCCGTCTGCGTCGCACGGCTGCCCCACGAAGCCAGCACGCTGGATTCGGGAAGGACGGTGAGCACGCGCAGGTCTGGGAAGTCCGGAACCGACGCCACCGAAGCGATCAGTCCGTTGCCGCGGGCGACGCCGGCTGCCGGCAACCAGTCGCGCAATCGGCCGGCATAGAGAACATCGACCGCGAGGGCGCCGAGAAGCGGCGAGCGCTGGCCGAGCTCGGTCGGCCGGCAGGAGGCGACAACCTGCCCGCGGGCGTTGATGATGACCGATTCGAAATCCTCGGCCAGACGGCCGGACCAGCAGTGGGCGGAAAAATAGGCCGGCTCGATGGCGGCGATGACGATGCCGGCGAAATTGCGTCCGCCATCCTCGATGCGCCGCGCCAGGGCGTAGGTGTAGCGGCCCGAATTGCGGCCGATGAAGGGGCCGAAGGTGATCGCGGAAGTTCCCTGTTCGAGCGCGACGAAATAGGGCCGGTCGCGCACATTGACGCGCGGCGGAGGGAAGTAGGTCGAGATGAAGCGTTGCTCGCCGTCGCGGTCGAAGATGACCAGGTCGCGCAACTGGGGCAGGGAGCGGGTGTGGCGCGCGGCAATGTAAGTCCAGCCGCGGCTGGCTTCCCAGGTTGGCCATTCCTGATGGTTGCTCGACAGGTCGCTGGCGATCTCGCGCAGCAGGATGTCCAGAGCTTCGTGGGTACGCGCCGTGTGTTCGCCGAGCATCGTCGCGAATGCGCTGGTCCGTGCCATGCCGAGCTCGAGTTCGCTTTTACGCGACAGGAGCACGTCGCCGAGAACGAAGGCGACCATGGCGAGAGCGCCGGCCAGCGCGACGATCAGGACCTGCAGGTCGGGGCGGCGAAAGATCATCCGGGCGACGGGTAGAAATACCACGCCAGCGGCATCACGGCGGCGTGCACGATGCGCCACGGCCACGGCTGCCGCGACAGCGTGGCGAAGGCGAAAGCGACGCCGCCGATCGCGAGACAGGTTTCCCGCCACGGCATGGCCCTGGCGGACCAGCCGAAGTACGGCCACGCCAGCGACAGCACGAGGATGATGGCCGCCCCTTGCAGGGCCAGTTGGCGATACGGGGTTGGTGGCATGACGGGATTCTATGCCATCAGCGCTCGGGCAGAACCTTTCCCGGATTGAGCACGTTGTGTGGATCGAGTGCGGTTTTCAGCGCGCGCATGGCGTCGACCGCAACGGCGCCGTGCTCGGGCACGAGATACTTGCGCTTGCCGAGGCCGATGCCGTGCTCGCCAGTGCACGTTCCTTCCATGGCGATGGCGCGTTCGACCACGCGCTCGCTGATCCAGGCGGCTTCTTCCATGTCGCGCGGGTTGTCGCGGTCGACCAGCACGACGAGGTGGAAATTGCCGTCGCCGACGTGGCCGAACAGCGCGATCGGGATGCGCACCTGCGCGATGTCGGCCTGCGTCTTGGCGATGCATTCGGCGAGACGCGAGATCGGCACGCAGACGTCGGTCGGGAAGCAGCGGCAGCCGGGCTTCAGCTGCAGGCAGGCGAAGTAGGCATCGTGGCGCGCCTGCCACAGGCGGTTGCGGTCTTCCGGCCGCGTCGCCCACGCGAAACCGGCGCCGTCCAGCCCGGAGGCGATCGCCTGCACGGTCTCCGCCTGTTCGGCGACTGCGGTCGGGCTGCCGTGGAACTCGAAGAACAGGGTCGGCGCCTCGGCCAGCGCGGTCTTGCTGAAACGGTTGATCGCCTGCAGCGACAGCGCGTCGAGCAGTTCGATGCGCGCCACCGGGACGCCGAGCTGGATGGTCTGGATCACCGTCCGCACGGCCGAGTCGATGTCCGGGAAGGTGCACACGGCGGCCGAGATCGCCTCGGGGATCGGATACAGCTTCACCGTCAGCTCGGTCATGATCCCGAGCGTGCCTTCCGAGCCGACCAGCAGGCGGGTCAGGTCGTAGCCGGCCGACGACTTGCGGGCACGGCCGCCGGTCTCCATGACGCGGCCGTCGGCGAGGACAGTCGTCGTCGCCAGCACGTTGTCCTTCATCGTGCCGTAGCGCACCGCGTTGGTTCCGGACGCGCGAGTCGCCGCCATGCCGCCCAGCGTCGCGTCGGCGCCGGGGTCGATCGGGAAGAACAGGCCCGTTCCCTTCAGCGCGTCGTTCAGTTGCTTGCGCGTGACGCCGGCTTCGACCACGGCGTCGCCATCCTCGGCATGGATGGCGACGATGCGGTTCATTCCTGAGAGGTCGAGCGAGACGCCGCCGGCCGGCGCCAGCACGTGACCCTCGACCGAACTGCCGACGCCGTAGGGAATCACCGGAACGCCATGGCGGGCACAGAGCGCGACCACCAGCGCGACTTCTTCGGTGCTTTCCGCCATCACCACGGCATCGGGCGGCGCGGGCTCGTGGATCGACTCGTCGCGGCCGTGCTGCAGGCGGATCGAGTCGCCGCGGGAGAAGCGCGGCCCGAAATGTCGGGAAAGCGATTGCCGGACGTCTTCCGGCAACGACAAAGCGTGCATCGCCTGACTAGGGGGAAAGAAAACGGCTGGCGTTGTCGAGGTCGCTTTGCGTGCGGCCATCGTAAAGCGCGTTGACAAACTTCCGCCAGACGAGGTCGGGCTCGCCGATCTGAAATCCGTAGCGGTGGCCACCCTCGAATTCCACATCCTGGACGCTGCGCACCAGCAGCACCGATGTCTCCAGACGGCCAAGCTGGATCAGGGCGGTGAGCCAGGTGTCGACCTGCAGCGGCTGGTCGGTGCGGGCGCGGAATCCGTAGCGCGAAACCTCGCTGACTTCCATCTGGATCGCCGCTTCCTTGCCGTCCGGCGAGGAAAGGCGTCCGGGACACTTGACCGAAAAGCGCCGATGCTGGCGGACCATCGAGGTGTCGGCGGCCGGCGGCAGCGGTGGCAAGACCTGCCGGTAGTCCGGCAGATCGTAGATGGTGTGCAGCAGCGCCTTCTTGCGGTCGCTCAGGGTGGCGAAGACAGCGGTCTTCCGGTTGAAGAAATGGTCGATCAGATCCGGGGTCATGACCGGATCGTTGGTCGTGAAGAAGCGGCGGTGGGGCATCTCGATGTTCGGCAGGCGCATGGCGACGAAATAGTGGTGAAGATCCCGGCGCACCGGCCTCGCGCCATAGCACTTGCGCAGGATTTCCGGGGCGTGCTTGAGATCGAGCGTGGCGCCCACCGCAGGCGCGCCATTGACGAAGTCGTAGCTCGGTACGACATTCGCCGACAGGCGGCGGAAGAAGAACAGTGATTCGTAGGTCTCGATATGGCGCGGATTGACCGCGATGACAAGGTGCCGCGTGTCGAAAAAGCTCGTGCAGTATTCGTAAAGGCACTTCATCAGCGGCATGAGAATCAGCCCGCCCTGCTGCTGGAAGGCAGGATGGATGGCCAGGCCGGACACCTCGGCAATGTTGCCGCGCTTGGCGCGCACCGAGGTCAGGTCAAAGATCCGCTGCAGGGGCAGGCCGATGGCGCTTTCCCGGATCAGCGACAGCGTTCCGACGACCTTGTTGTCGAACAGCGCGCACAGCGTGGTCGTCGTCGGAAGGGCGTTATAGATGGTCACCCGCATCCCGGAAGGGTGGGGCTCCATATAGCCGTGCCTGACATAGGCATCGTGCAGCAACCGGAAACAGGCCTCGAGTTCCTCGCGGGTTTCGGCGATCTTGAAGACCAGTCGCGGGCTCGGCGCGGGATCGTAATGCGCGAAGAAGCGCAGGACGCGATATCTCTTCCGGCGCGGAAGCGGCAGAAGAAGCTGCCGAAGCGCGCGGTCGGTCATGTCCTTCAGGAGCCGGATGGGCCGCATCGCGAATGCCAGAATGTTGTCCTTCCCTGCCATCATGATAGCACCTTGTTATTGACACCGCTTCGGCGGCCCCGGACAATCGTTCGTCACGATCATTTACCGTATCAACATCAAGTCAGGAGTCCTATCGATGCAAGCAAAGCTTTCTGCAATTGCCCTCTCCGTTGCTGCCGTCCTCGCCCTCGGTGCCTGCGGCAAGAAGGAAGAGCCGAAGCCGGTGGCCGCCCCGGCGGCGCCGGCGCCCGTCGCCAAGCCGGTGATCGTCGTCAAGCTCGGTCATGTGGCGCCGATGACCGGCCCGCAGGCCCACCTGGGCAAGGACAACGAATACGGAGCGCGCCTGGCGGTCGAGGAACTGAACGCCCAGGGCCTGGAAATCGGTGGCGCCACGGCCAAGTTCGAGCTTCTGGCCGAGGATGATGCCGCCGATCCCAAACAGGGCGCCATCGTCGCCCAGAAGCTGGTCGACGCCAAGGTTCAGGGTGTCGTTGGTCACCTGAATTCCGGGACCACCATCCCGGCGTCGAAGCTCTATTCCGATGCCGGCATCCCGCAGATCTCGGGTTCGGCGACCAATCCGAAGTACACCCAGCAGGGCTTCGCCACCGCCTTCCGCGTCATGGCCAACGATGTCCAGCAGGGCAAGGCGCTCGGCGAATTCGCCGCCAAGCAGGGCTTCAAGACAGTCGCCATCGTCGATGACCGCACCGCCTACGGCCAGGGCCTCGCCGACGAGTTCAGGAAGGCGGCCGAGGCCGCCGGC
>ERZ761607.3431-NODE-3431-length-15360-cov-3.316171_pt1 | contig 15360 bp, 13 predicted proteins | sample MGYA00511164_ERZ761607 | MGnify/ENA primary metagenome ERZ761607 (study PRJEB28899, sample SAMN02445080) | bioreactor sludge metagenome | biome: EBPR sludge | place: Australia: Brisbane, Thorneside Wastewater Treatment Plant | collected 2011-06-22 ...
GCGACCACCTTCGACGCCTATCCGATGACCCGCAACGGCGAGGCGGTCAAGGCGCTGGGGGCGGGAATCGTGGCCTCGTTCCTGGGTACGGCCTTTTCGATCCTGATCGCGATGTTCCTCAGCCCGCTGATGGCGCGGCTGGCGTTGCAGCTGGGGCCGTGGGAGTATTTCTCGCTGGGCTTCTGCGCCATAGCACTGGTTTCGGCACTGGCGCGCGGGTCGGTGTTTCTGGGCATGTCCTCGGCGGCGCTGGGGCTGTTGCTGTCCACGGTCGGCTTTGCGCCGATTGACGGCTATGCTCGTTTTACCTTTGGCCTGATCAACCTTGCCGGAGGGATTGACCTGATCGCGCTCATGCTGGGCCTCTTTGCGCTGAAGCAGATCGTGCAGGATCAGGCCCGGGGCCAGCAGCAGGTACCGAAGGTCGACATGTCCGACATCCGCGGTTTCGGTGTCAGCCTGCGCGAATACCTCGACAACGCGTGGAACATCATCCGGTCCTTCCTGATCGGCCTGTGGATCGGATTCCTGCCGGGCATGGGGTCGGGGCTGGCCAACATGGTGGCCTATGCACAGGCGAAATCGGGCTCAAGGCACCCGGAGAAATTCGGCAAGGGCACGGTGGACGGGGTCTTTGCCTCGGAAACCTCGAACAACGCTGCCGTGGGCGGGTCGCTGATCCCGATGGTGGCATTGGGGATTCCGGGCGACGGGACCACGGCGATCCTGCTGGGCGGGCTGATGATCCACGGCATTCAGGCCGGCCCCCTGTTGTTTGCGAACAATCCCGAGATCGTCTGGGCGCTGTTCCTGACCGCGCTGATTGCCGCCGTGCTGACGCTGGGGTTGCAGTTCTTCGGCATGCGGCTTTTTCCGGCGATCCTGAAGATACCCTATCATTTCCTGTATCCGGTGATCGTGGTGCTGGGCTTCATCGGGGTGTTCGTCAGCTCCTCGACCGCGTTCAACTATGTCCTCCTTCTCGCCTTCGCGGCTTTCGGGTTGCTGATGGACAAGGTGCGTCTGCCGGTCGGGCCCTTCATTCTGGCCTTCATCCTGGGACCGATGCTGGAACTGAACCTGCGGCGAGGCATCACCTACACGGATGAGGGCGTCTGGCCATTTTTCACCCGCCCCATCTCGGCCTTGTTGCTGGCGGTTGCGCTGTTCAGCATCCTGTGGCCCTGGGTCGGTCCGCGTCTGAAAGCCCGCCGCGCCGCCGGTTGACCTCTGGGTTTGGGTTGCGGGGTTTGCAGGGGGTCAGGACCGCAATTCGGCAAACCGCAGGCACGCGTCCAAGGCCGCGCCCGGCGTCGGTCGCTGGCTACAGATCGTTGCGCTGCGGCAAGATGACCAGATCGCGGATGGTTACGTTCGGCGGCCGGGTCAGCATGAACAGGACGGCCTCGGCAACCTCCCGGGGCTGCATCAGGCCCCCGGCCGCCAGTTCGGCCTCGAGCTTGTCGCGCGGCCAGTCGTCGAGCAGCGCCGTCACCACCGGGCCAGGCAGAACCGCCCCCACACGCAGCCCCGATCTGGCGACCTGGCGGCGGAGCGTGTGCACAAACGCCTGCACTGCGTGTTTCGATGCCGTATAGATCGGCTCGCCCACCACCGGCACCACCCCGGCAATCGAACTGGTCACCAGAATATCGCCGCTCTTGCGGTCGAGCATGTGGGGCAGGGCGGCATGGACGCAGCGGAATACCGAATTGATGTTCAGCATCAACATCCGGTCCCAGGCGTCGGGGTCGCCTTCGGACACCATCCCGCCGACATAGGCACCGGCATTGGCGTGCAGGATGTCGAGTCTGCCGGTCCGCGCCAGGATCGTGGGCATCATGGCGCTGATCTCTGCGGGCCGCGACAGATCCAGCACCAGCGGAATGGCCTGCGCGCCCAGTTCTTCGCAGCGGGCATGGAGCGCGTCGCCGGCGCGATCGATGAGCACCACGCGCGCGCCCGCTTCCAGCATGACCCGCGCACATTCCAGCCCGATGCCCGAGGCCGCACCCGTCACTGCCGCCACCTTGTCTGAGAGACCCTGCATCGCCACCCACCCCTTGCCCGTCATGTCAGTGCTCCGCCTTGAAGAGATGCGCGGTCGCCGGATCAAACCCGAATTCGGCCGTCTCGTCGGCCGCCAGATCAATGTCCTGCGGCAGGACCGCCAGCACCTGCTGATCATCGGCGGTGCGGATATTGACCACCGTTTCCGCCCCCAGCCGTTCGACCAGAACCACTTGCCCGGTGATGCGCGCCGTTGCGCCGGGGGTGCCCTTTCGATGCAGGTACTGCGGTCGCAGACCCAGCAAGGCCTTGTCGCCGGGTGCGAACCCCGTCGCTGCCAGCCTGACCGGCGAGAGTGCCGGGGCCTCGACGGTGACGCCCCGCGCATCGGCCGCACGCACCACGACCGGCAGAAAATTCATCCGCGGCGAGCCGATGAAGCCGGCAACAAAGCGGTTGGCGGGGGACTTGTAGACGTCGATCGGCGCGCCGATCTGTTGCACCCTCCCGCCGTCCAGCACCACGATGCGGTCGGCAAGCGTCATCGCCTCGACCTGATCGTGGGTTACATAGATCATGGTTGCGCCCAGTTCCTTGTGCAGACGGGCGATTTCCATGCGCATGTCCATCCTGAGGGCGGCATCAAGGTTCGACAGCGGCTCGTCGAACAAGAAGACCGAGGGTTGCCGGACGATGGCCCGCCCGATGGCCACCCGCTGGCGCTGGCCACCCGAAAGCTGGCTGGGCTTGCGGTCCAGCAGCGGTTCCAGCTTCAGGATGCGCGCGGCGGCCAGCACGTCGGCTTCGATCCGGTCCTTCGGAACCCGCGCGAGGCTCAGACCGAAGCTCATGTTTTCGCGCACGGTCATGTGCGGATAAAGCGCATAGGACTGGAAGACCATGGCGATCCCCCGCTCGCGCGGTTCCAGATCGTTGCAGCGCCGCCCGCCGATCGTCAGATCGCCGCCGGTGATGTCCTCCAGTCCGGCGATCATGCGCAGCAGGGTGGATTTGCCGCAGCCCGAGGGACCGACAAACACCACGAACTCGCCCGCCTTGATATCCAGATCGACGCCCCGGATCACGTCGACGGCGCCAAAGCTCTTTGTGAGGTTGCGCAGGCTCAGGTCGGTCATCGGGTCTCTCCGTTGCGCGCGGCAGCCATCAGGTTGCGCGCCTTGGTCTCGGCTCGTTGCAGCGTCTCGAAGGCTTCGAACCGGGCGGCGTGCAGCGCCGCGATTGCGCCGCCGGCAGGCAGGATCCGGCTCTCCCGGTGCGACATGGCGGCCATGGCCACGCGGACGTCGGGATAGGTCCCGGCTGCGGTGGCGCCCAGGATCGCCGCGCCCAGAAGCACGGGTTCGGGACAGCCCGGGATTTCGACCGGCAGGTCGGCCGCATCCGCGAGCAGTTGGCGCACGAGCGGATGCCGCCCCGCCCCGCCGCTGAGCACGATTGCCTCAATCTGCGCCCCCTGCGCCCGGCTGGCGGCGATGATCTGGCGAAGGCCGTAACCGAGCCCGGTCAAGGTCGCGACATAGAGCGCGATCAGGCTTTCGACGTCTCGCGCCATGTCCAGCCCGGCGATCAGGCCGCGCGCCTGCGGATCGGCATGAGGTGCGCGGTTGCCAAGGAAATCCGGGATGACGATCATCCCGCCGGCCAAGCCAACCGCTGCGGACAGCGACCCCGCCGCCTCGGCAGCCTGATCGGCAAGGAAATCCGGCAGCGCCATCCCGGCGGCGTCGGCTTCGGCCCGCAGGTCCGGGCTGGCGGGATGCAGCGCCAGAACCTGCTCGATCGCGGCCCCGGCACTGGACTGGCCGCCTTCGGACAGCCAGAGGCCGGGCACCATCGCCGACAGATATGGTCCCCAGACGCCGGGGATGAACCGCGGCCGCGCGCTCGAGGCCATGGTGCAGGCCGATGTGCCCATGACATAGGCCATGCGCGTCTCGGCCCCGGCGCCCAGCGAGCCTATTCCCCCGGCATGTGCATCGATCAGACCGACTCCAACCGGAATGCCGGGCACCAGCCCCAGATCGGCGGCGGCCTGTTCGCTCAGCCCCCGCGCCAGGGGTGTACCCGCGGGCTGGATGTCGGTGCCGATCCGCACAAAGCCCTCCTCGGCCAGATCGTCCAGCCCGATCTGCTGGAAATACCCGGCATCCCAGCGGGCGTCATGCGCCAGATAGGTCCATTTGCAGGTCACCGTGCAGATGGAGCGCGTCAGGCTGCCAGTCGCCCGCCAGGTCAGGAAATCGGCCAGATCCATGAACTGCCATGCCTTCGACCAGGTCTCTGGCAGGTTTTCCTTCAGCCAGAGCAGCTTTGGGGTCTCCATTTCCGGCGAGATCCTGCCGCCGAGATAGGCCAGCACCGGATGACCGGTCGCATTGATGCGCTGCGCCTGCGGGGTGGCGCGGTGGTCCATCCATACGATGATGTTGCGCGCAGGGTCGCCATGCGCGCCGACCGGCAGTGGCACCCCTCCGGCGCCGAGCACGACCAGCGAGCAGGTGGCATCAAACCCGATCCCGGCGACCCGGGCCCCTGTCAGACCCGCCTGTTCCAGCACCGCGCCCGTGCACCGGGACACTGCGCGCCAGATGTCGTCTGACGATTGCTCGACCCGGTCGCCCGCCTCGCGCCAGATGCGGATCGCTTGCGTGGCCGACGCGATCAGCACACCCGCAGCATCGAAGAGCCCGGCGCGCACGCTGCCCGTGCCGACATCGAACCCCAGAAAGCACCTGTCGGTCATGACCTGTTTCCTGTCCGGTCCCGTTTCAGGACGCGCGTTCCAGATCGTTCGGTGCGGCGCGGCTGCCATCCGGGTTGCGCAGGTACACGCCGTGCCTCAGTTGCTGTCGGCGCAATTCGGCAACGTCGATTTCCGATGGCGGCCGGTTGCCGCGGGCCGAGATCCGCGCGGCGCGCCCGGCCGCCTCGCCCATCGCCATGCAGGTCGCCATCACGCGGATCGCCCCCATCGCCTCGTGCGTGCACGAGATGCTGCGCCCGGCGACCAGCAGGTTTTCCACCTTGAGCGGCACCAGCGAACGATAGGGAATGTCATAGCAGTCGCCGCACCAGATCAGCGTGCAGCCATGATCGTCGGGACGGTGGATATCGATCGGATAACTGGCGACGGCGATGGCGTCGTCGAAGTGTCGGCACGACAGCACATCCTCTTGCGTCATCACATACTGGCCCTTGATCCGCCGGGTTTCGCGGATGCCCAGAAACGGTGCGGTCTTGGTGAAATAGGCGTTCTCGAATCCCGGAACGTAATTGACCAGATAGGTGACGATGTCGTCGATCTGGCCGCGCCCCTCGATCTCGCCCTTGGTCAGGCTGCGCGCATCGGTTCCGTCGGTTCCGGCGACACGGGTCATGTTGATCCAGACCTCGCCCTTTTTCAGGCCGGTGATGATGATCGTCCGCTCGTTTGGGATGGTCAGCCCCATTTCGGCCTTGGCCTTGGCCATCAACTCGCGCAGGCCGACCACGATGAACTGGTGGTTCTGGCCAAAGTATTCGGCGGGAATGAAATCGGTCAGATAGGTGCGGGCCTCGGGCGGGGAATTGGCGATGGACATGCGCAAGGCGTCGGTATCCACCCCGCCCAGACAGAACATCAGCGTGGGGGGCTGCATGCCACCCTGTTCATTGCCCTTTTCGCAGGGCACGCCGGCCCGGTAGGCCACGTCAGCGTCACCGGTGCAGTCGATGACGATCCGCGCCAGCAGGGCGCTGCGGCCGCTCTTGCTTTCGGTGATGATGCCGCGGATCGTGTCGCCGTCCATCACCACGCCGGCAAAGAAAGTGTAGAACAGCACATCGACCCCGGCCTCGGTCAGCATCTCCAGCGCCACGGTCTTGACCGCTTCGGGCTCGACCAGCGTGATGCCCATGTGCAGCGGGCAGGGGCGGTGTTCGCTGGCGCCGTCGCGTTCGGTGCGCAGGCGCCGGATGAAGGCTTCGGGCAGCCCGTCGATGATGCGGTTGCCTTTCTGGCCCAGAAAGCCCAGCACCGGCAGACCGATGGTCATGTTGCCGCCCACAAAGCTGCGGCTCTCCACCAGCCCGACGCGCAATCCGTCCTCGGATGCGGCAAGGGCTGCGGTCAGGCCCGAGGGGCCGCCGCCGACGACCAGAACATCGTATTCGGCGGAAACGGGGATCTGGCGCGCGGGTTCTTCGATGCTGCGGACCTGGGGGGCGGTCATCGGTCAGTCCTTGTTGAGATGATGGAGAGAGGGGAGAGGCCGGGCCGTTGGGCCCGGCCCGAACGGTCAGGCGGGCATGAGCGGCCCGACGCGATCGATGATCGCCGAGACGGCATCGGCCACGCTCTTGCGGCCCAGCACGGCAAGCTGCACCTCTTCGAGCATGGTCGCCTGGGCACGCGCCGCTTCGGGGAAGGGCGGGAAGGCACCGCGCGCGGTGGCCAGAACCCGCGCCTCGATTTCCGCAACGGGGTTGCGTTCGATCAGGGCAGGGTCGGCATAGCTCGACACCCGCACCGGACCGTTCCCGTTCAACGCCATGCCCAGCGTGACACGCTTGCTCGACACTTCGCGGATGTAGGACCAGGCCAGATCCTTGTCGGTAGCGTTGCGCGGGATGACCATGGCCCAGGCCTCGACCACGGCTGACATGGGCGTGCCCGCGGGCAGGCTGGCAGAGCCGGGGAAGGGAATCGCCTTGATCCTGCCGGGGAAGTTGCTCTGCTCGGGATTGTTGAGTTGCGCATGGCGGGCGAAGGGCAGCACCGTGAAAGCGGCCCGGCCTTGCTGGATCCATGACACCATGTCGTCATTGCGCGTGGTCGCATAGCTGCGAGGCAGCGCCCCGGTCTCGAACATGCTCCGCAAGGCCGACAGACCCTGCTCCATCGCGCCGCGATCGGGCACTAGCCGGAAATCGGCGGTGATGAAATCGCCGCCAAAGGCGCGGGCGAACATCACCGGGAACACCGCCAGATCACTGGCCAGCACCATCCCGGTCACCGGCGTGCCCGAGGCCGAAGTGAAGGTCAGCCGGTTGGCCTGCTCGATCAGCTCTTCCAGCGTCTCTGGCGGCGCGGTGATACCCGCTTCCTCCAGCATCGCCTCGTTGTAGAAGAGCCCCTGCGTGGCGTGGCGCACCGGAATGCCGATCAGGTTGCCGTCAACCGTCATGCCCTGGATCAGTCCGGGGGCGATGTCGGCGAAATCCTCGATCGGATCGGCGGCATTCCGCGGGCCCAGGGGCTCGAACAGCGCCGCGATTTCCGAGGTCGGACGGTTATCGATCAGATAGCCCACCGAGTAATCGGTTGCGGGCAGGCTCGCCTCGCGAAACAGCCTGTCCTGCAACGGGTTCGAATCGAAGGTGGTAAAGCTGAGAGTGGCGCCGTTGTCGCTTTTCCACGCGCTCAGCAGATCCGCGTCTCCCGCGCCCAGCACGCGCTCATGCACGGCATGGCTGAGAATATTCAGCGTGCGGGTCTGCGCCCAGGTTGGTAGCGCGGCCATCGTGGCGGCGCCCCCCAAGGCCGTGCCCAGCAGGCGGCGGCGCGTCAGTCCGGTTCTCGGGTCTGTCATGGTTTCCTCCCTTGCAGACGGTCAGTCATCCCTTGGTGGCGCCAGCGGTCAGCCCGGCCACCAGAAATCGGTTCATGAACACGACGAACAGCAGCACGGGCGCCAGTTGCACGGTCGAGGCGGCAAACAGGATCCCCCAGTCCACCCCATCGATGGAGCCGATCATCTCGGAAATGACCAGCGGGGCGGTCTTGGCGTTGGTGCCGGTAAAGATGAAGGCGAACAGGAATTCGTTCCAGGCGAACACCACCACGAACACCGCAACCGCCAGAATTCCCGGAGCGGCCAGCGGTACGATGATCCGCCGTAGGATCGTCAGCCGCCCGGCCCCGTCGATCTGCGCCGCCTCGTCCAGCTCGCGCGGGATCTGGTCGATGAAGGTGCGCATCAGCACCGTGCCCAGGGACACGAAGAACGTCGCATAAAGCACCATCAGCACCAGATGGGTGTCATTCAGTCCCAGAAGGTTGACGATGGGAAACAGCGGCAACGTGATGACGATGGGCGGAATGAGCCGCACCACGATCAGGAACAGGACACTCCCGTTCAGCAACCGACCGGCATTGCGCGAATAGACATAGCCTGCGCAGGTGCTGGCGATCACGGCCAGCGCCGTGGCCCCGGCGGTGATCAGCAGGCTGTTCCACAATCCGTCAAAGAACACGCCCCAGCGCGTCCAGAGCGCGGCATAATGGTCCAGCGTCGGGGAAAAGGCATGGCGCGGCGGCACGGCAAAGATGTCACGCCCCGGCTTGAAGGACGAGATCACCACGAAGGCGATCGGCACCAGCGACCAAGCCAGCAGCACCGCAACCGCGAGACCCTTGCCCAGCCCGATCAGCAGACGGTCAATGCGCATTGCCGGTCACCTGCTTGCGCAACAGCGCCACATAACCCAGCGCCAGCAACAGCGACGCCAGAACCATGATCCATGCGGTTGCCGATGCCGTGCCAAAGGCGTTGTAGGTAAAGGCCTCGCGGTAGAGATAGACGGCGACGACTTCGGTGGTGCGGGCGGGGCCGCCGCCGGTGAGCAGCCAGACCTCGGAAAAGATGCGAAAGGCAAAGATGTAGCGAAACAGCAGCGCCACGACGATGGCCGGTCCCAGCAGCGGCAGGGTCACCCGGCGGAAGGCCTGCCAGGGGCGGGCGCCGTCGATGCGGGCGGCCTCGTAGAGATCGGCGGGAATCGCCAGCCGCGCGGCATAGAGGATGATGAAGGTAAAGGGCAGGTGCAGCCAGATGGTCAGCAGGGCGATCAGGATCATCGCATGCATTGGCTCGAACGACCAATCCAGCACCGGCAATCCCAGCGACAGCAGCAGTTGCGTCACCGGCCCGGCATCCGGATCGAAGAGATAGCGCCAGCTCACCACGGCGATGACCTCGCTCACCGCATAGGGTGCCAGCGTGCAGACCAGAAGCACGCGGCGAAACGGCAGGCCGCTGGCAAAGAGCAGCGCCAGGAGTAGTCCGACCACGAGTTCGAGATGCACCGCGACCATGACAAGAACCACGGTGTTCCACAGCGCGCTGCGAAACGCCGGATCCGCCAGAACCCGCCGGAAATTGGCGAAACCGACGAACGAGGGGGCTTGCCCAAAGGTCGATTGCATCAGGCTCAGCCAGGCGACGTAGAGCGCGGGCAGCACGATCACGCTCAGGATCAGGATGTGAACCGGGGCGATGAACGGCAGAAGATCGGTCAGTTTCCTTGTTCGCACCCGCGCCTCCCTACGCTTTGTGCTCTGGCGCCTGTCGGCATCAGTGCAGGGCTGACTTCGCGTCACCAGACCGGGGCGCGGGCCCCTCGGCAGCGCTTTCGGACGGCTGGATTGCAGGGAGGCTGCGAACCGAGTCGCGCACCTGCAGCGAAGCCGCCAGCCGGATAGCCACCGGGGCACCGGTTTCACCCCGCATTCGGGCCGTCAGCCTGTCCCAGACCGATTGCGCCATCAGATCAACCGGTTGGCGGATCGCGGTAAGCGCGGTCTTGCGCGCGCTCATCCAGGCGTAATCGTCGAAACCGATGACCGAGACCTGATCAGGGATGTCCACCCGCGCCTGTGCCAGTGCCGACAGCACCGCCAGCGTCGTTACATTCGTCAGCGCCAGGACGGCAGTCGGGCGGGCATGCCGCTCTTGCCAATGCGCGTAACGCTCTGCGCCGGTCACGCTGTTCGACCCCAGTTCGACGACAACCGGCGCAGTGCCGATTGCGGACAGCATGAAATCCCGGGCGCCCCGCAGGCGTTCGCGGATCGGCGCGATGGACAGATCCGAGGCCGCGATCACCACATGCCGGTGCCCCATCGCCACCAGGTGCCGCGCCGCGATCGCGCCCGCCTCGGCGTTGTCGATGGTCACCGCATCGGCCGGCGCCCCCTCGGATACGACACGGTCGGCGAGAACGACGGGGATGCGTCTGGCTTCCTCGATCAGCACCTGCGGCAGCGTATCGGTGCAGGGCACCGCCACCAGACCCGACGGGCGCCAGCCCAGCAGCGCGCGCAAGCGCGATTTCTCAACCGCGGGATCGTCGCGCGAACTGGACACGATAACGTCGTAGCCATCCTTGCCGGCCATCACCTCGAGCCGCGAGACGAGGGAGGTGAAGAAGGCATCGTCCAGATCCGGCACCAGAACGCCGATCACGCGCGTCTGCCCCGAGCGAAGCTGCGAGGCGGCCCGGTCCACCTGATAATCAAGCTGGCGCGCCGCGGCCTCGACCCGCTCGCGCAGGGCGGCGTTCACGGGCTTGGTGTCGTTGAAAACGTTCGAGACCGTTGCGGTCGATACCCCGGCAAGAACCGCTACATCCTTGATAGTAGGTCTTTTTCTAGGCATTCACGGCACCGATTCGTGCGGGTTAAACGATTTACAGTTAAACGTTTAACCTACCGGTCGACGGCTGGCAAGGGCGTTGTTGCGGAACTCTGTCTGTGGGTTTGCGGATTGCGCCGGTGCCGATGGTCCGGCTGGCGGTTCATCCTGGGCACGGCGCCGTGCGACGGCGGCGACGGGACGCGGCGCAATCCGGATCCTTGCCGCCGCATCCGCGATCATGCCGCCAGCGCAATCCGCCCCGGAATCGCAAGACGCAGTTGACAAATCAGTACACTTATGTCCCGATATCGGGGGATCACGACATCAGGGAGCCGACCATGAAATATCCAACCGTCTTTTCAGCGACCGTTGCGGTCGGCCTCGCCTTGGGCGCGGGGTTTGCGCAGGCACAATCCGTCACTCTGCGCCTGGCCACCGATTCCGGTGCGCGCGGGTCGGCGGCAGGCGACGCCATCGAACGCTGGGCCGCACTCATCGAGGAAGCCTCGGGCGGAGACATCGCGGTCAACGTGTTCTTTCAGAACGAACTGGGCGGGCAACAGGAGGTTTTCGACCTTTTCGTCGCCAATGAAGTGCAGCTGATGCTGAACTGGCCGATGACCAGTTACGATTCCCGCATTGCCGTCCTCTATACGCCCTATATGGTGGCGAGCTGGGACGAGGCGCTGGAGGCCTATCGCCCGGGCGGCTGGGTCAACGGCATGCTGGGTGACATCTATAACGATATCGGGCTGGAATTCTTTGGCGCCTGGCCCGAGGGTTTCAACGGCGTCGCGACTCGCGGGCGCTATGCGCTGACGGTCGAGGATGCCTCTTCTCTGCGCATTCGTGTACCGCCGGTGTTCCCCATGGCTGAAACGATTCAGGCCATGGGTTATCAGACGGCGACGATCGACTGGGGCGAGGTCTTCACGGCGATCCAGACCGGTGTGGTCGACGGCGACGGCGCGAATGTGATCTATTGGGACTACGAATATTTCCGCGACACGCTGGACTACTACACCCAGACGCGCCAGCAATTCCTGACCGGCATCCTGGCGATGAACCTCGAAGCCTGGGAAGAACTCGACGAGACGCAGCAGGCCGTGGTCCGCGACGCTGCGGTCACGGTGATGGAGGAAGGCTTTGCCAATGCGCAGGGCCTTGATGCGGGCTATGTGCAACAGGCGATCGCGGCGGGGATGGAGTATATCGATCCCACGCCGGAACAACTGGCTCCGATCGCACAGGCCGTGCGCGCAAGTGTCTGGCCGATGCTCGAGGTGCAGGTCGGGACCGAGATCATGGACGTGATCCGCGCCAACGCGACCGAGTTCTGATCCCGTGACCGGCTGGTCCAAGGGCGCAAGACTGCTGGCGGGCGCGATTGACGCGCTCGCCATCCTGGCCACGCTGGCGGTGGCGGCCCTGACGGTCTTCATCGTCATCGCCCGCTTTGCCGAGATTGCCGTGGTCGGCATCCACGAGATCATCCTTCTGGCCGCCGTGCTGATGTACATGCTGGGAGCGGTGATTTCCTCGCGCAACGGGACGCACCTGCGTGTCGACTGGCTGGACAGCCAGCTGACGCGCCCGCGGATGAAGGCGGTGCAGCGGCTTGCCATCGCGGCGGTCAGCCTGATCACCACCGGCTTTTTCGTCTACTGGACCTATCGCATGTTCGCCTGGGGCCTCGTGCGGCCCCAGCACACACCGGCCTATGGAATCCCGCTGTGGATCCCGCAGGCTGCTTTCCTGATCGGCTCGCTCGGGGGTTTCTTCTACGCGCTGCGTGACACCGTCACCGCGCTGGCGGTCCTGACCCGGAGAGCCGCATGACCGGCCTTTTCGCCATTCCGCTGCTGGTGGTGCTGATGGCCATCGGCGTGCCTGTCGCCTGGTCCTTTGCCGCCGTTACCGCGTTCCTGGTCTGGATCTATGATGTCGGGCTGAACACGCTGATGCTGCAGGGGTTCAGGTCGCTCAACTCGGTGATCCTGCTGGCCCTGCCGCTGTTCATCCTGACCGGCTACCTGATGGAGAAAGGCGGCATCGCCCGGCGGATCGTCGATTTCACCGCCGTGGTTGCACGGGGACGTGCGGGGATGGGCCACGCGATCATCCTGTCCTCGGCCCTGTTCGGGGCCATTGCCGGAACCGCCAGTGCGGCCGTCGCGTCGATGGGCACCATCATGGCCGGGCCAATGGCCGAGCGCGGCTATCCAAAGGGCTATGTCGCGGCGTTGCTGGGGGTGTCTTCGCTATTGGGGATCCTGATTCCGCCGTCGATCACCATGATCCTGTTTGCCGTGGTCACCCGCCAATCCGTTTCGACACTCTTTGCGGCAACCATCGGGCCGGCGCTGTTGCTGATCGTCGGGTTGATGGTGTTCAACGCCTTCTATGTCCGCGCGCATCCCGAGATCGCGCCGCCGCGCCCGGCCCGCGGGCAATCCGGCCGCAGGGTTCTGGTCGCCCTGCCGGCATTGAGCCTGCCGGTGATCATTCTCGGCGGGATCTATGGCGGAATCTTCACCCCGACCGAGGCCGCGGCGGTCGCTGCGGTGGCCGCCGGCCTGATCGGCGCCTTCGTCTATCGCGAACTGACCCTGAGCGGATTGCGCGATGCCCTTCTGCGCACGGCCGAGATGACGGGGACAATCATCGTCATCCTGATGTTTTCGTTCCTGATCTCGCGCATCCTGGCGTCCGAGCGCATCCCGCAAGACCTGGGCGAAGCCCTGCAAGGCTTTGCGGGCTCGCCGTTGGTGGCGATCCTGATGGTCAACGCGATCCTGATTGCAGCGGGTGCGCTGATGGACGATGTGTCCGTCACCGTGGTCGTGGCGCCGCTGTTCCTGCCGTTGATGGAGGCGGTGGGCATCTCGCCGGTGCAATATGGCGCGATCGTCGCCACCTCGGTCGTGCTGGGGGCCAATTCGCCGCCCATGGCGCCGATCCTGTTCATGGCTTGCCGGGTCTGCGATGCCTCGGTTCTGGCCGCTGTTCGGCCGGCATTGCTGATCCTGTCGCTGGTGGCCTTGCCGGTGATGCTGGTCACCAGCTTCTGGCCTGCTCTTTCGCTGGCCCTTCCGCGCCTGATGGGGATGCTCTGAGCGGCCGCGCCCTTTACTTGCCGGCGCACACCCCCCACAAATCAGCCAGAGCCATCCCGGAGAACCGACAGAGTGACACGCGCGCCCAAATCCAACCTTGCCGCGACCACCGGCGCGGACCCGCGCGACCCCACCCTGACCCGCGAGGACTGGCTGGCCCTGGCGCTGAAAACGCTGGTCAGGGACGGCATCGACCGGGTGAAAGTCCAGATCATGGCGCGCAAGCTCGATGTGGCGCGATCCAGTTTCTATTGGCATTTCGTCGGGCGCGAGGATCTGCATTCCGCCATGCTCGAAGAATGGCTGACCAAGAACACCGGCCCGATTCTGGAGCGCGCGATGCGACCCGCCCCGGACGTGAACGCGGCGGTGATGAATGTCTTCGAATGCTGGGTCGACACGCGGCTGTTTGACCCGGAACTGGACATTGCCGTGCGCCTCTGGGCGCGGCGGGACGCCAAGGTGCGGCAGGTGGTGCTCCAGGCGGACCTTACGCGGGTCAAGGCGCTGACCGAAATGTTCCAGCGTTACGGCAATGGTCCGGAAGAGGCGCTGATCCGGGCCCGCGTCCTCTATTTCACCCAGATCGGACATTACACGCTGGACGATACCGAAACGCCCGAAACGCGCGTTTCGCATGCGCCGACCTACATGAAGATCTTTTCAGGGGTCGAGGCCGATCCGGCCGCCTGCATCCCCTTCATGGAGCAGGCACTGAAGACACTGGCAGCGTCGAAACCCGCGCGGGGGCGCAAGCGTCGCGACGTCTGATCACGGCTCGAGCGCGCCGCTCGCCTGCACCCAGTCGAAGGCATAATCCACGAGGCCCCGGTCCAGATGCAGCCGCATCCCGGCATCGTGACGGTACAGAACCGCGGTCATCCCGGCGAACTGAAGCGCGGCGCTGGGGCTGCCTGCGATGAAATCCACCGCAGTCGCGCGGGCCAGCAGTTCGGCTGAACGCGCCCCGTCGATCTGCAACACGGCGAGACTGCCGGTGGCGGGGGTCGTGGCGAAGCGTTCGCGCAATCCCGCGTTCGCATGGGACAGCGTCACGCCCACCGCCAGCATGCGATACCGTGCCAACCGGATCGCTGCGCGGCTCCCGCCTGTCTGACCCAGCAGCCCCACAGGCGCGGGCAGGTCAAAGGCTGTGCAGGCGGCGTCCAGATCACCGCTGATCATCACCTGGGCCACCGGGGCCAGCAGGGCAACGGACAGGTCATTGCCGGTCAACCGCCGGGGTTTGACGGGCCAGAACGCAGAGCGGTCAAGCATCGAGGCGGTCTCCGTTCGGATCGAGGAAGCACGGCGCGACAAGACGCGCGCGACGGGGGACGCCGAGATGGTAGAGCGTGATCTCCTCGCCGTGACGCTGCGCTCCGCGCTCGATCAGCCCCAGCGCCACCGGATGCGGAACCGCTGCGCCGGGATAGCTGGACGTCACATAGCCGATGGACCGCCTTGCGCCGCCCCGCATCTCGACCCCATGCGCGCCGGTGGGCAGGGCGCCCTTGCCATCGGTCGGGACCAGTCCCACCAACTGGTTGCGATCCGGCCGCGACGCTTCGGGGAGGGTGAGCGACCGACGCCCGAGGAAATCGGCCGCCTTCCGTCGCAGTGGCGCGTCCGAACCCAGATCCATCGGCCGGGTCATCCCGTCGGTATCCTTGCCAATGACGACAAAGCCCTTTTCGGCCCTCAGGATCATCAGCGCCTCGATCCCCAGCGGGCCGCCCCCTTCCGCCTTTGCCGCCGCGATCACGCGGTCCCAAAGGGACGGGGCCAGATCCTGCCGGATCGACAATTCATAGGAC
>ERZ761607.3432-NODE-3432-length-15356-cov-9.719038_pt1 | contig 15356 bp, 8 predicted proteins | sample MGYA00511164_ERZ761607 | MGnify/ENA primary metagenome ERZ761607 (study PRJEB28899, sample SAMN02445080) | bioreactor sludge metagenome | biome: EBPR sludge | place: Australia: Brisbane, Thorneside Wastewater Treatment Plant | collected 2011-06-22 ...
GCTCGACGAACTCACGATAAGCGCTCTTGAGAATGAACAGCACGTAATTGATGTAGGGCCACGGATCGTGCTTACCCTCGTGCCAGCCCTGCGAGCTCAGTTCCAGGGTCTCGTAGTAACGGTCCTTGTTCTGCTCGACCAGGCGCTCAAGGCTGATGTAGCGGCCGACCTCGAAACCCAGTTGGTAGCTCTGCAGCAGCCAAAGCAGTCGGGACACCCGCCCATTGCCATCGCGGAACGGATGGATGCACAGGAAGTCGAGATTGAACGCGGCCAACGCGATCACCGGAGGAACCCAGCGCTCTTCGAGGCAGGCCTGCCAGTTGCCGACCAACTGGGCCATGGCTGCCGGCGTTTCCTTTGCCGGCACGGTGCGAAAGCGCACCCGCTCGTGCCCATCGGGATAGCGCTCGATGATGTCGCCATCCTTCTCCTTGTACAGACCAGCATCCCAGATCTGTCCCCGCGTCATCGCGTGGAGCCGCTGGATGGTTTCGTTGGCAACCGGGAGGCGCTGGGCATCCTGGTGGATCCAGGTCAGGGCGTCGCGGTAACCGCGCACTTCTTCTTCGTCGCGATCCCGGAACATCGGCTTGGGCGATACGAGTACATCACGTACCCGTGAAGGCTCAACGGAAACGCCCTCGATGCGGTTCGACGAGACTGCGCTTTCGATCAGTGCATGTTCGCGCAAGGCCTTGAGGCGCTGGGGTGATTGCCGGGTGTAGAGCTCCTGCTTGCCGCGGAACTCGCCGAGGTCGGAGAGATACCAGGCCGTGGCGGGAGGAACAGCAAGATTGCTGTTGGCAAAAGATCGCAGAGTCGTTGTCTTCACGGGTTACGCCACCGATGCGGAAGGTTTGTTGTCTTGACTGGCATCGATCAAGATGATGTTTTCGGCAGCATTCAGTCCAAGATCCTGCCGATAACGCACGACCTTCTGAAACTCGCTTTCGGTGAAATGCAGGATGACCGTGATCGACTTCTTGGTGTTATTGGCGGCCTCGTAGACGCTGACCTGCTTTTCAAGGTTTCGCTTGAGCTTGCTGTTACTGGCCAGCTTGAACTCGATCAACGTTTTGTCCGCGTTGCCGCGAGACACCTTGAAATCCACCGGCCCGCGCCCGTTGTTGACTTCGCGGTTAACGTCGTGGAGGGCGGCAAACCATGTCAGGCGATACATGATCTGCAAGTCCTCCTCGCGTTTGACCGGCTTGCCCTTCAAGTAGAACAGCCGGTAGCCATCCTTGTTCTCAATGACGTCCTTCAAAAACAACACACGCAGCAATGACTCGGTGTAACTGTCGCCCAGCGTATAGAACTCAGTACCTTGCAAATGCAGGTTGACCAGCGCGCGAAGCTGCTCGACAAATTGCTCCTGCGTCTCCTGCACCTTCAAGCCGCTCAAACGGTGCGCCTCTTCCCCGCAATCCTCCTTCATGCGGATGAAGTGGTCGATGAGTACCGGGAATTTATCAACCGTCGCCGCGGCCGCGTCGCGCAACTCTTCCTTGCCGGCATCTTCTGACAGGCGTGAAACAAAGTATTCCTCGACCTGAGCACGCAGTTGAGCATCGGGCACGGCTGTGTAGACCTGCTCGATCTGACTCAGCAGATCGCCGCGGTTAATCCACGCATCATCCTTGGTCAGGATGTCTTTTGGCGTCAGCAAAACGAAGTCATTGCCGTGAATCGGGAGGTTGTATGTGCCACGCATCCAACGACGCTTATCGTAGTCAAAGGCGATTTTCTCGACAGGAAAATCACGCCTGAACTCGGGACGAATGTGCTCTATCGCAAAGGCCTGCGTGTATTCCAGCAGAAAACTCTTGATCAGATTGGCCGTAAAATCGCTGAGATGATCTCGACCAACGCCGTCGCCGAATAGACACAGCTTTTCCAAGTGGCTGCCACGGGTGATGGACTCACTCCCGAAATCGCTGAAGACATGATGCAAGTTACGTCGCAGATTGCGCCCAAAATCGGCACCAAGGCCGCTTCCGCTGTTCCCCGTTTTGCTGAAGCCAAGCCAGTTCTGCTTGACCTCGGGAAAACGGAACCAACTGTCAAGCAACCCCGCTGAAATGCTCTCATCTGCCGACGCATCGCGAAGGAACTTCAAATATCGAATGATTTCGTCATGTAACGCCTGATATCGTGCCTCTTCGCTGTCAAACAACAGAAAAGGATCAATGAACAGTGGCAGGTCGTTGATTAGCGAAACATTGAATGCGCCATATTCTTCCAGCGTCTCCGGCGTGACGCCAAAGAAGTCCGAAAAGTAGATGCAGGCTAACTTTCCGCTACCGAATTCACCTGCTGGTAACGTCATGGAAGCACCCGGGTTCCGACCACAACCAAATCATCGACGAAATCGAATGCTGGCTGTTCACTGCAATACTGACCCCATCGGGCGCCGTAGAGAGTTGGTTCAAGTAGGCTGAGATCATCAGTCTGTGCATGGCCGCCTTCATCGAGACCCCAAGCAAGGCGCACACCGCCTCGTTCAGTCAATATGTAGCGGTTGTGCAATCCTTCCCCGCCGACTCGTTCGCGCCAACGAACTATCCTCAATGAAACACCTGTCGGAATTCGTTGCGGCAACTGTCTTTGGCACTCTTTCACAAAATCAATGACCTCTGGCTTGAAGGCGGTGTGGAATTCCACTCGCTCCATAGCGAGACCGACCCGACGCGGAAAACAGGCTTCCAGAAAGGCCTTCAGAGTATTTCGCACTCTCGCCTTGTAAGGGTCGAAGTGCGGATCAATAAAGATGACAGACTTGGCTGCACGAACAATAGGGGATACCGCCGCCGCAAGCGCAGCAGCATCACGGGAAACAATGCGTTCACGCTCTATTGCCCAACGCGGCGTGACTTCATCGAGATCGTCACAAGCTAATATCCAGTCGTGGTCTTGTGGATTTGTATGCGCGATGATGGCGTGGAAAGGCTGTCTTCCGTGCTCACATTCCGCGTTGACGAGCCAGCCTTGGTTGCCGTCCCACTGATGAGTTCGCGGCAGCATTTTGTCGTCGATACCCTGCAACCTTACTTCGATGCGCTTTCGCTCGATATCACTGGCTTCACTCGCCGCCTCATAAACCATCGCCTTCCAGCGCTTTGGATAACGAGATATAAGACGGCCTTGGCAAACGCTGAACTTCTCGGTGAGGTAACGGAATCGCTCCCAGTCGTCCAACAACCCAGGATCAAGGGCAAATTCATGAATCATCCAAATAGTTCCTCCGCCCGTTCATCGAAGAAACCCTTGGGCCAGCGCGTGGTGAATTCGCCCGTCGCGTCGATTGGTAGCGGAACAAGCTCAACCCCTTCCTCGCCAATCTGCACATACACCACACTGACATCATCCGGCATAAGCGCAAACGCTCCGGGCGGCAACTCGCCCTCTGCCGTTTCGCGTATCCGCCGCAACAGACGCAGGATGAGGTGCTCGCTGTGGGTCTCGATCAAGAAGTTGATGCCATGCTCTTTGGCTCCCTTGATCAGCAGATCGCCGAGGCCGACCTGGACCGCCGGATGGATATGCAGTTCAGGCTGTTCGATGGCTACCAGCGAGGCCGAAGGTTCAAGCGCTGCCACCACTACAGGCAGTACTTGAGAAATGCCGATGCCGACGTCCCGAGGCTGAACGCGCATGCCGGTTCTGGCATCGATCAGATGGAGGCGCTGCTTCTCAGGGGTCATTTCCAGTTGGCGCAACAGGTCGGGATCGGTGCGGACTCCGGCGTCCGGGTCGGCTGCACGCATCAGCCAGTTCAGCGTTCCGACGTCGACTTCCTTGAAGCCACGCCGTTCCACCTCATAACCTGTGGCAAGCCGGAACTCACCGGCCATCCATGCGCTTACCTCCTCCACCAGAGAGGCATTGCCGGTCAGCAGCGTTTCCCACGCAGCGGTGCCATCGGCCCAGCGTGCTTCATTGGGAGTAAGCGAAGCTTTGAAGTCACGTTCGGGAACGTTACGAATCGGACCGAGATAGCGCAATTTTCGCAACTGCTCGCGGATCAGCACCCCTGGCCCGACAACCAGAGACGAGAGAAAGGCTATGAATTCTCGGGCGATGTAGATGTTCGCCGAACCGCCGCTTGTGGTGGTTGGAATGGAGAGCAATTCGCCGAGATGCGGCAAAGCACTGTCGAAGCCTGTCAGCCACTGGCGCAAGCCTTGACCAGGACGTTCCATGCCAGCGTTGCGCACGGCCGCGAGAACAGAAGCGAGAACCGAATAGGCGTAATTGTCTTCCGCTTTATTTGTCCCAGGCACTGCCGTATCGATTGGCGCATCGCCAAGGTCACGCTGATCGACCCAGTCATCCAGCGCAACGAACATATCAAGCTCATCCTGCGTGTGATAACGCAGAAAAATGGGATTGTCCTTGTTCAAGCGGATAGAAACGTCGCGCCCGTCCTCCGAGGCTGTAATGCGCGCCACCCATTCACCGTTGATTCCTGCCTCATAGCCCAACACAACCGCTGTCTGCCGCACTGCGCTCCAACCCATTTCCAGTTGGACGCTCACCGCTTCAACCCTGTCGCGGGTTTCCTGCACCAGTTTGTGGAATTCCCAAATGCTTTCCTCGTCCTGGGTCTGCCCTGCCTGCCATTCCTCCCAAGGCTCCGGCGTCAGATCCGGCAGGCTGGCGCGGTTGAGTTCCAGTTCCAGCTTGACGCGGATGCGGCGCGCGAGGTCGCGCTGGTGGACGAGATTGCGAAATCCACCGAGATCGATGAACTCACCGCCATGGAGCGTACGATCCGGATTGGCGTTGCGGCGCTCAAGCACCTCGCGCATGTATTGCAGGGTTTGCAGGATGGTGCTCTTGCCGGCGCTGTTGGCGCCGAACAGCAGCGTGACGGGTGCCAGTTCGACGCGAACGCGCTCTCCTACGCCCTTGAAGTTTTCCAGTTCGATGGCGGTCAGCCGTGGCGGCAGATCGGCGCCTTCGCGTTCGCTGCCGGCCGGCGTGTCGAAGAACTGGAGGAAGCGGGCCAGCGCCTCCAGCGAGTCGGCTTCCAGCGCCCAACCATAGGGCGTTTCGCCTTCGCCGCGGTGCTTGCGCCTGGGGAACTGGCGCATGTTGCTGCCATGGCGGAACTGATCGGGTTTTGGGCAGGCGACGCCCGGCAGGTTGAGGAAAGGCTCGAACTTCAGGCCGGGATGGATCGCCACCTGGATTGAGGACGACAGGTCGCGTTCCTTGTAGAAGTAAAGGAATTGGCCAGTGGTCGGCGCCTGATACTCGTCGAGCTTGGCCGTGTCGCGGGTACGGGCGTAGCGCTGCGCGGTGAAAACTTTCCTGATTGAATTGACGTCCATCGCCTTTGCTATTGTCCTTATAGTTGGCCGTTGAACGCTCTCTGCGCAAGCGAACTGAATAGCTCGTTGGCTTGCAGTTCAGCGGTCTGATACTTGATGCGCAGCATTTCCATTTTCCGCACAAATGCTGCAAAAGTTTGCTGCTGAGCGATCGTGGGTAGTTTGATCAACAATCCCCGAACGATGCCCATGTTCCATCCCTCCATGATCGCGCCCTTGCCTTCACGGGCTGCCTGGGCCCGGACGACAGGGTCCCAAAGCAGGCTTGCCCATAGGAATTCCGGGGAAAGTCGCTCTCGATTCGGGGAGATGGTGCATAAATGCTTAGTGCTGATGCACTCCGGCAAATCATGTGGCGCGATGCAGACCCGGCCAGTCGTTCCCATAATCGTGACCATCACGTCTCCGGGAAATACTCGATACCGACGCAGCTCCTGGTATTTTTCAGCTGAAACATATCGGCGTTCTGCCCATCGGAAGCGGTTCGTCACAACATTGTCGATACCGAGCACAGGGATGCCGTTCTCCGTGAATTCGGAGTGAAGAAGCTGGCTTCCGAAGGGGCCTGTGCGGATCGCATTTGGAGTTGCGGGAAGCAATTCTTCAATAGAAATTCTACTGTCAGGCAGACCTTCTAGCAGTTGCAAGAAGGCTGCCCGGATTAATTCATCCGAATCTTTGAGAAGCGCTTGCCGCCGACGCCGAATTGCATCAGCCTTGTCGAGGATGGCGGCAATGCGGCGTTGCTCAACGTATTCGGGGATTGCCGGAGACAAGCCCATCAGCCTGTCGCGACTCACATGCGGTATGGTCGCTCCAGTTGTCGATTGATTGAGCACCTCGAATTTGCTTTGCAAATATTTTGCAACATAAGGCGTAAAGACGCGTGTTTCGTCAGCCGGACGTAGACGCGCGATAGTGCTGCCAATCAGTCCATTCAACCCATAGCCGACTGTACCCGCATTGGCTCCATCCCACGCGATGCAGATATCGTTTGGCACTACAAGCGTACCGCTCGGATCATTAACGTATTTCAGTTCATTGTCGGAACGCAGATCTTCTATCTGAATATAGCGATTAGTTCCTGAGACGCTTTCTGAAAAGACTTCCAGCGCTTTACGTCCTTTGACCAAGGTGAATAAATCGCCGATTGCTCGGTGAGCCATCACAGCATCCCCTCCAGCTCAGCCATATCCATCTGAATCTCGCCCTCCAGTGCCTTCATTCGCCCAAGAATCTCAGTGGGCGGATCGAATTTCACCTCCTCATGCAACGCTTCCTTGTACCGATTGATTGACAAGTCATACTTGTTGGCCCGGATGTCGGCGACCGGGACCGCGAACGCCTTGGCCGTGCGATCCGAAAAGTCGGTGTAGGCGGTGCGGCGCTGTTGATACTGCGCCAACACATCGGGCAGGTCGTTGGCTTCGACCGGCTGCCGCTTGTCATCGAGCGAGAAGCCGTCGGCCTGCACGTGGTAAAACAGAACGTCATCGGTACTTCCGACCTTGGTGAACACCAGAATCGCGGTGGACACCCCCGCGTAGGGCTTGAACACGCCCGAGGGCAGTGAGATCACGGCTTCCAGTTGATTCTCGTCGATCAGTTGCTGTCGCAAGGCCACATGCGCCTTGCTGGAGCCGAACAGCACGCCGTCGGGGACGATGGTGGCCGAGCGGCCGCCGTTCTTGAGCATGCGCAGGATGAGCGCCACGAACAGCAGCTCGGTCTTTTTGGTCTTGACCTTCTTCAGCAGCGACGGATGCACATCCTCTTGATCCAGGCTGCCCTTGAAGGGGGGATTGGCGAGGATGACATCGAACCCGGCTTCGGCTTGGCGGCTGAATCTCTCGGGGAACTGCTTGGAGAGCGTGTCCTGGTAATGAATGTCCGGATTCTCGACGCCGTGCAGCATCAGGTTCATGGCGGCGATGCGCAGCATGGTCACGTCGAAGTCGAAGCCGTGGAACAGGCCGTTCTGGATGTGCTCGCGGTAGGGCTCCAGGCGGTCGCCGGGGTAGCCCTTGCTGCCGTCCTCAAAGGTTTCCACCAGTTCCGGCGAGGAGTATTGCCGGCGCAGGTATTCCATGGTGCCGACCAGGAAGCCGGCTGTGCCGCAGGCCGGGTCGCCGACTACCTCAGTGGGTTTCGGATCGAGCAGTTCGACCATCAGCCCGATGATGTGCCGGGGGGTGCGGAACTGGCCGTTGATGCCGGCAGTGCTGAGCTTGCTCAGCATGTATTCGTAGAGGTCGCCCTTGATGTCGCTGTTGCCTAGCGGCAGCAATCCAATCTGAATGACAGCCGAGTTGAGCAAGCTAGCCTTGGGGATCAGGCACGTGGCGTCCTTCATGTACTCGCCGAAGGTGGTGTTCTTGCCGCCCAGGTCGCGCAGGTGAGGGAAGACCTGGTCGCGCACATGGCGCAGCATTTCCTCTCCGCCGTATTCGCTCCAGCTCTTCCAGCGCAGGCTCTGCTGGTCGGGGCCGAAATTCTTGTGCGGCGATTTGCCGGTGCGGCCGGCCAGCTTCTCGAAACGGGTTTCGTCGATGTCCAGCAGACGGGCGAACATCAGGAAGGAAATCTGCTCGATGACGGTGAGCGGGTTGGTGATTCCACCGGTCCAGAATTCCGTCCACAGACGGTCGATGTCGTTCTTGAGTTGGTTGGTGATCATTACTCGGTGGTTTCCAATTGAGTGTCGTCGGCGGCTTCGGGCAGGTGTTCAAGCTCCAGAGCCGCCTTCGCTACGAGATGTTCAGGCAAGGGGGTCTGCACCGGCACGCCCAGCTTTTCGAATTCCTTGGCCTGGCTGATCAAATTGCCCTTGCCGGTGTAGAGCTGCCCCATCGCCGTGCCGAAGGATTCCTTCGCTTTGTCGAGTTGCCGGCCCACGGTTTCCATGCTGCCCAGGAAGGTGACCAGTTTTTTGTACACCTTGCCGGCGCGGTCCGCGAGTTCGGCGGTATGGGCGTTCTGCTCCTCGAATCGCCAGAGCTGGCGCACGATGTTCAGACTGGTCAGCAGGGTGGTCGGCGTCGCCACCAGCACGTTCTGCCCGATGGCCTTCTGGAACAGGCTCTCGTCGGCCCGTAGCGCTTCGACAAACGCGGATTCGATGGGAATGAACATGAACACCATCTCGGGGGAATTGAGGCCGGGCAGATCGAAATAGACTCGGTTCGACAGTTCCTGAATCCGGCTCGCCACCGCGCCGACATGTTCCTGCAGCGCCTGCTGCCGTGCGAGATCGTCCTCGGCGTTCACATACCGCGTATAGGCATTCAGGGAGACCTTGGCATCGATGACCAGGTGCTTGGCTTGGGGCAAGTAGATGACAACGTCCGGGCGCTTGCGCCCTTCTTCGGTGTTGAAGCTGAGCTCGCGCTTGAAGTCCTTGCCCTCGCGCAGACCGGAGCGATCGAGCACATTGCCCAGCACCAGTTCGCCCCAGTTGCCCTGCTTCTTGGCCTGTCCCTTGAGCGCTGTCGCTAGACCGTGGGCCTCTTCGGTCATCTGACGATTCAGGTCTTTGAGTTGCGTCAGCTCGGCCTTGAGCGTGGCCTGTTGCTCGGTATCCTTGGTGTGAATTTCCTCCACCTTGGCCTTGAATTCGGTGATCCGTTCCTTGAGCGGATCGAGGAGCTGGCCGATGTTGGTCTGATTCTGCTCGGTAAAGCGTTTGGCTTTTTCTTCCAGGATGTCGTTGGCGAGGCTCTTGAACTGATTGGACAGGGCTTCTTTGGCTTCCAGCAGCAGCTTGAGATTGCCCTCAGCCTGGCTGCGCTCGGCATTCAGCCGTGTGGTCAGTTCGACCAGTTCCGTGGTGAGGCGGTTGACCTGGGCTTCGGCCTGCTCGCGCTGGGATTTTTCTTTCTGCCAATCGGTGCGTAACGTGGCAAGGGCATCGCGTTCAGCTTTAAGCTCGGCATTAATGCGGCCGGACGCCTCGCGCAAGTCAGCGGCCTGCTGGCGCGTTTCGGTCAGCTCGTGTTCCGCACCGGCCAGTTTTCCTTCGAGGATCGGAATACGGGCGGCTTCCGCATCCAGGGTGGCCCGGCGCTCATTGGACTGCTGCAAGGCGTTTGAGGCCGTTGCCAGATCGCGTTCCGCATCCGCTAGGGTCTGCTCGGTCTTGGTGAGCCGGGCGGTAGCCGATTGCAGCGATTGGGCCTTTTCCGCCTCGCTGGTCGCCAAGCGCCGAATCTCCTGCAGATCGATTTTTTGCTGTTCGAGCAGCCCCGAGACTTGCCCCTCTAGCGTCGGCACACGAGAGGCCCGTTCGTTGAGTTGGGCGCGTTCGTCGCGGGCAAGGTCCAGCGCCTCGCGCCATTCGGCCGCCTGCGCTTTGAGGGTCTCCTGGGCCTGGATCAACTGCGCACGCTCCGCTTCGAGTGCACGTGCCCTTTCGTTGGCCGTGGCGAGATCGACCGCAACCGCTGTTTTGCCCTGTTCGACAGCGGCAGCGATCCTGCCCCGGGTCAGCAGCCAGGTCAGCAGCACACCGATGACGAGGCCGATGGCGGTAGCGACCAGGGAAAGGAATTGGTTCTCCACGAAATTCTCCTGTTCTTGTCGTTATGGGTTGGCCGGTTGATCGCTGCCTGGACGGAAACGATGAATCACGGCGATCAGTTCTTCCACTGCGGCGTCGTCGAAGACGCCATCGGGGCCGTCCGGGCTCACCTGGGTAAACGGTGCGTCATAGAGCTTGTCGAGCGTCACCACGCCGAACTTGGCGATATGGTTTTGCAGCAATGCCATGAAGCGTTGCTGCTTGGCCGAAAGCTGCGGGTGCCTGGCGAAAAATTTGCCGAAGCGCTCGGCCACCACCTCCGGCTCCAGGCCAACAATGGTGCGGATGGCCGCCGCCAGATCGCCGGCGGTATCGGGGTAGAACTCGGTCAACCAGGCCAGATTGACGTCCGGGTGCTGGGTGAGGACCAGGCTGACCAAGGCCGTCAAGTCTGATTCGGTGACGGATTCGCCGCGCCGAATCTTGCGTAACGTCAGGTTGGTGTCAAACAGGCCCGTGAGCACCTGTTCGACCCGTTGCCGGTAGGTCACCAGCTCCGTGCCGTCGAGTTTCGGAAGGTGGCGGCCGAACTTGATCTTGCTGGCATCTTCGGTGATATCCAGAACCCGCGGCTTGCCGCCAACGGTCGGCCCGATCACCCGGTGGCGCATGATGCCGCGCAATTCCTCGCGTACAGTTTCAAGGGCAGCGACATCGGTTTGATCGACCGTCAGCTTCCAGAAATCACCGCTGCGCACCTTGTCGATGGTGGCGAGTTTGTCGCGAACGGCATTGACGTTGATGGGTAGCTGCGCCACGAGGGCAATGAGGTCATCGCGCAGGTCATTGAACACGGCGGATTTCTTGAGGAGCTCGCATTGCATCCGCCCGAGCAGCAGGTCGAGCTGGTAGGCGGCTTCCCACCCGCGCGTATCGCGCCACTGCATCAGCAGTGCGATGTCCTTGAGCAGAGAGGAGCGCGTGGCGGCACTTAATGCCGGCAACACCCCGGGGCGCTGGATTTTACGCACCTCACGCCATTTCTCGCGAACTGCAATGGTGGTTTCCGGTAGCGCTGCGATGTCGGCCTGCATCAATTTGACGGCCAGGTCAAAGGCATCCGGTTTCGCCAGGACAAGGGCCGTATCCGCCAATAGAAGGCGGGCCTCAAACAGTTTTTGCAGCAGCGACTTGCTGGTCGAAGGGTTGGCCTCGCGGTAACTCTCTTCGAAATAGGTAAAGTTGCCCCAGTGATCGAAGATGCAGAACTTGGTCTTGTCCTGTCCCGGTCCGTAGAGATCGGCACACAGTCGTGTTCCCCGGCCAATCATTTGCCAGAACTTGACGTAGGATTTGACCGGCTTGGCGAACACCAGATTGACGACTTCGGGTACATCGATGCCGGTGTCCAGCATATCGACCGAAATGGCGATGGTGAGCGCGTTCTTCGGGTGCTTGAAGTCGTCGATCAACTGCTCGGCGTGGGTATCGTAGTTGTCGATGACCCGGCAGAACTGACCGCCATACTGGGGGTACATCTCATCGAACACTTCCGCCAGCAATACCGCATGGTTGTGACTGCGGGCGAACACAATGCTCTTGCCGGGGTGCGATCCGCTCGCGTCCCGAAGACCATTTTCCATCAGGTTGCGCAGTATGGCGCGGTTGGTGTCCTTGTTGAACACGGCTCGATCCACATCGGCATCGTCGTAGGCGATGGATTGCGCGTCAGCCTCGTCGTTCTCCAGTTGCTCCCGCTGCTCCTTGGAGAGCTGGCTGTATTTGATTCCCCGGCGCAGAAACTCGGTCGTATGGGTATAGACCTCAAAGGGCACGAGGTAGGGCGGGGTGTGGCTAATGGCTTCCTGATAGCCGAAGTACGACGTCGGGTCGCCGTCCTCGCAGGCAAACAGTTTGAAGGTGTTGCGGGCGATGAACTGGACGGGCGTTGCCGTCAGGCCAACCTGGAGCGCGTCGAAATAGACGAACAGATCACGGTAGCGGTTGTAAATGCTGCGGTGCGACTCGTCGGCGATGATCAGGTCGAAATAGCCGACATCGAACATCTCGTAGCACTGCATCATCGCCGGATAGGTGGCGAGGTAGATGCGGTTGGTCACATCGCCAGCAGTACTGGCATTGATGTGGATGCGCGGCTCACCGGGCAGGTATTCCTTGAAGACGTCGTCCGCCTGTCTGCGCAGCTCGCGCCGATCACACAGAAAGAGGATGCGTTTGGCCCAACGCGACCGAGACAGGAGCTCGCAAAGCGAAACAGCGACGCGGGTCTTGCCGGTGCCGGTGGCCAGGACGATAAGTGACTTGCGATAGCCGAGACTGAAGCGTTCGCAGATACGCTTGACGGTCTCGATCTGATACATCCGGCCCGCGATTTCCGATTTCGGTGTAAGCGAGTCAAGCGCCAGTTTTTCGTGACGCTGGAAGATCAGGTATTGCAGGCTTTCCTTCGAGTAGAAGCCGAAAAGGCGGCGCGGCGTCTGCTTTTGGGCGTCGTCCCAGATGTAGATGTTGAAGCCGTTGGTATAGAAAATTATCGGGCGCTGACCATATTTCTGTTCAAGGCCGTCAGCGTAAAGCTTGGCTTGGGTGCGCCCGGCGTCCGCGTCTTTGGCGGTGCGCTTGGCTTCAAGCACTGCCAGCGGCTTGCCATCGTCGCCCCACAGCACGTAATCGGCATAGCCAATGCCGGTCTTGTTCTGAGATTGCGGAATCTCGATTTCCTGGCCGACTTCGTCGGTCGATGCACTGCCTTGCCCGACCTTCCAGCGGGCGGCGACGAGCATGGCGTCGATCAGCCGCTGGCGGGTCGTTGCCTCGTCAAAAGCGAGTTGATTGGCGGCCGCAACACCGCTGGCGACCAGCTGCTGCAGTTCTTCGGCAGAACGCTCTACAGCGACTTGTTGGGCTTTGGCCTGTTCGAGTTGCTGGAGAATCGCCTGCATCTGCTGGTCCTGCTCGGCGATTTGGGCGAGCAGGCGCTGACGATCTTTCTCCAGTTTTTTTGCATCGGCCGGCGGCGTGGGTAACACGAAGGCATGAATGCTTGAAGCCAGCCCGCTGTCGAAGGTTACGAACACCCAGCGGGCAATATCGAAAGCTTCCCGTACCATGGCCAGCGCCGTTGGCGTTGTGCCTTGGTTGGCATGAACGGCCTTGTTGCCATGCATTCGCAGTGCATGCAGCTTCGTCTGGACTACGGAAGGAATCCGAGCCCGGAAGGCATCCTCATTCAGGAGATCATTCAGATTGGCTTGATAGGGCTTGGGCAGCCGGAAGGTGCCATAGACCAGATCGACGACTCGCTCGCTAAACAATCGAAGCTTGGTCAATGCCCCCGCCGGATCGTTGAAAGCGTAATGCTCGGCAAAGCCGCCCAGTGCGGCCAGATCGGCGCGAGCGTCCCGGAGAAATTCGAAATTCCTAGATTGCACGGCACTCCCTTCGGCCGGGGAGGCCGACTGCAACGGCAGAGGTGCTTGGGAGCGATGCATAATCTTTCTTGTATAAAATCAGACGATGCACCCATCTGAGCAATCTGTGTGCCAGGGGGTTGAATTTTCGCGTTTTCACTGAGCAACCCCGTAGCGATTCATCCAGTTGGTGAAGGTCTGGTAGTTGCCAAACCCCAGTAGTTTGGCGGCTTGCGTCTTGTTATTGCGAGTGTGCGCCAGCGTTCGCTCAATGTAATGCCGCGCCACTTGGGCCATGAGGGCCTCCAACTCAAGACCCGATTCCACTGGCCGGTTCAGAATGCCGTCTTCACCGGGCAATGCCTTGGGGGACAACAGAATCGCCTCCTTGATGGCCTCCAGGCCAATGACTTCATCGTCCGACCATACGGCAGCCCGCTGCAGGGTATTGAGCAGTTCGCGAATATTGCCCGGCCACGTATGCTGTAGCAGAAGATTTTTTGCGGAAGCAGAGACTTTTTTGTGCTTGATGCCTAAGCCCTTGGCGGCATCGTTGACGTGTTGCAGCAGCATGTCGATCAGCAAGGAAATGTCGCCGGCACGTTGCCGCAGCGGCGGCAGCTTGATGATGGCAACCGCCAAGCGATAGAAAAGGTCTTCACGGAAATTGCTCTCGGCAACCTCGTTGATCAGTGTGCGATTGGTGGCGGCCACCACGCGAACATCGATCTTCCTGGGTTCGCTGAAACCGATCGGGGTGACTTCGCTTTCCTGGAGCGTGCGCAGCAGCTTGACCTGTATCGCCTTGGGGAGTTCGCCGATCTCATCCAGGAAGATGGTTCCGCCGTCAGCGCGTTCGAAGTGGCCCTTGCGGTCGACCACGGCCCCGGTGAATGAACCCTTCTTGTGGCCGAAGAATTCGGACTCCACCAACTCGGGTGGGATTGCGCCGCAGTTGACGGAAATGAATGGCATATCGGCCCGCGGACTGGCTTTATGTATGGCGCGCGCCATCAATTCCTTACCGGTACCGCTCTCACCTTCGATCAATACGGGGATCGAGCGGATTGCCACCCGTCTGGCCTGCGCAATGACTCGCTTCATCAAGGCGCTGCGATGGATGATGCTACTGAACTCAGCGCCCTCGTCGGGCGTGCCTTGCGCCAAGGAGGTTAACTGCTCGTCAGACTGCCGTAGCAGCTTGGGGATAAATTCGGCGGCGATATCAAACGGGATATCCGCTTCCTGGACACCTGATTGTGGTGACGACTGTATCAGCCGGGCCGGGTGGGTTGTTTTCGCCAACAGAATCCAGACTGAAGCCATGGCCGGAGTGCCCGGGCTGAGGTGATAGGTCAGCTGCGTCCCACGCCGGTCGATTGCCTCCAGAACCTCCACAACTCGCTCATAAATTTCACCAAAATTGATCGGGGAGGTCAGCCTGACGGTGTGGAGGTGAATCGCTGCACCTGTCCGGGATTCTAGCCACTTGATATAGGACTTCGCCTCCGCCGCCGGAAAATCACTGAGCAGATAAATTGGGTCGTAGCTGCCGGCCTGAACGCCCTGCGCGATGGGCCCGACGCCAGCGTCGGGCTCACCGGCGGCGGCTTTGAGATCGGTTCGCCCTATCCAGGCAACAAGGGGATGGCTTGGCATGTAAATATTGTTGTGATTGGCAAGCTATTTTATGCCTACACCCCCCCTTGATAACAATTGCCGAGATGTGATTGAAATACCCAAAGGTTGGCGGGTTCTAAATCGCGGGTAATTTTCTTGCCGTCGGGCATGCCGTGTCACACTACTTCACGCTGTGGAGCTTCGGTTGGCCCGCCTCGCGGCTCCACTCACGCCCGTTTTCGTGCAAAATCGATTTTGCATAAACTGCCGGTTCTCGGCACTTGCGGGAGGGCAACGGACGTCATGAAACCGCCACCAACACTAAACCCCGTAATCACATGGATTTACGGGGGGTTATTGGGGTGCTGTGGGATGCCGTGATCCCACTCCTGGGCTCAGACGTTGAACAGGAAGTTCAGCACATCGCCGTCCTTGACGATGTAGTCCTTG
>ERZ761607.3436-NODE-3436-length-15334-cov-131.935860_pt1 | contig 15334 bp, 11 predicted proteins | sample MGYA00511164_ERZ761607 | MGnify/ENA primary metagenome ERZ761607 (study PRJEB28899, sample SAMN02445080) | bioreactor sludge metagenome | biome: EBPR sludge | place: Australia: Brisbane, Thorneside Wastewater Treatment Plant | collected 2011-06-22 ...
CGCGAGACGCGCGTCAGCGGCTGCCCGACCTTTCACGAGATCATGCAGCGCCGGTTGCTGCCGGCCATGCAGACCTGCAAGGCGATGGCCAGCCGGCAGGACGAGCTGTCGGATCGACTGGCGCGCACCAGCCAGTTGCTGCGCACGCGCGTGGACGTCGAGGTCGAAAGGCAGAACCAGGAGTTGCTGATACAGATGAACCGACGCGCCCACCTGCAACTGCGGCTGCAGGAGACCGTCGAGGGGCTGTCGGTGGTCGCCATCACCTACTATGCCTCGCAACTGGTGCATTATCTCGCCAAGGGCGGCGCGCACCTGCTGCCGCAGATCTCGCCCGAACTCGCGACCGCCGCGTCGATTCCGCTGATCGCCACCTGCGCCATGCTCGGCATCCGCCGCCTGCGCCGGCGGCTGCAGCAACGGGAAAACACCGCGCATTGAGATGCGCCGCAGCGGCACGGATCGACGTGGCCGCCGCTGTCGTACGCCGGCAGCGCCGCAGCAGCGCTGCGGCAACTGCCCGCAACGGCCGGGCCGCGCGCTTTCTGCCCGATGAGCGCCGGCTGCGACGCTCTCTCCCGCCAACGCTGCCCCGGAACAGGCACGTGCGCGCAGCCCTGTTCGAATAGAGCAGCACCAGTCTGCCGCTGCCCGGCCGCCGCAGGCTGCGCGACATCCACGCCGATGGAGACGCGGGATGTGGCCTATCTCGGAAAGTTGAAACAGCGCGAGCACATTCGCGTCATCGTCCGCGGCGTCATCGTGCCGAGAGTCTGAGGCCGGATTCCAGCAACGCCCGCAGCGCGCGCGGCTCGACCGGCTTGTGCACCAGTGCAAACGCGCCGGCCGCTTTCGCATCGACCTCCGTCAGGCCCTCGGAGTAACCGGTGTAGAGAATGACCGGCAGGCCGGGTCTGACGGCAAGCAGCTCGCGCGCAAGGGCGAGGCCCGTCAGCCGCGGCATTGTCTGGTCCGTGATCACCGCATGGAACCGGCTCGGGTCGCGCGCGAAAGTGTCCCGCGCCTCCACTCCGGTCAGCGTCACCGTGACCCGCAGCCCCCAGCTCTCCAGCAGCTCGCGCATGAACTCGCCCACCATCGGCTCGTCGTCGACGACCAGCACGTGCCCGCTCAGTGACGGCCCTCTCGAACGACTGGACTTCGGACTCGCAGCGTCCGCGCCACCATCGCGTTGGGCGCGGTCCAGAGCCGGAAAGAGTACCCGAAAACGGGCGCCGCGCCCCGGCGTGCTCTCGACCAACATGTGTCCGCCATGCTCGTGCACGATGCCGTGCACGGTGGAAAGTCCCATGCCGCTGCCCTTTCCCACATCCTTGGTGGTGAAGAAAGGCTCGAACATCCGCTCCATCACGCCAGGTGCGACCCCCGGTCCGGTGTCCTCGACCACGAGCTCGGTAAACTCGCCCCGCACCGGCTGCCGGCAGCTCGCGCAGACGACGCCGTCCAGCACCACGCCGCACACCGCCAGGCGAACGGTTCCGCTGCCGGCGGTCGCGTCGCGCGCGTTGATGCACAGGTTGAGCAGCACCTGCCCCGCCTGCACGGGATCGAGCATCGCGGGCGGCGCGTTGGCGTCGAGCTCGCTGGCGAGTTCGAGCGTCGCGGGCAGCGACGCGCGCAGCAGGTTCTCGGACTCCCCGACCAGGCGTGCAAGGCTGACGGACTGGCGATCGCTCTTGCGGCCACGACTGAAGGTGAGTATCTGCTGGATGAGGTCGCGCGCCCGCTGACAGGAAAGATCTGCCTGCTGGAGGTACTTCGCGAGCTTTTCGTCGCCAGCGGCGGCGTCGCGCTCGGTTGCGAGCGCGATGTACCCCATGATGCTGGTCAGGATGTTGTTGAAGTCGTGTGCGATGCCGCCCGCGAGGTGACCGATTGCCTCCATCTTCTGCGCCTGGCGGAGTTGCGCCTCGAGCGGGGCGCGCTCGCTCGCGGCACGTTTCGCCTCGGTGATGTCGCGCATGATGACGAGCGCGTGCGGCCGGCCCCGGTACTGCATCGGCACGCCATGAATCTCGATATCGAACGCGGTGCCGTCGCGGCGCTGCGTCCATGCTTCGATATGGCACGGCTCACCAGCGAGAATTCCGGGCAGCAGCGTGTCGCAACGCGCCTGCAAGGCGGCGGGAATGAACGCCGAAAGCCGTTGTCCGATCAGCTCGTCGCGGCGGTACCCGTGCATCGACAGGAAGGCCTCGTTGACGTCGACGATCCGGTGGTCCGAGTCCTTCAGCAACAGTCCATCGACCGAGGCGTTGAAGATCGCTCGGTACTGCTCCTCCCGGGCGCGCAGCGCGGCTTCCGCTCGGCCGCGCTCGATCTCCGCGGCGGCGCGTACGGCGAAGATCTTGAGCGTCGACTCGGTCAGCTCGGCGTTGGCAAGCGGCGAGCGCGACAGGACAACGACGATTCCCAACGGCGTGCCCGCGGCATCGTTGAGGGGATAGCCCGCGTAGCTCTCGACGGCCAGCCCCTGAATCATCGAATCGCCGGGAAACTGACTGCCCACCTGCGCCGGGTAGTAGCGAAAATCGCGACCGACGACATCGGCGCAGGGTGTGCCCGCGATCCCATACTCCACATTCGCTACGATCTGCCGGTCGAGGCAGACGCCAACCGTGCGCAGCCGCTCCCCCGAGGCATCCGCGAAGACCGCGATGAATGCCGCATCCACCTTGAGGATGGTGGCGAGCGAGCGGACCAACTGGTCGAAGATGTTGACTCCCTCCGCCCCCGACACCGCCAGCGCGGCGTGCCGCAGGATCTCTTCGTTCCAGAGGTGCGACACGTTGCGGGCCCGGGTGACGAGGCAGTCGTTGCCGTCGAAGCGCTGCGCTTCGAGTTGAGCGAGGGTCGCGACGAGTTCGCCGTCGGCGCGGCAGAACTGCCACTGGAACCACTGCGGCTGGCCGGCACGCGCGCTGTCCATGCGCCGCCGCAGGGCTTCGGCAGAGGGCTCGCCGTCGGGCTGAACCGGCGGCGAGAAAGCGAACGGCGAGCGCCCGTGCAGCGCATCGCGGTCGACACCGAGCATGCGGCACGCTGTCGCATTGCAGGCCTCGAAATCTGGGGCGTGCACGAACACCGCCACTTCCTCGCTGTCGAGGAGGACCTGGAGAGCCGGGTGGTGAAACACGATCCCATTCATCGGCAAGAACCGTCGCAGGTACGATGCAGCCAAGTTTAAAGCGATTGGGGCGATCGTGCGCGGGAGTTACCCCGCGGTTACCTGCTGAAACGAAGCGGTTACAAGCGGCTCTACGGCACGAACATATAACCCGCGCCGCGCACGGTGCGGATCACCCTGGGCGCGCCAGGATCGTGCTCGATCTTCTTCCGCAGCCGCGCGATGCGGATATCGATCGAGCGGTCAAACGGCTCCCATTCGCGGTTGCGGGTGAGCGTGAGCAGGCGGTCGCGCGACAGCACCTCGTGCGGGTGCTCGGCAAACGTGCGCAACAGATCGAACTCCATCGCCGTGAGCGGCACCTCGGCACCGCTGTCATCGCAGAGGCTGTGGGACTGGAGATCCAGCAGGCACTGCCCCATCGCAATGCGTTTCGGTTCCGCGCGCGCGGACGGCGACACGGTCGTTGCGCCGCGCTGCAGACGCCGCATGACACTCTTCAAGCGCGCCCGCAACTCGCGCGGATCGAACGGCTTCGCGATGTAGTCGTCCGCGCCCATCTCGAGACCGACGATGCGGTCGATGAGTTCACCGGCGCCGGTCACCATGATGATTCCGAGATCGTAGTGCTCGCGCAGGTAGCGGGCGAGCGTGAGGCCATCCTCGCCCGGCAGCGCGAGATCGAGCAGCACGACATCCGGCACCACACGCGCCAGCTCACCGCGCATCGCGACCCCGCCATCCGCTTGCGCGACCGCGTAGCCGTGCGTCGAGAGGTACTCCGAGAGCATCTCGCGCACATCGCGGTCATCGTCGACGATCAGTACTTTTCCGCTGCTCACGTCGCCCTCCGTTGCGGCTGAATTATAGAACGCTGCTTGCCGGTTACACATCGATACAAGGTGTTTCGCGGGCGAAAGAGCCGCGTTACAGCCGGCGCGTAGAGTTCGCTTCGACGACGGAGCACCCGTCGCTTGCAACGCAACCATCAGAAAGGAGACACACCATGCAAACCGCCCAATACGAGGTCGACACTCCCCGCTACGCCCGCTGCGTCGAAATCTCCAAGCGCATCCGCTGGGAGATCGAGCGCGATGTGATCCGCGGCCGCGGCTTCGACTTCTCGAAGAAGTTCCTGCCCGATGGGCTGTCGAAGATCGACCGACTGTCGTTCCTCTCCGAGGATGAACGACGTTTCCTCTCCCAGATCCAGGGCCGTACCTACGCCAACATGTTCGGGCTGGTGGAGCGCTTCATCGGCGCCAAGATCCTGGAGGTGAGTCGCGATCACTGGCTCGGCGACCAGACCGCGCTGGAGGCCCTGGTGCGATTCAGCGACGAGGAGCTGAAGCATCAGAAGCTCTTCCGCCGCATCGAGGGCCTGGCCGCCGCGGGCATGCCTGAAGGCTACAGCTTCCTGCCGCAGCCGAACGACATCGCATCCGTCGTGCTCGGCAAGTCCACCTGGGCGGTACTCGCACTCACCTGCCTGATCGAGTTCTTCACCCAGGTCCACTACCGCTCGAGCATCGAACCCGACATGCACCTCTCCGAGTTGTGGAAGGACGTGTTCCAGTATCACTGGCGCGAAGAGTCGCAGCACGCGATTCTCGACGAGCTCGAATGGCAGCGCGAGGATGCGAAGCTGACAGCCGAGGCACGCGACCGCGCAGTGGACGAGCTCATCGAGCTGGTCGGAGCGGTGGACGGGCTGTTGCAGCTGCAAGCCACCGCGGATGTCGACTACTTCGTGCGGACCGCTGGCCGCTACTTCGGCGGCGACGAGGTACAGCAACTACGCGCGGTGGTACTCGGCGCTTACCGCTGGCAGTACATTCTTTCGGGCGTCGAGGAGACGCGTTTCAACGAGATCCTCGCCCGCATGATCGACGACGCGCAGGGCCGGCGGATCGGCGAAGCGCTCGCGCCGATCGTCGCCTGACGGGCCTCGTTTCGGAGAGAGCCTCATGCGGCTTGCAGAGGCTCGCGTAGCGGAGCACCCCGGGTGCTTCCGCTACGCCTCGGCCGAGGCGAAAGCCGCAAAGGGTCTGCCGTTGCATGCGGTCGACGTCTGCGCGCGACCATTGCGAGGACGGTGCTCCTGACCACCCTCGCAGTGGTCGCGTTTGCCGCCAGTTCGATCCTCTGCCGCCTTGCACTGCACGATCCAACGATCGACGCGGCAAGCTTCTGCACCATCCGCTTGCTGCCCTTCGAGGCCTGCGGCACCGCCGCGCATTGGACTGCATCGCAGCGGCACGCATCGACGCCTCTGCCGCTGTCGTACGCCGGCAGCGCTGCGGCGACCGCCGGGCCGCCCGCTTTCTGCCCTATAATCGCGGGCTCCGACCCTCTCTCCAACCATCGCAGCCCCGGAACAACAACGTGAGCGCAGCCCTGTTCGAATCGAGCATCACCAGTCTGCCGCTGCTCGGCCGCGGCAAGGTGCGCGACATCTACGCCGTCGGCAGCGACCGGCTGCTGGTCGTCACCAGCGACCGCCTGTCGGCTTTCGACGTCGTCCTCCCCGACCCGGTGCCCGACAAGGGCCGCGTGCTGACGCGCCTCGCCCGCTTCTGGTTCGATCGCCTTGCGGCGATCATCCCCAACCAGCTCACCGGCATCGACCCGGAAGCGGTCGTCTCTGCCGACGAGCGCTGGCAGGTCCGCGGGCGGGCGCTGGTCGTCAAGCGCCTGCGGCCGCTGCCGATCGAGGCGGTGGTGCGTGGCTACCTGATCGGCTCCGGCTGGCAGGACTACCAGGCGACCGGCGCCGTCTGCGGCATCGCCCTGCCCGCCGGACTGCAGCTCGCCAGCCGCCTGCCGCAGCCGATCTTCACGCCGGCGACCAAGGCGGCGATCGGCGATCACGACGAGAACATCGCCTTTGAACGCGCTGCCGCCGAATGCGCGCGCGCACTCGCCGACCTGCTGCCGGCCAGCGGACGCAGCGGCGAGGAGGTTGCCGGCCAGGCACGTGTGGCAGCCGTCGCGCTGTACACTGCCGCCGCCGCGCATGCGGCCGACCACGGCATCATCATCGCCGACACCAAGTTCGAGTTCGGACTCGACGCCAGCGGCGTCCTGCACCTGATCGACGAGGCGCTGACTCCCGACTCGTCACGCTTCTGGCCAGCCGACGCCTATCGCGAGGGCATCAGCCCGCCGTCCTTCGACAAGCAATACGTGCGCGATTACCTCGAGACCCTCGCCTGGAACAAGCAGGCCCCCGGCCCACACCTGCCGGCCGAGGTGCTCGCCGGCACGCGCGCCCGGTACGTCGAAGCCTGTGAACGGCTGACCGGCGAGAAGTTCAGCGACTGATCGACCGCCCGGCGCACCGCGCATCGCCGCGGTCTGCGCCCTTCTCTCACAAGGAGTGCGCATGAGTGTGGAGACAAGCTCAACAACCGAGCGCAATGATGCAGCGCCCGCGGTGCGCAGCGTCGGCACCGGCAGGCCGTTCGCCTGGCTTGCCGCCGGCTGGCGGGATCTGTGTGCCAACCCGATTGCCAGCCTCGCCTATGGCCTGCTGTTCGCCATCGCCGGCGACCTGATCACGATCTTTGCCTGGCGCAACGGACAGATCTTCATCGTCGCCACATCGGGCTTCTTCCTCGTCGCTCCCCTGCTCGCCGGTGGCCTCTACGAGATCAGCCGGCGATTGGAAAACGGCCAGAAGTCGACCTTCATCGGCTCGCTGGCCGGCGGCCGACGCAACGCCATCGAACTGGCCAAGCTGGGACTGCTGCTGGGATTCTTCGGCCTCGCCTGGGAACGCATCTCCAGCTTCCTCTTCGCTTTCCTGGCGCCCGGAATCGCTCCCGACCTGCTGGCCCTGCTGGCCGAGATCCACCTCTCGGTCGAGCACCGCGACCTGCTGCTGATCTGGATTCTCGTCGGGGGAATCCAGGCGCTGCTGGTGTTTTCGCTGACCGTGGTCTCGGTCCCCCTGCTGCTCGACCGGCCGGCAAGCGTCGGCACCGCCATCCGCACCAGCCTGCGCGCGGTCGATGCCAACCTCGTGCCGATGCTCGTCTGGGGCGCGACCGTCGTCGCCCTGACGGCACTGGGCTTTCTCACCCTGTTCTTCGGCCTCGTCGTCCTCATGCCGCTGCTCGGGCACGCAACGTGGCACGCCTATCGCGACCTAGTAGAATGAGGGCTTCGTCTCCGGCGCCGGCAACCAGCGCCGGCAAGGCCCCCTTCGCAAACCGGAAACACCGATGACCCACCACACCCCGCAGGACAACCCGCTGCTTGATTTTTCCGGCCTGCCGCGTTTCGACCTGCTCTCGCCGGAGCATGTGCAACCGGCCATCGGCGAGTTGCTCGCCCGTTGCCGCAGCCTCGTCGAAACACTCGCTGCCGATACCGTCGCCGCCACTTGGGCGGACTTCGCTGCACCGCTCGCCGACGGTTTCGAGCAACTCTCGCGCGCCTGGGGGATCGTCGGCCATGTGCATTCGGTCAACGATGTGCCGGCCTGGCGGGACGCCTACAACGAAATGCTGCCTGAAGTCTCGCGCTTCTATGCCGAAGTCGGCCAGAACCTGCAACTGTTCGCCAAGTACCGGGCGATCGCCGAAGGCAGCGAGTTCGCCACCCTCTCGCCAGCGCAGCAGCGGGTCGTCGAACACGAGGTGCGCGACTTTCGCCTGGCGGGAGCCGCGCTGCCAGCGGCCAGCAAACCGCGCTTCCAGGCGATCAGCGAAGAACTCGCGCAACTCGCCGCCAAGTTCTCGGAGAACCTGCTTGACGCCACCAACGCCTACGGCGAACTCGTGACCGACGCCGGCGAACTCGCCGGCCTGCCGGACGACGTCCGCCAGGCCGCCCGCGAGGCAGCCGAGCGCGCCGGCGCAAGCGGCTGGAAGTTCAGCCTGCACATGCCCTCCTACCTGCCGGTGATGCAGTACGCCGACAGCCGGCGGCTGCGCGCCGCGATGTACCGGGCTTACGCCACGCGTGCGGCCGAGTTCGGCCCCGCCGACCTCGACAATACGCCGCTGATCCGGCGGCTTCTCGAGCTGCGCCGGGAACAGGCCCAGTTGCTCGGCTACCAGAACTTTGCCGAGGTCTCGCTGGTGCCCAAGATGGCCGAGTCGGTGGCCCAGGTACTCGCCTTCCTGCGCGATCTGGCAGTCCGGGCACGGCCGTTCGCGGAGGGGGACATCGCCGACCTGCGCGACTTCGCCAGCCGCGAACTCGGCCTGCAGACGATGGAGGCCTGGGATGTGGCCTATGTCTCGGAAAAGCTGTTGCAGGCCCGCTACTCCTTTTCCGAGCAGGAGGTGAGACGGTACTTCACCGAGGACAAGGTGCTTGCCGGCCTCTTCTCCGTCATCGAGACCCTGTTCGAGGTCCGCCTGCGGCCCGACGCGGCACCCGTCTGGCACGAGGACGTTCGCTTCTTCCGCATCGAGAACCCGGCCGGCGAACTCGTCGGCCAGTTCTACCTCGATCTCTACGCGCGCGACACGAAACGCGGCGGCGCCTGGATGGACGAAGCGATCGGCCGCCGCCGCGTCCGCATGCAGTCAGTGGCCGGCGGCAGCGACGACATCCAGAAGCCGGTCGCCTACCTCAACTGCAACTTCTCGCGTCCGGTCGGCGAGAAGGACGGGCGGCCGCGACCGGCGATGTTCACCCACGACGAAGTCAGCACCCTCTTCCACGAGACCGGTCATGGCCTGCACCATCTGCTGACGCAGGTCGATGAACCGGGCGTCGCGGGAATTCACGGCGTCGAATGGGACGCCGTCGAGCTGCCGTCGCAGTTCATGGAAAACTACTGCTGGGAGTGGCGCGTCCTGCAGGGAATGACCGCCCACATCGACAGTGGCGAAAGCCTGCCACGCGCGCTCTTCGACAAGATGCTGGCGGCAAGGAATTTCCAGAGCGGCATGCAGATGCTGCGGCAGGTGGAGTTCTCGCTCTTCGACCTGCTGCTGCACAGCGACTTCGATCCAGCCGGCGAGCGCGGCGTGCTCGACTTGCTTGCCGACGTGCGACGCGAAGTCGCGGTGCTCGTGCCGCCCGCCTGGCACCGCTTCCCGAACAGCTTCTCGCACATCTTTGCCGGCGGCTATGCTGCCGGTTACTACAGTTACAAGTGGGCCGAAGTCCTCTCGGCCGACTGTTACGGCGCTTTCGAAGAGGCGGGAAACCCCTTCGACCAGACCACCGGCGACCGCTTCCTGCGGGAGATCCTGGCGGTTGGCGGCAGCCGGCCGGCGATGGACAGCTTCCGTGCCTTCCGTGGCCGCGAGCCGCAGGTCGACGCGCTGCTGCGCCACTGCGGCATGATCGCCGCCTGACCAGCGGGAACTGCACGCATGCGCACATCGAGAAACCGCAACCGCAGCCGCATCCTGCTCGCCCCGGCCCTGCTCGGGCTGCTGCTGGCCGGCACCGGCGCCACTGCCGAAACCACTTACCGCTGGGTTGACCCGAACACCGGCGGCACGGTGATCTCGGACATGCCGCCACCACCGGGCGCGAGGAACGTCAGCCGCTACACGACGAGCGGCAGCAGTGCCGACGAGCGCCCCCTGCCCTATGCAGTGCGCCAGGCGAGCGAGAAGTTTCCCGTCGTCCTCTATGCCACCGAACGCTGTGAAACATACTGCCAGGAGGCGCGTGAGCTGCTCAAGCAGCGTGGCGTTCCGTTCACGGAGAAGATCCTCAGGACCGAGGAGGAATTTGCCGAACTCACCCGTCTGCTCGGCAGGGAAGCGGCCTTGCCCAGCGTCAGCGTCGGCCGCGAGTACCTGCGCGGTTTCGACGCGGCAAGCTGGAATTCCCTCCTCGACGCCGCCAGCTACCCCGCCCGCTCAGGCCGGCCGGCGGCGACACGCGGCCCGTGATGTCAGGCGCCGGAGCCGCCGCCGCGCGACGAGTCCGTCAGAGCAGGTTGTCGGCCGTGCCGCCGCCACGCCGGATGATCCGCCGCAACTGATCGAGCGCTTCGATCTGGATCTGGCGCACCCGCTCGCGCGTCAGGTTCATGTCGAGGGCGATCTCCTCGAGCGTGCACGGCTCGATCCCGGCGAGTCCATAGCGACGCTGCAGAACCTCCTGCTGCTTGTCGCCAAGCTGCCCCAGCCAGCGGCGCAGGAGATCGCCGATCTCGTTCGCTTGCAGCAATTCGTCGGGTTCGAGCAGTTGCTCGTCGGGAATCACATCGCCCATCGTTCGGCCCGGATCGACCTGCAGCGGCGCATCGAGTGAAGCGATCCGCTCGTTCAGCGCCATCACGCGCCGCACCTCGTCGCCAGTCCGGTCGATCAGGTGGGCGATCTGGTCGATGCAGAGGTCACGACCACTGGCGGCCTCGAGGTGGCGAATCGCACGCAGGACGAGGTTGATCTCCTTGACGACATGCACCGGCAAGCGGATCGTCCGCGACTGGTTCATGATCGCGCGCTCGATTCCCTGCCTGATCCACCAGGTCGCATAGGTCGAGAAACGAAAGCCGCGCTCGGGATCGAACTTCTCGATGGCGTGAATCAGGCCGAGATTCCCCTCCTCGATCATGTCCAGCAATGGCAAACCGCGGTTCAGGTAATGTTTGGCGATGTTGACCACCAGCCGCAGGTTGTGCTCGATCATCTTCTGCCGCGCCAGGAAGTCCCCGGCGCGCGCCCGGCGCGCCCACGCTCCTTCCTCGGCCGGCGAGAAAAGCGGCTTGGCGCCGATCTCGTTGAGGTAATGCTGCGTCACGTCGTTGAGGAGTTCAGCCTCGGGTGACGGCAGTGAATCAACGACTTCGGCTACCGGCTGCGATTCGCCGGCGGCCCACTCGCCCGGCTCGACCTCGTCGGCGAAAGGATCGAACTCGGCGTCGTAGGAGGCCGACATGATCAGCGTCCGGGCAGCAGCTTCAGCGGGTCGACCGGCTTGCCCTGGCGCCTGATCTCGAAGTGCAGCTTGACCTGATCGGCGTCGCTGTTGCCCATTTCGGCGATCTTCTGCCCCTTGCCAACCGACTGGCCTTCCTTCACGAGCACGTTCTGGTTGTGCGCATAGGCCGTCAGGAAGGTATTGTTGTGCTTGACGATCACCAGCTTGCCGTAACCGCGCAGCCCGGTGCCACTGTACACGACCTTGCCGCTGCCGGCAGCCACGACGCTGTCGCCAGCCTTGCCGGCGATGTCGATTCCCTTGTTGCCGCCCTCGCTGAAGGTGCCGATCAGTTTGCCGCTCGCCGGCCACATCCAGCTCACATCATCGTTGCCTGAGCCATCAGCGGTGCGCGCCTCGCTGTCGGCCTTAACCTCCGGCTTGGCCTCGGTACGGGCCTCGGGCTTGACTTCCGGCTTCGCTTCCGGTCGCATCTCCGGCTTCACCGCCGTCGGCGCAACCACCGCCACCGGCTCGACTGCCTGCGCCTGCGCGCGCGCCAGGGCCTGCTCCGAGTAGGGCTCCTTGCCCGCCAGCGGCGAACGCTTGAACGCGTCGACCGCTGCGGCCGGCGAACGCTGTTCGCCGGCCGGTGATACCGTGGCCGTCAGCGGTCGCTGCTCGACCGTCGCGCCGGCGGTGATCGGCCGCACGACGACGCCCTCGGCGGCGGTGGCGGTGGCGGCACCCGGCGCCCGGACCCGCAACACCTGCCCGACGAGGATCCGGTTCGGATTCTCGATGTTGTTCCACGCCGCCAGTTCGCGGTAGTCGAGCCCGTGGTCGAGGGCGATCGAGTGCAGCGTATCGCCCCGCTTGACGACATAGCCGTCCTTGCTGCCGGGCGCCAGCGGGCCAGACTGCTTCGCCGGCACCCTGGCGGCTTCTTCGGTCGGCGCCGATCCCTTGCCGGCGCAGCCCGCCAGCGCGAGCAGGAACGTCAGCAGGAGGGCCGTTCGATGCGCTGAAAGAGCTGTGAGAGGCGCCTGGTCCTTCATTGAACTCCCGACAAGAGCGGAACGAAACGTACGGCATCGAGACGCTTTTCGACCAGCCCCTCGCGACATCGTTCGATCAGCACGAGTTGCTGCGCGGTCGCGCCGAGCGGCAGGATGAGGCGGCCATTCTCGGCCAGTTGCTGCAGCAGCGGACGCGGCACGCGTGCCGCCGCCGCCGCGACGATGATCGTATCGAAAGGCGCCGCCTCCGGCAGACCGAGCTGTCCGTCGGCATGCTTGAGGCGAACCTCGGGCTTGCCGATGGCGCGCAGGTTGGCCTTCGCCTTGGCGAGCAAGGGCCCGATCCGCTCGACCGCATAGACCTCGTCGGTCAGTTGCGCCAGAACCGCCGCCTGATAACCGCAGCCGGCGCCGATCTCCAGCGTCCTGCCGAGTTCGTCGCGACCGGCACGCAGCGCCTCGATCATCCGCGCCACGACATAGGGTTGCGAAATCGTCTGCGAAAAGCCGAGCGGCAGTGCCGTATCCTCGTAGGCACGCGACGCCAGAGCCTCCTCGACGAAGACATGCCGCGGCACGGCGGCAATCGCCGCCAGCACCTCCTCATCGGTGATTCCCTGTTCGCGCAGGCGCTCGATCATGCGCGTTCGCGTGCGCTGCGAGGTCATTCCGAAGCCGGCAACGGCGCCGCTCATTGCGCCAGCCACGAGCGCACCAGCGACAGTTGCGCCGTATGCGTGAGGTCGATCTGCAACGGCGTCAGCGAAACCTGGTTGTTCTGCACGGCGAAGAAGTCGGTACCCTCGCCGGCATCCTGCGCCTCGCCGGCAGCGCCGACCCAGAAGACCGTCTCGTTGCGCGGCGAGATCGTGCGCACCACCGGCTCCGCCTTGTGACGCTTGCCGAGACGGGTGACGACGATGCCCGCCAGCTCTTCATGGCTGACGTCGGGGACATTGACGTTGAGCAGGACGGGAGCACTCAGCGGCTGCCGCTGCAGCAGCAGGACCAGTTCCCGCGTGACCCGGGCGGCGGTGGCGAAATGACCGCCGACCTTGCTGCACAGCGAAACCGCCAGCGACGGCACGCCGAGCAGGAAACCCTCGGTGGCGGCGGCGACGGTGCCGGAATAGATGGTGTCGTCGCCCATGTTGGCGCCGATGTTGATGCCCGAGATCACCATGTCCGGCAGTTTCTCGAGCATGCCGGTGACCGCCAGATGAACACAGTCGGTCGGCGTCCCGTTGACGTAGTAGAAGCCGTTCGCCGCCTGCTTCAGCGACAGCGGACGATCGAGCGTCAGCGAATTGCTGGCGCCGCTGCGATCACGCTCGGGCGCGACCACGGTGATCTCGGCGACGTCGGCCAGCGTCCGCGCCAGGTGTTCGATTCCTGGCGCGAAATAACCGTCATCATTGCAAAGAAGGATCCGCATCTCGATTCAGGAAGGGTCTCGAACACCGGCAAGGCATACAGCAACCGGCACGTCGCCGGCCGCGACGGAGAGGATGCCCGAATACCCGCCAAGCCGCCAAACATTATAGCGACCTGCTGCGTTTGCTCAAAGCGCGCAGCAGTCGCGCGCCAGAGCGACGCTTGCCAGAGTTGGCCGGGCAGCGTAGCCGCCGCCACCCGAACGTGATATCGGTCACGGATTCGTCGTCGTTCAAGCTGAATTCCTCTTTACTTTCTCCCGCCACTGGATTAGAGTCACAGCGTTTTTCGGTGGGTGTGAGTCAGGCCGCTTCGGTCGGCACTTGCACCCTGTCAATGGCAAACGGAGGGAAACCTCCGGACGCAAAGCCACGGACCCTACCCCGAGTTGCCTCATCGGCTCGGAAGGGTGGCCGGGTTGCCCGAATCACGCGCGCCCCTTGCGCTGATCGAGTGCCTCCTCCAGCTTTGCGTCCACGCGGCAGAAGGAGTCGATATGGCACTCGCATCGTGGACCCAGCAACAGATTCTCGACCAGCTGATTTCCGGATACAGTTGGAGTGGGTCGACCATCACCTACGCTTTTCCGACGGCATCCTCCGGCATGTACGGCGGCAACAACGAGCTGCCCGGTTTCGTCGGCCTCAATGCTGTGCAGCAGGCAGCCTCCGAGCGGGCCCTGCAAACCTGGGACGACCTGATCGCTCCCGACCTCGTACGCACCACCGCCGGCAACTCGAACATCGAGATCGGCACCTCGAGTACCGGCGTCAGCTACGCCCATGCCTACTATCCGTCGGTCGGCAGCGTCTGGTTCAACCGCGCCTATGCCGATCTGATGTCGCCGCAGATTGGCCAGTACTCCTTCCAGGTCTACGTTCACGAACTCGGACACGCCTTCGGACTCGACCACATGGGCGCCTACAACGGCAGCGGCAACTGGACGCCGTCGTCGTTCGAGGACAGCCAGGTCTACTCGGTGATGTCGTACTTCGGGCCGAATACCGGCCGCGGCAGCAGCAGCCAGATTGCCTGGGCCGACTGGGTCGGCCGCGACGGCCGCACCTACTCGCCGCAGACGCCGATGCTCAACGACGTTCTCGCCATCCAGACGATCTACGGCGCTGAAACGACGACGCGCACCGGCGACACGGTGTACGGGTTCGGCAGCAACGTCAGCGGCTCGATGGCAGCGATCTTCGACTTCGCGCTGAACGCCAATCCGATCCTGACCATCTACGACGCCGGCGGCATCGATACGCTCAACCTCAGTGGCTGGGACACGAACTGCACGATCAACCTGGCGCCGGGCTCGTTCTCCTCCGGCAACAGCATGACCAACAACATCGCCATCGCCTACTCGTGCTCAATCGAGAACGCAGTCGGCGGTTCGGCGGCAGACCAGATCACCGGCAATGCGCTGGCCAACCGGCTCGATGGCGGCGCCGGCAACGACAGCCTGTTCGGCGGCGTCGGTGACGATGTCCTGATCGCCAGCCTCGGCGACGATCTGCTGGACGGCGGCGACGGCAGCGACAGCGTCGTCTTCGCCGGCGCCTACGGCAGCTACACCTATACCTATTCGGAGAACGTCGGCTTCAACTTCTACAGCACCGTCAGCGGCTCCGATACCGTCCGCGAGATGGAGATCTTCGTCTTTGCCGACGGCAGCAAGTCGGTCAGCGAACTCCTCGGCGGCAGCTCGCTGCGCTCGCTGGTATCGATCAGCGCCGACATCGCCCAGCAGCTCGAAGGCCATAGCGGGACAACGGTCTTCACCTACAAGGTGAAGCTGAACACCGCCAGCTCGTCGGTGCAGACACTCAACTGGAGCCTGCAGGGCACGGGCACCGCGCCGGTCAGTCCGGCGACCGACTTCTCCGGCGCG
>ERZ761607.3437-NODE-3437-length-15334-cov-5.767197_pt1 | contig 15334 bp, 14 predicted proteins | sample MGYA00511164_ERZ761607 | MGnify/ENA primary metagenome ERZ761607 (study PRJEB28899, sample SAMN02445080) | bioreactor sludge metagenome | biome: EBPR sludge | place: Australia: Brisbane, Thorneside Wastewater Treatment Plant | collected 2011-06-22 ...
GCGCATCCTCACCCCGGTCAGCACCAGCAAGCCAGGGTCTTCTGCGAACGCCTCAGCAACCCGCTGCAGCGCACCGGGCATGAGCGCATCGTCGCTGTTCAACCAGCCCATCACCTCGCCAGAGCAATGCGTCCAGCCCTTGTTGATGGCATGCGATTGCCCGCGGTCCGGCTCGCTGCACCACCACCGTAGGCCCGGAGCGAAACGCTCAATGACTTGCACGGACCCATCCGTGCTGCCTCCGTCCACCACCACGTGCTCAAGGTGCGGATAGCCCTGATCGCGCACCGAGCGGAGGCACTCCTCCAGGTACTCGGCCTGCTGGAAGCTCGGCGTGACGATGGAGATGCGGGGCAGGTCTGGCATGTCGGTCGCGGCTCGCAACTTCAGGACATGGCCGTTAGGCGCCTGCGCCGAAACCAGGCCGCCATGAGGTAGCGCGCATCAGGCCAATTGAGCGTCCGTCGCGCACGCAGATGGGCGAATGCGGCGGATGCGGAGGCATCGGCCAAGGGATGGAACAAGCGCGAGAAGCGGCGGTCCAGTTCCTGCTCGAAGACATGGACCGTGAAGATGCGGCGTTCGCGGTTGATCGACTTGAGCCGCTCGATCCACTTCACAAGCGCGCCCACATCATGCGCTTCGGGCACCTGCCGGAACAGGCGATGCAGCATCAGTTGCAGCCGAACCTCCTCTTCGCCAGCAGGGATGCCGAACAGCTCGAATTGCCGGCGGTAGATTCGGGCACGCGACTCATAGGCATCGGTGCCATGGCGCATGTTCTGTTCGCCTACCCGGTAATAGGTGAGCGGTTCCGGGATGTTGGCATAGCGCAGATACGGGGCCAGCGACATCACGAACAGGAAATCCATGCCCGGGGTCAACCACTGCTCGTCGCAGCGCACCCCGGAGTCGCGCAGGACCCGCGCCCGGAACATGGCCGTGCCGTAGCACACCGGGTCGGAGAAGAGCAGCTTGCCGCGCGCCTCCTCATCGGTCTCGGGCCAGTGCCACTCCTCGCTCTTCGAGCCGAACACGGCGAGCGAGCTGCCCAGAGCGCCGATCTCCGGATGCGCATCGAGGAACCCCACCTGGCGGGCCAGTCGCTCCGGATGCATCAGGTCATCGGCATCAAGCACCGCAATGAACTCGCCCCGGGCCTCCGCGAAGCCACGGTTGGCCGCAGCAGGCCTTCCGGCATTGGCCGCGCTGCGTAACAGGCGCACACGGGAGTCGGTGATGGCGGCCACGCGTCCGGGGCCATCATCGGTGCTTCCATCGTCCACCACAAGGACCTCAAGGTCCGTGAAGGTGCTGGCCAGCGCACTGCGCACGGCCTCCTCCACGAAGGGACCTTTGTTGTAGAGCGTGGTGAGAACCGTGACGCGCGGCATGCCGGGTAGCGCGGGCAAGTTACAGGACCGGGGCCACGCCGGTCAGACCCGCGAGAGCCGTTGCCGCAGCAGGTGATCGCCGAGCACCAGGCAGGCCATGGCCTCCACGATGGGCACAGCCCGGGGCACCACGCAGGGATCATGGCGCCCCTTGGCCTCCAGCACCACCGTGTCGCCCGCCCGGTTCACCGTCTGCTGGGCTTGGGCGATGGTGGCCGGTGGCTTGAAGGCCACATCGAATCGCAGCAGGCCGCCATCGCTGATGCCGCCCAGCACCCCCCCTTGCGGCTCCCGGTTGTGCTGCGAACCGCGCAGCGCGGCTGCCGCGAAGCCTTTGCCCATCTGGAAGCCCTTGGCCGCGTTGATCCCGATCATGGCCTTGGCCAGGTCGGCATCGAGCCGGTCGAACACCGGCTCGCCGAGGCCGGCGGGCAGCCCCCGGATGATGCAAGTGACCACGCCCCCGACACTGTCGCCCGCCGCGCGCACCGCCTCGATCAGCTCGGCCATGCGGTCGGCCAGTGCGCCATCAGGGCACCGCGCATCATTCGTCCACCGCTGGGATAGATCGGCCGGGGTGGCCTCCAGCGCCAGATTCCCGACGGCGCTGACAAAGGCCTCCACGGTGACGCCCTCCCGGCCGATCAGCTGCCGGGCCAGCGCGCCCGCAGCTACGCAGGCGGCCGTTACGCGCGCGCTGCTGCGGCCGCCGCCGCGGTGGTCGCGCACCCCGAACTTGAGCTCCCACGCACGGTCGGCATGCCCCGGACGGTACACCTCTCGCAGGGCATCGTAGTCGCCGCTGCGCTGATCGGCGTTGCGGATGAGGAAGGCGATGGGCGTGCCCATTGTGCGCCCTTCGAACAGCCCGCTGAGCCATTCCACCCGGTCGGCCTCCATGCGGGACGTGCCCAGCCGATTGCCTCCGGGCCGTCGCCGGTCCAACTCCTCCTGAACAGCGTCCAGGTCCGGTGCCGCATCCGCCGGATAGCCGTCAAGGACACCGCCGATGGCCGCGCCATGGCTCTCGCCGAAAGTGGTCAGCCGAAGGACCTGCCCGATGGAATTGCCTGCCATGCGACGAAAGTAGCGGGCCCGATGAGGACAGGTTCAGGCGGACGTCCGCCCACGATGCCCCCCACCTGCCTTTCTTTGCCCCGTGCGGCGGCTGCTCATCAAGAACGCAAAGGCCCTGTTGGGCACCTATCCGAGCGGAGCTCGGCGGATGGCCGGCGCCGACATGGCGCGGCTGCCCCGGATCGATGAGGGCTGGCTGCTGGCCGAGGACGGCCGCATCACGGCGCTGGGGACCATGGATGATTTCCAGGGCGTGACGGACTGGCGCGACCTCATGGTGATCGATGCCGGCGGGCGCTTCGTGCTGCCCGGCTGGTGCGACCCGCACACGCATGTCATCTTCGCCGCGCCGCGGGAAGAGGAATTCGTCCACAAGATCAAAGGGCTCACCTACCAGGAGATCGCCGCGCGGGGGGGCGGCATCCTCAACAGTGCGCGCAAGCTGCGGGCCATGGACGAGGAGGACCTCTTCGCCCGGGCCAGGACCCGGCTGGAAGAGATGATGCGCACCGGCACCGTCGCCGTGGAGATCAAGAGCGGCTACGGGCTCACCGTGGAAAGTGAGCTCAAGATGCTGCGGGTGGCGCGCCGGCTGAAGGAAGCACTGCCCCTCCAAGTGCGCACCACCCTGCTCGCGGCGCATGCTCTGCCACCGGAATTCAAGGATGACCGTGCCGGATACATCGACCTCATCTGCAGTGAGTTGATACCTCAGGTCGCGGCGGAAGGGCTGGCGGATCATGTGGATGCATTCTGCGAGACCGACTACTTCACGCCGGCGGAGATGGAACGCGTGCTGGAAGCCGGCGTGCGGCATGGGCTGCCCGGCAAGGTGCATGTGAACCAGTTCACCAGCATCGGCGGCATCCAGGCCGCCATCGCACACGGCGCCCTGAGCGTGGACCATTTGGAGGTGATGGAGCCCGGCGATATCGACGCTTTGGCCGCTTTGCCTGCCGCTGCGGTGCCCATGCCCACCCTGCTCCCCAGCTGTTCCTTCTTCCTGCGCATCCCATACGCCCCCGCGCGTGCGCTCATCGACCGCGGCCTGCCCATCGCCCTGGCTTCCGACCACAATCCAGGGAGCACGCCGAGCGGGAACCTCAACCTGGTGCTCTCGCTGGCGTGCATCCACCTGCGCATGCTGCCGGAGGAGGCGGTTGCTGCGCTCACGCTCAACGCGGCCGCAGCCATGAGGCTGGAGCACGAATTGGGCGGGCTCACCATCGGCAAGCGCGCCAGCCTCATCATCACGCGCGAAGTCCCCTCACTGGCCTACCTGCCCTATGCATTCGGGGCCGACCATATCGACACCGTCATCATCGATGGAGAACCAGTCCGCTCCGGAGCAGCACTCCGTTGAATTCCATCCGACCGAGCCCGGGCGTCCGCCGGCGCTGGAATTCTCCATGGGTGTTTCGCTGTTCGCCATGGCCCTGATCGCCTTCTTCATCGTCCAATCGGTGGCCCTCGTGAGCGGCGTGGCAAGGCGCAGCCCCGAGTTCGCCTCGGAGCCGTTCAGCATGGGATGGCTGCAGGACCCGGTCTTCCAGCAGCGCATCACCGAGCTCGCCTTCAACGGCGACCTGGTCGGTGCGGAGTCAGCTTGGAGCGGCGGCATCTGCGCGGCGTTCATCCTCATCACCTGCGGCCTCTGGAAGCGGGGTCGGGTCCGTGCATTCCTGGGCCTAGGGATGCCGCGAGCCGCAGCGTTCCTGCGCTGGTTCGGGCTCTTCGCCGCGCTGATGCTCGGCGTGGAGGCGCTGGCCCAGTTCACCCCGGCCTTCCAGACCGACTTCATGCAGCGCGTGGTGGGCAGCACCACGAACTGGCCGCTCCTCATCGCGGGGGTGGTGGTGCTGGGCCCCCTCTTCGAGGAGCTCCTCCTCCGCGGGCTCCTCTACGGCACCCTGCGCCATATCGCCGACGAGCATGTGAGCGTAGCCGTGACCGCAGGCGTCTTCGCCCTCATGCATCTGCAGTACAGCCTGCCCATCATGCTGCTCATCCTGCCCATGGGCGTGGTGCTCGGCTACGCGCGATCGCGGAGCGGATCCATCTGGGTGCCCGTGCTCCTGCACATGGTGAACAACGGCCTCACGGTGATCTGGCCGTAGCCGCCATCCCCGCTCGGCTCCGCTGCCGCGCCTAGCTTTGCCGCCACTGCGCCGCACCAGCGACCAAACCATCAGACCATCATGCAACGACGCCTCATCGAATGCGTGCCGAACATCAGCGAGGGCCGCGACCGTGCCAAGATCGACGCCATCGCAGCCGTTGTGGAGACCGTGGAGGGCGTGCGGCTGCTCGATGTGGACCCCGGCAAGGCCACCAACCGCACGGTGATCACCTTCGTGGGGGAGCCCGAGCAGGTGTGCGAAGCGGCCTTCCGGCTCGTGAAGAAGGCGCAGGAGCTGATCGACATGCGGCTGCACAAGGGCGAGCATCCGCGCTTCGGAGCCACCGATGTCTGCCCGCTGGTGCCCATCAGCGGGGTGAGCATGGCCGAGTGCGCGGCGTTCGCCAAGCAGCTCGGGCAGCGCGTGGGCAGTGAACTGGGCATCCCGGTCTACCTCTACGAGTTCGCGGCCAGCGAGGAGAAGCGCCGCAACCTGGCCAACAACCGCAGCGGCGAGTACGAGGGCCTGCCGAAGAAGCTGAAGGATGCCGCCTGGAGGCCGGACTTCGGCCCGGTGGAGTTCAACGAAAGCGTGGCCCGCAGCGGCGCCATCGCCATCGGGGCGCGGAATTTCCTCGTGGCCTACAACGTGAACCTGAATACCACGAGCACCCGCCGGGCCAACGCCATCGCCTTCGATATCCGCGAAGCAGGGCGTGTGCTGCGCGAGGGCGATCCGCTCACCGGCAAGCCCATCCTGGACGAGAACGGCGAGCCGAAGAAGATCCCTGGCAAGCTCAAGGCCGTCAAGGGCATAGGCTGGTACATCGACGAGTACGGCATCGCGCAGCTATCGCTGAACCTCACGGACATCACGGTGACGCCGGTCCATGTGGCTTTCGATGAGGCCTGCAAGAGCGCAGCCGAGCGCGGCATCCGTGTCACGGGCAGCGAACTGGTGGGCCTGATCCCGAAACAGGCGCTGCTGGATGCCGCGGACTTCTACCTGAGGCGTCAGGAGCGCAGCCTTGGCATCCCCGAGCGCGAGAAGATGAGGATCGCGGTGAAGAGCCTGGGGCTTGACGACCTCGCCCCCTTCGACCCGCAGAAGAAGGTGATCGAATACATGCTCGAGGATGCGGGGAGCGAGCGCTTGGTGCGCATGGACCTGAAGCGCTTCAGCGAAGAGACCGCCGCCGAGAGCCCCGCCCCTGGGGGCGGCTCCGTAGCCGCATACGTGGGTGCGCTGGGGGTATCGCTCGGCACCATGGTGGCCAACCTCAGCGCCCACAAGCGGGGCTGGGACCACCGTTGGGAGGAGTTCAGCCAATGGGCGGAGCGAGGCGAGCGGCTCCGCACGGAACTGCTCCGCTTGGTGGACGAGGATACCCGGGCCTACGACCGCATCATCACCTGCTTCGGCATGCCCAAGGGCACCGATGCGGAGAGAGCCGCCCGCAAGGCGGCCATCACCGAGGCGACCAAAGGAGCCATCAACACCCCGCTCCGCACCATCGAGGTATGCGTGGAGAGCATGGCCCTGATGAAGGCCATGGCCGAGCATGGCCTGCCTGCCAGCGTGAGCGACGCCGGTGTCGGGGCCCTCTGTGCACGCACCGGAGCCATCGGCGGCTACCTCAATGTGCGCATCAACTGCGCCGGGCTTGACGACGAGGCCTTCAAGGCCGACGTCCTCGCTCGGGCCGAAGCGCTGAAGGCCCAGGCCGAAGCGCTGGAGGCCGAAGTGATGACCATGACCCTGGCGAAGGTCTGAGCGCCTCTTCCCCAGCCGCTCCAGCCGGATCGGTGCGAGGGAAGACCGTCCCGCTCCCCTGCCGGGCACAGCAGCCTGCCGAACGTCACAACAGTGGACGGCATGAGGCCGTATCATTGGTGCGAACGCCGCCGCCATGAACGCCCGCCTCACCTTCCGCCAGTGGTGGCGCCGCTTGGTCTACTTCTTCCCGTTCCAGCTGCTGCTGCTGCACCTGAAGAAGAACCACTTGCTGTTGCTGGCCTGGGTGCTGCTCTTCGCCTATGTGACCGAGAGCCTGGGCGTGAAGTACGGCATCCCCTACCTCTTCCTGTTCCCCGAGTACTTCGGGCGAGTCGACCTCCTTTCCCACGTGATCACGGGCTTCGCGCTGGGCGGGTTCATCACCGCCTTCAACCTATACAGCTACGCGATGCATGGCTATCGGTTCCCTTTCATCGCCACCATCGCGCGCCCTTTCCTGAAGTTCAACGTCAATAACGCCGTCATCCCGGCGGTCTTCACCCTCACCTACCTCATCTGCGCCGCGCGGTTCCAGTTCACACAGGAACTGCTGCCGGCCCCGCGCGTGGCCCTCCATCTCCTAGGCCTGCTCTCGGGCATGGGGCTCTTCCTGGGGATTGCGCTGGTCTACTTCACCCGCACCAACACCGACATCGTGAAGCTGCTCGGCAAGGCGCCGGAGGAGTATCGGCCCGAAGAGCCCTTGATGGACATCCTCGGTCCCCACCATGATGCCCCGCCGCAGAGGCCCAGCGAGCGCCGCCGGGCCATGCGCTGGTTGAAGCGGCAGCAGCGCAGCGAGAAGTGGCGGGTGGAGACCTACCTCACCCCCCGGCTGCGGGTCATGCTGGCACGCAGCAGCGCGCACTACGACCAGGACCTGCTGCGGGACGTGCTGTGGCAGAACCACATCAACGGGTCCATCTTCGAGGTGGTGGTGGTGCTCACCTTCATCCTGTTGGGCGCTTTCAGCGATGTGCCCTTCTTCGCCCTGCCCGCCGGCGCCATCGCCTTCCTTCTGCTCACCATGGCCCTCATGCTCATCAGCGCTCTCTTCAGCTGGCTGCAGGGATGGACAGGCACCCTGATACTGCTCGCCATTCTCACCCTGCACCTGCTCAGCCATCGCACGGATCGCTTCCTCTACGACACGCACGCCTACGGGCTCGACTATGATGCCCCGCCGACCGCCTACGACCAGGCCGGCATCACGCGCATGGCCAACGACACGCTGGCCGCCCAGGCCGATGCGCAGGCGATGCGCGCCACACTGGACCAGTGGCTGGCGAACAACCGCCGCCATGCCGATGCCAGCGGCAAACCGAAGCTGGTTATCGTCAATACGAGCGGCGGGGGCCTGCGCAGCATGCTCTGGAGCTTCCGATGCCTGCAGGCCGCTGACAGCATGCTCGGAGGCGACCTCATGGAGCGCGCTGCGCTCATCACGGGATCTTCGGGCGGGCTAATCGGCGCCGCCTACTACCGCCAGCTGTACTTCGCTGACCGCGCCAATGGCACCGATCAGCGCTTCGATCCGGCCTTGGTGCGCGAAGTGTCCACAGACATGCTGAATCCGGTGGCGTTCAGCTTCGCAACCAACGATATGTTCATCCGCTACCGCACGATTCAGGATGGGCACCGCCGCTATACGCTCGACCGCGCCACGGCCTTCGAGCGCCGGCTCAGCGCCAACACGCGGGGGCTGCTCGACATCCGGCTCGGGCGGATGGCTCAGCCCGAGCGCGAGGCCCGGGTGCCGTTGCTCGTGGCTGCGCCGGTCAGCATCAATGATGGCCGGCGGCTGGTGATCTCTGCACTGCCGGCGGCACACCTCACCTCAATCCGGCCCGATGCGGACCTGGTCGTGAACAGCCAGGCTGAATCCATCGAATTCCGCCGCCTGTTCGCCGACCACGATCCGGACAGCCTGCGCCTCACGAGCATGCTCCGGATGAGCGCGAGCTTCCCGTACATCACGCCCGTGACGACACTGCCCAGCGCACCGGCCATGCGGGTGATGGATGCCGGTGCCCGCGATAACTACGGGTACCGGACCACTTTGGCGTTCCTGCATGCCTTCCGCGACTGGATCGCCGAGCACACCAGCGGCGTGGTGGTGCTGCAGCTACGTGACACGCAGAAGGAACTGGAGGTCCACCCAAGCAGCTCATCCCTGCTGGGGCGCGTGCTCGACCCCATCGGCAGCGTGTACGACAACTTCGTGAGGATGCAGGACCAGGACTATGACCTCATGCTCCGCCTGCACGATCCGGAGGGCGGTGCACCGCTGGAGGTGATCGATGTGCAGCTGTGGCACGGTGCCGAAGAGCGCATCTCCCTGAGCTGGCACCTGACGCGTGTGGAGCGCGAGCGCGTGCTGCGCACCGTGGGCAGCCCGGTGAACCGCCGGGCCTTCCAAAGGCTCACCGAGGCCCTTGCCGGTGCTGCCCCGGCGATTGCCGATGCCAGCGGACCAGCCCATTGAGCGGGTCGCGCTCCACAGCCACGAGTTCCATGCCGTGATCGAGCAGGCAGTTGGCGAGGATGTCGCGGAACCCCCACGCCACGGAACCGGTGGCATGCACGCGCTCGCGCTGCTCCAGCGGATGGAATGGCTTGAAGGCCTCGATGAACGCTTGGAAGCGGGCCGTGATGAGCTCTCGGACGTAGGGCACCTCAGTCATCCCCGAAAGCCGGCCGGCATGGGCCGCCAAGGCCTTTGACGGGAAGGGGGAGCGGTACACCTCATGGAGCACCGTCCCCAGGTCGGGACCGCCGTGGCCGAAGAGCGCCACCCGCACCTCTTCCGGCATGCGCCTGTAGAAGGCATCCTGGAGGAGCGTGCGGCCAATGTCTGCACCGCTGCCCTCATCACCGAGGATGTACCCCAGCGAGGGCACCATCTGATGCACCGCGGCACCGTCGTACCAGCCCACATTGGCGCCGGTGCCCAGGATGACGACCAGGCCTTGCGCTGCGCCCATGAGCCCCCGCGCGGCCCCCTCCAGGTCGGTGCGCACGGTGATCGCCGCGGATGGCCAGATCTGCCGGAGCGCGCTTTCCATGACCGCCGCCCGCTCAGCGCTGCCGCAGCCGGCACCATAGGCTTCCACCACCGCTGCTGAGAGCGCCCCGGGCGCCGCAGCCTGGAACCGGGCGACGATACCTTGCGCGAAGGCCTCGGCATCACCGCTCAGCGGATTGAATCCCGGCATGGCATCGCCCGGCCTTGGGAGCACCAACGGGTCCCGGCCATCCAGGAGGACAGCCCAGCGCGAGGAACTGCCCCCGATCTCCGCGATCAGCCGTGCCATGGAGCGAAGATCGGCCTTGCCGGCTAGCGACCGGCGTTGAAGAGGAAGTGGTTCGGGCTGGCCAACCCGTTGCGCACCGCATAGAGCACGATGGCAGCCGTGCTGTTCACGCCCAGCTTCTGCATGATGTTCCTGCGGTGCGTGGTGATCGTATGCGCACTGAGGTGAAGGCGTTCGGCGATGCGTGTATAGGAGTTGCCCTCTGCAATGAGCCCGATGATCTCGCATTCCCGGTCGCTGAGGATGACCGGAGCGCACGAGAGCGGCTCCTCGGCGAAGCGGGCCGCATCATGGCCTGCGCGGCGCAGGGTCTCCAGCACCTTGCCGCAGAAGAACCGCTGCCCCTTCGCCGCAGTGGAGACGGCGTCGATGATCTCCTTGAGGTCGCAGTCCTTCTTCACGTAGCTGGTGGCCCCGGCCCTCACGGCATTCATGATCGCCAAGGAGGAGGGCGCGTGCGAGATGGCCACGAACCGTGCGCGGGGCGCGCGCTTGAGGCCCTCCCGGATATCCCGGGCCGCGAAGCCGTCCGAGGTATGGTCGATCAGCACCACGTCCGGGCGATGCCGGACCAGCAGCGCCTGAAGTGAGATACCGTCCCGCGCGCTGCCCGCGACCTCCACACCGGGCACGGCTTCGAAGACCGCGCGCAGGGCCAGCAGGGCCAACTCGCCATGGTCGGCCAAGAGGAGCTTGATGGACGCCATTATTTAGACCGATTCCAGATAGACCGCGAAAATAGGGGCACAAGCCCCTCGACCGCGCACATGTTCTACACGGCCGATCGTTCGATCACCGGATAGCCCCGCCCCTCCTCGCTCAGCTCGGTGTTGGGGAATATGGGCAGGGCCTCGGCCAGGAGCTCAGCGGCGCTCTTGTAGCGCGAGCTGAAATGGCCGAGCAGCAGGCGCCCGGCTCCGGCATCGAGGGCCATGCGCGCAGCCTCTGCGGCCGTGGAGTGCATGGTCTCCCGCGCGCGCCTGGCCATCTGGCTGGTGAACGTGGCCTCGTGGTAGAGCAGGTCAACGCCGTGGATGAAGGGCAAGAGCTCCGGGGCGAAGGCGGTATCGGAGCAATAGGCATAGCGCCTCGGCGGCGGCGGGGCATGGGTCAGCGCTGAATTCGGCAGTACGGTGCCATCCGGCAGCTGCAGGTCCTCGCCGGCCTTCACGCGCGCACGCATGAAGGTCGGAACAGACCGGAGGGCTTCCGGCCGCAGGGAGCGGAGCGCGGGCGTCTCCTCGAAGACGAAGCCCGTGCAGGGAATCCGATGCCGCAAAGCCAGCAGCGACACCTTCACGCGGGCATCTTGCCAGGCCACGGCGCCCGAAAGGGGTTCAATGGCATGGAACTCCAAGGGGTAGCGCAGGTAGGTCTGCGATGCCCGCAGCTGGACATCGATGATGCCGCGGAGCTCCGCTGGGCCGTGCACGTGCAATCGCGCGGTTCGCCCCATCAGGTGCATGGAGCTGATGAGCCCCATGAGGCCCAGGTAATGATCGCCGTGCAGGTGGCTGATGAAGACATGGCCGATGCGCATGAAATTGGCGCCGATGGACCGCAGGCGCTCCTGGGTGCCCTCGCCGCAATCGATGAGGTAGGGCTCTTCATGCACGATGAGCAGCTGAGCCGACGGATGCCTGCCGCGCGCCGGCAGTGCAGCACCGGTGCCAAGCGTGATCAATTCGAACCGTCGATGGCCCATGGAAGGCGGAAGGCCCCTCGCGGGGCCTTCCGGATATTCACTGAAGGGATCGGCTCACCGGCTCACCATCATTCGTCCCGTGAATGCCTCGCGCCCCGTTTCCACCTTGTAGAGGTACACGCCTTCGGGCATGGCGCCGGCTTCGAAGGGTACACGGTTCAGGCCAGCCTTAGCCAAGGACCTGAAACTCCAGAGCTCATCGCCGAGCAGGTTGAAGACGCGCACGCGCACCTCGCTGGAGCGATTCAGCTGGAACTCGATGTGCGTGCGGCCCTGCACCGGATTGGGGACGTTGCGTACGCCCGCCAGGCCCAATGCCGCCAGCTCCGCGGTCCCTGAGAAATCCTCCGTGACGATGATGCGATAGCCGGTAAAGCTGAGCGGGTAAGGCACCGCCGATCCGAAGAGGGTGAAATAGCCCGTCACATCCAAGGTGAGCGGGAATGTATCAGCCACGGTCGGCGTGCCGGAGATGAGGCCGCAGCCGAGCACCGATGGCAGGTAGGTGCAGGGCGCCGGGGTCTGGGAGGCACAAGCAACCGACAGGCCATCCGGCAGGCCGGTGACGCCCACGAACACCACCGAATCGATCTGCACGGCCGGGAATGTGGGATCGATGTCCTGGGCGTTCAGGGGAACGATCAGGTTGAGGTCCTGGCTATAGGGCTGGCCCAAGGTGGCCGGCGCAAAATTCTCAAGGGTATCCGGCCATACGCCGAAAACGCTGTCGGCATACAGCGGGTTGGGGGTGCAGGGCTGCGCCAGCACTGATGCACTGGCGGCGAGCGCAAGGAAGAGTAGAGCGTTGCGGATCATGCGGCGTTGGGTTATTGGTCCTTCTTCACGTCCTTCTCGATCTCCTCCATGTACAGGAGGTCGACCGCCTCGGCCGCTGTGGGTGTGATGGAGAGCACGCTCTCCAACTGGGAGATCTGGACGAGCTTCATCACCGGCTCCTGCAATCCGCAGACCACCAAGCTTCCGCCCACGCTCTTGCACAGGCGATTGGCGACGAGCAGGGCGCTCAATCCGGAGGAATCGCAATAGCGGGTGGCCGCCAGGTCGATGATCACATTGCGCACGCCCGTCTTGTTGAGGTAAACGAGCTCGCTCTTCAATTCGGGTGCGCAACTGGTATCGAGCTTGTCGGCATTGCTGGTGACGAGCGTGTACCGCCCTTTGTCCTCGATGGTGAAATTCATGGGTATGGCTTCCGGTCAAAGATAATCAGGGTCTCCGACCTTGGAAGCCCGGGCTCTGCCCGCCAGTTTCAAACACCGGCCCGTGGGATTCGCGCGGCCAGCAGGTAGAGCACGGCCATGCGTATGGCAACGCCGTTCTCCACCTGGTCGAGGATGATGCTGTTGGCATGATCCGCCACCTCGCTGGTCAACTCGACGCCCCGGTTGATGGGGCCCGGGTGCATGACCACCACCTCCTTCCCGATGCGCTTGTACCGTGCAAGGTCAAGGCCATAGAGCATGGCGTACTCCCTGAGGCTCGGGAAGTTGGCCAGTCCGTCGCCGCCCTGGCGCTCGAGCTGGATGCGGAGCATGTTCACCGCGTCGCACCAACGCAGGGCCGTGTCGAGGTCGGCCTCCACCTTCACGCCGAGCGCCGCGATGCCCTTGGGCATGAGGGTCCGTGGGCCGCAGAGCATCACCTCCGCTCCGAGCTTCTGCAGGCAGAAGATGTTGCTGAGGGCCACGCGCGAGTGCAGTATGTCCCCGACGATGGCGATGCGCGCGCCCTTCACGCGGCCGAGCCGCTCGCGAATGCTGTAGGCATCGAGCAGGCCCTGCGTCGGATGCTCATGCGTGCCATCGCCAGCGTTGACGATGCGCGCACGCACATGCCTGCTCAGGAACAGGGCTGCGCCAGGGTCCGGGTGACGCATCACCACCATGTCCACCTTCATCGCCAGGATGTTGTTCACCGTGTCGATGAGGGTCTCGCCCTTGCTCACGCTGCTCCCGCTGGAGCTGAAGTTGACCACATCGGCGCTGAGCCGCTTCTCGGCCAGCTCGAAGCTCACGCGGGTGCGGGTGCTGCTTTCGAAGAAGAGGTTGGCGATGGTGAGGTCGCGAAGGGAGGGCACCTTCTTGATCGGCCTGCCGAGCACCTCCTTGAACCCGTCGGCCGTGCGGAAGATGAGCTCGATGTCCTCCGGCGTCAGCTCCTTGATCCCGAGCAGGTGCTCCACGCTCAGCTGCTCGCTGGGCGGTGTTGCGGAATCGAAGGAGCGCTGTCTCATTGGTCGGCGGTTGAGCCCTTGGCGACCATGCCGGTATCGCGGCGGTCGCCGGCGGTGTGGAGGAGCACGCGGTCCTGGCCATCCGACTCCCTCCACTCGACGGTCACTCGCTGCTCACCGATGCTGTCCACCCATTTGCCTGCGTAGTCGGGCTGGATGGGCAGCTCGCGGCTGAAGCGGCGATCGATGAGCACCAGCAGGTGCACGCTGGCCGGACGGCCGAAGGCCAGCAGCGCATCAAGCCCGGCGCGGATGCTCCTTCCTGTGTACAGCACATCGTCGACCAGCACCACGGTGCGGCCCTCCAGGTCGAAATCGATTGCCGTGGCGCTGGGCGTCGGCGGGCTGGAGCGGTGCCTGAAGTCATCGCGGTGGAAGGTGATGTCCAGCTCGCCGTAGGCCAGCCGCTCGACGCCGAGGATGGCCTTGAGCTCCCTGCGCAGCCGGCGCGCGAGCAGCACCCCGCGCGGCTGCAGGCCGATGAGCGCCACGCCCTGCAGGTCGCCATGGTCCTCGATGAGCTGGTGGCAGAGCCGCTGGATCGTCAGCCCGAGGGCCTTGGGTCCGAGTAGCGTGAGCGGCTCCATCAGCGGCCGAAGATAGGATCGCTGACTTCTGGGGAGCCTTGCGATCAGGAGAGAAGCCGCTGCCGGAGCGCGAACTCCAATTGCTTGTTGGCCTCCACCAAGCGGTTCGTATAGGCGGCCTGCTCCTCCTCGGCACGGATCTCCTGGTAGGCATCATCCACGGCGCGCACCAGCTGATCCTGCACCCATGGCTTGGCGAAGTACTTGGTCACCCCCCCGTTGTTCACCGCATCGATGATGGCCTCCAGATCCGCATAGGCGGTAACCAGCATGCGGCGCACCTGGGGGAAGCGCTCCTTCACCAGCGTGAGGAGCTCGCTGCCATTCATGCCGGGCATGCGCTGGTCTGCAATGACCACGTGCACGCGGTTGGCTGAAAGATGGGCCCATACCTCCTGCAGGTCGGCGGCAAGCAGCACGCGCATGCGGTGCCGGAAAGCCGCTTGGAAAGCCTGGCGATTGCCGGCATCGTCATCGACGAAGAGGACAACCGGGAGTTCCTGCGGGTCGGGAATACGGGCCACGGCATTCATGAGGGCGTGATTGAGCACGCCTGCTACGGCCAATGTGCGGAGGATGTTACCCCAAGACTGTTGAAAACATGTTAATAACCTGTCGTTGACTAGATTCGCCCCCACTCGGACACCTTGGACAACCCTTTGACTGACCATGAGCACCTGGCACGAAGCGCTGCAGCGCGCTTCAGCGGCTGAGGCTGACGCCTACCGCCCTGTGATCCTGCGGCCTGCCCTGGCCGATGACCGGCAGGCCTTGGAGGCCTTGCTGGAGCGGTCGCGGCCGGTCGTGCACGACCGGCTCCAGGAGCAGGTGCGCGAACTGGTCCGCGTGATGCACCCGGCCGCACGGCTCAGCGCGGCCGATCTCGACGCAGCCGCCAAGGCTCATCTGGGGGGCGTTCCAGCGGCGGACTATGGCGCATGGGTCTACTACCCTTGGTCGAACCGCCTGGTGCACCTGCTGGATGAGGAGGAATTCGTGCACGTCCGCACCGACCGCAACCGGAACAAGATCACCCGCGAGGAGCAGGAGGTGCTGGCCACCAAGCGGGTGGGCGTGATCGGATTGAGCGTGGGCCAGAGCGTGAGC
>ERZ761607.3440-NODE-3440-length-15330-cov-8.410278_pt1 | contig 15330 bp, 14 predicted proteins | sample MGYA00511164_ERZ761607 | MGnify/ENA primary metagenome ERZ761607 (study PRJEB28899, sample SAMN02445080) | bioreactor sludge metagenome | biome: EBPR sludge | place: Australia: Brisbane, Thorneside Wastewater Treatment Plant | collected 2011-06-22 ...
ATCGTATACGATATAAGTGCCAGGCGGCGACCTTACCGCGTGAACCCGGTGATGGCAAGCTGCAGTGCACCAATCGGCAGCCGGGCCGTCCGGCGGCCTGCGGACTGCCGCTGCGAAGGCGACGAGGTCCATGTCACGCGGGACGCCGCGCCCGTCGCCCGCAGGCCAGGACGGGCGCGGCCCCAAGGTCCGCGGCCAGCGGACCCCACCTCATCATGACGGCCCGTGGATGCTTCCATGCACACCCGGCGCATCCGTGGAGGCGCCGGCTCCGGCGATGCGAAGCGTACTGGCCAGACGAAAACCGTTGTTGTTGTTCCGGTTCGTCGTGCCGTTCCTGTTGCGTTTGGCCGAGCGCGCGTTCTGCGGTTTGTTGTTCCAGGAACCGCCGCGCAGCACGCGCCCGACAGGCGGGCCGTCAGGCTCCCGCAACGGGTCGAACAACCCGCCGCGAAAGAGGGCGTGGCGCAAGCGCCACGTATCGGCGTGTTCGGCGTGGGCGATCCACGACGACACACGCTGCTTGATCTCTGCTTCGTCCACCGTTCCCGCGCGCCACCGGTCGCGCAGGCCGCGCAGCCGGTTGCGGAACCGGCGCAGGTTGTCCTCGGGCAGGCGGCGCGCGCCGTTGCCGCAGAGCACATAGCCGAGGAAGGTGGCGGTTTCGGCGGTCGCCGCGACGAAGGTCTTGGCCGGATGCAGAACGAGGCGGCGGCCCTCCAGATAGCGGGCGATCGCCTGCCGCCACTTCGCCAGCACCTCCGGATCGTCGGCGAACAGCGCGAAGTCGTCGACGTAGCGCAGGTACGGCGCGCGCAGCACTTCCTTGACGTAGTGATCGAAGCCGTCGAGATAGAGGTTGGCGAACCACTGGCTGGTCAGGTTGCCGATCGGCAGACCGCGCCGGCGCGCGAGCGGTGAAAACAGATCGTCGCCGGGGAAATAGAGGTTCACCGGTTCCTGCGGATTCGATCCGTCGACGATGGTGTCCAGCAGCGCCAGCGTGGGCGGGCAGGCGATGCGGCGGCGAAAGTCGGCCTTGAGGATGTCGTGGTCGATGGCCGGGAAGTAGCGGTAGATATCGGCGCGCAGCACGTGCCGGTAGCGGTCGCGGTAGTGCTCGTAGCGCGCCACCGCGCGGTGCGTGCCGTAGCCGGTGCGATTGGCGTAGCTGTCGGCGATGAAGCTGCGCTCGAAGATTGGAGCCACCACCGCGCACAGCGCGTGGTGCACCACGCGGTCGCGAAACGGTGCCGCCGAGACGCGGCGCGGTTTCGGCTCGCGGACCTCGATCACCGTATAGCCGCCGCCGCGCCAGCTGCCGTCATTGAGCTGCCGCTCGATCTGCAGCAACTCCTTTTCGCGATTGGCCATGAACGCCGCCGCGCCGGGTTTCTGCCGCTTGCCGCGAATCGCCCGCTCGGCGGCCTCGTGCAGCGCGCGGAAGCTGGCGATGGCCGGGAACAGATCGTCATGCCGACGGCGCACGATTCGCTTTCAGCCAGCCGCCGACCAGGCGTCCGATTTCGTCGATGGCGCGCGCGGCAAACTCATAGCGGCTCAAGTCCAGATAGCGCAGATCCATCGCCAGGCGAAACAGGAAACGCAGTTTCTCGAGCCGCAGGTTGCAGGCCAGTAGGTGCGGTGTCGGGCTTTTGGAATAGGTGGCCTCGATCAGGCTTTCCTGCACGTCGAGCGCCAGCGTCTGCATGCGGTCGCCGAGCAGGAACTTCTGGCTGCGGGGGAATTTCTCGACGGCCGGGATCAGCCACAGCAGGAAGCGGTAGGTCTTTTCCAGCGCGACGCCGCTCTTGCGGCTGCGATCCGCCTCCGTCATGGCAAAAAATTTCGCGAGCAGGGGCTTCGCCCCTGCACCCCGAAGCTCACAACCCCGTCGCTACGATCCGATGTTCTCATCTTTCAAGGGGTAAAGGAGTAAAGAAACAAGGCGCAAGCTTCCTGCGCTGACGCTACGGAAGCATCCTGGCCAGACGAAAACCGTCGCTGCCGCCCCGGTTCGTCGCGCCGTCCCTGACGCGTTCGGCCGAGCGCGCGCCCTGCGGCCGGTTGCCCCAGGAACCGCCGCGCAGCACGCGCCCGCTGCAATCGCCGCTCGTCCATGCACTGCCATCGCTCGGCGCACCGCTGTAGTTGGCATTCCGACAATCCTCCGTCCATTCCCACGCGTTACCAATCATGTCATACAACCCGAAAGCGTTGGGTTTGTAACTCCCAACGCTCGCGGTGTAGGCACTGCCGTCGTTGCAGTTGTGCGCCTCCCAGGTGACCCCCGGCACCTGACTCTTGCCCGTGGCATCCATCACGTTGGCGTAAGCACAGGCTTGATCCGGGCTTTCGCCCCAGAATCGGGCCGTGCTGCTACCCGCTCGCGCCGCGTACTCCCATTCGGCTTCGCTCAGCAAGCGGTAGCTCTTGCTCGTCTTGCTCGAAAGCCATGCGGCGTAGGCCTTGGCGTCGTCCCAATTCAGACAGACCACCGGGTGGTTGTCGGCTTGCGAATAGCCGGAATTCTGCCAGTTGCGCCCGCTACGCTTCTCAGCCTTGCCACCTTCAAAGGTGTAGCACTCATTGCCGGCGTTGTGGCCCGTGGCATTGACAAACGCGGCAAACTGGCCGCGCGTGACTTCGTACTTGCCGGCGGCGAAGGGCTTGACACTCACGCGGTGCTGCGGGCCTTCGTCGTTGTCGCGGTCGGATTCCGAGGCGGGAGAACCCATGTCGAAACTACCCGCGGGGATGACGACCATTTCCGGGCAATCCGCGCAGTCCCTGAACACTTCGCCGGGGCGCCGATCGGCAACGGGTTTCGCACGCTGTGCTGCGACCGCCGCCGCCGGTTCCTGCGGCTTCGGCGCGGCTTTCGGCGCCGCCTTGGGAACCGCCTTCGGCACCGGCTTGGGTTCATCCGGCAAAAAGCCCCACGCCGCGCAAGCCACACCAAGCAAGACCGCGCCCCATAGAATTCGAATTCGATGCGTCATCAATGACTACCTCCTGGTTTTCCGTTTTCAGGGAGAACTGCAGCCTCAAACTGCCGGCTCGTGTATGGACTGAGCAACCAGGCGGACGCCAAGAGCAGAGCACACCCTGGCGATGGTGTCGAAGCGCGGTTGCGCACCAGGACGAAGCGCCTTGTACAGCGCCTCGCGGGTAATCCCGGATGCCTTGGCAATCTCGCTCATGCCGCGAGCACGGGCAATGTCGCCCAGGGCAGCCGCCAGCAAAGCGGGATCGCCATCCTCGATCATCGCCGTCAAGTACTCGGCAATCGCGCACTCGCTGTCGAGATGTTCGGCCGCATCGAACTCAGGAAGGTCGGCAACACGGATTTTCTCGCCCATGATCACTCCTCGATGTGGGCCGCAAGATGTACGGCCCTGGAAATATCGGCGGGCTGCGTGGACTTGTCGCCACCGCCCAACATGACGATCAGCACCGCGCCACGCTGCATGTAGTACATTCGCCAGCCCGGTCCGAAGTGCTCCCGCATCTCGAACACGCCCGGCCCCACCGCTTTGACGTCGCCAAGATTGCCAAGCTGTACCTTGCGCAACCGAGCCACCAGGCGACGCCTGGTCGTGCCGTCTTTCAGGCCGTCGAGCCATTCGGTGAATTCGGGCAGCAGCCTGATCGAGAACATGAACGAACTGTAGTCGATCAATTACAAATGGTCAACGTTCAGCTGTCGCGTTCGGTAGTGTAGTGGTCCGTGTAGATATACAATGGGCGGCGTATATCATCAATGGATGGAGGGTGCGTCATGCAAGTGGCCAAATGGGGCAATAGTCTTGCGGTGCGGATTCCGGCGGCGGTTGTCCAGGCCATGCGTCTGGAGGAGGGCGACGAGATCGAGATCCAGGTGGTTGGCACGCGGGCTTTTGAGATCGCCAGGAAGCCGGACGTTCCGGAACTTCTGGCGCGGCTGCGGAAGTTCCGCGGCCGCTTGCCCGCCGATTTCAAGTTCGACCGGCTTGAAGCCAGTGAGCGCATCTGAACACTTCATCGACACGAACGTGCTCCTGTACCTGCTTTCAGGTGACACTGGAAAAGCGGATCGTGCCGAACAGCTGATTCAGGCCGGCGGCACCATCAGTGTGCAGGTACTCAACGAATTTGCTTCGGTCGCCTCGCGCAAATTGAAGATGTCGATCGCCGAAATTCGCGAGATACTCGAAACGATCCGCGAAGTCCTGGAGATTCCTCCGCTGACGGAGGAGTCGCACGCACTGGGATTAGGGATTGCGGAGCAGTATCTGCTGTCGATCTATGATGCGATGATCGCCAGTGCAGCCTTGCTCGCCGGCTGTTCGGTTCTCTGGTCCGAAGATATGCAGCACGGATTGGTGGTAAATCGGAGCCTCGTCATTCAAAACCCATTCCGCTGATTGCGCCCAAGGACATGGCCAGACCCGACGCTTCGTTCAGGGTAACAGGCGCTTTTTCACTGCCTTTTCCACAATTATTCTTCCCCTGCTTTGGACCCTTGTTCTGCTCCAAAAACCTCGGCGAAGAACGCTTCCTTGTCCAGCTCTCCTTGCCATGCTCTGTGTCGTTCCTCAGACTCCAGACGGCCTTGGCGCTTGAGGGTGAGAAAGCGGGTGGCCTCCATGATACCCAGACTCTCGATCAAGGAATCGGTCGCTTGACGGATAAGTCGTTCTTTGGTCATCAGGGTTTCGCTACTCATGGTTCCTCCTGAGTTTTCATTTCCAGCCGTTCGCTGGTTTCCACGATCGCCCCAACCTCCTTGACGTGGGCTGGCGATACGACGGCACGAAACGGAGACCGCTGAAACGTGATGCCTGATGGAAGATTCCAAAACCTGACGCTCGCGTGCCGGTCATGGCAAGAAAATTCGCGAGCAGGGGCTTCGCCCCTGCACCCCAAAGCTTACAACCCCGTCGCTACGATCCAGTGTTCTCATCTTTCAAGCGGTAAAGCGGTAAAGGGGTAAAGAAACAAGGAGCAAGCTTCCTGCGCTGACGCTACGGAAGCATCCTGGCCAAACGAAAACCGAGGCTGTAGCTCCGGAGCGACGCGCCGACCCTGAAGCGAATGGCCGAGCGCGCGTCCTGCGGAAGGTTGAACCAGGAACCGCCGCGCAGCACGCGCCGCCCGCAATCGCCACTTGTCCAGGCGCTGCCATCGCTCGGCGCACCGTTGTAACTGCCATTCCAGCAATCCTCCGTCCATTCCCAGACATTGCCGCTCATGTCGTAGAGGCCAAAGGCGTTGGCCTGTTTTCCAGCCACCGAATGTGAATGTGTCTTGTTCCCGCTATTACTGTCGTACCAAGCCACGCTCTCGATGCTGTCACCACCACAGTATTCATGCCTTCCCCCCGCTCGGCAGGCGTATTCCCATTCCGCTTCACTCGGCAAGCGGTAAGTCTTGCCGGTGTTGGCGCTCAACTTGCGCACATAATCTTGCGCATCGTTCCAGCTCACCTGTTCCACCGGGCAATCGGCGCCGCAGTTGCTGAAACTGCTCGGGTTACTGCCCATCACCGCACGCCATTGCCCTTGCGTGACTTCGGTCTTGCCCATCGCGAAGCTGCGGAGGTTGACGCGATGCACGGGGCTTTCAACGCTACCGCTGCCGCCCATGTCGAAACTCCCGGCCGGAACGACCACCATCTCCGGGCAGTCCGAACAATCCCTGAACACTTCGCCGGGGCGGCGCTCGGTAGCCGCTTTCGCCGGAGGCGCTACGACGGGCGCCGCCTCCTGCGGCTTCGGCGCGGCTTTCGGCAGCGGCTTAGGTACCGCCTTGGGGACCGCTTTCGGCACCGGCTTGGGTTCGTCCGGCAAGAAGCCCCATGCGGCGCAAGCCACGCCAAGCAAGACCGCGCCCCATAGCACTCGATGGGTCATGACCGTTCTTCTTCCTCTCTTGTCGCGCCAGATGCAGCGGCCATACCCGGCAAGCGTGCCCGGCAATAATCAGATCAATGACTCGGCCGACTGAGCGGCGGCATAGGCGCGGCTGGCCTCGTTCCCGGTCGACGACGCGTGCGACTCCGAATCACCCTGCACCTGCTCGGTTTGTTCCGCCAGTTGCGAAGCGTCGTCCAGCAGGCGCTCGGTCTCGTCCCTGGTCTGCAGCGTCTGCGCCTTGAGGTCCTCGATCTGCTGTCTGACCCGCTCCGCTTCGCGCAGCAGTTCCTGCACGTTTTGCGTGGTTTGCTGGGTGCGTTCCTGGATGCTCTGAAGCTCGCGCAAGGTGGCATCGGCTTTGGCCAGCGCCTCGCCGGCCGATCCGGCGCGCTCACCGGCCTGCGTCTCGGCCGCTTGCGTCTGCTCGCAAGCCTGCCCGCAGGCCTTGGCGTGGCCGTCGATCTCGCCGGCAAGCGTCTGCGACTGCGAGTCGATCCCGGTCAGTGTTTCGACGTCTTGTGCGGCGGCCTGCGCCTGCTGTTCGGATTCCGAGCGTCCGGTCGCCGATTCGTCGGCGTGCGCCTGGGCTTCCCGGGCGGCGGTCTCGGCCTCAGTGGCTGCGGCGAGGGCCTGTTCCTTTTCGTCGGACGTCGTTTGCGCCTGCGCTGAAGCCTCGTGTGCGGCATGGGTGGCGGTCTCGAGCCCGGCCTGCGCCGCGGTGGCCGCCTCGCCTGCCTGAGCACTCCGTTCGCGAGCCGACTCGGCGGCGGTGCCGGACTGCTGGGCAGCCTGATCGGACTCGGCCATGGCCGTCTGCGCCTGCTGTTGCCCTGCTTCCGCCTGGGCGGCGGACTGGCTGGCCTCGGCCAGGTGCGCATCGGCTTGCTGGGCGGCTTCCGCCGACTGGCCACCGGCTTGTTCGGCGGCCTGCTCCTGCGCGGCGGCCTGCTCGTCGGCGGCGTGCGCGGCCTCGGCCTGCGCCGTCGCCTCGGCGGCGCCCTGTTCGGCCAACTGCGCCGACTCCTGGGCCTCATGTTGCGCACTGTCTGCTTCCTGACCATGCGCCTGGGCCGCTTGTGCCTCCGCTTCGGCCTGCGTGAGTGCGCCCTCGGCGTGCTCGGACTGCGCTTGCGCGTCGGCAGCGGAATGTTCGGACGACTGATTCGCCGCCCCGGCTTGTTGCGCGTGCTGTGCAGCCTCACCATGCGCCGCTTCGGCAGTCTGCGCGGCTTTGCCGGCCTGCGTGTCTCCCGCCTGCGCGGTGGCCGCTTCGCTGGACGCGGCCTGCGCCGACTCGGTTGACTTGACGCCAGCGACAGCCGCCGCCTCGGCGTGGGCCGTGGACTGCTGGCCGGACTGCGCGGCGGCCTGTTCACGGCCGGTGGCTTCCCGGTGCGACGTTTCCGCCGCTCCCGAGCCAGTTCTGGCGCGTTCCTCCGCCGCATGCGCGTCCCCGGACGCCGCCTCGGCACGGCGCGCCGCTTCGCTGACGGAGCCGCTGGAGGGTCCGCCCCCGTCGCTGGAATCAATCCCTGGCAGCGACGGGGCAGCTTCTCGCAACAACTGCTCCTTTGATTTCATCCCGCCCAAGAGATCGGAAGAGAAGAAATCAATATTGTGCTGCTCCAACTTTCCCGTTGGGTCGTAACCCGGTGCGTCCCAGGCACTGGCGGGGTAGTGTTCAACCTGTCCGGGGTGTTCTCCGCCCAGGCCCTTGACAACATCGGACTCACGCACATGATTGACCAGGTGCGAGGTGTCGGCGCCAGTGATGTGGTTTTCAATATAGGTCTTTGCACCAGGGGCATTGAACACGACCGCTTCACTACCGTCCCGCGACGCTTGCACTTCGGCAATGAATCCGCCAAGCGAGTGCCCGGTGTACGCAATGGGCTGGCCGGGGTTGTTGAGCGCGATTTGTTTGGCGAAGTCATTGGCCAGACGTACTTGTGTGTCGAGCGAGTCGGTTGCCCCGACGTTGGAAAAATACTTTCCGACGAACGGAATCTGATTGAGCCCGATACCGCCATCCGCCCTGAGGTCTCTACCCCAAGTCTCACCGGGTTCGGTCCCTCGGTAGGCGACAACGATTTCGCCGGTCTTGCCGTTCTGGTACGCCACCGCCTGAAAACCCGACGAGTGGGCGGCATAATCCAGCACTTTCCAGCCTGGAACATCCTGGCTGCCCCATTCCTTGTAACTCTTGCCGCTCAGGTACGCCAGAATCGCTGCTCCGGAAGCCATTGAGATCTCCTTAGATCATCGACATGGCACGTGACCACGCCGCTTGCGCTTGTGATGCCGAAGATTCGGCGTCGCTGGCGGACCGGGATGCCGATGACTCATGCTGTTCGGCCTGGCGACTCGCCGCTTCGGCGCGGTCGAGCGCGCGCTGAGCCTCGTCGCGCAAGCGGCCGGCTTCGTCCCTGGCCTGGTCGGCTTCTTCCTTGGCTTGCTGGCCCTCGCTGAGCACCTGTTTCAGTTGCGCGAGCGTTTCCTCGGCCTGACGGTGCAGATCCTGGGTCTGCTCGAAGACGTTCTGCGCTTCGCCGAGGCGCTGCTCGACTTCCTGCGCGGTCTGCCCGGCGCGTTCGCTGTGTTGCTGCGCTTGCGTGGCGTGCTCGCCGGCCTCCTGCGAGTGCCGGGTCGCCTCTTCGACCGCCGCGCCGGCCTGCGTCGAAAGCTGTTCGATCGAGCTGAGGACGGTCTGCCCCTTGCTCGCCGATTCGCCGGCCTTCGCGGCCTGCGCTTCGGCCTGCTGCGCCGCTTCCTGAGACTGGGAAGCGGCCGCCGCCGCCTGCCCGGACTGTTCGCTGGCCTGCGCGGCGGCGCCCTCGGCGCTTTGCGCCTCTGCCGCAGCGTGCTGGGCGGCGGCCTGTGCTTCGCTGGCCTGCGCCGAAGCTTCGCCGGCCGAGGTCTCGGCTTGTGAGGCGCGGTTGCCGGCCTCGGCCGATGCCTGCTGCGCCTCCTGCGCGTGCTGGTCCGAGGTCTGCGCCGATTGCCCCGCCTGGGTCGCCGAAGTCTGCGCCTCCTGGCCCGCCTGCTCGGCGTGCGCGGCCTGCTCGCCGGCCTGTTGCGCGGACTGGGCGGCGGCCGATGCCTGGCTTTGCGATTCCTGCGCCGAGTGGGCGGCCTGCTCGGCCTGTTGATGCGCCTGCTCGGCCGACGCGGATGCGGCGTGCGCCTGATCCTGCGCCGCGTGCCCGGCCTGATCCGCGGTCTGCGCGGCCGCCTGGGCCTGGCCGGCGGCCTGTGTGGCGTGCTGTGATTCATCCTGAGCATGCGCGGCCGACTGTGCAGCCTGCCCAGAGGCATCCTGAGCCTGCGCTGCCGATTGCCCGGAGGATGTTGCGTGTTGCTGCGCCTCGCCGGCGGATTGGCCGGCAACCGACGCCTCGCTCTGCGCCTCCTGGGCCGAGGAGCCGGCGTGCGACGAATGCTCCTGCGCCTGGCCAGCCGAATCCTGAGTTGACCTGGCATGGTCGTGCGACTCCGACGCGGACTGGCTCGACGCGGCGGCTTCCGACTCGGCGCGTTCCTGGCCCGCGACGGCGTGCTGGGCGTGCTGGTCGCTCTGCTGCGCCGCTTGCGTCGCCGCTTGCGCGTCATGCTCGGCGGCCTGTCGATGCGCTTCGGCCTGATGCGCGGCGTCGTCAGTCTTTCGCGCCGACTCCGCGGCGCGGTCTGCCTCCTGATTGGCGATGTCAAGGGCTTCGGAGATGCGTTGGGCGGCCATGTTTTCTCCCGGAGTCGGTCGGTTAGCGAAGTCACAGAATAGCCATACGAAAGACGAAATTCAATGATTTCGTGACCTTGGCGTGATCCTTGCGGTAAGCTTCGCAGCTTGTTCGTTCTGACCCAGTGGGCATTTTTGGAGTTCAAGCTCGATGGCAGGCATTGCGGGGTTTTCGTCTACCCCAAGGGAGGTCGCGCAACAGTTGCGCGCCATTGCAGAACAACTCGAGCGCGGGCAGGCGGAGACGCCGCTCGTCGATCAGGCGGACGCCCTGCTCGGACCGCCAGACAGCTCGGTTTCCGTCGTTCTCCTGGGCCTTGATCCGGCGGCGCGGGCGACGGCACTGACCTGGCTGGTTGGCCCCCAGCACCACAGCGTGACGATCAAGTTGTCCGAGCCGCTGGAGATGCTCGAGGTTCACCTGCAGGAGCGCGGCTACAGCCTGGAAACGGAATCCCAGGGAAGATCGGATTTCGAATCCGCGGAGCGACTGGCGGCGGCTTTTGCAGATCTGGGTAGCGCCAGCCCCGATCTGGCGGAGCCGATCCGCCTGGCGCTGGCGGCGCCACCACCGCTGCGCAACCTGCACCTCATCGTCACGCGCGACTCGGCCACCGTCCTGCGCTACCCGGCGATCCTCGGGACGCTGGTCAATCGCGCGCCGGTGCTGATGGTCGCGGCGGCTGGCGACTATCGTCCGACGCAGGATGACCTCGACGCGATCCAGATCCTGGCAGGAGCCGTTGCCGGCATCTGGCCGGTGGTCGTTGGCGCTGCGCCAACGGCGGCGCCGGTCTGGTTGCGGCAGATCGCCGTCGCCGGGCCGACCGTCTTTCCCCTTGGTGTTCTCGCCGAAGGTGGCAGCTTTCTGCCTGACTTCATCGCCCGCGGTCCGAATCATCCGCTGCGGCAGTCCTTGTCCGGGATCGCCCTCGCGCAACGCGCCAGCAGCCTGGTCGACATGATCCAGGAGCGTTTCGAAACCGATCTGCGTCAGTTGCAGTCGCGCCAGAAGCGAGAAGCTCGCCTGGAACGAGCAGCCGATGCGGCCGCCAGGGAGCAGGACCTGAAGCTGGTGTTCGATCGCTACAAGCTGCAGTTGAGCGACGAGTTGAACAAGTTGATGCAGTCGTTGCGTGAAGGCAATCGCCGGGCCTTGTTGAAGTCGGGTGAACTTGCGCAGGTCCTCGAACAACTGCTGGCCAGCCTGCAAGCCGCCGACCTCGACCGGGAGACCTCTTCGAAGACGATCAGACTGTCGCTCAAGACCGAGGTGCTGGCCGACTTCCGCCGTCGCCTGTCCAAGGCCTTGCGCTACCAACTCGACGAAGAGTGCGTGCTGATCCGCGACAGCCTCGAAGAAACACGAGGGAGTGCCGAGGGTATGTTGGCGAAAACGGGCGCGGTCAATCGCAGCCTCGCTTTGACGCCGCCGGACAACCGCTCGCTGTGGGAGCCGCTGGCGGAGATGCTCGATCTCGACATCAAGTATCGCGGGGAAATCCCCCGGCGTGGCTTCATGCAACGGCTGGGCGAAGGGCGGCGCATCGTTTTCGTGGCGATGATGGGGCTGTCGTTGGTGGGCAGCTTCGTCGGCTTCAACGTTCGCCAGGCGGCCTGGGCCGGGGTGGTTTTCCTGGTCCTGTTTCTCGGCACGGTCGCTTTCACCTACAGGAGCTGGCAGCGCGAAGAGGAAGAAGGTTTCGACAAGGAGATCGAGCGTGTTCGCGAGAGTGTGGCCGCCGAGTTCAATCGTGTGCTGAACGACATTCTTCGCGAAAAGCAGAACCGCTTGCAGCAGGCTCTCGACGAGATCAAGCGGCAGGCGTTTTCCCGGCTCGATGCCGCGCTGCGCGAGGCTCAACTGGCCAAGGTGCAGGCGACCGAGAGCGAACGGCGCGACGCGCGTGCCAAACTCAAGCTGATCGACCAGCGGCTGCGGGAGCTTCAGGGCTTCGGTCAACAAGTCGGCAAGCTCAGGCAGATCGTTGGCGAATGGTTCGACCAGGCCAGGGACGCACTGCGCAGATCGGCGATGCCATCGGGTTCGAGTGAGGCGGGCGCATGATCTTTCCCGGCATCGACCTCGGCACCACGTATTCGATGATGGCGCATGTGAATTCCTATGGGCAGCCGGCGCTGTTCCCCGACGTGCACAACGCCAGTCAGTTCCGGACGCCAAGCGTCGTTTATATCGGCCGCGAAGGCTGTCTGGTCGGCGAGGCGGCAGAGGAACTGCTCGAGGATGCCCCCGAACTGCCGATTGCCCGCTTCGTCAAGGCCCGGCTGTCGCAGACGCAGTGGTGGCACGGCGACCACCAGCAGCGGCGCTGGTCCGCCGAAGGTCTGTCGGCACTGATCGTGCGCAAGTTGCTGAAGGACGCCGACACCTTCGCCAACGACGAAATCGGGCCAGCGGTGGTCACCGTGCCGGCGCAGTTCACCGACGAGCAGCGCCGCGCCACCTTGCGCGCGGCGGCCATTGCCGGATTGGGCAGCGTTCGCCTGATGGAGGAGCCGGTCGCTGCCGCGACCTATTACGGGCTGGATGAGGGTCCAACCGACCGCACCTTGCTGGTCTACGACTTTGGCGGTGGCACTTTCGACGTCACCGTCCTGCAGACGGCGAAGGAAGGCCTGTTCGTTCTCGCCACCGACGGTATCGCCAAGCTCGGCGGGCGCATTCTCGACGAGCGCATCATGGCGCTGATCGCCGATGACTTTCAGCGCCGCTTTGGTCGCAATCCGCTCGCCGATCCGGGGTCGGCGCAAAGGCTGCGGCGGCTCGCCGAACAAGCCAAGATCAAGCTCTCGAAGCCAGGCTTGCCGCAGGTCAGGCAGTCTTTGCTGCTGTTGGGCAATCCCTTCGATTTTGTGTTCACCCGGCAGCAGTTCGACGCCATCATGACCGAAGCGGTCAGCGAGACGCTGGCTTCCTGCTCCCGCTGTCTGAATGCCGCGTCGCTGACCTGGCAGGATGTCGACAAGATCCTGCTGACGGGCGGGTCCTCGCTGCTGCCGCACGTGCAGTCGGAAATCCTGCGTGTTTCGGGCAAGCGCCCGGGCGATGTCGTATCGAAGCAGCCGCACCAGGCGGTGGCTTTCGGTGCTGCGATCCTCGCTGAGCGCTTTGGCCGGAATCGCGACTCGGACTCGGTCATTCAACAGGTCTCCGGTGCGGATCTGTGCCTGCGGGTATGGGATCGGCAAAACAACCAGCCCGCTCTGGAAAGCCTGATTGCGCGCAACACGCCGCTGCCCTCATCGTATTCGCGCACCTTCTACACCAACCGCGAGGACCAGACTCGTCTGGTCCTCGAATTCGTGCAAAAGCGCGGCGAGGCGGCCGAGGAGTTCAGCCTGGGGCATTTCGCCTTCGGCCCGATCGAGAATCCGAAAAAGAACTACCCGGTCGAAGTGACTGTCGCGCTGGGTCGCGATGGGCTGGTGCGGGTAACGGCTCGCGACCTGGTCATCGGCAAGGAGATCGCGCATACGCTGGAAGAGGGCGGCAGCAGCCTCGGCGGGGGTGATCTGGACGAGCAGCGCCGCCTCGTCGATTCGGTTCAGATCAACCTCTAGCCCGGCGCATTCAAGGAGAACAACACGGTGACTCGCGAAGAAGCCCTGCACGCCCTCGGACTCGAAATTTCGGTGTCGCCCGCCGACATCGAACACGCGCTCCTGGACAAGGTGTCGCAGCTCGAACAGCGAGTGAATGGCGCGCCGACCGACGCGCTGAAGGACAAGTACCGCCGCCAGTTGGCTGAGGTCGAAGAGGCACGCGCCGTCCTGGTCGGTGGCCCGACGGTGAGCGGGCTGTCGCAGACGATGATTGCCGACCTGCCGCTGGCGCAAGCGGCCTACACGCGCAGCACCGGTGGCGGTCCCGCCGCCAACCTGGGCATCGCCCTCAAACCGGGGCAGACCATCGCCGGGCGTTACGAACTGCACAGCCAGATTGGCGCCGGCGGCATGGGCGCCGTGTTCAGCGCCTTCGACCGCAACCGCGACAAGGACATCGCGATCAAGGTCCTGCTGCCGCAGATGCTCACCAGTCCCAACGCCAGGGAGCGCTTCCTGCGCGAAGCGCGGGTGGCCAGCGAAATGTCGCACCCGAACATCGCGACCGTTTTCGATGTGCAGAAGGACGGGGCGTATTGCTTCCTGACCATGGAGCTGCTGCACGGGCAGAATCTGCGCACCTATCTCAAGAATCTCAAGGGACTGCGCAAGGAAATGGCGGTCGACGACGCCTTGCGGATCGTCGATCAGGTGTGCCAGGCGCTGGCCTACGCGCACGAGAAGACCGTGCATCGGGACATCAAACCCGAGAACATCTGGCTGACCGACGACGGCAAAGCCAAGGTGATGGACTTCGGCATCGCGCTGCTGACCAACAGCACACACGCCCTGGAGACCATGATGAGTGCCGGCACGCCGTATTACATGGCGCCGGAACAACTGGCCGGACTGGGCGGGGTCGATGGCCGCGCCGACCAGTACGCGGTGGCCGTGATGCTCTACGAGATGCTCAGTGGGCAGGTGCCGACCGGACGCATCGAATCGCTGAAGAAGGTGCGCAAGGGCGTTCCTTCTGCCGTTTCCAATGCCGTCGACAAGGCCTTGTCGCAGAAAGCAGCCAGCCGCTACGCCACGATCAAGGAGTTTCGCGACGCACTGTTCGCTTCTGGACTGGGTGCCTCGGTCAGGGATTTCAAGCTGCTTGGCTCAATCGTTGGCGGCGTGGCGCTGCTTGGCGTGGTGGTCGGCACCTTCCCGTTGTGGAGCAGCATTCTGCCTGACCGCGGAGCCGAAGCCACTGCCAAGCAGGAGGCCGCGCGGCTACAGGGGGAAGTGAAATCGCTGCTCAAGCTGGTCGACACCCAGCGCCGGGAAGTCAAGGACGCGGTCGCCGCAGCCAATCGCGACGCCGAGCGCATCGAAGGCCAGATTCGCTCGGCGCGCTCCGCTGAGGAGCGAACAACCCTGCAGGCGACGCTGCTCGAAACGCGAGAGAAGATCGCGTTGGCTACGGCGGTCGACAAGCGCTTGCGCGAGCAGCTGGAAGGTGCGAGTGGTCTGCCGGCTATCGAAGGTGGAATCAGTGCTGCCGAAACCGCGCTGAAGACCGGCAACGCGGCCGAGGCCAACAGCCAGTTCAATGCCGCACTTCGGGCGCTGAATCAGGCCCGCGCCGTGCCAGAGGAGGTCAAGCAGCAACTGCTCGACGCGCGCAGCAAGATCCTCTCCCAGCTTGACGGAAAGTGGTCGATGAGCGGATGCGATTCCGCCTCCACGTTCACGGTCAAGGATTCCATGCTGTTGCAGTATTGGCCGAGCATGGGCCTGGCCGAAGAGAAGATCGTCCAGGTTGGCGCCGAGACGATCACTACTGTTGTGCTCACTCCGGCGTCTCAGCGAGGCAAGCTATTTCGCTACACACCGGCCGGCGCCAGACTCGACGTCGAGGACGTCGCTGGCAACCGTCGACAATCACTCAAGAAGTGCGGTTGATCGGGCCGCGCCGAGGTGCTCGATCGGCCAGTGCTGGCCCGCGGGCGTTTCGGCGTAGCTGGCCAACGGCGAAGGTGCCTTTCGCAGGACAGATCAGGCCCGAACAGCACGCGCCACTCGGCTACTCGATCTGCAGCTGTTCCAGGTCAAGAAGCAGGAAACGGGCAAAGCGTCCGAATT
>ERZ761607.3441-NODE-3441-length-15329-cov-6.128715_pt1 | contig 15329 bp, 10 predicted proteins | sample MGYA00511164_ERZ761607 | MGnify/ENA primary metagenome ERZ761607 (study PRJEB28899, sample SAMN02445080) | bioreactor sludge metagenome | biome: EBPR sludge | place: Australia: Brisbane, Thorneside Wastewater Treatment Plant | collected 2011-06-22 ...
GTTTCAACCAGCACACCCGTGGCACCTGGGCCAACAACATGATCTACAACGTGCACCTGCTGGTCGGCAAGATTTCCGAGCCCGGCAACAGCCCGTTCTCGCTGACCGGTCAGCCGTCGGCCTGCGGCACGGCGCGCGAAGTGGGCACCTTCGCCCACCGTCTGCCGGCCGACATGGCGGTCAACAACCCGAAGCATCGGGAGATCAGCGAAAAACTGTGGAAATTGCCGGCCGGCACGATCCCGGACTGGATCGGCGCACACGCCGTTTTGCAGAGCCGGCTGCTCAAGGACGGCAAGATCAATTTCTACTGGACGACGACGACCAACAACATGCAGGCCGGGCCGAACATCAATGATGAAATCTTCCCGGGCTGGCGCAACCCCGACAATTTCATCGTCGTCTCCGACTGCTACCCGACGGTTTCCGCGATGTCCGGTGACCTGATCCTGCCTTCTGCGATGTGGATGGAAAAAGAAGGCGCGTTCGGGAACGCCGAGCGCCGCACGCAGTTCTGGCGCCAACAGGTCAAGGCCCCGGGTGAGGCCCGCTCCGACCTGATGCAGTACGTCGAGTTCTCGAAGCGTTTCACAACCGACGAAGTCTGGCCGGCAGAACTGCTCGCCAAGAACCCGGAGTACAAGGGCAAGACGCTCTACGAAGTGCTCTTCGCCAATGGCCAGGTCGACAAGTTCCCGACCAGCCAGACTTACAAAGGTTTCGACAACGACGAGGCCAAGGCCTGTGGCTTCTACCTGCAGAAGGGGCTGTTCGAGGAGTATGCCGCCTTTGGTCGCGGCCATGCTCACGACCTGGCCGAGTTCGACACCTATCACAAGGCACGCGGCCTGCGCTGGCCGGTGGTTGACGGCAAGGAAACGCTGTGGCGCTTCCGCGAAGGCTACGACCCCTACGTCAAGGCAGGCGAAGGCGTGAAGTTCTACGGCAAGCCGGACGGCAAGGCAGTCATCTTTGCGCTGCCGTACCAGCCAGCCGCCGAAATGCCCGACCAGGAATACGACCTCTGGCTGTGCACGGGACGCGTTCTCGAACACTGGCACACTGGCTCGATGACGCGGCGCGTTCCAGAGTTGTACAAGGCAATGCCCGATGCCTGGATCTATATGCATCCGGACGACGCCAAGAAGCGCGGCCTGCAACGCGGCGATGTCGTCAAGACGGTTACCCGACGCGGCGAGATCGAATTGCGCGTCGAAACGCGGGGTCGCAACAAGCCACCGGCCGGCTTGGTGTTCATCCCGTTCTTCGACGAGCATCGACTGGTCAACAAGCTGACGCTCGACGCGACCTGTCCGATATCCAAGGAAACCGACTTCAAGAAATGCGCGTGCAAGGTGGTCAAGGCCTGATCGACACGCGAACGCAGGACAATCAGGGAGAGCCAGGGCGGGCAGAACATCGCCCGCCTAATGGCCGCCCCCTCCCCTTGCAGCGCGCATTCCGGCTTGCACGCCGGAGTCGTTCGACGGGCAGGGAGAGAAGGGAGATCCGCGAGTCGCGGACGCAACTTTCACATTTGGCACCGGCCCGGTTTCTGGCTACGCAAAAATGCCCACGGCAAACAAGAAGAGCAGCCCCCAGCCTCCGCGCGCGGCAAACACGCAGTCATTGACGCGCCGTCAGTTCGTGTTTGATTCAGCACGGCTGTGTTGCGGTATCGGGATATTCGGGCTCGCTTTGGCGACCTACACGAAACAGGCCAAGGCCAAGCCACCACTGGCCGTGCGCCCACCCGGCGCGGGCGCCGAAGACGACTTTCTCGGCGCCTGCATTCGCTGCGGCATGTGCGTGCGCGACTGCCCCTACCACATTCTCGAACTGGCCCGGCCAGAGTCGCCGATTGCCACAGGCACACCGTACTTTACGGCGCGTAGCGGGCCCTGCGAGATGTGCGAGGACATTCCCTGCGTCAAGGCCTGTCCGACAGGCGCCCTTGACCACGGCCTGACCGACATCAACCAGTCAAGGATGGGCCTCGCGGTTCTCTCGGACCAGGAAACCTGCCTCAACTTCCTCGGCCTGCGCTGCGACGTCTGCTACCGCGTCTGCCCGGTGATCGACAAGGCGATTACCCTCGAAGTGCGGCCGAACACCCGTACCGGCCGGCACGCGATGTTCATTCCGACCGTGCACTCCGAGCATTGCACCGGCTGCGGCAAGTGCGAGAACGCCTGCGTCACCGAAGAAGCGTCGATCCGGGTGCTGCCCGCCAAGCTGGTAAAAGGCTCACTCGGCGAGCACTACCGCCTCGGCTGGGACGAGAAAAGCAAGGCCGGTGGGCATTCGCTGGTCGAGGACAGGGGCATCGTTGATTTGCCAGACCGCATGCCTGACGGCATGCACCTCGAAGGCCACTTCGATCCGGGTAGCGACAAGCTGCCGGCACGAAAACCGGCGAGCAGCCCGGCGCTTCCCAGCCTGCCGCCCGGCCTGGGCGGCCCCGCTGCGCCGGGCAGCGGCGTCAATGCCTTGCCTGCCGAGGCCCCACGATGAACAACAAGCGCCCAGGAGCCGATGCGCTTGCCAGCAAAGGCTGGATTGCCGCCCACCGCTGGCTGTTGGCCCGCCGCCTGTGCCAGTTGGCGCTTATGGCCCTGTTCCTGCTCGGTCCGCTGGCAGCCGTGTGGATCGTCAAAGGGAATCTGGCCTATAGCCTGACCCTCGACACCCTGCCGCTGACCGATCCTTATGTGCTGCTGCAATCGCTGCTGGCCGGCAACTGGCCCGAGCGACTGGCGCTGATCGGCGTAGTGATCGTTGTGGCCTTCTATTTTCTGGTGGGTGGGCGTGTCTATTGTGCCTGGGTCTGCCCGATAAATCCGCTCACCGACCTCGCCAGCTGGCTGCGCCGTCGACTCGGAATCAAGGGCAGCGCGCACGTTGCGCGCAGCAGCCGCTACTGGATCCTGGCGATGACCTTGCTGCTCGCCGCACTCACCGGCAGCATCGCCTGGGAACTGGTCAACCCGGTATCGATGCTGCATCGCGGACTGATTTTCGGACTCGGTGCGGCGTGGATGGTCGTGCTGGCGGTTTTTCTTTTCGACCTGTTCGTGATGAGTCGCGGCTGGTGCGGCCACCTCTGCCCGGTCGGCGCCTTCTACAGCCTGCTCGCCAAGGGCAGTCCGCTGCGTGTCACGGCCAGCAAGCGGGCGGCGTGCAACGACTGCATGGACTGCTTCGAAGTCTGCCCGGAGCCACAGGTCATTCGCCCCGCGCTTAAGGGTGCCGGCAAGGGTGTCGGCCCGGTCATCCTGGCCAGCAACTGTACCAACTGCGGGCGCTGCATTGATGTCTGCTCCAAGGACGTGTTCACATTCGGCCTGCGCTTCGACAACCCGCCGGAAAACGGCACGCAAAACACCCCGCACGCAGCGAACAGCAGCCACCGAAGTACTCGATAAACAGCACAAATTTTTTTGATGTGGAGGGAACGCCAATCATGAAGCACTCACTGAAACTTAGCATCGCCATCGTCGCCAGTTGCCTGACTTCGCTGGTGTTTGCCGCCGACGCCACGACCTCGATGCGCGGTAGCGACGTCGCCGCCCCCAGCCACGCACCCGCGGTCAAGGACTACGCCGGCAAACGCCCGGGCACCGAAGCGCCGGTCGCACGTACCTTCAGCACGCAGCCACCGGTCATCCCGCACGCGGTGGAGAACTTCGACGAAATAAACCTCGAAGAAAACCAGTGCATGGACTGCCACTCGGCAGCAACCTATCAGAAGAAAAAGGCGCCGAAGATGGGCGATAGCCATTTCATCGACCGTGACGGCAAGAAACACGCCGAAGCGACCGGTGGTCGCTACAGCTGCGTGCAGTGCCACGTGCCCCAGGTCGACGCGCCGCCACTGGTCGACAACACTTTCAAGGGCGATGCCGTCAAGAAACCGGTCCAGAAGAACTGAGGCAGGGGCTGAGGCGGGGAGTCGCCGGCAAGAAGCCGCCGCCGGCACTCAGCTGTGCAAAACCAGCAAGCCGCCTTGCTGCTGCTGCCCCCAGCGTCACTCGCGCGGGTCAACGTTCCAGATCGTGCTCACCACAAAGGCCGAGCATCTCCTTGCGCGCCGCGTCACGCAGACCCACAGCAGCCGACCAGTCGTCAGCCGCCGGCGCCAGCAGCGATCCGACGGTTAGTGCCAGGCGACCACGCCGTGGCATCCAGGTCTGATCGCGCAGAATCGCTCGCGAACCACATAGGCCGGCCACCACTACTGGCGTCCCGGCCCGCGCAGCGGCAACGAAGGCCCCCATTCGGAAGGGCTTCAGCCCGGCTTCTCGAGAAAAGGTTCCTTCCGGAAAAATGACCAGATTCTGCCCCCGCCGGAGCGCCGCGGCGATCTCGTCGACATCCTCGGCACTCCTGGAGGCCGCGAAGCGCTCGACGAACAGCGTCCCGAGCGCGCTCAGGAAAGCATGTATCGCCGGCTGTTCGACCAACTCCCGTTTGGCGACAAAGGCGTAGGCCCGGCTCGGCGGCAAGGCCGCGCAAAGAGCCAGCGCATCGAGATAACTGCAATGATTGACCAGCAACAAATGCGGCACTGTCGGCAGGTCTGCGACGGCGCTGATCTGCAAGCGAATCCCGGCCAGCGCGAAAAACAGCCGCGCCGCCCGGTGCACCAGGCGGCGTCCGCTCGCCGGTGAGCGCAGCAGCTTGCCGAGGAGCACCACCGCCGCTGCAGTCGGCACGCCGAGGACGAGAAAAACGCTCCAGCACCAGACGCCATAGACGCGTCGGCCAAAGCGCCGCGCCGCCTCCCCCAGACGCGCACGCAGCGAGGCCACACCGAGGCGCAACATCTGTTGCCGGGCTGGCACGGTGGGCGCACCGATCAAGCCATTCTCGTAGGCGTCGCGCGAAGCGTTGCGACGAATCTTGCCACTAGAGGTCTTGAGCACCGAGTTCGCTGGCGCCAGGACAATTTCGTCAGCAGGCATGCCGATTTCATCAAGTGCAGCGTCGCTGATCTTCTGCCGCAGGTCATCGAGCACGCTTGCCTCTTGCTCACGCGTTTCGGCCAGAATCACCAGCCGTTCGCTGGCAGTGCGCGCATCCTTGCTGGCAAAAACGGCCACACAGCCCTTGCGCACACCCGGAATATTGCCCACCGCCTGTTCGAGCTCGTAAGGGTAGAGGTTTCTTCCGCCGCGGATGATCAAGTCCTTCACCCGACCGGTCAGATAGATCTCGCCAGCGACGGTGTATGCGAAGTCGCCGGAGTCGAGCCAGCCGTCGCTAATCAGCGCCTGCGTCGCCTGCGGGTTGCGATAGTAGCCGCGTGTCGCCGACGGGCCGTGGAACTGCAGTCGTCCGACGCAGCGATCGGGGAGCTCGCAGCCTTCCGCATCGACGATGCGGATTTCATGCCCGGGCAGAGCCCGTCCACAGGCGGGAACGCACATCGCCTGGCCATCACTTCCGGAGACCGGAACTGCGCATTTCCGATTGACCAGTTCTTCGCGCTCGATTCGATCGATCAAGGGACCGCGCTCCAGTGCCGGGAAAGCCAGCCCGACCGAGCATTCGGCGAGGCCATAAACTGGCGTAATCGCCTCACCGAGAAGACCGTAAGGAGCGAAACGTTCGCCGAATGCCTGCAGGGTTGCCGGGCTCACCGGCTCGGCACCGTTCAGGGCCAGGCGCCAGGATGAGAGATCAATTCCCTGCAAATCGGCGTCGGCAATCTTTCGCGCGCAGAGTTCGTACGCGAAATTGGGCGCCGGGGAAATCGTTCCGCGGTGATCGGAGATCGCCCGCAGCCAGCGCACCGGGCGCGACAGGAAGGCCAGCGGCGACATCAACACCAGCGGCATGCCGAAATAGAGTGGGCAGAACCACGCGCCGATCAGCCCCATGTCGTGATAAAGCGGCAGCCATGAGATGAAGACATCGTCACTGCTGGCCTCGCAGGCCGCCCCCATCGCACGCACGTTGGCCAACAGGTTGGCGTGGCTGAGCACGACGCCCTTGGGGTCGCCGGTGCTGCCCGAAGTGTACTGCAGGAACGCAATGTCGTCGGCTTGCGCGCGATACAGCAGTTCGATCGGTTCGCTATCGAGCTCCGCTGGCGTGAGCACTTCACTCAGACTCGGCGCCTCACGGCGCAGCAGCGCGGCAACGCCTTTCGCCTGCGGTACGGTAATGATGAACACCGCTTCGGCGTTGGCGAGAATACGCGCGTGCCGGCACAGGTGATCCTCGATCTGCGCCAGCCGCGCCGGCGGATAGATGGGCACCGGAATTCCGCCAGCGAGCAGCACTCCGAAAAAGCTGCTCAGATAATCGCGGCTGGTGGGCAACATCAGGGCCACCGTTTGTCGCGGCAGCAGCCCGCGCGTCACCAGGCCCGTGGCGATGCGGCGCGACTGCTCGAACAGATCGGCGTAGGAGATCGCCTCGGGACGGAACTCACCCCCCTCGCCGCCACTTCCGTAGAGCAGCACGTGTGTGCGCTGCGGATGGTGTTGCACATGCCATTCGAAGACGTCGACCAGCGTCATCGCCTGCGTCGGAACGCTGATCGGGCCACTGGCTGTCGAGGCATCGGCCACCGTCGGCGAATGCTCTTCGCCGCTGGCGGTGGCAATGAAGCGCAGCAAGTCCTGCGCCGTTTCGGCTTCGGCCAGCGCCGCTTCCGGCAAGGAGCAGCCGAACTCAATGCCGACCCGCAACAGGAGCTCGACGCGCGCCAGGCTGTCCAGGCCAAGGTCGCGCTCGAGGTGACTGCCGAGGCCTACGCGTGCGACCCGTCCCGGGCGTGTCTCGGCGACCAGGGCAGTGAGCACGCCCAGCAGACGCTCCGAGGTCATCGGCGATGCTTGCGGCTGCGCTTCCTGCGACTGCGCTGCGCTCACGGTCTTGGCTCCCGGCCCGCGCCAGTTCCAGCGCACAGCAATTGCCAAGCGGCGATGCAGGACCTACTTCCCTGCCGGTGTTTACTATCTGTCATCAATTTCACCGATACGAATGGCCTCGGTTGGACACGGCGCGAAGCAGGCGGCACAACCGGTGCAGCGCGAAGTGTCCACCACCGGCAGCGATACGCCGCCCAGCCGCGGCACGAAGCGAATAGCGCCGGCCAGGCACTGGTCGCCGCAAACTCGGCACTCGATCTGCTTGGCCGCCAGGCAGCGCTCGCCAATCGAAGCGCGCAGCGACCACGGCGGCTGCGCCGGTACCCGCTGCAAGGCGCCGGTGCGGCAGGCATCTACGCAAGCCGCACAGAACGAGCATTCGCCACGCCTGAAATCAAGCACCGGATAGCCGCTATCGCTGTTGCTGATGATGCCCGTTGGACACACCGGCTGGCAATCAGTACAGCGCGTGCAGGCCTGCAGAAAAGCGGCTTCGGCAAGCGCCCACGGCGGCCTCAGCGCGGCCGGGCGGCGCGAAAATCGGCCACGGAGGAAATTGCGACGGCTGCTCGGGTCGGTCACCGGGCGAGTCCAGGTTCGACCCGCAGCGCTTGATCAGGCCGGCGTACGCGGCAGCACTCGCCGGGCAAGCGGGCTTGGGCGATGGCAATCAATACGCTGTCGGTGTACCGCCGGCACCGGCTCGCCAACGGTCTTCAAAGAGCACTTCGTCGAGCGGCAGGCGGCTGCCCCAAGCTTTTGATTCAAGCACCGGCTGCAATGGAAACTCGGTCACCGGACCAAGGCAAAGAATGGCGATCGGACGGCTGCCAGCTGGCATCTCGAGCAAGTCGGCAACTGCTTCAGGGTCGAAAAACGAAACCCAGCCCAGGCCGACACCCTCGGCCCGCGCCAGCAGCCACATGTTCTGGATGGCGCAGGCCGTCGACGCGAGGTCCATTTCCGGCAAGGTGCGGCGGCCAAAGATATGTGCCTCGCGATCCGGCATCAGCGCCACCACCAGCACTTCGGCGCACTCGCGAATACCCTCGATCTTCAACTTCAGGAACTCGGCAGCGCGCGTCGGCAGGCTTGCAGCGGTCGCCAGGCGTTCAGCGTCGACGATGCGCCACAGCGCCTCGCGGGTCGGGGCGCTGGCGATACGCACGAAGCGCCAAGGCTGCATATAACCCACCGACGGCGCGCGATGAGCGGCCTCGATCAGGCGACCAAGCAAACCTTCGGGGAGCGTCCCCTCGGCAAACTGCCGGATATCGCGACGCTCGCGGATAACCCGCTCGATGGCGGCCACATCCGCCGCCGGGTAACGGTGCTCACTCATCGGCAGGCACGCACGCTTGACCGGCGGCTGACGCACACCGCCCACTTCGCGAAGTAAGGCACGGGCCGCCGCTCATCCCTGGCGCAGGTTCTGGTTTCGGCATCGAGCCGAGGACTGCCGGGCACGGCCGGGTCGTCACACATGCAAAGCTCTCCAATGGTTGCGGCGATCACGCTTGGGCGCCAAAGTCTACCAGACTGGCTATGCCTGCGGCGAGCGATCAGCAGCAGCTTGCACGGACGGCCGGCGAGGGGGGACGGCAACACTTCCGTCGCCACGCCAGCGAGCCGGTAGCTGGCAAGGAGATTCAAATGCCCGCTCCATCGGTGCGCGGAATAGCGCGCGTCCGTATCAGGTCGCTCGCGCAGCAGCAAAAGACGACGGCTGCGAATGTTCCCGCCTGCCCGACGGCCGCGCCTGTTGACCGACGACCTGGCTTTGCCAGATCGGCTGCGCCGACGCCTACCTCTGTGGCAACATATCAGCTCGATCGCAGCACTGGCGCTCGCAGCTTCACTGGCGGCGCGATGACCACCAAATCCAGCCACGATGGAGCAACCCTTGAAAATCACTGCTTACCTGCTGCTGCTCATCCTGCTGAATGGGTGCTCGGCCGGTCGATACTACAAGGCACAACAAGAACATCGAGAATCCCGCCTGCACACATCGGGGAAAGACAGCGCTCTCGCGCGCGAGATTTCAGCATCCTGTAAGACGCCACACCAGGAGTTGGAACAGCTAAATATCAATACTGTTTTTGTCCACCCAGGCATGCTGTGGCTTGATTTCAACTGCGGCAACAACGTCACCGCCGAGAGCGCCAAGATACTGGTAGAGCATGGATACGCGAAAGATTACCAGGAGCTGTGTGACCGCAATCCGGAGAGGATCGGTACACGCATGCAGGAGGAAGCAGGAACCCGCTTCATTGGCCTGCACTACAGCCTGGGAGGTCGCCCACAGCTCATCGCCAGCACCCTGTCCACTGTAGCGCAGGCCAGACAGAAGAGTGGCAAGGGTCTGGTCTACTATCCTGTCCTCGTTGATCCTTTTGACATAGAGCAAGCCAACACACTGCTCGAACTGGATGCGCCTCATCTCGGGCAGATGTTTATCGTTCTCTCTGCGGAATACTCTCTCCTGCGACCGAACATAGAAGGACTCCGGGAGGGCATCCGCGACAGTCCAAAAGTGCATCTGATCTATGCCGAAGATTTTGGAGAGAACTGGGGACACTTCGACGAACTGGAAAGCGTTCTTTCAGCTGATAATGTTTCCCGGTTTCGGGAAATATTCTTCCTCATTGCCGAGACCGTTGTAAATGGGTATTCCTCTGCCGATTTCGAAAAGCGTCTTGCGCTGCTTAAAATAAGATTCGCCCTCGAAGATTCTAGGCCAATCAGCATCGCCTGGTTACAACTGGCTCAGGAAGTACCATGCGCGAAGGGGTCAACTCGGACTGTCGCCGCGAATATAGAAAACCGGTGAACAGGCACCATGAAATCGCCTCCTGCTCACGAGGGCCAGGGCGCCTGCACGTCCTCAACCGAGCCAATGCCGCGGCGTGCGGGGGAGACTGCGGCTGGCGCGCGGCTAGGCCCGCCGCGAACGCGCCACCAACATCACGGAGCACGGCCGTCCACCCTTTGGTAAGGGCAGCAAAGGCGTCGCCAGACGGGCAAGCAGATAGCTGACGACCAGATTCAGGTGCCACCGCCAGCGATGCGCGAAATAGCGTTCGCCCAGGCCGGGACGCGCGCGCAGTAGAGAAAAACGGTGCATCCAGTACACCATGGCCTCGGAGTCATGGGACGACGCCGGAATCTCGACGATCTCGACCGGCTCCACCCCAATGGCCTCGGCGAGGGCCTGGCAAGCGCCTGCCGTCCACCAACTGAGATGGTGCGGCGGCGCGTTGATCAGGAAATTGGGAATCTCGGTCAGTGGCGAGGGGTGCAGCGGCGCGCAGACGATAAGCGTGCCGCCTGGACGCAGCAGGGAGAGCAGCTGGCGAGCAAAGCCGAGCGGATCGACGACGTGTTCGATGACCTGAAAAGCGGTCACCACGTCGTAGCGCCCACGCGCTTCTTCGACATGCTCGGGCAAGCTCTGGCGGATCACGTCGCCTGCCGCCCCGGCTTCGGCAAAGGGATCGAGTCCGCGATACGTGCCCTGCGGCAGGTGTTCGCGGAAAGCGCCACTGCCACAACCGACGTCGAGCACCCGCGACCCGGCGGCAATGTGGCGGGCTGCATGGACGAACTCGCGCCGCACCTCGGAATGTGCGCTGAGCGCCGCATGTGCGGCGTGACTGGCGTAGAAACGCCGGTAGAAATCCGCGTCGCCGGCAAGCACGGGTGCAAAGAAGTACAGCCCGGTATCCGACTCGTAGAGCACCACCTGCGGTGCCTCGGGAAAAAGGTGGCTCAGGTCACCAGCGCCGGCCGCACGCCACATGGCCAACAGCACCCGCGTCGACACGCCATGCACGCGACGGCGCGCAGGCCGCCCGGTAATCGGACAAGGGGGAAGTGTCGACGAAAGCGGCATGCGCGCAGCTCAGCCGACGCCGCGCGGCGTGATCTGCAGCCGGAAATCGTAGTCCGGCCGCGAAGTCAGCGTGCCGAGCGGATTGGGCGCCCGCCCGCGACTGCGTGCGAGTTGACGGCTGCCGAGCAGCTCCGAGAGGATGGCCTGCATCTCAAGCTCGGCAAAACGTTTGCCCGGACAGACGCGCGGGCCGTAACCGAAAGGAATCATCGCCAGGCGCTCGGCACTCGCCGCCGGCGGCTCGCTGGCCAGCCAGCGCCCCGGATCGAAGCGATCGGGCTCGGGCCACAGCGCACGATGGCGTTGGATGGTCCACGGCGAAACGACCACGAAGCCGCCGGCGCAGATCGGTCGTTCGCGAAAGCTCACCGCCTCGGTCGTTTCGCGCAACAGGAAGGCAATCGGCGGATAAAGCCGCAATGCTTCATGGGTCAGCGCGCCCAACTGCCTGGCAACGGCTTTATCGGCGCCAGCAGCGGCCTGCTGCCTGTCGATATCGGCGTCGGCTTGCAGTTCCTCGCCGCCGCTTGCCGCGGCGATCACTCGCGCGGCGGCATCCTGTTCCTGCGGCGCGTCGGCCAGTTCCCAGAGCAGCCAGCTGAGCACCGAGGCGGTCGTCTCGTGACCGGCGAGAAGCATCACTGCAATCTCGTCGAGCATCGCCGTCTGGCGCGCCTCATCTTTGGCCAGCGAGCACTCTGCGCCCAACCCGACCGCTGCGGCTTCGAGCAAAGCGGCAGCGAACGGCGCACCCTCGGCCGACGGCCGCTCTTCCAGTAATGGCAGCAGGAAGCGCTGGCGGATCAGCGCGCGCATCTCGGCGCCAATCGCCGCCAGGCCCATGCCTTCGACCAGTGCCTGCTGCACGGCCGGAGCCTGACCGCCGAGCAGCAGCAGCACCGGATTGGCGCGCTGGTGGTAGGCAAAGAACAGCTCGACGAAGCGCTGCCCCTCCGCGGCGGTGAAACGCCCGCCCAGGGTCGCTTCGCTGACGATGTCGATGGTCAGCCGCGACAGCTCGCTGGGAATGGCCACCGGCTGGCCTCGCCGCTGCCAGTCGGCCAGATAGGTGCGCGTCAGCTCGCGCGCCACGCCCGTCACCCGCTGCTCGGGGACGCGCGCCAGCGCGCGCAGAAAAACGCGCCGCGCCTGCTTGACAGCGTCGCCGCCAGGCTGGCCGAAAACCCCGCCGCCGACCAAGGGCCGCAGCAGGCGCTCGAGCGCCGCCGCCTTGGGGAAAGTTCCCGCCCGATCACTGAGCAGGGTGTCGACGACGCGCAGATCGTTGGCCAGCGCCAGTTGCGTCTCAGGCAGCTCGTAGACCAGCAACTGACGCTCGACCGGTTTGCCTTTGAGGTGCCGCAGCTCGTGCGCAACCAGACGCCCCGCCAGCCGCGTCAGGACCGCCGAGCGACCGGCCAGACGACCGGCAAGGGACAGCATCAGCCCCATCGGCGACGACTCATGACGGCGATCTGCGCCGGCCCGGCAACACGATAAGCGAGATGGCCCCAACGAATGATGCGTGTGTCCACGGCCGCCAGCACCAGACTCCAGTGGAAGACATCAAGCAGCGGCTTGCACAGCGCGAGCAAGCCCTGCAGCACCGTCATGGCGAGCGGATCGGCCATGCCCAGCCGGCGCCCGACCAGCGCCTGAATGAGCACGGCCAGCAGCGCGAAGATGAGCAAAGCCAGGGTCGCCAGGCGCGCCCACCCCTGCTCGAAATTGGCCATAAGCACCCCCCAGGCCGTGACGCGACTGCTCAGCGCCAGCAAGGCCAGCCACCACAGCGACGGTCGATAAACGCGGATGATCTGGTACTGCCGGCGCCCGAAACGCCACAGCGCGACCAGACCGCCGCTCGCCGGTGTCGGCACCAGTAGCGCGCGCCGGGTCAGCACGCGCAGGCCCAGGGCGGCGGCTTGTGCGCCGAGGCTGCAATCGTCCGACAAGGTGCTGCCGAGAAGACGCGCCGCATCGAGTTTTTCGAGCGCGCGCGGCGACAGCGCCAGCGACCCGCCCCAGGTGACCGGAAAGGCTGCGAGCCGCGGCAACAGGGCAATTCCCCGGTCGATTGCGGCTGCGAGTTGGGAGGAAAGCAAGACACCCGGCATGGCGCCAAAACGCTGTCCGGCGAACAGCGGCCAGCGGTAGCCGGTGACGATATCGGCACTGCCGTCGAGCAGTGGCGTCGCCAGAGCCGACAGCCACCACGGCGGCGGCGCGATGTCCGCGTCGAACAGGACGACGACCTCGTCGCGCGCATCGATCCGCGCCAGTCCAGCGATCTGATTGCAGCACTTCTGGGCACAATCGCTTGCCTCGCCGGCGATCAGAATCTCGATCGGCAGGCTGGTCGTGCTCGCCAGTTGCAGCGCACGGGCATAGGCCGGATCATGCCTGCCCTCGACGCAGATCAACAGGCGCCGTGCCGGCAGCGTTTGCACCTCGAGCGCGCGTAGCAGGGCGGCCAGTCCGACCGCTTCACCGGTCAGCGGCAGGATCATGGTCACCGTACCGCTACGCTGCACCCTGGGCATGGACAGAGCAGACATGAAGACGAGTCCCGCCAGCAGGCCTGCCGCAGCAACCAGGAAAGCGGGCACGCATAGAACGATCAGCGTCAGAGACATGTCGCCCGTCACCCCTTGCCGCCGTCGCCCGCGCCGCTACCGGCAACGAAGCACCAGGCAGCAGCGACGAGCGGCATGTTTGCGATGCGTGCACAAGTACGGCGCCGGCCCCGGGCCCTCAGCACGTCTCACCTACGACACGAAGCCGACAGCGATCACTTCGCTCAACCGCCGGTAGTGGTCTCCGGGGCATCGCTGTCCACCGCTGCAGGCTGCTGCGCAGCCTCTGTATCGTCGCCAGCCGCTGCACCCTTGGCAGCAAGAGCGACCTGGCGCTTCTCTTCCTTCTTGCGTTTCTTCTCAAGTTCTCTCTGGCGCTTCTCGAACTGATAATTTGGTTTTGCCAAGGCGAGTCCCCCAATAGCCGCGCGAGCGGCTTGACGAAGTAAAAAGCGGGCAGTGTCGCACAAATCCGGCCAGTAGCGGCGCCCGATGTGGCGATAGGCAGCAATGCGAGTCGCGCGAGCGATTGCCACACACCACAGGCGACACGCTCATTCGAGGCACTCGTGCGACAGCATCTGCCCTCAGGCGCCCGACATTCCATCTCCTGGCAGAGATCCTGGCAGCCGGCACCAAGTCCTCTGCCGACATGTCGATCGGGTGGCGCAAAACTCGGCAGCCATCCCTCGCGGCTGCTAGTATTTACGGTGCAGATGCGCATCCCCACCACCGCGATGAAAATGTTTGGGAGGCCGCCATGGACCCTTCTGAAACGTACGATATCTTCGTCAGCTACGCGCATGCTGACAATGGCCTTGCCCTGGGGGCGTCCACTTCGGTCGGCTGGGTGACTGCGCTGGCGGCCAACCTCAACGAAGGACCGAGCGCACTCCCGAAGAACATCTTCATCGACCACCAGCTCCGGCCCGGCGACGAATTCAACGACGAGTTGCTGGACAAGGTCCGGCGCAGCCGTTTGCTGGTCCTCTTGCTGTCCCAGAACTACGTCGATTCGCAGTGGTGTGGCAAGGAGCTCGAACACTTCGTCCGCAGCCATGGTGGCAGCGCGGAGAAGCCGAGTGACGTCCTGGTCGTCGAGATCTGGCCTTTCGAGGACCTCACCGGCGTGCCGCCGATTATTCAGGCGCTGCGCAAGGGCACGATTCACGCCAAGTTCTGGTACAAGCCGGTCAACGCCGCATCGCCGGTACTCGCCGGTTACCCCAGCCCGAAAGACTGCGACGAGGAAGGCACCCGCTACTACTGGCGGATCCTGAACGAGCTGCGCGTGCCCATCGATGCCCGCATACGCGCCGCGCGCACGGTCACGGCAATGACGTCCGCAACAACCCAAGCAGACATCGCCGCCGGCAACACCCGCCCTGAATCGGCAAGGACGAACGGCAAAGCAGCTGTCGGCCTCGCGCCCCTCGGAACGGTCGTACTCGCCGACGCCACCGACGACCTCGAACTGCAGCACGGCGCCATCAGGGCGGCGCTGGCAGCCGAGGGCATCACCGTCCTGCCTGAGGGCGACTACGTCGGCTTGACGCCACAGGAATTCGACACCACGATCAGCGCCGACCTCGAACGCAGCGACCTCTTCGTGCAACTGCTCTCGGCCAGCGCCGGGCGCAAGTTCAGAGGCTTCGCGGCGCCGCTGCCACAGCTGCAATTCCAGCGCGCCCGCGACGCGCGCCGGGCGAGCATGCCGATCATGCAATGGTGCGAGAGTCTCCCAGCCCCCGACGAGATCGCAGATCCCGGACACGCCGCGCTGTTCCAGACCGAATCCCTGCGGGTTACCAATCGTACCGCTTTCCAGCGCGAAGTCATCGAACGTCTGCACGCCGAACGCACGCGTCGCGAACGCGCGGCTGTCACGCCAACGGCGCCAGCGCTCGCCAGGGTGCGCAAGCCGCTGGTCTTCGTCGACGACCTGGCCAGCGTGCCGGCCTTGACCGGCCGGCTCAGCGC